>Ga0209689_1000793_pt1 | contig 22772 bp, 21 predicted proteins | sample GraSoiAngelo_149_FD_187119 | JGI IMG/M metagenome (GOLD analysis project Ga0209689, IMG submission 187119) | Grasslands soil microbial communities from the Angelo Coastal Reserve, California, USA - 14_1009_09_30cm (SPAdes) (version 2) | ecosystem: Environmental > Terrestrial > Soil > Grasslands ... | reverse complement strand
GAGCTGCGAAGAGCCCAGTTGAAGACTTTCCCATACTATCTTTTTCCCTTCTCTAGCGGAGAACCGCACAAGATGCTGTTGCCTCTTTTATCGTTGACGCTCGCAAGAACGCCTTAGAGAACGTCGAAGTACACCCTGAACCTTCCCGCTTGAGCCTCAATTCGGTCTATCCGGACACCTTTCGCCTCATGCATGTTTCTAAGATGAGTCCCTCCACACGCGATGGGACGGCAACCCTCGATCGTAACCAGCCGAACCTCTTCCAACCGCGGTAATCCCTGCAATATTCTAGTCTCGTTTTGGAATCGTCTCGTCGCCTCCTCCATGCTGACCTGCTCCGCACCAACTGTTCTGCCCTCTGATATCATCCGATTCTCCAGTTCCTCGGCCTGCGACAATACTTCCAGCGATGGCGGCGGACCATGATAAGCAACATAGCAAGGATCGCCAAGCCAAGAGTCCGAGGCGTCAACATCCCTCCTCATGGCGTTGGCAAGACAATGATCCAGCAAATGAGCAGTCGAGTGACGTCTCATCATTCGAAATCTCCAGTCCCAGTCGATCTCGCAGTTTACCTTGGAGAAGGAATCATTCTCTAGCGTACCCTCAACCAATTTTCCCCAATGCACTATCACTGACCCGGACTGCATGACCTTCTTGACCTGAAGCTTGAACCCAGCTCCAGCCATGATACCTTTGTCCGATGGTTGACCCCCGCCTTTCGGATAGAAGATCGTCTCATCCAGTACTAGGTAGTAGTGCTTCTTCTCGTCCGGCGCTACCCGCAGGATCTTAGAGTCGCCGGTCGTCTTGTAACTATCCCGCCAGAAAATCGGGATTGTGGGAGGCAGGCCTTTTGCTAGCTCTGCAAGGTCTGCCAAGAACTAGTCATATTGTCCTATGTCTTTCCAGAGTAAGTAATTTCCTAGGATACTACGACGTGGTCGATGTCGAAATATCTCTTGACCAACAATCGGGTCTTATCGATCGTTCGTCCATTCTTGCCGATCGCAATGGCCTTATCCTTCGGATCCACTTCGACAACCACGATCTTCTTGTCCGGACGCTCGGTTACGCGTACCTCCTTCAGTCTGGCCGGAGACAATGAGTTCCTGACCAATTGCTCAGGCGTCTCGGCATATTCAACAACCTCGATCTGACGATTGGTCATGCGTCTTAGATTGTTGATGTTCTTGCCACCCTTACCTATGGCAAGTCCCATGTCGCCCTGCTTCGCCACAAAAATTATCCTGTCCAGCTTTTCATCGATTACACAATCCTGTGTCGTGGCCCCCGTAACACTCTCGAAAAGGGCCATGTACTTCATCTCTTCACTCGTCAGCTTAATCTTCGGCTGCAGCATCACTTGCTCTCAGCCAACTCCAATACCGAGGAGTCCCCTGCCTCTTTCACTGTGAGGGCGCTCACAGGGTATGGCCTTTCGCACAACGCACCCAGATCAAGGCTTGAACCTTGGAAGACATAGATCGGCACTTCGGAAAGGTCGGCGTTGTACATTATGTTGTCTCTTTCAGTACCGGGACAATTGCTTGCTAGTATTACAAGCTTGGCCTTGCTCTGCCGGACGGACGAGAGAGCCGTCTTCGTCCCAAAATCCACCTTCCCAGTCTTCACCACCATCCGAATCTGCTTGTTCACATCAACCATGCAATAATTTCCCTACTCACTAGTCTTCTCTATTCCAGCATCCTTGCCAGCACCGCCGCCACCAGTAACGGCAATGACCGGGACAGGAATTGGACCGTCGCCACTTGTCGGCGCGTTAACTGGACGTGGCTGACGCGGCAATTTGACACCTGCCATGGACATTGAGACCTCGATCAATCCAGTGCCCATCGGTATCTGCTGTCCAACAATCACGTTCTCCGCAACTCCGCGCAGAGTGTCAACAGTCCCCTTGACAGCCGCTTCGACAATAGTAGGTATCGTTATCTCAAACGCCGCTTTAGCAAGTGTACTGGCCTTTTCGCCGCTAACTCCATGCCTTCCAACTTGAAGCACCTCGCCACTCGACGTCATCATATCAGATACAAGCATAACGTGGCGAATGTCCACGTCGAGTCCTTGCTCCTCCAAGACCCCAAGCGCTTCCTTGACTATCACGTTTCTCGCAGCCTCGATCCCGAGAACTAGCGTTGTCTCGTTAATGTTATTGCTGAATGTCCGTGTCGTGTCCACGCCCGGCACCTCGAAGGCCGCGGCAAGGCTTGACCCTTCAGTCCGAATGATCCACTCGCCCTTTTCCTCGACGACCAGTGCTCGTTTGACAGCTCCTATCCCCTTCACGTGATGCTTTTGCAGTTTGTCTTCCAACCGTCTAAATTGCGGAAGCTCCATGTCCTTCGACTTGATCTCCATATTGTAGGCTTCAACCTTCACCTCGGTCCCGGTCGGTTGGACCGCATCACGGATGTCTTGGACCGTGACACCTCGTTCACGCATTGTCTGCGGGTTGAGCTTGATGTCGAGCCTCATCTTGATCACGTCCGAAACGATCTCACTAGCAATGTCCCCCAGCGTCGTGTGCGCCAGTAGTGTAGCAACCTCCTGTGCTTTCTCCCTACTCGCGCGATGCTTCGCATCCAAGAATACCGTCATACTTGGCGTGGACGGAATCTTCCGGGCGTCGACTATCTCGATCAGTCTCGGCAAGCCAAGTGTAACGTTTTGTTCCCTGACTCCGGCGAAGTGGAAAGTTCTGAGCGTCATCTGTGTTCCCGGCTCACCTATTGATTGAGCAGACACTATCCCAGCTGCCTCGCCGGGCTCGACTAGTGCCTGCTTGTAATTGTCAATCGCCTGCTCCACCGCCTCTTCTACACCCGTCTTAGTGAGCTTCGTGGCGACCAACGCGTCTCTCAGACGGTCGAGTATCAAGGGTGAGAGTACTTCCTTGCTTGGTTCGAGGCTCTTCTCTATCGTATCCTTCGTGGCTGCGGTGCCCTTCCTCATTGTGAGTCTCACTCGTTCGACCAAGCGGTCAACATTCACGGCCTTTCCATGGTCGCTCTTTGCAGTGTCTACGCCATCTTCTCCATATCTGACCTGGATAATGTTGCCTCTAGAGTCCCGGACTGTACCGTCGTATTCGACGCGTAAATGTTCGAGGGCGTTGATGAGCCGCCGTTGCATGTATCCGCTTTGCTGGGTTCTAACTGCTGTATCGACGAGACCTTCTCTGCCTCCCATTGCGTGGAAGAAGAATTCTATCGGATCCAATCCGTCCCGGTAGCAATTATAGACGAATCCTCTAGCGGCCGCGCCTGCGTCGCCTGGACGGAAGAATGACATTGCCCGTCCTCTATAGCCCCGTAAGATTCGTTGTCCCCGGATTGATTGTTGACCGACGCATGCAGTCATCTGTCCAATGTTCAATGTGGAGCCTCTCGCACCGGCTCTGCTCATGATGACACCGCTGTTGTCCATCTGGAAAAATTGATCCGCAAAGTCTCCGGCACTATCGCGTGCCTTGGACAGTTCGTTCATGATGTAGATCTCAAGCGATTCCTCAAGGGTCTGGCCTGGCAATCTTTCCAGTGTGCCTTGTTGGTAGCTGGCGATGTACTCGTTCACTTTCTCCTCTGCCTTCTGAATCGCCTTGGAAATCTTTTCTCGGGTAGTCTCGGGTATTTGCAGCTCGTCCATCGCGTATGTGAAGCCTCTCAGCTCCATGTACCTGTTGAGTAGTCTGGTGACACTGTTGAGGAAGCGTCTTCCCTCTTCCGTACCGTAGTCTTTGACGATTCGATGGAAAAGACTCTCCGACCGTTCTGCGCCTATGGCGTTCTTGTCGATCACGCCCTGTTCGAGGACGCCGTCTTTGATGACGACGAACGCATCGTATGGACAGTCGTGAACTATGCCCTTGTCGCAGTCTTCACACTTGTAATAGTTAGAAAGATTGGACTTGGCAACGAAGTTGAACCCCTTCGGCAGAACGATGCTGAAGATCTGTTTGCCCGTCCACAATTCCTCCGGCTTTGAAACAGACGGTTCCGGTGTAGGACCCTCATAGTTCGCAGCGGAAAGCAGCTTGGTCACATCATGCCTAGTCAGCATGGTCGATTTCTGGGTCAGGAGGAATGCGCTAGTGAGAGAGTCTCGGATCGCGCCGATAATCGGTCCCCCGTATCTAGGTGACAGTATCTGGTCTTGGACCTGCATGAGGAGTCTTGCCTCTGTCCTGGCCTCTTCGCCTTGAGGAACGTGCAGGTTCATCTCGTCACCGTCAAAGTCTGCATTGTAGGGCGTGCAGACGGCCGGGTTGAGCCTGAAGGTCTTGTACGGTAGAACACGGACGCGGTGCGCCATTATGGACATGCGGTGAAGGCTCGGCTGTCTGTTGAACAGTACGATGTCTCCGTCTCGCAAGTGCCTCTCAACGACGAATCCGGGCTGAATCAAATCTCCTACAACCTTCCGGTCCGTAACGAATTCGAGGCGGACTCTTCGCCCATCTGGACGGACGATGTATAGTGCACCCGGATAATTGTCAGGACCGTTCTCGATCAATCGTTTCATCGCTTCTGTATTGTAATTAGTGACCTTTTCTGGAATAGTTAGTCTGCTCGCAACATCAAGCGGAACCCCGACCTCGTTAATGTCTAGGTTTGGATCGGGAGACACGACCGTTCTTGCGGAGAAGTCCACTCGTTTGCCGGAGAGGTTTCCTCGGAATCGTCCTTCCTTCCCCTTCAAACGCTGTGACAAGGTCTTCAGTGCCCTGCCAGACCTATGCCTAGCAGGCGGCAGGCCGGAGACTTCATTGTCGAAGTAAGTAGTCACATGGTATTGGAGGAGTTCGTGGAGTTCTTGGATAATGTTGATTGGGACACCGGATTCGAGTGCTTCTCGAAGTTTCTGGTTGATCCTGATAATATCGACCAGTTTGTGTGTAAGATCATCTTCCGACCTGATGCCGGACTCAAGAGTGATGGACGGTCTAACAGACACTGGCGGCACCGGCATTACCTGCAACACAGCCCATTCTGGCCTGGCCGCCTTCGGGTCCATTCCTAACAGGATGAGATCGTCGTCCGGAATACGCTCCAATCGCTCTCTTATCGTGCTTGGAGTAAGCCGGACCGGAGCGCCCTCGACTATTTCATGGAATGTGGTCGGCTTGCCATGCTCGACCGCGTACTGTCTTTGGCCACAGTGGGGACACTGCTGGGTCTTTTTTGCATCCTTGATTACCTCGTCGAGGAAAGCGTCGGGGACGGTGTTGAGTCGTTGTTTTAGTTCTGCGTGGCGTGCCCTGTACTTTTCGATCTTCTCCTCCGTGAGGAGGATGCGTCCACAGTTGCGGCATGTGATCGAGAGATAGCGATGGATGAGTTTGGCGAACGCAGAGTGTATGACAGGTTCTGCGAGCTCGATGTGGCCAAAGTGGCCTGGGCACGCTGAGGCGGTGTTGCCACATGTCTTGCATTTCTGGCGTGGCTCCAAAGTTCCGAGACGTCCATCCATCAATCCAGATGTAATCGGTACACCGTCCTCATCATAGGTATCGGCGGCCTGTACATCGACGGCTGACAGTTTCCTGATCTCGGTTGGGGAGACGAGTGTGAACCTGATTCCCTGTATGATCTTGCTAGGTTCTTCCATCACGGTGATTGACATTGTTAGGCTCGCTCCTCCAAGCTTAGTCGTGGAACTATGCCAAGTGACATTAGTTCCTGGACGAGGAGTTTGAACGCGTACGATATCGAAACCGGTGAAATAGTGGCTTTTTCACCGTCAATTCGACAGATGTACTTGTTCTGTTTGATATCGTAGTATGCTAGTGTCCCGCATATTTCGCAAACGTATGCGGTGTATTTGTCCGATTCCTCCAACAATCTGTCTCTCAAGAGTGCTGAAGCGCCGTGTCCGATCAAGCAGTCTCTCTCCATCTCACCGAAGCGGAGTCCTCCTCCACGGGCACGTCCCTCGGTGGGCTGCCGCGTCAGCATCTGTACCTGTCCGCGTGCTCGTGCGTGCATCTTGTCAGCGACCATGTGGTGAAGTTTCTGGTAGTAGACCACTCCGATGAATAAATCGGCAGCTAGCTTCTCACCGGTTATTCCATTGTAGAGGGTTTCCCGGCCACTCTTCTGGAATCCAAGCTTTCCAAGAATCTCGCTTATTGCATGCGGTCCTATGTTCTCGAAGGATGTGCCGTCCATTAACTCGCCCACTTGACTAGCCACTTTGCCGCCAAGAGTTTCGACAAATTGGCCGATGGTCATCCTTGATGGGATGGCGTGAGGATTGATCACGACGTCTGGGACAACGCCGTCAACTGTGAACGGCATGTCTTCCTGTGGGACCAGTAATCCAATGACTCCCTTCTGTCCGTGTCGACTCGCGAACTTGTCGCCTAGCTCTGGAACGCGCAAGTCTCGGACCTTGACCTTGACGAGTTTACTCCCTTCGATCGATTCTGTGATGAATATCTGATCTATTGTTCCCTGCTCCGAAGGACGCATCGTCACCGAAGAGTCTCGTTTAGTAGGTCCGCGCACCTCAAACTCTCGGTACTCTTCCAAGAATCTGGGCGGACTGGTTCTTCCCACTAGGACAGTGTTGCCTGTGACGTCGGATTCTGGTGAGATGATCCCGTCTTCTTCCAAAAGGCGATAGTACCTGTCGCCTCTGTAGCCTCGTATCCCCGCCTCGGGAACCTCGAACTTGTCCCTCAGACCGCCAAGATACTGTCGGCTTTCTGCTTCATAGATCCTATAGAAGGTTGATCGGAATAGGCCACGGTCGACGGACGATTTGTTGACAATGATCGCGTCTTCCATATTGTAGCCCTGGAAGGAAAGTATAGCCACGACAACATTCTGTCCCGACGGGCGCTGATGATAATTGAAGACCTCCATGGGTCGAGTGTCCACAATCGGAGCCTGCGGGTAATGGAGGAGATGGGAACGGGAGTCGACGCGCGTGAAGAAGTTTGTAGAGAAGACTCCGAGGGCTTGCTTGGACATCGCGGATTCGTATGCATTTCGAGGGGACTGGTTGTGTTCTGGGAAGGGTATGAGGCTGCCAGCGATTCCATTCATTGCATATGGTGCGATCTCGAGGTGCGTGTGGTCTTTCCGCAGATCGCTTTCATACATGGCTACTAGAGTATTCTCTTCCTCGTCAGCATCGAGCAATTCGACAACCTGCATTCGTAACAGGTCTTGCCATGTGACCCTGCCCTGCTCGAGCTGTGTGATGTGGTCCTCGCTAATCCTCGGAAGGCCGTCCTCGACTATTAGGAGTGGACGCCTAACACGTCCAGCGTCGCAGTTTACATACAATTCGTCCCTGCCACCCTCTTTCTCGGAAGGATGGAAGGCGACATTGACCTCAGTGCTAATCTTCCCCTGCCGTCGGTATTCTCGCAGCTCCTCGGCCAACGCCGCAGGATCTTTGGTGTAGCCTGCGATTATTCCGTCGACGAAGACCTTGCCCCCGGCTCCTCGAAGTCTCCGGTCCGCTTCCTCGACGGTGGTCACGCCCATTCTTCTAAGCCGGTCGACCATCTCGTGTGGGTCTATGCCGACGCTGATACTACTTGACAGTGCTAAGTTCTTGACGAGTCCACAATTGGATCCTTCAGGTGTCTCGTTGGGACACAGTCGTCCGTAATGTGTTGGGTGTAAGTCTCGGGCTTCAAGGTTGGGTTGGCTGCGGCTTAGCGGGGACTGTAGCCTCCGCAGATGGCTGAGCGTGCTGATGAAGTTCGTCCTGTCGAGCAATTGGGTTACTCCAATTCTTCCCCTCACCCAATTTCCAGTGGCAATAGCATGCTGGACACGTTCGGTTATTATTCCCGGACGGATTGCATTGGCGATCGAGAATTCGATGTGTCGTCTTATCGTTATTCGTTCGAGTTGATATTTCAGGTCGCGGGTCAGGTTTCTGAATGAGATTCGGAACAGCTCTGCCAGCAAGCTTCCTGCGAGTTTGAGCCTCTTGTTCGCATAATGGTCCTTGTCATCGACGGTTCTAATTTCTCGTTTGACCTCGATTATTCTTGCAGCGATCTCTGCTAGGAATAGAGCCTTCTCCCTACGATCGGCGGGTGTCCTTCCAAGATGGGGAAGGAAGTTTCGGTCGAGCACCGACTCTGCCTTTCTCAGACGGTACTCGTCCACCTGTCCTGGGGCAAGCCTGTTCCCTAGGTAGAGTAAAGCGTCTTTCGGATTGTTAGCTTCTAGCGCCTTCTCGAATGATGACTCAAGTTCATCTTGAACCTTCGGATCAACACTGACGAGCTCTGCGACCTTGGAGTCCTCTTCTAGGCCGAGCGCCCGCATCATTATCATTAGCGGTATGTCGCTCGGGATGCCTGGCATGGTAGCGTAAATTGCTCGATCACCTTTCATCGTGACCTCTATCCTTGCCCGGAAGCCCACTGTGGTCGAGAAGATCTTCGCCTTGTACGTAGGATTCACACCCGTATGCTCTGTATCAACGAGTATGCGATTGGCCGAAAGATCTTCCAAGGCGACAATTACTCTCTCGCTTCCGTTGACGATGAAATAACCACCTGGATCGAGCTGGTCTTCGCCAACCGCCACAAGTTCTTCGGGGTTCAGTCTCGAGAGCAAACAGATCTTGGACTTGAGCATGACCGGAAGATCTCCAATGTAGACCATCTCCGGCTGACCTTCTCGCTCCCCGATGACAGGGATCATTTCCATATGGAGTGGCGCTGAGTAGGTGAGGTTTCTGATTCGTGCCTCAGCAGGGTAGATCGACCTCTCGGTCCCGTCCACCTCGATAACTCTGGGTGCGCCGATCTCTATCTTTCCAAGTTTAATCTTCAGCGGATAGTCTCCGATCTCTATCGGGAGATCCGCCACCTCGTTTACAATGGCCTGTAATCCTCTCTCGACAAAATCGTTGTAGCTGTCGATGTGTTGTCGGACGAGTCCGCTATCTCGGATGAATTCCTTCGAAAGATTCCACAAATGGTCTACTGATATTCCCATGATTATTAGAATTCCTCCACAACGTACCGGTAAAAGTCAGATTCGCCAGCCGTCTGGCTCTTCCTGATTATCCTGACAAGATCGCCGGGCTTGGCACCGATAGTTCGAGCAGCAGGGTCGGTTACCTTGATGTATGGTAACTGGAAGGGTTTGATGTGATATTTCGCCAGGACCTGCTTCGCTTCCTCTTCGGAGAGGAGTATGTGTCTAGGGGCTAGCTCGTGGGCAAAAACGTCGTAAGAGAGTTTCTTCTCCTTATCTTGCTTCTTGACCAAATACTTACCTCGGGCGGGGAGATAGATGGGGTATCTTCTACCTACCGGGCATGGGCAACGCCCGCCGTCCCTCTAATAAATCTGATTACCGAGCGCTTGATCTACAATAAATGACTTATCATTCCGTGGGCGACAGGGGTATTTTCGAGACCCGCCGAGGTTTGCCTCCACATGTTTTTCTCGATTGAGTCTCGAATGAGGACTAGTAAATCTAGTCAGACTAAGCGCCAAACAAGCAATAGGCGATCTTCACACAGCCTAGCACCAGTCCGCGCCTTCGAGTCACGCTGGCGTTTTACCAGATCACCTGAACTGATTCATTTTTCTGATTACGGATTTGACCAAATGTGTCCTCCAGAGTGAAGTCTCGTCCAAGTCATTACAAGGTTTTTTAGACCAACAAAAGTCGACTACACTGTTTCCTGCCGGGATCGCCTAGCCAGGTATGGCGTCGGATTGCTAAGCCACATGATTTCAGGGCTGCGATGATCCGATGGGCCTTAGGCCCACGTGGGTTCAAATCCCACTCCCGGCGCCATCACGAAACATCACGTGCTTTGTTGAGCAATTCTGCTCAAGAGTCAACGGTATCACTTTCTCGCTCATATCGTGACCATCTCAGGGTAACAATATCTCTATCACTATTGTTGCACAAGATTTTCTCGAATATTCCATTGCTCACTTACCTCGTGACCGCGTTCTACGACACGTTGGGGTCCTGCTTTGATAAAGTGGTCCAACAGATCAATCCAGGCCTTCCGCCGAAGGTTTACGATTATCTTCAGAAGAACGGAGTCCAAAGAAATGATGTTCCTGCAAAGTTTGATGTGGTAATGGTTCTCCTGACGAAATGGCTTGGGTCGGGGGCCAGGATCATAGGCTTTCAGACCTTGAAGGAATTGTACGGGGAATATTCGACGGCTGCGAGTTTTGAGGTTGATTCTTCCCTACCGGATCTCATTGTCTTTCTAAGAGAAAGGGTCCTTGCGCTTCATCTTGCTCCGAAGCATATTCGAACCGACCCATTAATATCACGTTAACGCACGACGTCGGCTCGTGAGACCGACAGCCAGCAGCAGAAGTGTTTAGTCTTATAGATAGGCAGACATCAAGCCTCTTGGTGACTTAAATGGCCCATGTTCTGCCGCACTTGGGGGAGGGGCTGGGTTTCACGGGATGCTTGAAGAAGAGACAGGGTTCAGTAAGGGCGAAAGGATAGCCCGCGTTTCCATAATCACCCTCGCTGCACTTGGAGTCATTGAGATCGTCTTCAGCCAACTGAGCGGCAGCATTGTCTTGTTTGCCGATGGTGTCGATTCTTTCTCAGACGCGGCTGTCTCCTTCTTCGTCTGGATGGGATTGAGGTTTGCCCTTCGTCGGCCTAGCAAGAGATTCCAGTTTGGATATTACAAGGTTGAGAGTCTTACGGCGCTCTTGACCGCAGTGTCACTAATTGCTATCGCTGCCTACATCATGTTCCGTTCCTACCGATCTCTCCTTCGACCGAGCACGATCAATCTCGCGCCATACGCCTTGCTGGTACTGTTTGGCGCTGGAACCGTTAGTCTCTATCGCGCTCTACAAATGCGTCAGATAGCCAACAAGTACAACATTCTCTCACTGAAGGTTGACGCTCAAAACTCGATCAAGGACGCGTCAGCATCTTTCATCGCATTCATCAGCGTTTCGGCTGCAGTACTTGGATTCAAAGAGGCCGACGCGATAGGAGGTATCATCGTCGGGATTTACATTCTCACGGTTTCATACGTTGCAATTCGCGAGGCCTCTCTCGTTTTGCTTGACGCGTTTCATGAGCCGGAGTTGACCCATGAGATTGAGGCATTAATCAAATCCAATCCCCAAGTTAAGGGAATAACAGGTCTTCGATTGCGTAGGGCCGGACCATTCATCGTCGGCCAGTTGAAGGTGATGGTTGACGGAGATATGACCGTCCGCGAGATGCACAGGGTCCTCTCAGAGCTTGAAACATCGGTGAAGAGTCGAGTGGCGGGCCTGCGTTCGTTGACAGTTGAGGCAGTGCCAGCGAACTAGAGGTTATCCACAGCCTTGACCGTCGATCAGCACCAGCGACCAGTCCTGTTGAGCCTTGATGGGCACGGATTCTATGTTCTGCGTTACACTGCGGTTCCAGAGCCCGACAGGACGAGGATCAATTTCGAACTTGTAGATCCAGAAACCGCTGGAGGAGCATCCGTTGAGGTTCTCGCGGATCCTAAGCTCATACAGGACCTCAACAAGTTCAATTCAAGTAATGTGACAGGTAGAGTGTTTCTTGTTTGGGTTGACAGCTCGAAAGGTGAGGTGGCATGGCAAGTTCGCAAAGCGTCAGAGAACGAGGCCTGTTAAGAGTCACTCGGGATCTCATTTTAAATATCCAATAAGGTGTCTTATCGATTCCCGTTTCCGGGATGCAGATTCAGGCAGAGGCTTGTGGTTATGGTCCCGAACTGTCCAAAATGTGGAAGCGCGACGGCTGGTCCCCCGAAGAAAGAGTGGAATTTTAGCAGGTACCATGTGGCAAGATTCGATTGCACGTGCGGTGATAAATTCAATTTCTATCTCGGCGGTAAGAATGGGGGCTTTACGATTCCACGTCCGATAAAGCAGAGAACGTTTTGCGTTCATTGCAGGATACAGAATCCTATGGAAGCAGCCTACTGCAAAAATTGTGGGATAAGGTTACACGAGGCCGGAAATGCCTAGGCTGATTCAGCAGGTGCCTGTGTCGTTCCACCACCCCGGTACCTTGCGTATTTGTCACTGGGTGAGAATCTCGGCGGGTGTGGACTGACTGTTTGCGTCCCGCAGACGGGACAATTCTCCTTGAGCGTGTACCTGCTACACTTTGGGCATTTTCTGATTAGGAACTTCATCCAAGCTTTCTTCCCTCGCCCCCGCCTTTCTTGATGGAAGATATTGCTTCCTCAATAACGGAGTTGAGTGTTTTCTCGGCGGATTCGAACGAGCTCGATTCGACCTCGACCCTGTACTTTGGCGAGCCGATCGTGTAAATCCTGACATCTGTTCCTCTAGGCTTCCTGACCTTCTTCGCTGCGGCGAGGGATTGTTTGATGATGTCGAGCCCGCCGGGCTTGTGACATACGATCGAGAGGGTTGCACGCACCTTGGATCTTTCCAAGCGGATCTTGGTCTTTGAAATCTCGGCGAGTGCCTGGGCCCACTCTGGAGATACTCCCGCCTTAGCAAGTGCCTCGGTTCCATTGTCGATGGATTCCTCTAAGGGCTCGTAGAGGCTGCCGAACTTGTCAAGAAGAACTGTGCGTAAGTCATCAATTTCGGGCTCGGGTCTCTGCAACTTGTCAGCGGCACTTTTGAGGATTGCATCTGCCTTTCTCTCCTTCTTCCACTCGAGCATCTTCTCTGATTTTTCGCGTCCGGTTACTCGTCTCAGGGAGAGGTCAATCTGGTTTCTTTGGGGGTTTACTCTGAGAACTTTGAGGACGAGTTTTTGCCCCTGTCGTGCATGGTCTCGTATGTTCCGGACCCAAGTCGTGGATATCTCGGAGATGTGGACTAGACCCTCGACTGCTTTGTATTCGTCTAGCTTGACGTATGCTCCATAGTCTTCTACACGGGTCACTGTGGCAATAACTAGGTCGCCTACTTCTGGAAAGACTGTCTGGGAAGCTTGGGCTGCAGACATGAACTTGCTGGACTCTCTATGTCAGAGGTTGTAGTATTTCCCCGTTTATCTTTGCCTTGCCGCCGGTTGGCTGGGCGAGGAGCTCATCGCAGACGAGGCATTTGACATAGTTGCTTGATCTTTCGAATATGACCTGTTCGTTTCCACATTTTGCGCACTTGACTCGTAGGAATGTGCTTCTTGGCTTGGGTATGAGTTCCCATCTCATTATGCTCCAACCTCCAGTTTTCGAAGTCTGATGCCTAGTCGGGCTACTGTGAAATTGCAGACTCTACATTTGAGCCTTAGAGTCGACTTTTTCGTTGTTTTCGCCGTCCGTTTTAGCTCGGGGAATTTCTGTCCGCCGTAACCATGCTTTCTGCGTTCTTGTCGCCGGCTTCCCCATGCCATCGTTCTGGGCTTGCCTGCTTTGTAAACTGAGACAGCGTGTGCAGTATGCTGCTTACACTTCGGGCAGTAAGTGCTGATCTCTTTGGGATATTTCATGATTTGATTTGATCACACTATCGGGAAGGTTTGAGGAACGGCCTGGCCGGCTTTTATTCATTATCTCCCGGCGGTGGAGATTTCCTCTGCGGCTCTCTGCCTTATGAGGCTCTCCGCGTTCTCGTATGGTACTACCGCAACATCTTCTTTCAGGAAAGGACCGTAGGTTCTAAGGTCGACTCCGACTATGGAGGGAACGTCCTTGAGGAATCTTATTGTAAGCCGCTCCTTTTTCGACGCCTGGAATGATTGTGGTTCTCTGCCTTGGCTTAGATCTTCCTTAAGCCGATCATAATATCGGGCTACATCGTTGAATGCCTCGTGCGGCTGTTTCTCGACAGTGTCTGGCTGGATCTGGGATTGGGTCTGAGAAGCTCTCCACATCTTCTCCAGTCTTACGTCGACGAGTTGGGAGACCAATTTTTCCAAGCGAAAAAGCTCGTCTTGAATAACAATAGCCTTCAGCGATTTCTGGTCTAGGTTCCGATGGGCCTCCTTAAGCCGGCGAACGTAGCCCGCAATATCCTTGAAGAAGCCCGGCTTGAGCAACTGTAATTCTTTGGAGGCTCGTTCCTGATTCCATGCTTTTACAGCATCATCGTAAACTGTTATCCGTACCATTCTCCTACTGGGAAGTCATCGTTTGCATGCGATCTAGTGAACTATGATTTCCTTTGACCGACAGGTTCTGCCCTGTGTTTGCAAAGTAGAATCAGTGCTGCGGCTTCTGGAATCTCTACCGTTTCATTATTGAACGGTCCCATTACTGAGTCTTTGATTCTGAGCGACGGTGCTTCTGTTACGTGAATCCTCAGTTTCCCTTCGAAAGCGATAGAGTCTGTGAACGGATCGAAATCCTCCAAGCCTCGTTCAGAAACCTGCATTGCAAGGAGTCCAGTGTTCCCATTGAGGGTCCCCGGCAGTCGGATAAGCCGGTGAATATCAGTTGTGACCACTGAATCAATCCGGGCCGAGCCATTCTCGACAGCTTTGACAGCCAGGTCCTTCCATGTCGAGAGTCCTACCCCCTTCGCTGAACTCCAGAACGAGCCGCCCTCAAGGACGCGCTTATTGTCCCAGGCCTTCAAGGAATCTGAAAGACCGGTCTTCCCGTTTTCATGTAGAAGGTCGTATACTCCCGAAACGATCCTACCTCTCCAGCCTGGTTCGCCGAGTTGTGGTCCTTCGATCACCGTGACTCCGCGAGTTTTCGTTTCCGCAAGTCCTTGGAGTTGAAAGTCCACCTGTTGTCCAAGGACATAATCGGCAATCTCTCGCCTCTCCTCGTCTCGGAGAAATCTGAAACCTTCAGAGTACACGTGCACGTGATAGCCGCGATGCCCTGAGAAGAAGATGCCGATGTCGTCCGGGTTGATTCCAAAGTCGGCGTAGAGTATTCCGAGAAGCTTGAAAGTCTCCTCTTTGGCCTGACTTAGGCATTTCTCGCAGAGCCAAGTCTCAGAGTCCAATCGGTCGTTCTTACATTTCGGGCACAGCTTTGGGGTAGTTCCTTTACCAGTTGTGTTGCACGCTTTGCATTTCCACGTGTCATGGTCGGTCTTGCAGGGTGTTTCGAGATGGTCTGCGTCAATGTCGAAGACAAGGTCAGCACCAAGCCATCCCTTCTCTTCCATCGATGCGGTCGGTTGTTGGTAATAGGCGGTGGAGTAGTAGATGTGTTTGGGCGCAAGGTCTCGGGCCGCGGTAAGGAGGGATTCCGCTGTTTTGAATCCGCGGTGTCTGACCATGAACTTCTCCTTGAACATTAGAAATCCATACTCTCTCTGTTCCATTTTTGGGGGCGTGTGCAATTTTCGATTTGGGGATGCGTAATACTCGAGGAATTTCCTCTTCACTATCTCGTCTGACGGATTCAATTTACAGTCTTCTTTCCACGGGTCAATGTCCTAGCTTGAGTTTTGTAATAGCTCAGTGGGTTTCTGATTGTTGCGCAGATCTCGTCGGGCTTGTAGCATACACCATGTGTCTTTAACGTGGTGCACATTGGGCAGGTGTATTTTGTTCGGCCCCCACGTTGGCCAGCTATGTGTTCTACCTGGTATCGGGTCATTCTCTCTGAGAAGTCGCTTGCAGGCTTGAACACTCGAATAATCTCTTCCTGCTCTGCGCCAATGTTAACCAGAAAGGCAGCGAGAGTGAACCTTCCCATGTGCTGGACGTTCTTACCAGAGTCTAGAAGGCTGATCAAGTTCCTGACACATGGAGGCATGGCCTCCGGGACTGGGACTCTTGGAAGCTCGTAGTGAACTGGAGTACCGAGATATTTGACCGTAAGATTTCTTACGTGTTCTATCCTTTGCCCTAGAAAAGGGGGAACATTGACTGATGCTGTTGGCCGACTGGCACGGTCTAGAACCTTGCTCCTGACCTCCTCCTCCAGTAATCGCGCGATCTCGTCTCGAGTCGCAAGCACAAATCCGTGGTCCAAGACCCTATTCGATAGTTTCCATCTTGGTTCTTTCAAGTGGATTGCATTTCTGAGATAATCGGTTAGACCTATCGAGAAATCGTAGAGGCGTCTACCAAATTGCATGTTTGTCCTGCGCAACTTCCATTGGAAGGCTGATGACGCTATCAGTTCCAATTTGTCGGGCGACTCCTGCTTCAGAAGTTCATAGGCTCGCTTCGCTTCGGCGAGAGCATATCGTCTTTTCGCACGTTCCTCGCCCGTCAGACTCAGAATGAGGTTCGAGACTGGAAAGGACAATATCTCGGTGTTTTCGTCTGCGATATTGGCGGTAATCCTGCCTTTGGAGAGGGCCTCTTCGAGTCTCTTTTCGGCCCTGTCGAGGACCGGACCGTACTCTTCCGGTCGGATATCCTCGATGGACAATCCTAGGCTCTTGACATAGTCTGTGGCTTCATTGAGGAAGGGGTACTTTGCGAGGTCGGCCCTTGTTAGCAAAGATCGAGCACCTATTCTTGTTTTCCTTTTCGGTTTAGGTTTCTAAGGCGTTCATAAAGGCGATGCATTTCCTCGGTACGCTGAAACCTCGAATTCGCCGACGGCTTTACTAGTGAGAGAAATTTGAGAAGCAGCAGTGCCTGTTTTCGCTTTCCTATGAGGTATGGCAAGACTTCGGGGAGAATCGTCCGGATGGTCTTCGAGTTCGCCGTATAAGAGTACTTATCCTTCCACGCGGGATGGGAGCTACTAATGCTCCTGCAAATTGAGCCAGAAGCGGTTATTCGTTTGACGTTTGATAGTATCGCCATATTAGTATTCGTGATTGACAATTGCGGATGGAAGGCGAATCCGCTTTTGTTCCTTCGCTCTATTGTTTTGGTAATATGAATTGAGCCTTCTCCATCAATGATGCCCGCCAACCAAGCCCTTTCGGTTTCTCGTAAATTACTCACTTTCGATTCTAGGAGCGAGATAGTAGAGCAATCGTCCTTGCTGGGGCATCTCGAACTCGACTTTGATCGGCATGTTTGTCGAGAACTCAAGGCTCGTGACCTCGCTGGCTCCAGAGCCGGCTCGTATTATCTCGCCTAGATAGTTCAGATTGTAAGTTGCTCGTGCTGGCGTAGTTGTAGCGGCCGGTTGGCCTGTCTTCGGATCAGTCTCTGGTCTGAGATCAATTTCTAGAATGGCATCGCTTCCCTTGTCCATCTCGATCGCTACACTACTCATCTCGCCTGAGGCCTTGATGAGGAATTTGTCGGGACTGACTTCTAACCGAACATTGTCGCTTATCGCTTGAGCATCATCAATTATGTCTCGGAGGCTCGCCGCAGCGAGCTTCACTCTTGCGCTGAATGGAACTTTGGGGGTTGGAACCTCTTCTGTTGAAGGCTCAAGAGTTGGGGTGATGAATTTTCTGACGATCTTATTTCTCAGTGTGATGTTGAGCTTCTTGTTCGCTTCGTCATAGAAAATTTCGATGCTCTCGTCACTGTGAGTTCTCTTCAAGAGTTTGAGAAGGTTGGAGACGCTGAGACGGAGCCGGGTAGGAGTCGTACACTCGTAAGTGTCGAATGCAGCTTTTGGCCATTCAAAGTCCACCATGGCGATGTGGGATGGGTCCATGGATCTAAGCTTGATCCCTTCAGGGGTGGCATTGAAATCGGCCTCTTCAATGAGACTGGAGATTGCCCCTATTAGGTTCCGGAATAACCGGGCGTCACTCATAGTCGCCCTGAACACTGTCTTCTCTACCAGCATACTTTGTCCCTTGGGAGATGGATATTTGATGTTTTGGAATAATGATCATGCATGAGGGCTGCTTTATTCGGCTTATCTAGCTGTTCTCACGCCACGTGGCGCCGCAACGGGTGCAACGTAAGAATTGGGTCGAAGATTCATCCGCTCCTCTGGTCTGGACGAGCCAGTAGAAGGCTTCGTGATTCCCGCACTTTGGGCACTCTGCCTTGGTCTTGGGTAAGGTTCTGATCTTTTGTATGTCCCGGCCAATAACCACTATCTTTTCAGTTTCTTGGGAAATGCGGCTGACAACCTTTTCGCCCTTACTGCTCGTGTATCCACATTTGGGACAGACGAGAGTGACCTTCTTTTCCTTCTTTGATGGAAGGAGAGTGGAGCCGCATTTCGGACAGAATTGCAAAACAGGATCAGTTGCTCCCCGTTATTGCCCGGGGCGTTCTTATTCTTTATCGTGAAAAAGGTCTGGATGATATAGAGTTGACCAACAGATGGGCAATCCGAACCGGTTCTGGCAAGTCGTCAATGGTCCAAGACAGATGGATTACTTGTTTGATTGTTTCGGGGTTGAGCTGTGAGCTGGCATAGATGATCTTATTCCTCTTTTCGAGTGTGTAGTTGTGCCTGAGGCGTAATCTTGTTTTTGTGATCGCGATCACCGGTAATCCGGTGGTTTTCCATAATTGTCGGATGTTGAGTCGACTCTTTGGATCGTGCAACATGATTACGCGAAGTTCTGGATAGTATCGTGATTGATGGATTTGCTCAGATACGTTTCCGGTGATTGTTTCTTGGAAGTTCAGGATCCCGTCGAGGTATAGACCACCGCGAACTATCGCTCCGACGATTGCACCGTCTCCACAGGCATCTATTCCAAGTATCCTGATCTCAGGCTTCACAGTGCGAATTTGATGTGTCATGTCATTTATCCAGCCCCAATCGTTCGAGTGCCAATTGAGCTAGACTGACGAATCCTTTCGACTGATCAATTTCATCCGGAACTAGGCAGGCAACAATCTCTTCGAGGGTCATTTTCTCCAGAAGCCATGCTTCTCCGACTAAGGCCTCAAGACCGTTGGCCACGTCTCCAGCATCTACCCTTCTCGGCAGATACTTGCGGAGTCCCGCTTTTGTGGCAGCATTTGCGAGGAGTTTATCCTTGACCTTGATCCCGACCGGCTGCTTGGTTGTTCGGGTCACTGCTAGACTGTAGGAGAAGTTGAGTAGGCTGTCCCCGAACTGGGCCAGTTTTCGATCTCGTAGAATCTTGGTGAGCCTTTCCACGTGTGCGGTACTTTCGGGAATAGTCAAACGGTGGGACTTGCCCGCCTGCTATACTGTTCAGGTCTGTGTCAACGGGATTGGTAGACTGTAAGCATCGGCCAGTTTCAGGGTTGTATCCCCTGCGTATCTTGCTCGTATCCAGATGATGTTGTTCTGCGCTGATATCGCCGGCACTTGCCATGTGTAACTTATGTGTCCCTGGCTATCGGTTATGGTGCTGTTTGTTATTGTTTGTAGGTTTGTCAGTTGCCCGTTTGTCAGTCTGTTATCAGTTGAATATTCGAGGAATACTTTTGAATTTGCGACCGGTTGACCGCTAGCGGTCAAGAGAGTTCCGGTAAGTGTGGTGTTGCCGCCCGTCTTCGGGACTGATATCGGGTTTGGCGCCAGCAGGCTGAGGCGGGTATCCGTTGGATAGTTGATCTTGTAGACTTTAACATAGCTGTTGGTCGACGGGAAAGATTTCGTGAAGAGTGAACTAGCTGTAGTGTAGCCGTTCGGGGGAACATCATTAGTGTCGCTTATCGCGGCGGGGGCGTCGCTCCGCATCAGGTGTCCAAGGACCGTGTTGCTGGTTGGGAGTGGGAAGTTTCCCTGATAGTTGTCGGAGATCTTTTCCGGTTTACTAGAATGACCGTTGATCGTTATTATCCGATCATATTCCGTTGGATTACCGTTCGTGTCCAGGGGACCAGCCTTGAAGGTCACTGTTGCAATACCTTGCGGTGTCTGGATCAGCGTTCCGTTGCCGATTCTGACCATCCAATACCACTTGCTGTCTTCTCCGAAGCCGCAGAAGGAGCCTGTTTGGCTGCAGGTCGCGGGACCAGTATTGTAGCTGGTGAAGACAGCGACATGAGTCACTTTGTATTGTTTCATCAGGCGAAACGCCATTGTCTCGTTCAGCATGAAGCCGGTTGCGATCATTTGTATCTGTGTGAGATTCCCGGTCCCGTTATCTGCTAATGTGTGTAGACCGGTGTTTACGGTTATCCAGTAGCCGTAGTCCCACCAGGCGAAAACAACCGCCGTACTCGGCAGGTTGTCTCGCATCCACGCTAGGGCTTGTAACCAGTCGGGAACGGCGCCCCGGGTTGGCAGGCTTGCTGATGCTATTGTGACCGGTGTGTAGGCGGAGTCGACGGCATTGATGAACGCAGGCATGACTATGATGAACACTATCAGGAGAATTCCGAGGCTGAATTCGCGGCTGACTCGAGGGGTGAAGCGCGTTTTACGACGTGGAAAAATCACTGACTGTCGGATGATGTCGACGGCGGGTTTTCCAAACTCGACGACTGTGATGGCTGCCAAGATGGAGATCGCTGGCGCGAGTAGTAGACTTAGTCTGACGAGGCTTGCAGCGAAGTAGAATGCTGTTGCGCCGTAGACGATTATCAGGACGTCGGGTGGGCGGAGGCGTTGGAACGCGAAGAAGAACCCAAAGACCCCAAGTAGAGTCATCGCACCAAGCTCGAGGAAGAAACTGGCCCACGTGGCAGGCCGGTTCTCGGCGACACTGGCGACCAATGGAATATTGTTTCGGATGAACGGGTTTACTGTAGCGAGGAATTTGGCTCCAAGGTTGGTGGCTATCCCCGATTGTACGAGGACAAGGATGGTTAATGCTCCTCCCAAAACGGCGGCACCGATTAAGATCCAGCGTTCTCGACTGGTCTTCAGAACGCTCATACTTTCCATCAAGACAAGGAGTCCCATGATTCCAATGAGAGCGAGCGTAGTAGATTCCTCGATGAACGTCCGGCCGAGATATGGTAGTCCCGTCCCGACAAGCAAGAAGAAACCGACCGTAATACCGTAAGTGAGCGTGAGGCGTGGTGTGTACTTTCGCAAGAGAACTAAAGCCAAGGCGAAGAGTCCGAGGACTTGGACGGCATATCGGAAGCTTCCCCAAGAGAAGGCCATGAAGGTTAGGCTGAGGCTCGAGAGCATTCCATAGATGATTGTCGCCTTCAATGATCTAGTGTCATCGATTCCTCTTAGAAAGAAGAGGAATGATAGGATCATGGTTGGTATGCCAACGGCTTCGTTGCGGAAGAATCCCAGGCTTGTTCTGCTGATCAGGCTGGAGCTGAAGCCTAGAAAGAGGGCGGCGAAGAGGCCGGCGCTCTTGCCCCATAAGTCCCGCGCAAAGTAATAGGTGACAAGACAGGCGAACACGCCTAGAAGGACGGGTGTGTAGATTGCGCTATCGTAGAGGCTGATGTTTACGCCGATGGCACTGAGGAATAAGTAGATGGCAACGCCTGTGAAGCTTGTTCCAGGGTAGCTTGTTGTCAGAGAGTTTCGACCGAACGGGAACCAGGCGGCAGCGTTTGTGTAGGTGTACCAGCTCATCCAGCCGTTCTGAGCGATTTGGCGCATGTTGTCGTAGTTGAAGTAGGGATCGAATTCGCTGATGTAGGCTCCCCAGCGCAGGGGGAGCAATCGAGTGATCGCTGCAACGATTAGGATGAGGGCTAGCGCGGTGTAGTGGAGGATAGTAGGTCTCGGTAGTCTACCGATCCTGGTCTTCACTGCACGGAGTCGGCTGCCAAGGGTCTCGCGTGAGATTGCCCGTCTAATCGCTGATGGTACACTGGATTCTTCGACTTCTTGATCTGACATGGCTTATTCTGGACACCCATCTGAAGCAATTTGTAATTATCTGGAATGAACCAACGGTCTGTCTTAGAGAGCTCGGCAGGCGTTATCGGACGTTAATATTCTTGTCCTCATAGTCGGAATTAGGACATACGTTTCTACAATCTGAGTGGTCCTTCGAAGCATCTCAGACGCTTTCGGTCCATTCGATTCGAGCTTGTGAGCGCTTGGTCTACCCAGGCCGCTTTCCCTATTTTTGGAGCAGGAGTGCATCTAGATCTGTCAAAGAGGTTATCATATGATCGGCCCCCGCTAGGGCTAATTCTTCTCGCGAGAAGAAACCGTTAGGCAACCCTATCGCCAACGCCCCCGCCTTCTTCCCACCTATCATGTCGACGGGCTCATCCCCGACGACCAAAGAATCGCGGGCTCCAACTCCGAGCTCGCGGATGGCCCGGATGAATGGAAGAGGTGATGGTTTGAACTCGGCCATATGATCTGGCGTTACTATGGAGCGAAAATATTGCTTGAGCTTCCAGATCTCCAGCCGTCTCTGAAGCCTTGGTAGCCGTTGAAAAGTTACTATGCCCATCCGAATGTCGTGATCTTGGAGACTAGATAAGAGGTGCACAAGTTCATCGCTGGGTCCGGTCTCGTCCATGATGATGTCGAGCTTTTGCAAGAACCGATCTCGCAGATTCACGTCGTATCCTTGTACACCACTATTCTTGGCTAGAGCGATTGCTATGCCACTGATGTTGTAGAACGTCCCATCTGCAATCATGCTCCGGGCTTTGTCGAGAGCTTGCTCTGCTGTTACTTTGATAGAAATGTCTGCTAGAGTTTCCTGAACAAGTCGGGTCCAGAGTTTTTGGTCCCCGTAGAGAGTGCCGTCGAAGTCGAAGATTACTGCCCTGATCTTTCGTGATTGGAACAGTTCGTTCTCCAACTTCTAAGAATGTCTTTGGCCGGTTGAGAAGCTCTCAAGCCTCTCTTACCAGAAATTTCTGTGTCTATACGCCTTTGATCGAGCCGTTGAACTTTTGCGTGAACTCGTCTGAGTCTTGGTGTATCTTTGTAGCTGCTCGCTCCATTGCCTTTTCAGGTGAGCCCTCGCCTTTCATTCGGACGGTTACAGTGGGGCGGGAGAATAATGGATGCTCGATGTCGTATCCGGCCCAGTCGACTGTCTTGTCAGATAACAGTGCTTCCTGTAGGAGGTGGCTGAACGTGTGTCCTTCACCGTCGACTTCGATCTT
>Ga0209689_1000792_pt1 | contig 22799 bp, 22 predicted proteins | sample GraSoiAngelo_149_FD_187119 | JGI IMG/M metagenome (GOLD analysis project Ga0209689, IMG submission 187119) | Grasslands soil microbial communities from the Angelo Coastal Reserve, California, USA - 14_1009_09_30cm (SPAdes) (version 2) | ecosystem: Environmental > Terrestrial > Soil > Grasslands ... | reverse complement strand
TCGTATGCCGTAGGATGAAGCCTGTCAAGCAGTTTACCACAGCCTGTTGGGTTTCCCGGAGGGGCCGCCCACAAGATATGCGGGTTTGGGCCTGATGCTGATCCGGGGGCTTCTCCTCTGCCTCGCCGGCTGGATCCTGCTGCGGATCGGCCTTCGCGCCGGGCGCCGCCGCGCCCTGTTCAGCGGGACGTTCTGGCTGACCTTCCCCGAGTTCGCCCGCTACCGGATCCGGCGACTCTGGCCGGCCGGGCTCGGCCTGGCCGGCCTCATCCTACTTATATGGGGCCTGATTTTCCTGTTTAGCTGGTTGCTGGCCTACTACGACGCTCGCCTCGGGCATCCCCTGAGCTGAGGAAATCGAGCACCAGCTGGTTGAAGCGCTCCGGTTCCTCCATCTGGGGCGTATGCCCACTCTCCTCGAAGATCTCGACCCGCCCATTCGGAAGTCGCTTCAGCGCCGCCTCGGCGTGGCTGGCCGGAAAGATGTGATCGTGGCGGCCCCAGACCAGCAGGGTGGGCATCCGGAGCTCCGGCAAACGAGCTTCGACCACAACGCCATTTCGGAGCGATCGCATCCCCGCGATGGAGCGCAGCGCGGCCAGGTAGGCGGCTCGATACTCGGGCCTGGACAGCAGCGCGCCATGGTCGGCGATCCGCTGGTTGCTCCAGATCGAGTCGACCCGGCCCGGGCGGTTCAGGTACCAGCCCCAGAAACGTCGGATGGTCGCCGGGTTCATCCGTCGCAGCGCCCGGGCAGTGCCGCTCAGGGTCAGCTCACCCAGGCCCTTCGTCAGCAGGATGCGATAGGCGAGGACGCGGCGCGGCGGTCCGACGCCGAGAGCGTCGACCAGGATCAACCGCTCGACCTGCTCGGGCGACGTCAGCGCGAGGCCGAGCGCGACCCGGCCCCCCAGCGAGACGCCCATCACGGCCGCCCGCGGCAGACCCTCCGAGGCCATCAGGTCCGACACGGCCTTGACGAAAAGATCGATCGTGTACTCGAGCAGCGGCTTGTCGGATTGGCCGAAGCCGGGCAGGTCGATCGCCACCACCCGGTGATGCGCGACCAGGGGCTCGAGGTTGTAATAGAACTCCACCGCGGCGGAACTGCCCAGACCGTGGACGAGCACCAGCGGCGAGCCACTGCCGCCACACAGGTAGTGCAGGTTGACTCCGTCGACGGTAACGGTTCGGCTGTCAAACGATGGAAACGACGCCGCCACGACCTGAGTCTATCGGTGCGCCGGCGGGGTCAGGCCTGGCGTCGCGTGGAGACGGGGGCGGCGAATCCGAAATAGGCGAGAACCGCCCCGCTGACCAGGTGCAGCGGGATGTCGGCCTGGCCGATGTAGAGCAATCCCAGCGGGTTGGCGTTGACGATGCCGATCAGCCCGAGGAGCAGCAGGATGACGCCCACAACGCGGCAGAAGCTCCGCGAGTTGGGGATGCTGCTGGCGGCGGCGAGGCCGGCGATGCCGATCACGACGTGCACCAGGTTATGGAGCAAATTGACCTGGAAGATGCCGAAGAGGGCCCGCTCCGTGAGGGTTGCGGAGCCGCCGAAAAACGGGAGGAATCCCAGCACACCGGCGACCAGGTAGATCGCCCCGAACGCGAGCGTCGCCGCCTCCACCGATGACCGATTCCCCATGCCGCACCTCCGGAAATGCCAGCGACAGCTTACTGCGGGGTCGCGGCCCGCAACTGCTGGTACGCCCGCTCGATCCGCGTCGCCGCCTCCCCCTGCAGCTCGGGCAGGTTGACGGCCACGTTGCCCAGCGCGCCGTGGAAGCCCGCCTCCAGGAGCTCGTTCCCAACCGCCAGGTCCGAGGCCGTCATCTCCCAGGCGCGTTTGCTGGCTTCGGCGGCGAGCTCCAGGGCTCGCGCGGCCGCGGTCGCGACGGCGAGCGGCACCTCGGCGGCGCGTTCATAGGTGCGGGCCAGCTCGACGCCGCGCAGGCCAGCCTTGCGTCCCTCGATGACGGCGCGGTACGCCTCGATGTCCTGCTGGCTGAGGTCGAGGAGTCGCTCGCCGAGCTCGTCGAGCTCGAGGTGAAGCCGGTTCAGTGCGGCGCGATCCGGCTCGCTGGCTGCCTTTTTGGCGCTCAGCTTCGCCACCATGCTGACCAGCGCCGCCCCCAGCGCCGCGCTCACCGCCGCCGCGCTGCCGCCGCCGGGAACCGCGGCAGTGGACCGCAGCGCCTCCAGGTATTGTCCGAGTGTTTGTTGTTTGACGTCGGTCATTCGGCCGCCCACACCTTCTTTTCCAGGATCTGGTCCATCTGAAATGCCGGCTCGATCACGGCATCCTTGATCACGCCCACCGCGGCGGCCAGAGGAATCGTCCCGACGATTTCAGACGCCTCGACCTCGACGCCTCGGTCGCGAGCCGCCTCGCGGATGGCGGTGAAGACCTTCCAGATATTCGTGACTCGGTAATCGGTCAGGTTCATCGACACCTGGACCAGGCCACGGTCGGCGAGCGCGAACCCAAGCGCCTTGACGTTGGGCAGACCGCCGGACGAGGCGCGGATCATCCGGGCAATGTCCTTGGCGACCTGGACCTCGGTCGTCTTGAGGTTGACGTTGTAGGCGATCAACGGGATGCGGGCCCCGACGGCCGTCGCTCCGGCGCTGGGATGCACCTGCGCCGGACCAACGTCGGGCGCTCGGTCTGGATCGGCGATGTGCTCGACCAGGTCTTCGAAGCCGCCCCGGCGCACCCGCTCCAGCTCACGACGCTCCGGCCGGCTGGCCGCCTCACCGTAGTAATACACGGGGATATGGAGCTCTTTCCACAGCCGTCCGCCGAACACGTGCGCCAGGCCGACGCAGACATCCATGGGGAGATCCGCAAACGGAACGAAGGGGACGACGTCTGTAGCCCCCATCCGGGGGTGCTCGCCGAGATGCCGGCGCAGGTCGATGCGATCGGTCGCGACCGCGGCACCGGCCATCGCCGCGTCCACCGCAAGGTCCGGCTCGGCGACGAACGTGACGACCATCCGGTTATGGGCCGCATCGGCCTGCACGTCGAGCACCTGGCCTCCCGATTCGCGGATGGCGTCGGCGATCGCGGTGATCACGTCGATCCGCCGGCCCTCAGAAAAATTCGGCACGCACTCTACGAGGGGTGCCATAGGGCGCCTCCGGCAATCGTCTGGACCACCCGGTTCACGCCGAGATAGTAGGGAATGGCCTCCGGCGTCTCGAGGTCGAGCACGATGCAGTCGGCGAAGCTGCCGACGCGCAAGCATCCCGCCAGGCCTTCGAGGTTGAGTGAGCGGGCGGCGTGGACCGTCGCCCCCCTGAGCACCTCCTCCGCCGTCATGCCCCAGTTCACGCACGCCAGGCTCAGGGCGAAGGGCAGGCTTTCGGAATTGCTGGTCCCGGGATTGAGGTCGCCGGCGATCGCCATCGGCAGCTTCGCCTCCCGCATCGCCTCGATGGGCGGTCGTGGGCCATGCGTGGTGAAGTTCGCGCCAGGGCAGAGCACAGCCACCGTCCCGGCTTTCGCGAGCGCCCGGACCTGCGCCGGCGTGGCGAATTCGAGGTGGTCCGCGCTGCTCGCCCCAAGTTCGGCCGCGATCTGTGGGCCCTCACCGGGCGCCAGCTGCGCCGCGTGGATCCGCAGCCGATAGCCCAGCGCCTTCGCCCGGCTGAGGATGGCGCGGGTCTCGGCCGGGGAGAAGGCGGGCTCGTCGCACCAGGCGTCGCAGAATGCCGCCCGCGTCTCGAAGGCGGGCAGCATCTCGTCGATCAGCGTCCGCAGGTAGGCCTTGCGGTCGACGCCTGGGGGCACCACGTGGGCGCCGAGGAAGGTTGGCACGATCCGCAGCGGCGTGCGCCTGCCCAGCCCTCGCAGCACATCGAAGGCTTTCGTCTCCTGTTCGAGGTCCAGCCCATAGCCGGTCTTCGCCTCGATCGTGGTCGTCCCATTGGCAAGGAATCGGAGCGCCCGGCGCTGCGCGAGCTCGAGCAGAGTATCGACGTCGGCGTCGCGGGTGGCGCGGACCGTTCGCGGAATCCCACGTTCGTCGCCCTGCTGCGCCTGGTACGACGTTCCGCTGACCCGTTCCAAAAACTCGTCAGCCCGCGCGCCGGCGAAGACCGGGTGGGTGTGGGCATCGACCAAGCCCGGCATCACGCAGGCGCCCGCGGCGTCGAGCTGGTCGCCATCGAGCTCGACCTGCTGCTCCAGCTCGTGGTCCGGACCGATCCAGACCACCCGACCCTGCCGCGCCGCAAGGGCGCCGCCCGTGATCCGGCCGAGCGGATCCGTGGTGGTGGGAACCATGGTGGCGAGCTGACCCGCGTGCCGAAGGACGAAGTCGGCGCGGATCACACCGGGTCAGTCGGCCCGGTCGATGCCGTGCTCGCGCGCGAAGTCGATGGCCGTCTCATAGCCCGCGTCCGCATGGCGGATGACCCCCATCCCTGGATCCGTCGTCAGCACTCGTTCGAGCCGGTCCGCCATGCCCTTGGTGCCGTCGGCGACCACGACCATGCCGGCGTGGATCGAGTTGCCGATGCCGACCCCGCCACCATGATGGACGGAGATCCAGGTGGCGCCGGCGGCCGTATTGACGAGGGCATTGAGGATCGGCCAGTCCGCGATCGCGTCGCTGCCGTCACGCATCGCCTCGGTCTCGCGATACGGCGACGCCACCGAGCCCGCGTCCAGATGGTCTCGGCCGATCACGATCGGCGCCTGCACGACGCCGGCCTTCACCATCTCGTTGAACCTGAGCCCCACCCTGGCGCGCTCGCCAAAGCCGAGCCAGCAGATGCGCGCCGGTAGGCCCTGGAATTGCACTCGCTCGCGGGCCAGACGCAACCACCGGTGCAGCGGCTCGTTGTCGGGCAAGGCTTCCATGACCGCGCGATCGGTTCGATAGATGTCCTCCGGCTCACCGCTCAGCGCCACCCAGCGAAACGGTCCTTTACCCTCGCAGAAGAGCGGACGGATATAGGCCGGCACGAAGCCCGGAATCTGGAACGCGTTGCTAATGCCGGCATCCTGCGCCTGGCCGCGGAGGTTGTTGCCGTAATCGAAGACCTCCGATCCCTCGCTCTGAAAACCAAGCATGGCGATCACGTGATCGCGGACGGAGTGCTTGACCATCTCCAGATATTCCTGTGGGTCACGCTGGCGAAGGTCCGCCGCCTCCTCGACGCTGAGCGGCGCCGGAATGTATCCCCGGAGCGGGTCATGGGCCGACGTCTGATCGGTGACGACATCCGGCTCGAATCCGCGGCGCAGCAGTTCCGGGTAAACCTCGGCCGCGTTGCCGACAACGCCGATTGACGCGGCCGTCTTCTTCTTGCGCGCCTCCTCCGCCCAGGCGACGGCCTCGTCGAGCTTCGAGGTGGCGCGATCGAGATAGCGCGTTTTCAGCCGCCGGTCGATTCGCGCCTCGTCGATCTCGACGCAGAGCGCGACCCCGTCGTTCATCGTGACGGCGAGCGGCTGGGCGCCCCCCATCCCGCCGAGCCCGCTGGTCAGGACGATCCGGCCGCGGAGCGTGCCGTCGAACCGTTTGGCGGCGAGGGCGCCGAAGGTTTCGTAGGTGCCCTGCAGGATGCCCTGGCTGCCGATGTAGATCCAACTGCCGGCCGTCATCTGCCCGTACATGATCAGACCGAGGCGTTCGAGCTCCCAGAAGTTCTCCCAGGTGGCCCAGCGCGGCACCAGCAAGCTGTTGGCCAGCAGCACCCGGGGGGCATATTCGTGGGTCCGGAAGATGCCGACCGGCTTGCCGGACTGCACCAGCAGCGTCTCGTCGTCCTTCAGCCGCTGCAGCGCGGCGACGATGGCGTGGAACGCCGGCCAGTCGCGGGCCGCTTTCCCGGTGCCCCCGTACACCACCAGGTCTTCGGGCCGCTCCGCGACGTCCGGATCGAGGTTGTTGCAGAGCATGCGCAGCGCGGCTTCTTGCGGCCAACCGCGGGTGCTGAGCGTCGTGCCACGCGCGGCGCGAATCGGGGTGGCGATCGTCATGCGGGGACCAGCGGCCTGGCTGTTGCGCCGATCTGCGCCAGTTTGCCGCCGCGGACCAGCTCAATCGCGGTCTGGATCTCTGGCTCCAGCACCCGGTCGTGGTCAAGGGATGGCACCTTGCTGCGAATCGCCGCATGCGCCTCGCCGGTCAATCGTCCCGGTTTCAGCGGGCTGAGCAGGTCGATCCCTTGCGCGGCGCCGAGCGCTTCGAGCGCGAGGATGGTTTCCACATTCGTAGCCACCTGACGCGCCCGCTGCGCGCTGTGCCAGCCCATGCTGTTGTGGTCCTCCTGATCCGCGGAGGTCGGGAGCGAATGCACGCTCGCCGGCGCGGCGAGCAACTGGTTGTCCGTGACCAGGGCGGCCGCGGTGTACTGCAGCAGCATGTAGCCGGAGTCGAGTCCCGAGTGACGCGTCAGGAACGCCGGCAGCTCGGAGAGGAACCCGGCGAGCATTCGGAACAGCCGCCGCTCCGAAATACTGCCGAGCTCGGTGAGGCCGATGTTCGCCGTGTCCAGGGCGAGGGCCAGCGGCTCGCCATGGAAGTTGCCACCGGAGAGCACCGCCTCATCGGCGGCGAACACCAGCGGATTGTCCGTGCCGGCGTTGAGCTCCACGTCGAGCACCCGACGCAGGTAGTCGATCGCGTCCGCACAGGCACCGTGCACCTGGGCCGCGCAGCGCAGCGAGTACGCGTCCTGCACCCGATCGCAGAGCACGTGGGATTCGGCGATCCCGCTGCCCTCGGTCAGGGCATAGATGCGGGCGGCCGACGCGACCTGGCCGGGATGCGGGCGAGCCTGATGGATCCGTGGATCGAACGCCGTGCGCGAGCCGCGCAGCGCCTCCACACTGAGCGCGGCCACCACATCGGCGGTGAGCAAGAGCCGGTGCGCATCGTGCAACACCAGGCTCGCCGCCCCGCTCATGAAATGCGTGCCGTTGAGCACGCTGAGCGCGTCCTTTGCCTGGAGCTCGATCGGTTCGAGACCCGCGGCGCGCAAGGCCTCCCGACCCGGGCGCCGTTCACCCTTGACCCACACGTTGCCTTCCCCGATCAAGATCAGGCCCACGTGCGCCGAAGGGGCCAGGTCGCCGCTGGCACCGAGCGAACCCTTCTCGGGCACCCAGGGACAGATGTCGTGGTTCAGCAGGTCGACCAGCCGCTGGGCGACCTGGGGGCTGACGCCGGAGGTGCCCTGGCAGAACTGGTTCACCCGAACCAGCAACGCGGCCCGCACGATCTCTTCCGGCAGTGGCGGTCCCACGCCGACGGCGTGACTCATCAGCAGGTTTCGCTGCAGCTGGCGGGTATCGGCCGGCGGAATCCGGACGTTCTTGAGCGCGCCGACTCCGGTGGTCAGCCCGTAGACCACCCGGTCCTGCGCCACCAGCCGGTCGACGAGGTCGCGGGCGGTTTTCAGTCGCGACGTTGCCTGCGGACCGAGGCTGACACGCTCGCCGTGGCGGGCCACCCGCACCACATCGGCAACCTGGAGCGACTCGCCGTCGAGCGTGATGGACAAGGCTGTGCCCATGTTACCGATGGCGCGCGCCCAGATCGCCAGCGGCAAGATGAGATGCCGCTAAGCGCGACGCGCCCGCGGCGCTTTTCGGCAGTAGAATTGGCTCGCTAGTTTTGGCCAGCACAATACCCCGGCTCGGGCGAGAAGACCGGGAATGGAAAATTGCGTCTGCCGGACGCCTCGCGCTGAGCGCACTCCTCGCTATCGCGCTGGGCGCGTGCACGGCCCCCGGACCCGGGGTGGTGAAGACCACGCCGTCGGGGCTCGCCATCACCAGCCCGACGCCACCCGCGATCACGCCGCCCACCAACCTGGTGCGGCCGGGTACGCTGACCGTCCTCTCCGACACCACTTATCCACCGCAGGAATCGATCGACCCCTCGAGCCAGCAAGCGGTCGGCTTCGACGTCGACATCGCCCAGGCTATCGCGGCGAAGATGGGCCTGTCGGCCACCATCCAGAGCACGAATTCGCCGCAAATCGTCAGCGCCCTGCTCGCCAAGAAAGGCGATGCGATCATCTCGGCGTTGCAGGTCACACCTGACCTGGAGCGCCAGGTGGCGCTGGTTGCCTACTTCCAGTCCGGCCAATCGATCCTGGTGCGCAAAGGCAACCCGGCGGCGATCGGCGGCCTGACGGACCTGTGCGGCAAGAAGGTCGCCGTCCAGGTGCAGAGCCCCGAGGAGAACGCCATCGATGAGGCGAACGGGGGCATCTGCAAGGACAACACCATCAAGAAGCAGGTCTATCCAACCGACCTGCAAGCGGTGCTGATTCTCAAGCAGCAGGGGGTGCAGGCGGCGATGGATGACTTCCCAGTCGCCGCGTATTTCGTCAAACAGACACCCGACCAACTGGAACTGGCGGGACCGCCGCTCAAGACGAACCCGGAGGGCATCGCCGTCGACCCCAAGAATGGCGAGCTACTCCGTGCCATGCAGCAGGCGATGATGGCGATCTACAAAGACGGCACCTACCGACAGATCCTGACGAAATGGAACCTGCTCGACGGCGAGATCCCCGCCTCGCAGATCGTCGTGAATCCCAGTCCGACCACGTCGTAGCTAACGGCGGCCGGCGGCTTCGGGCGGCTCGACCTTCCAGTCGGCGTCCTCTTCGTGGGTGGGGGGCTGGACGAGCCGCCGATGATATACCTCGATCCGGATGATGCCGATGATGGTCAGCGCCAACACCAGGGCGATGCCCAGCACGGCCTGGTTGCGAGACGCGGTGGTGGACAGCCCCGTGTCGGTGAAGGCCGGCCCCTGCAGCAGGTTCAGGACGACGCCGCTCATCCCTCCCACGGCCACCGCGCCGATCAGGACGGCCGCCGCCAACCGGGCGAGCAGCGATTCGGTGATGCCGAGGGCGAGCCAGCGATCGCGCGCCAGGATGGTGATGCCGCCAAAGGCGAGCAACACCAGCACCAGCAGGATGATGGACTCGATCAGGCCCGTTCGATAAAAGCGCGCCAGCTCATCCATGACATCATCCTAGGGCGGATCGGGTTGGGTTAGCTCGCGAAACGGGCCTGCAGGACGAGCAGCTCAGCCTGGGCATCCGCCATGGCGCGCGAGGGCGTGACCGTACCCAGCACCAGGTCGTGCAGGTGTCGCTGGAGCACGGCCGAGGCCTCCACGTAGTGCACCAGCTTCGGGCGAGGTCGGGCGTTCGCCAGGTTGCTGAGAAAGACGTCGATCTGCGGGTTCGTCTTTCGCATCTCCGCGGATTTCTGGAGCGAGGTCCAGATCGGCAATTGACCGGTCTGCTGCGACGCCACCTCCGGGCTGGTGAGGTAGCGGACCCACGCCACCGCCAGGTCGGTATGGGCGCTATTGGCGAGCACCCCGAGCCCGAGAAAGCCGCTGACCGATGCGGCCGGCTTGCCGGCCGAGGCGGCCGCCGGGATCGCCGCCACCGCTCCCTGCCCGATGATCTGCGAGAAGGCCGGGTCGTTCATGGCGCCCCAGACGAAGTTCCAGTTCGTGGTGAAGGTGACGCCGCCCGACAGGAAGGCGCGCATCGCATCCGGCTCATTGCTGGCCGCGCTCTCGGCCCGCACCAGGTGCTCGTCGATCAACTGCCGCATGAAGGCCGCTGCCCGCTGCACCGGTTGCTGGAGGAGCAGCGGCTTGCCGGCCGCGTCGAAGAGGTCCCCGCCGAATTCAGCGGTGATGCGAACGAAGTCGGAAACGAGCCCCTCGTCCTGCGACCAGGAGTCGGTGTAGGGCGTCACGGTCGCGCGCAGCGCCGTCATCTGCTGGTACCAGTCCTCGAGGGTTTTCGGCGGCGCGCTGAAGCCGGCGCCGCGCAGCTGGCTCTTGTTGTAGTAGAGGCTCTGGACGTTGAGCACGTGCGGCATCGCCCAGTTCGTCCCCGCATAGGAAAAGGCATCGAGCAGGCTGGGCATCAGGTCGGAGCGGACGTCGTCGGGGATTTGTTCCTTGAGGCTGAGCAGCTGCTTGCGGTTGGCAAACTCCGGGACCCAGACCTGATCGAGGGCGACCACGTCATAGGGTGCCGGCTTCGACAAGCCGGCCGCCAGGATGCTTTCGTACAGCTCGCGGTAGTGCGCGGTTTCAATCGAGACGAAAACCTTGTCGTTGTGCAGGCTTCGGAATTTGTTGGCCAGCGCCTGGAGCACGTTCGGGTCGTAGCCCACCTGGTCGAACAGGAGCGCCCGGATGACCGTCGCTCCAGGTGGTGGGGTCGGGGCCGTGTTGCCCGAGCCGGTCGCACAGGCCTCGAGAAGGGAGCCGAGCGCCAGGCCCCCGCCGATGCCCAACCCGACGCGCACACCGCGATCGAGAAAGGCGCGCCGGGTGTAGCGCGGTGGCCGAGCCGAAGGCGTTTGGCGCACGTCGTTGTGAGGCTAGCAGCGGTTTGTTAACCGGCTCATCGGGACGAGTCGGTCTACGGCCACAATGCCGTGACGCCCGCGTAACAAAGGGTGGTCACGCGCGGATAGGGCCAGTCCATAGAATCGCCAGATGGGACCCGCCTGGCTCCGTGGAGTCTTCCCGCCGATTGCCACGGCCTTCGCGGCGGACGGCTCACTGCGGCCGGCGCCCACCGGTTTTCTCGAGTGCTTGCGTGACGCGAGGCTCGACGGCGTGGTGGCCCTGGGGTCAAACGGGGAGGCCGCCCATCTCACCGAATCGGAACGACTGCGGTCCATCCAGTGGCTGCGCGGGGGCCTGCCGCAACCTCTTCGCCTGATCGCGGGAACCGGCGCGGAGTCGACCGTGGCCACGATCGAGCGCACCCGGGCGGCGGCGGCGGAAGGTGCCGAGGCGGCGCTCGTGATCGCCCCGAGCTACTTTCGAGGCCAGCTCACGGCGGAGGCCCTGCGCCGGCACTATCATGCCGTCGCGGATGCCAGTCCGATTCCGATCCTGATCTACAACGTCCCCGTGCACATGGGCTACGACCTGGGCGTGGACTGGATTGCTCAGCTGGCCGGTCATCCGAACATCGCCGGCCTCAAGGACTCGTCGGGAGACATCGCCCGCCTTCCTACCCTGCGCGCACGACTGGGACCGGATTTCGTCCTGCTCACCGGCGCCGGCGAGAAGCTGGTCGATGCCCTGACGGCAGGGGCGGACGGCGCGATCGTCGGCCTGGCCAACCTGGCGCCGGCGGCCTGCGCCGGGATCCGCCAAGCCTGGCTGGTCAAGGATGCCGAGCTGGCGCGACGCCAGCAGCGCGCGATCTCGCCGCTGGGCGAGGCGCTGACCCGCGGCTACGGCGTGCCTGGACTCAAGGCGGGGCTGCGGATGCTGGGCTACGATCACGGGGATCCGCGGCCGCCGCTCCCACCGCTTCCGGCCGCCGAGCTGGCCACGCTTCGCCGGCTGCTGGAAGAGGCCGGCCTGGTGCCGCGCGCGCTGGCCTCATGATTCCGCTCCGCGACTACAACCCGACCCGACGGCCGTCGCTGCTGACCTGGGGATTGATCCTGATCAACTTCGCCGTTTACTTCTACCTGGCACAGAACCCTGTCATGAACGCGAACGCGATCGAGCAGTATGCCGTGGTCCCGGCGCAGATCACCGCCGGGCACCATCTCGGGACCCTGATCACCTCGCTGTTCCTGCACGCCAGCCTGCTCCACGTCGGCGGCAACATGTTGTTCCTGTGGATCTTCGGCAACAACGTCGAGGATCGTTTGGGCGAACTGAAGTTCCTGGTTGTCTACTTCGCCTCGGGCCTGGCTGGCAGCCTGCTCCAGGTTGCCATCACCCCGACGTCGACCGTCCCGATGCTGGGCGCCAGCGGCGCGATCTCGGGGTTGCTGGCCGCCTACGTCCTCTACTTCCCGCGGGCGCGGGTGTTGACCTTCATTTTTCCGTTTTTCTTCTTCACCCTCTCGGCCTACGTCTTCATCGGCTACTGGATCGCGCTGAACGCGCTGCAGGCGTTCCTCAATATCGGGCTGACCGGCGGCGGCGTCGCCTTTTTCGCCCACATCGGTGGGTTCGTCACCGGGCTGGTGCTGGCACTGCTGCTCCGCCCCCGCGAGCACCCGGATCCCCATCCCGGGTTCGGCGGTTATCCCTGACGGGCGTACTGCCGGATGCGGCCGTTTTCGACGCAGAACAGGTGGTCGGATACCGGGAAGGCGGCCTCGCGGTGACGCTCCTGGACGTCGTGGCGGAGCCGGCCCATCAGCTGCGCGCCCTGCCCGGCGGCGATCAGCGAGCCTCGCTCGGGCACGCCGACCACCGGCACAGCCTCCAGCATCTCTTCCAGCCAGGCCCAGACCTCGGGCAACAGCATCAGGGCCGCGCCGTAGGGCCGGGGGTCGACGTAGCTCAGCATCAGCATCTGCGCCCGCCCGTTTTTGTCCGTCTCGAGGCCGGTGAACTTCATGCCGTTGCGGAACATCAGGGCCAGGTTCGTGAGTGCGAGCACCTCGACGTGATCCCGGCCGACGTTCCAGGCGGCCAGGTCCTGCGGCAGCAGGTAGCGCATCCCCTGCGCATAGTGCGCGGCATAGGTGACGACCATATCCGTCAGCATCCGCCGGTAGACGACCGGGCCCCCGGCCGATTCCAGAAAGGTCGCCGGCCGGAGCACCGGGAGGATCAGCGGTGCGCCGAAGAGCGCCTCGCCATCGCATTCCTGGTCCAGCCGGCGCAGCCGCGCCGCGAACAGCCGGTCGAGCGCGCCCGGTTGCTCACGGTACTGCTGGTAAAAGCTGTCGAGGTTAAAACGAAGGTCGCCCTCGCGGACGCGGCGGATGGTCAGCTGAAACGGCTCGGGGCCCTTTTTAACGGTCCATCCGGGGCGCAGCGCCACCAGGCGCTTCAGCACATGGTTCTCGAAGTCGTGGGCATTCATCGTCGTCTGCTGGCCCATTGCCGATGTAACGGGCGGCCACAGGCAGGCTTGCAGGCCGGCGAGGCGGCGCGCGGTGCCGCTTAGCGGCTGGTTTTCCGGTCGCCGGCTGAGCCTGCGAGACCGGCTGGTAAAGGGCTTACAACAGGCCCGCGACGGCGACGCGGAGGGCGCGATCGAAACAATCGCCGAAAGGTTTGCGGACGCGCTGGGAGCCCTGCAGGCGCTGCCGGGACCGGTCGATTCCAGCAGGCTCCGGCTCGCGGCGCGGCTGGCCTACCGCGCTGGCACCATGACGGCCGCGGCAGACTTTGCCCGGCAATCGCTCGACCGTGACGAGGACGCATCGACCTGGAATCTGTTGGGACGGATCCGGGTCTGGCTCAAACGCCCGGACGCGCCGGCGGCCTTTGAACGGGCCGCCGCGCTCGACCCCCACGCGTTTGTCATCCCCTTCCGGGTCAAGCGGGACCGCTTCGCTCGGCTGGCCGAGGCGGCGCTGGCCGACATCCCGGAGGCGTTCCAGTCGCAAATGCTCAACACCATGATCGTCGTCGACGACCTGCCCGACCTCGACGCGGTCCGTGAAGGCGAAGACCCGGATTTGCTGGGCTTGTACGAGGGCGGAACCGCCCTCGAGCACGGCCTGCCGGAGCGGATCGTGCTGTACCAGCGCAACCACGAGAACATTTCGGCCGACGAGGCCGAACTGGAGCAGGAGGTGCACGAGACGATGCGGCACGAGATCGGCCACCACTTCGGCATGCACGAGGATGAACTCCCGTATTAGGAGGGAATAGCGGCCTTCAGGCCGCCGCGCTTTCGCGCGGGAGCGCAACGGCGCGATTAGTCTGTTAAGTCTTGATTGGGAAGGGATTCCCTGACGGAGGCAACGATAGCGTGCCACCCTGGTCGATCGTGCTGAGCGCAGCGATGAAATCGTTGAAACCCTGTTGCGGATCGTAGCCGGTCAACGACTGGTAACCGGCACCGAGCGTCCGGCCGCCGGCCGAGCAGATCGGCGGCCAGTCAAAGGTCAGCTGCGAGTGCAGGTAATAGAGGAAGAGGTCGCCGCAGCCGGCAGCGAGCTGATCGGTGTCGCCGGCCGAATTGTCGTTGACGTGATCGGGGTGCCCGGAGGCCCACCAATCCTGTTCGGTCTGGTTGAAGTCGGCGGCGATTTCCGGATGGCGGTCAAAGGCGAGCACCCGGGAAAGTGACTCGCCGTTGGTAACGGCACAGTCCCAGCCATTGTTGATGGCGGCTTCGAACACCTCGACGATCTCCGCCGTCAGGAACCCGGGAGCAAGGTTGGCGTCCGAAAGCACGTGCACGTCCGTCCCGGCGCAGGTGATGTGGTAGGCGCCGCCGGCATTCGGGTCGGCGTAGACATAGAACGGCAGGCTGGGTGGGGTCAGGCCGCCGAACCATTGCTGCGTCGCCGCGTAGTCCGCCTCACAGCTGTTGAGCATGGCTTGCGCCGCGGCATCACCGCTCGGGGTTCCGTCGGTGAACACGATGAAGTTCGCGGTCTGCCCGGACTTCGCCTGGCCGGTGGCCGCGGGGTGGCGTACGCGGTGGGCCCGCAATTCGGCCGTTGGGACAGCGGCGCCGGGTCGCATAAAAACGCGGCCATTCGGGGCTGAACCAAAGAGGCGGCGGAGCACCATTTCATTCCCTCCTACGAGGTTCGCTTTGACCGGCGGCTCAACGCGATACAAAGTACCAGCAGGGCGACCATCGGCGTGATCACCACCAGCCAGAACGCTAACCAGCCCAGGGACGAGTCGAAGATCACGCCGATGTCGAATACGCCCGCGAACGCCAGCGCCCAGAAGAGGCTGAGGAGCGCTCCATATAGGCAGAAGATGAAGAGCGAGAGCATGTTGGCCGGATCCTTCCCCTTTTCACCCCGGGCGGCTGCCCACTGCACGGTGTGGCCGGCGGCGAGCAGACAACCGAGACCGAGCAGCGCATTGCCGAGCTGTGGCCCATTGCCCCCGATTAACCACAACCCGCCGGCGACGAGCACCACGCTGGCAACCGCGAGAAGTCGATATCGGTACGTCGAACGGAAGCGCTTCTGACTACCGACGGCTTCCACAAGGCGGACCCAGCGAGCGACGACGCGCAATCCCCCCTGATCCTCGCTACGCGCTAGAGACCGTAGAGTCGCCTTGCCGCCGCCACGATATGACGCGGCGAGATTTCGGCCTTGTCCATCAGCTCCGCGGGCTTACCCGAACCGGGCAGCTGCCGGACCGCGAGATGGACAATCCTCGGCGGATCCATGTCCGCCGCGAGCGCCTCCATCACGGCAGCGCCGAGACCCCCCTCCGGGTAGTGATCCTCGACCACGACCAACCGGCCGCGCGTCTGGGCCGCGGCCTCCTGCAACGTCGTCCGGTCGACAGGTTTGACGGTGTAGAGGTCGATGACCCGCGTCTTGATGCCGTCCTTTTCCAGCTCATCCGCCGCGGCCAGGCAGTTGTGCAGCGTCACCCCTGCGCCGACCAGCGTGACGCGGTCGTTGGGGTCGCTGCGGACCAGCTTCGAGCCACCAATGTGGAATTCGGCGCCGGCGTCATAGAGCACCGGATAGGCTCCTCTCGTGGTGCGGATGTAGCTGATTCCCTGGCGGTCGGCCATCGCCCTGACCAGCTGCGCCGTCGACGTCGCATCAGACGGGTACAGCACGGTCGAGCCATGGATGGCGCGCATGGCGGCCAGGTCTTCGAGCGCCATCTGCGAGGGCCCGTCCTCGCCGATCTCGACGCCGGCGTGCGAGCCGGATAGCCGGATGTTCGCGCGCGAGATCGCCGCCATCCGGATGAAGTCATAGGCTCGCGAGAAGAAGGCGGCAAAGGTTGAGGCAAACGGGATGTAATGGCGCACGCTCATGCCGACCGCGGCGGCGACGAGCTGCTGCTCGGCGATGAACATCTCAAAGTACCGCTCCGGATACGCCTTCGCGAACTCGTCGGCGAATGTCGAGTTGCTCACCTCACCGTCCATGACGACCACCGTCGGGCGAGCGCCCAGCGCGTTGAGGGCGTCGCCGTAAGCCTTGCGGGTGGCGACCTTGTCCCCTTTCTTATAGGTGGGTAGCGTCACCGTCGCCGGATGGTCCTTGATGGCCGGCTCGCCCGGCTCCGGCTTCAGGCCATCGACCCGAAGGTGGCGAACCCCGCCCAGTTCGGCGATGGCTCGCTCCGCCATGTCGGGCGGGAGCGCCTTCCCGTGCCAGCCATCTTTGTTTTCGATTTCGCTGAAACCTTTCCCCTTGACCGTCCGGGCGATCACCACGGTGGGCTTACCGGTCGCCTCCCGTGCCTGCTGCAGCGCCTGGTCGATCTGGTCCAGGTCGTGGCCGTCGATCACGATGGCGCGGCAGCCGAAGGCCTGGACTCGATCGCGGTAGACGTCGGTCTCCCACTGATATTCGGTTGGGCCCCGCTGGCCGAGGCGGTTGATGTCGAAGATCGCGGTGAAGTTCGAAAGGCCGTAGAACCCGGCCTTGTCGAGTCCCTCCCAGATGGAACCTTCGGCCAGTTCGCTGTCCCCGGTCAGGGTCCAGACGTGAAAGGGGAGCTGGTCGAGCTTGCGACCGGCAAGCGCGACCCCGACGGCGATCGGCAGGCCCTGCCCCAGAGAACCGGTCGCGACGTCGACCCAGGGGAGTGCCGGGGTTGGGTGGCCCTCCAGCCGCGAGCCAAACTTCCGAAAGGTCAGCATCTCGTCGTCGCTGATCACGCCGACAGTTTTGAAGATGGCGTACAGCAACGGCGAGGCGTGGCCCTTGGAAAAGATCAGGTGGTCGTTGTTCGCCTGGCGGGGATCATTCCAGTCGTAAAGGAAGTGGCGCGTGATCAGGACCGCCATCAGGTCGGCGGCCGACATGGAGGAGGTGGGATGACCGGAACCGGCGGCGGTACTGGAGCGGATGCTGTCGACGCGCAACTGCTGGCCAAGCTCCCGAATGAAGTCGAAGCCCTGGGTCGTACGCACCTCGGTCACCGAGCTTTTTGCCATCAGCTCACCCCGTTCGAGTGAAATTCCCCGCTTTTAGATTAAGCGCCTGCCGAGGCCGGCCGCTGGTCCGACCGGTATGGCCGGCGTCCGCGTGGACGGCGACCGTGCCAGGGCCGCTGACCCGAACGTGGAGGCCGTGACACGCTGGCGCGCTGCGGCGAAGGCTCGATCAGCGAGGCGGCGACGTATCGCCAGTCACCCTCGCTCAAGAGGTGCTTCACGTCCACCTCGGGGAGCGCCGGAGCGCCCTGGCGGCGGAGGGTCCGCCAGGCGGACTCATCCTCAGGGGTGACGAAGGTCAGGGCTCGACCCTTGACGCCCATCCGCGCCGTGCGACCCACCCGGTGGGTGAGCCATTGCGGTGAGTCCGGCAGGTCGTAGTTGATGACCAGGTCGACGTGACTGATGTCGAGGCCGCGCGCCGCGACGTTCGTCGCCACCAACACATCGGTGCGGAGGTCGCGGAAGGCGTCCATGGTGCGATCCCGGACGTTTTGCGAGAGGTTACCCTGCAGGTCGGCGCTGTCGTGGCCGAGGTTGCGCAGGTCTCGGCTCAGTTTGCGCACCCCGTGCTTGGTGCGGCCGAAGACGATGGCCGAGCCGCGATGCTTGCGCAGCAGCCGGCTGAGCGTGTGGAGCTTTTCGGCGCGGCCGACCCGGAGCAACCCGTGCTCGAGCGCCTCCTCGGAGGGCGCGGCGATCCTGATCCGTTCCGGATCGTGCAGATGCCGCTCGATCATCCGGCTGACCCAATCGGGCATCGTCGCCGATGCGAGAACAATCTGCGGCTGGTAGGTCAGCTCGATAATCCGCTCGACATCCGGTGCGAACCCGGCATCGAGCATCTCATCACCCTCGTCGAGAACGAGCAGCTGCACCCGGCTCAGCGAGAGCCGGCGGCGCGAGACCATATCGAGGGTCCGGCCGGGCGTGCCGATCACGACATCGACGCCGGCCTTGAGCGCGTGTTCCTGGGTGACGTAGCCGACGCCGCCATAGAGGAGCGCCGATTTGAGCCCGGTCGAGAGCGATTGGAACACGCGATCGACCTGGATGGCCAGCTCGCGGGTGGGGGTCACCACCAAGGCGCGCGGACCCGGTCCGCCGACCGCCATCAGACGTTCGATAAGAGGCAGGATGAAGGCGAGGGTCTTCCCCGAGCCGGTTGGAGCCTGGATCACCACATCGCGGCCGCGCAAGAGCGGCGGAATGGCTTCGACCTGTACGGTCACGGGGGTGTCGATCGAGTTGCGCGCTAAGGCGCTCAGAAGGCGGGCATTCACGCCCAGGTCAGCAAACGTCGTTGTCAAGAGGGATACTCCTCGGTCCCCTCTACCTTCTTTGTATTAGCCGCGATCTTCAGAACACCGTTTCAGGACGGGGAGGAGAAACCGAGAGCGGGCGACCAGTTATGTGGGTCGCCAGCAAGTGTACCAGTTTTAGCGACAGCCTAAACCCTAGGCATCGCACCTTCAGTCATGTATTCCTTGAGCGGCTGGCCCTGAAAGGCCACGTACTGGACGTCGATCCACTCGGGGGGAGCCTCAAAGAACTTCAGCATCTGGTTGTAGTTGTCGTTGGTCCGCGGAGCGTTTGCGTTCTTGACGTAACTGTCCTTGTCCTTGAACCGGATGATCCCAATGATCCGGTTGGGATCCTTGTCCTCGACGGCGAACTCGCTCGAGATCCATCCCGAAGCAGCATCCGGACCGCCCTGCTCCTGGGAATATCGGCGAAACGCGTCTTGCTGACCCGCCTTGATCTTCGCCCGCATGATTGTCCCGTACATTGATGCTCCTCCCATGAACCTACATCGATCCTGTCAATTCATACCCCCAGGCGGAATCGAACCGCCGTTCCGGCCTTGAAAGGGCCGTGTCCTAGCCGCTAGACGATGGGGGCGCGACGGGCCTTCATGCTAGCAAGCGTTAACGCGGCCCGCCCGATATGTCACTCGCCCCAGCGGGTCTTCAGCTGCTCGTAGCCGAGCGCCGTGAGCGTTTCCGCCATGTACTCGAAATTCCGGCTCTGCGCCCAGGTAACGACGAGGGCCCGGGTAGCCAGGGATAGCGCCTCGTAGATGCTGAAGCGGCGGCCGTCATAATCCGGACGGACCTTAAGGTAGGCCTCGAGAAAGATCCGCCTCGCCTCCTTTGCCTGAGCGGTGTCGGACCAGTCCTTCGGGGAGGCGGGCCAAAGATGACCGCAATACTTTCCGAGGTCGAAACTCGGCTCGGCCTGGACGAAATACTCAACGTCGATCATGCCGAACTGCGTTCCGTCGTGGAGGAACTGGTTGTATTTATAGTCGCCGTGGGAAGGCACCGGGGCTTCGGGTGCGAGGCGATCGGCCTTGGCCGTAATTTGCCGTAGCAGGCCGCGCAGCAACATGTAGACGCGCGGCGCCGACATCTTGAATTCTTCAAGGCGCTTGGCAATCCGGTCAATCTCAACGTTTACGTCGTGCTCCTGACCGACTTTGATGCCGGAAGCGTGGATATGGCCAATCATCCGACCGGCGGCCTCGCATTGAGCGATGAAGATATCCGAATGACGGTCACCCTTGATCTCGTCACCTTTCAAGGCCGACTGGATCAGGAGTGAATCGTGCGGGATGTAAGCCAGGGGTTCTGACAGAACCAGCTCGCCGTTGGCTCGTGCCGGTAAGTCCCAAAGGGCCTTCATCACTTCGTATGTAGTGGCTCCACGTTGACTGTGCTGAACCTTGCCGTACAGGGTCAGCGGCAGCTCCTCACCGACCTCTGCCTCATAGCGAAAAATGCATGAGATCTCTGGCAAATACTTGACCCGTACGGCCTGCAAGGACTGGATTTTGGCGCCTGGGCGCATGCGATCGAAGTGCTCTGCGAGCAGGGGTTGGACCCGGCTCGGAGTCGCAACCTTCGCCAGCCTCGGGAAAATCGGATCCGCCGGGAAAAAGAACAGGAAGAGGTTCAGGTCCTCGAAATAGCGGGCGTAACCGTTCGGATCCAGGGGGTTGCCGTTCTGCGATGTCAGCAGGCGGTTGATGCGGTGTCGGTAGTCCTCGCAGTCCTTGTCATCGAAATACGCCTTGGTCCAGAACAGCGGCCTGGCCTCGATCCCGCCTGGCATTTCGAGCTCGGCTTCATAGACATTCCAGAGCACCCGCGGCGCCTCAAAGCGCCGGCCTTGCCTGGTCCGCACCTTGCGGACCTGGACTGACGGAAGGACCGGACCCAGTACCTGCTCGCCGAGGAATGCTGCCATCGCCTCCGGCTGGGAGAGCGACTTGATCGTCGAGTACGTGACGCTCATGGAAGCAACCACAGCTTAGGACACTCCGTTTGATTCAAGCGCAAAGAAAAGCCGCCGGGCTGCGAACAAGCCCGGCGGCCCACCTTGTCGATTACCGCATCCACCGACCGAAGAGTTCCCGGCGCTTGAGCCACGCCGCCGCGACCAGCGCCAGCAACCCGACTGCGAGGCCGTCCGTCGCCAACGGCATCTTGCTTGCCTGTTGCGCCGCGCCGCCACCAGTGTTGGCCAGGGTGCCTGTCTGCGCGGCCGCCCCGCCGCCGGTTGTCGTGCCACCGACTTCGCCGGCCGTCTCGCCACCGGCCGCGGTCGCGCCGCTGGCGCCGGTCTCAACCGCCGTGCCGCCGACCTCGCCTGAGGTCTCGCCACCAGCTGCCGTCGCGCCACTTGCCCCGGTCTCGACGCCCGTGCCACCGACCTCGCTGGACGTCTCGGCACCCGCTGCGGTCGCACCACTGGCTCCTGTCTCGGCGCCCGTGCCCCCGACCTCACTCGACGTCTCGGCACCCGCTGCGGTTGCACCACTGGCTCCGGTCTCAACCCCGGTCCCGGCCGCCGAAGTCGAGGTCTCGTTCGTGGTTCCGACGCCAGTCGCGCCGGTTCCCGGGGCCATCGACTCACTTGATTCATTTGCCGTGCCCGCACCCGAGCCGCCGGTCCCGTTCGCGCTGGTGCTGCTTGGTCCGGCTGCAGAATTCACCGCTGCCGACCCACCACTGCCCTTGGCACTAGTACTGCTCGGCCCCGCCGCCGAACCGGCTGCCGACCCACCACTGCCCTTGGCACTAGTGCTGCTCGGTCCCGCCGCCGAACCGGCGCCAGACCCACCACTGCCCTTCGCGCTGGTACTGCTCGCTCCCGCCGCCGAACCGGCGCCAGACCCGCCGCTGCCTTTGGCACTGGTGCTGCTTGGTCCCGCCGCCGAACCGGCGCCAGACCCGCCGCTGCCTTTGGCACTGGTGCTGCTTGGTCCCGCCGCCGAAGCGCCTGCCGATCCGCTGCTGCCCTTGGCGCTGGTGCTGCTTGCGTGGGCAGCCGTCCCGGCACCAGACCCGTGACCGCTACCAGCCGCCGTATGACCCGAGCCGTTCGCGTCGGCATCATGATCATTGGTCTGGCTCTTCTGATCGTGGCTGTTGTCGCCGCTGTCGCCGCTCCCGCCGTTGTGGCCGTCTTCACCGTCGCCGCTATTTCCTGGGTCGAAAGCGACAACTTCGGCGGCCGCGCTTCGCTTGCTCAGCGCCGCCGGGTCACTGCCCTTTGCGCTCGACGGGACCGGCTTGGGCGTGCTGTGACTGTTGATCGTGACGATCAGCGGCGATCCAGCCGGATGGAGTGTTGGCATCCAGGTCACATTGCCATAGCTGGCGGACCGGCCCAGGATCAACAGACCCGCGAAGAGCATGCCCGACAGCTTTAAGGACCAGGTCGCCTTCGAGATGAGGACTTCGGAACCGTCCTCCGCATAGGCCGGGTTACGAATAACTGCCGCAGAACTACCCACTATGTTTCCCTCCCAGGACCTGATGTATGTCAGGTGAACCCGATCACCCATTGTGAAACGCGAATAGCCTTTTGTCGAGTTCCCGTTTGCTTGTAGCCTAGCCTCTTCAGTCAGGCATGTCAACCACCCCTATACATAACCTTATAACGCGAATGGGGTTATTGCCGTACGGGAGGCTGAAAAAGAAACCGCCGGGCACGCGCCCGGCGGTCTCCGAAACGTAGGTCCGCCTACCGGATGAATTTCCGGAGGATCTCCCGCGGCCTGGCCAGCGCGAGCCCCAGCAGCGCCATCATCGCGCCGAGGCCTACGGCCAACAGAGAGTCTGGTCCGTCACCCGTATTCGCCAGTTGCGCCGCCGCGCCAGCTGCGGCAACTTCGGCTGAGGTCTCAGCACCTGCTGCCGTCGCGCCAGACTCGCCGGTCTCGACGGCCGTGCCCGCCGCGGCGCCAGTCTCGGCACCCGCTGCCGTCGCACCCGACTCACCGGTCTCTACGCCGGTGCCAGCCGCAGCCCCGGTTTCCTCACCGGCCGCCGTCGCACCTGACTCACCCGTCTCCGCACCGGTTCCCGCGGCGTTCGTCTCCGCGCCGACCGTGGCACCCGACTCACCGGTTTCTTCGCCAGTGCCGGCGGCGTTCGTCTCCGCACCGACCGTCGCACCTGACTCACCGGTTTCCTCGCCAGTGCCGGCGGCGTTCGTCTCCGCCCCGACCGTCGCACCCGACTCACCGGTTTCCGTTCCGGTGCCGGCGGCGTTGGTCTCCGCACCGACCGTCGCACCCGACTCACCGGTCTCCGTTCCGGTGCCGGCGGCGTTGGTCTCCGCACCGACCGTCGCACCCGACTCGCCGGTCTCCGTTCCGGTACCGGCGGCGTTCGTTTCCGCACCGACCGTCGCACCCGACTCACCGGTCTCCGTGCCGGTGCCGGCGGCGTTCGTCTCCGCACCGACTGTCGCACCTGACTCACCGGTTTCAGTGCCCGTGCCGGCGGCGTTCGTCTCGGCGCCGACCGTCGCACCCGACTCACCGGTCTCGGCACCCGTGGCGACGACACCCGTCTCGTTGCCGACAGTCGCACCGCTCTCTCCAGTCT
>Ga0209689_1000791_pt1 | contig 22806 bp, 13 predicted proteins | sample GraSoiAngelo_149_FD_187119 | JGI IMG/M metagenome (GOLD analysis project Ga0209689, IMG submission 187119) | Grasslands soil microbial communities from the Angelo Coastal Reserve, California, USA - 14_1009_09_30cm (SPAdes) (version 2) | ecosystem: Environmental > Terrestrial > Soil > Grasslands ... | reverse complement strand
CCGGCCCAGGTCGGTCGGGAGCCCGCGCATGTGCCCGTCGTTGTCGTCCGGCCAGACGATGATGACGTCGTCCGGCAACCCGAACGCCGCCGGATCGCGCCGGTACAGCTCCAGCATCTCCGAGTACATCGTGAAGTGAAACAGCGGCGCACGCCCCGGGGGAAGCGCGTCGCGCACCATCGCGGTTTGCAACCCGATCACCTCGCGGAACACGCGGGCCTTGTCGGCGTCGGTCGTCCCCTCCGGCCACGTGTATGCGCGATCCGAGGTGTTCCGCAGGCCCACCGGCCAGATCACGTCCAGATCGTGGTTCTCCGTGACGCCGCCCCGCCAGAAGGTCAGCAGGCCGTCCCGGTTCGCGAGCCAGTCGTAGTCGGGCCGCACGCCGCGCTCGGCGGCCAGGTTGAAGGTGACGAGGCCGAACGGGTTGGAGACGAGGATGTCGTAGTGATGCGACGTATAGTAGAGGCCCCAGTCGCTGGCGAGCTGCTGCACCTCGAAGCGGCGGTGCACGCGCACGTACGGCGCGACCATGTTCATCCGCAGCCGCAGCGCCGTCTCGAAGAAGCGCCGGTACCAGGCGAGCGGCACATCCCCCGTCTGGAGCGGATACCCACGGGCGTCGAACGGACGGGGCAGGATGTCCTCGTCGTCGTGGAAGAACCCGCGATATCGGAACGCCGGCGGACCCTGCGCGAAGCGCGTGTCCTTGAGGATCAGCGGGTCACGGTGCTCCGGCACGTAGCCTGTCCAGAGATACAGCGGATCCACGCCGAGCCGCTCCGACAGCGTATAGGCCGCGAACGCGGTGCCGCGCGGGTTCGACCCCACCAGCCAGACGGTCCGCGGCGCCGTGACGACGCGATACGCCTCCCACTGGCCCCGCAGCGAGCCTGCGTCGATGGCGGCCGGGAGCGTTCCGTTTCCCACGGTGACGAGGCGAATGCTCGTCCTTCCGGCCGGGGGGGTGGGGGTGGGGGTGGTGACGATGGGCGGGCGATAGCCACTGATCGCCTCTATGTCGCCGGCCAGAAATACGGCCGCCTGGCGCACGTTCAGGTTTTCGGCGGCGCCGACCACGATCTCGGCGCCGCTGTCGCGTGACGCGAGCACCACGTCGCCTCGGGCGGCGGGTCCGGTCCGGGCCCAGGACCCGCGTACCGGTGCCGCCCAGGGGTCGGCCTGGGCGGCGCCGCCGGCGGGGACGAGCCAGCCCGCGAGGGCGAGTGGTCCCAGGTACTTCCCAAATCGGCTCATAAGATCATCTTCTCTCTCGAATGAAGTGCGCGCAATCCCCTAGTACGCGCAGCCGTGCCCGTTCGCTAGCGAGAGGATCGTCCCGATGCCCGCCATCCGCGTAGTCGCCCTGCTTGCCGCTGCGGTCGCCGGCGGCGCCACCGCGCAGACGCCCGCCTGGCAGGACCCGAGCTTGCCGGTCGAGCGCCGCGCCGCGGACCTGGTCGGGCGCATGACCCTCGAGGAAAAAGTCTCCCAGATGATGGACCGCGCGCCGGCGATCGATCGCCTGGCCATCCCCGAGTACAACTGGTGGAACGAGGGTCTCCACGGCGTGGCGCGCTCGGGGCTCGCGACCGTGTTTCCGCAGGCCATCGGCTTCGCCGCGACCTGGGACTCGAGCCTCGTGTTCCGCATGGCCAGCGTCATCTCCGACGAGTTTCGCGCGAAACATGAGGACTACGTGCGCCGGGGCGAGCACCAACGGTATCAGGGCCTCACCGTCTGGTCGCCCAACATCAACCTGTTCCGCGACCCGCGGTGGGGACGCGGCCAGGAGACCTACGGCGAAGACCCTTACCTCACCGGGCGGCTGGCCGTGCCGTTCATCCGGGGGCTCCAGGGCGATGATCCCCGGTACCTCAAGACCATCGCGACCGTGAAGCACTTCGCCGTCCACTCGGGCCCCGAGCCCCTGCGCCATCAGTTCGACGCGGTCGTGAGCGAGCGGGACCTGCGGGAGAGCTACCTGCCGCACTTCGAGGCCGGCATTCGCGAGGCGGGCGCCTACTCGTTGATGTGCGCGTATAACCGGGTGTTCGGCGCGCCGGCCTGCGGCAGCGAGCTGCTGCTGCGCAATATCCTGCGGGGAGAGTGGCGGTTCCCCGGCTACGTCGTGTCCGATTGCGGCGCCATCGATGACATCTACCAGCGGCACCGGGTCGCCCCGACCGCGGCCGCGGCGGCCGCGCTGGGTGTGCGCAGCGGTACCGACCTCGACTGCGGCCGCGAGTACGCCAACCTGGTGGAGGCGGTGCACCAGGGTTTGATCAACGAGCAGGCCATCGACACCGCAGTCACCCGCCTGTTCGTGGCGCGGTTCCGGCTCGGCATGTTCGACCCGCCCGCTGCCGTGCGCTGGGCACAGATCCCGATCAGCGTGCTCGACCAGCCCTCTCACCGGACACTGGCGCTCCAGGTCGCGCGCGAGTCCATGGTGCTGCTCAAGAACGCGCGCAACCTGTTGCCGTTGCGACGCGACCTCGGCACGATCGCGGTCATCGGGCCGAACGCCGACCAGTGGCGGATGCTGCTCGGCAACTACAACGGAATCCCGGCGGATCCGGTGACCCCGCTGCGGGGCATCCGCGAGGCCGTGGCGCCGCGGACGCGCGTCCTGTACGCGCTCGGCTCCGACCTGGCGGACGGCTTCCCCGTGCTCGCTCCCGTCCCCGCCCGAGTGCTGACGAACGCACGCGGGCGGCCCGGGCTCGACGTGGCGTTCTTCGCCAGCCGCACGATGACGGGCGCCCCGCTGTTCCAGCGGACGGATTCCACGCTCGACGCCCACTGGGGCGAGGGCGCCCCGCGCGCGGACATGAACGTCGATGACTTCGGCGTTCGCTGGACCGCCACCTTGCGGCCGACGCACACGGGGACGTACCGGCTCGCTCTGGTCGGCACCGTCAAGTTCCAGCTGTATCTCGATGACAGCCTGGTCGTGCAGTCGGTCTATCCGACGCATGACGGGGAGTTCCCCGACCCGCGCGTCGCCGAGACCGAGCCACTCCGGCTCGAGGCGGGCCGGCGCTATCGCCTGCGCGTGGACGGGGAGGAATCGTACGGTGAGGCCGAGCTGCAGCTGTTGTGGGCGACACCAACCGAAGCGCTCGAGTCGGAGGCGACCGACGCGGCGCGGCGGGCCGACGTCGTCGTCTTGTGCCTCGGCCTCACGGCCCGCCTGGAAGGCGAGGAAATGCGCGTCGCGATCGAGGGCTTTTCGGGCGGCGACCGGACGCGACTCGACCTGCCGGCGCCGCAGCAGCACCTGCTGGAGCGGATCGTGGCGCTGGGGAAGCCCACGGTGCTGGTGCTGATGAGCGGCAGCGCCGTCGCGGTGTCGTGGGCACAGGAGCACGTGCCTGCGATCCTGGAGGCGTGGTATCCCGGCCAGGCAGGAGGGACCGCCATCGCCCAAGTCCTGTTCGGCGCCTACAATCCCGGCGGCCGCCTGCCGGTCACCTTCTATCGGGACGTGGCCGATCTGCCGCCGTTCGAGGACTACCGCATGGCGGGACGCACCTACCGGTTCTTCGAGGGGGTGCCCCTGTATCCGTTCGGATACGGGCTGAGCTATACGACCTTCCGCTACGACCGGCTGCGGGTCAGCCGCGACACACTGCGGGGCGACGACTCCCTGACCGTGGCGGTGGACGTGACGAACACGGGCGCCCGCGGCGGCGACGAGGTCGTGCAGCTGTACGTGCGGTATCCGCACTCGGCGGTCCCACGCCCGCGCCGGGACTTGCGGGGGTTCCGGCGGGTGACGCTCGGGCCCGGCGAAAGCCGCACGATTACGTTCCCACTCACGGCGTCGGCGTTCCGCTACTGGGATGCGGACGCGCACCGCTGGGCCGTGGAGAACGGGCCGGTCGTAGTCGAGATCGGTGCCTCGTCGGGCGACATCAGGCTGGAACGCGGGGTCGCCGTGGCCGGCCAGCGCCAGCCCTGATCAGGACATCGGGACGCGAGCGCGCGGAGGTGGTCATGGAGAAGGTCAAGGTAGAGGAGTTCCTGCAACCCAAGGCGATGCTGACGCCCGGCATCGCGGGCGGCGTCACGATGTTGATCGCCAATGCGCTGTGGGTCGCCTTCAGCCTGCCCCCGCGCTGGACCTCCCTGGCGTTGAGCTTTCTGCTCGGGCTCCTCGTATTCGTGGCTACCACGCGGGTGCCGGTGTGGCAACGGGCGGTGTACTATCTGCTTAACTCCCTCATCATTTTCTCCGTCAGCATCGGCACGAATTACGTCGGGGTGGGCGTGACCCGTCCTCCGACACAACAGACCAGCACGGTCCAGCCAGGCGCGCGCTCGTTCTTCGGCGACTGGCTGCAGACGCCAGCACGAGCGGCAGGCGAGCACGCGCCGTCGGGCCCTCCGCTCCGATCCGCCGTCTTTCCCGCCGACACCGGGCGCGTACGGGTGAACGACGCCGGTGTGTTTCGTGCGCTCGTTGACACGGTGACGTCGAATCTGAGCCGGCTCGAGATCCACATCACGACGCTCGCCCCGGGAAAAGCGCCGCACCCACCGCACCGCCACGCGCACGAGGAACTGATGATCGTCCGCACCGGTTCGCTCGAGGTGTTACAGAACGAGGCAACGCGGCATGCCGGCCCAGGCGCGGTGATCTTCGAGGCGTCGAATGAGCTGCACGGCCTGCGCAACCCTGGTCCTGACTCGGCGACGTATGTCGTGATCCGGATCGACCCGCACGACTTGCCGATCCAGGGCCGCCGCTAACGGGCCGGACGGCCCGGCGAGCCGAGCACCTGCTCCAGCTTTGCCACGATGTCCGTCCACCCCTGGCGATGTGACTCGACCTGGTCGGGTGGCAGGAGTGGCAGCGTAGGTCCCCTGCTCATTGAATGATGCGGATCGGCGTAAGGTGATTGTTACGTGTGCCATTCCCGAGCTCTCCGTCGCTGCCATAACCCCAGCAGTACACGGTGTGGTCGATCGTGAGGCCGCAGGTATGGCCTTCGCCCGCGGCGACCGCTGCAAAGATCAACGGGGCGGTCCCTGACCCGACAACCTGCACGGGCGCTGCGCGATCGGTCGTCGTGCCGTCGCCCAGCTCGCCGTTGCCATTGAATCCCCAGCAGTAGATAGCGCCGCCGGTCGTCACGCCGCAGGTGTGGATGTCGCCAGCGCCGACCGCCGTGAAGACGAGGGGTGCCGTTCCAGACCCGGCCACCCGGACGGGCGTGCTCGAGCTGGTCATCGCACCGTCGCCGAGCTGGCCCTGCGCGTCGCTGCCCCAACAGTAGACCGCACCATCGGTCGTCAAACCGCAACTGTGAGACCGTCGTGCCGTGACCGCCGTGAACCGGAGCGGTGCCGTCCCTGATCCCGTGACCTGCAGCGGCGCATGACTCTCGGTTATCGTGTTGTCGCCAAGCGGGCCCAACCCCCAACAATAGACCGCGTTGTCAGCGGTCACGCCGCACGTGTGGACGCCGCCTGCGCTCAATGCAGTGAAGACCAGCGGCGCCGTTCCCGATCCCGCCACCTGCACGGGCGCCGGGCGGTTCGTGGTGCTGCCATCGCCGAGCTCACCGCTGTAGTTATATCCCCAGCAATAGGCGGTGCCGCCCCCGGTCAGGCCACACGTATGTAATGCCAGCGGACCGGAGGTCAGCGACGTGAACGCGAGCGGAGCGACCCCCGAGCCGGCGACTTGCACCGGGCTCTCGTGGCATTCGACCAGCACCGTCTGCGCGCCCGGGCATTGATCCGGCCCATTCGTCGTGCCGTCACCGAGCTCGTCCTGATCATTGTGGCCCCAGCAGAACACCGCCGCGGCGGAAGAGAGAGCGCAGCTGTGCTGCTCACCGCCGGCCGTTTGCGTGAACTGCGTGGCAGTCGCGACGTGGACCGGGACCGAATCCGCGATGACCGCTCCGGTCGCGCCGCCGAGCTGGCCATAGATGTTCGTTCCCCAGCAATACATGCCTCCGGTTGTCAAGCCGCAGGTGTGGAGCCCGCCGGCCGCGAGACTCATGAACGTCAGTGTCACGTCGAACGGTGTGCTCGAGGCACGCGCCGCCCCCGACGTGGCCGTGAGTGTGTATGCGGCTCCGGGCTTGTCGACTCGGAGGTCTGCAAACGTCGCCACGCCGTCGTGGGCGGCCACCGTGAGCGTGCCGAGCAGTCGGGACCCCGGCGCCGGCCAGGGCGCCGTCCCAATCGACATCGTGACCGTGCCGGTCGGCACGAGGTTCCCCGAGGCGTCGCGGATCGTCACCCGGACGGCCGGAGCGATTGCGACATTGCCCTCGACCGACGACGGTGGTTGAGTGGTGAAGGCGACGTCAGCCACCGCTGGCTGCGTCGGACTCGTTCCGTTGCCGCACGCCGCCACCGCCAAGCCCCCGACCAGCACCAACCCACCGCGCCCGTGCATGTGAAAACCTCCATTTCTGCGACCGGTACCTGATGCGGCGACGCATCGGCGAGGGCTCGATGCGCAAACCAAGCGGGGCGAAACATCAGCCGATCGCAATACCAATGCCGCGCGCCCGGTGCATGACTTTACCACGGCCCCGTCTTGGTCTCAGGCTCACGCTCCTCGGCCTGCACGGCGGGCGCGCCCTGCCGCCTGAGGCGCGTGTTGAGCGCCGGCAACTCGGCGGTGAGTACCTGCCCCCAGCGGCGCGCGACGCCCGCCACGCGCTCGTGCTGTGCGGTAAACACGGCCCGCGCCTGCCGGGTGGGCTCGCGATCGGCGCTCTCCACCACGGTCTCGAGGCCGGCGAGCTCGCCGCCCGCGCCGTCCGCCGCTCGCGTGAGGCTGTCGGTCAGCCGCTCGAGGGCCGCGAGCGAGCCCCGCGTGGCGCGAGCGAGTGAGCGGCCGGCCAGGGCGCGCAGCTGGTCGCGCGCGCCGCGCAGGCCCTGCCCGAGCGCGTGCTGCTCCGCCATTGCGTTCCAGATGTCGAGGCCGAGCCGCAGCTGCGCCTCGAGCGCGGAGTCGGCGACGTGGACCCGCGGATCGAGCTCGACCCGGAGCGACCGGGTGTAGGTCTGCCCCCCGACGCCCAGCCGGACTTCATAGACCCCGGGTAGGACGAGCGGCCCCTGCGGCTCGGCGACCGTTCCCTGGCCGGCGATCGCGGCAATGCTGTAGCCGTAGCGCGCGGCGGGCGGCGGAGGATACCGCAGGTCCCACACGAAGCGATTCAGGCCGACGTTACGCGTCGGCGGATCGAGTCGCGGCAGCCACTCGTCGGCGATCTGGGGCGGCTCGGCCGGCGGCGCCGCGTGGTCCTCGCTCGAGAAGCGCCGCACCACGGCGCCGCGCGCGTCGCGGATCTCGACGGTCACGGGACCCCCGGGCACGGCTTGCAGGAGATAGTCGATCACCGCGCCCGCCAGCGGATTGGCGCCGTGCGGCTCTTCCGGTGGGAGCGGGGTGTCGTTGCTGACGCTGCGGCGCAGCCGCACCCCCGGCGCCGGAGCGAACAGATGGACAGGAGCGCGCAGCGCGGAGTCGCCCAGCTGGCGCAGCGGCGTGAGGTCGTCGAGCACCCAGAACGAGCGCCCATGCGTGGCCGCGATCAGGTCGCGGCCGTGAACCGCGAGGTCGCGCACCGATGCGATCGGCAGGTTGAGCTGCAACGACTGCCAGTGATCGCCGTCGTCGAACGACACGTAGACGCCTGTCTCGGTGCCGGCATACAACAGGCCCGGGCGCTCCGGGTCGGCGCGGACCGCCTGCACGTACGCCTGGGGCGCGATCCCGGAATCGGCGCGGGTCCAGTGCGCGCCCCCGTCGCGCGTGCGATAGATGTAAGGAGCGAAGTCGTCTACCCGGTGACGGTCCACGGCGGCGTACGCCGCCGCCGTATCGAACGGCGAGGCCTCGAGCAAACTGACGGTGCTCCAGGGCGGCAGGCCCTGGGGCGTCACGTTCTGCCAATGCCCGCCGCCGTCGGTGGTGCGGTGCATCATTCCGTCGTCCGAGCCGACCCAGAGGAGCCCCGCCGCGCGCGGCGACGGGGCGATCGTGTAGACCACGCCGTAGCCGCGCGCCGCGGCGTCCGCGACCGCGGGCAGACCGGTGTCGGTTGCGGTGGGCCGCCCGGCGGCACCGGTCAGGTCGGGGCTGATCGCCTCCCAGCGCAGCCCGCCGTCCCGGGTGCGCAGCACCATCTGCGCGCCGAGGTAGAGGGCGTGGCGGTCGACGCGGTCGAACACGAGCGGCGACGTCCACGTGAACCGGTACTTCCGCTGCGGCATCGGCACGCCGAAGCTCGAGACGGGCCAGGGCGAGATGTCCTGCGACTGGCCGGTGCGCCGGTCGAAGCGGTGCACGCCGCCGTAGGTATCGCCGCCGTATACGAGATCGGGATCGAGCGGGTCGGGCGCGATGTAGCCGCTCTCGCCCGCGCCGACCGGAGCCCAGTCGCGGAAGGTGATCTCCCCGAAATCGCTGCGGCTCGCCACCCCCGCGGTGCCCACGTCCTGCTGGGCGCCGTACACGCGGTAGGGAAACGCGTCGTCCGTGACCACGTGGTAGAACTGCGCCGTGGGCTGGTTGAACCAGCTGCTCCAGGTGCGGCCGCCGTCCAGCGTGATCACCGCGCCCTGGTCGCTGCCCACGATCATGCGGGTGGCGCTCCGGGGATCGACCCACAGCTCGTGATAGTCGTCCCCGCCCGGCTGCCCCTTGAGGACGCGGAACGTCCTGCCGCCGTCGCTCGACTCGAGGAGCGCCACGTTGGGCACGTACACGACGTCCGAGTTCTCCGGATCCACGGTGACGCGGCAGAAGTACCAGTTGCGGCTGGTGAGCCGGGGATCGCTGCCGGCAAGCCGCCAGGTGGCGCCGCGGTCGTCGGAGCGGTATAGGCCCGGCTCCGTCTTCGCACCGATCAGCGCGTACACCCGGCCGTCGCGGCCCCCCCCCACCGCGAGACCGATGCGACCGAGCGGGCCCGCGGGAAGTCCGTGCCCGGTGAGGGGGGTCCAGGTGGCGCCGCCGTCGCTCGACTTGTACAGGCCACTCCCCGGTCCTTCGTTCGGCGCGTACTGCTCCCACGGCGTGCGGCGCGCCTGGTACAGCGCGGCGTACACGATCTGGGGATCGGCCGGATCCGCCGCCAGGTCGATGGCCCCGGTGTCGGGATCCTTGTACAGGACCTTGGTCCAGGTGCGCCCGCCGTCGGTGGAGCGGAACACGCCGCGCTCGCTGTTGGGCCCGTATGCGTGTCCCAGCGCCGCGACCAGCACGACGTCGGGGTTGCGCGGATCGACCAGCACCTTCCCGATGTGGCGCGTGTCGGCGAGTCCCACTGCACGCCAATGCGCGCCGCCGTCCGAGGACTTGTAGACGCCGGCGCCGTAGGTGATGTCCGAGCGGATCGACGCCTCGCCCGTCCCCACGTAGATGACGTTCGGATCGGAGGGCGCGAGGGCGAGCGCGCCGATGGAGGCGATCGGCTGCGTGTCGAATAGTGGCTCCCAGGTGACGCCGGCGTTCCGGGTGCGCCACACGCCGCCGTCCACCGCGCCGAAGTAGAAGGTCGCTGGGTCGCCGGGGACGCCGGCGACCGCCAGCACTCGGCCGCCGCGGTGGGGGCCGATGAGGCGCCAGCGCAACGCGCCGTAGGCGCGCGGTGGAATGGTCTGGGCTCGCGCCACTGCGGGGGCGAGCGCGCAGGCCACGAGGCCGAGGAGCAGGACGGATCGGAAGCGCGCTTCGATCCTCCGATCCGGGACCAGCCACAACAGCGCGACCGCTACGTAGAGCGCGTCCGAGATCCATTGATGCACAAACGCCATCGGGATCGCCACGACGTACGCCGCGATCGAGAGCTTCCCCTTGAGGTCACGCCCCACCGCCGCCGCGAGATTCGAGTGCGGGCCCTGGGCTCCGATGACCGCCGCCTGAAGGATCGTGTACGCGATGCCCGAGCAGAGGAGCACCGCGCCGTACAGCGCCGTCGGCAGGGGCGCGAAATGGTTCTCGCCCATCCAGCCGGTGATGAATGGCGTGAGCGACAGCCAGAACAGGAGGTGCAGGTTCGCCCACATCACCTTGCCGTTGATCCGCTCGGCGGCGTGCAGCATGTGGTGATGGTTGTTCCAGTAGATGCCTACCATGACGAAGCTCAGCACGTAGGTCAGAAACACGGGCACGAGCGGCCGCAACGCGTTCCCGTCCGTGCCGTGCGGCACCTTGAGCTCCAGCACCATGATCGTGATCAGGATCGCGATCACGCCGTCGCTGAACCCTTCGAGACGTCCCTTCGTCATGCGTCGCCTCCGGGTGGGGCGACCGCCGGGCTACCTGACTGCGGCAACTCGGCGGTCGCGGCTCCTTTGTGCCTCAACGTCAGAGGCGAGGCTCAGTGTCCGATCGGATGCGTCTGGGGGAGCGCTTTCCCGATGGATGTCGCCGTGGCGGAGCACTCCGGGTGGCCGAACCCGCTGGCGCTGACACCGTTCGTGATGTCGTAGATGATGTTGTCGTCCTTGCCGGCGTCCGCCACACCGGCCGGCACGTGGTCGAGCTGCAGATTGTAGCGCATCTTCCAGGCGATGTTGTGGTCGGCGCAGGAAGCGTCGCCACTCACGCCGAGACCGCCGATCAGCGTCCCGTGGTCATCGTACAGCGCTACACCGCCGCCGAACACGTTGGTCCCGCCGATGCGCTTTCCCACCATGAAATCGTGCGAGGTGCCGTACTCGGCCGCGTTGCCGCCATAGGCGACGTCTTCGTTGGTCGGGTTGGCTTCCTGGAGCCCGAACAGCGTTCCGCCCGGCTGGGTGGCGGCATAGAGATTGGCGGTCGAAAGGGCGAGATGCGGCAGGCTGAATGCGTTGGCGGTGTTCGCCTTCTGGGCCGCGATCACACGACTCCCCGGCCACTGGTCGGTGGACGTGGCGCCGGTGAACACGACGGCGACGACGAGGCCGTTCCGATCCACCACCGCCGCCCACATCTCGAGATTGAAGCCGCCGTTGGCCTCCTTCCGGGCCTCGACGAGCGCCGCCTTTAACTGATAGAAGCCGGCGACCCGACTCAGGTTCGGGTCGAGTGTGGGGCCGCTGATAGGGTTGTCGCCGCATGCCGCCAGCGCGGCGAGCCCGCACGCGGCAACGCCGAGCCGCGTCAGCTTGGGGGGGAAGGGATAGTGACTGAGCATGGCGGGATCCTCCGGGTTGTAGGGTGACGCGCGGACCCGGGGTTGGCGGTCTTCGGGATCGGAGTGGCGTCGCAGCGGAGGCGTCAGGGCGAAGGCGAGAAGGCCGTGCTCGGGCCGGCCGAAGAAACTACGTCTCGAGAAGTTGCGGCGGAAGCAGCGAGTGATTGACGCGGTCGTGACGCCGGTCGTAGGTTCAGCGGATCGAGCGCTCCAGAGGTGGGACATGAGCCACGCGACCGTCAACCGGCGGGAGTTTCTCAAGACCGGCGCCGCTGCCGGAACCAGCTTCGTGATCGGGCTGTATCTGCCGGCGTTCGATCCCAGCGCCACGCATGCGGCGGCAGCGCGCGAGCCGTTCAAGCCCAACGCCTGGATCGAGATCCGACCCGACGGCGCGGTCACCATCTGGACCGGGCGTTCTGAGATGGGTCAGGGCGTGCGCACCGCGATGCCCATGATCGTGGCCGAGGAGCTCGAGGCCGATTGGACGCGCGTGCGCGTGGCGCAGGCGGACGCCGACCCGGCGTACGGCGACCAGTTCACCGTCGGCAGCCGCAGCGTCCGCTCCGGCTTCGAGCCGCTGCGGAAGGCGGGGGCCGCCGCCCGCGAGATGCTGATCGGTGCGGCGGCGCTCACCTGGAACGTGCCGCGCGAGGCGTGCCGGGCCCGGAACGGTATGGTCGAGCATGTGCCGACCGGCCGCCGGCTCGGCTACGGCGACTTGGCGGCCCGCGCCGCCACGCTCCCCGTGCCGGCGGACCCGCCGCTCAAGTCGCCCTCCGAGTTCCGCATTCTCGGAAAACGGATGCCGCGCGTGGACACCCCGGACAAGGTGAGCGGCGCGGCGGTCTTCGGCCTCGACGTGCGGGTTCCGGGCATGGTGTACGCCGCGGTGGCGCGCTGTCCGGTGTTCGGCGGGCGCGTGAAGACGTTCGACCCCGCCCCTGCTCTGGCCGTCCCCGGAGTGCAACGCGTGGTCCAAATCTCGAGCGGCGTAGCGGTGGTGGCCGAGCGCACGTGGGCCGCATTCCAGGGGAAGAGGGCACTCAAGACCGAGTGGGAGGAGGGCCCGACGGCGCGCTGGAGCAGCGACGGGATTTGGAGCGCGTTCGCGGCGGCGGCGGCGCGCCCGGGGGAAGTGGTGCGCGCCGTGGGCGACGTGGACGCCAATCTCAAGACCGCCACGCAGACAGTCGAGGCGGTGTATCAGGCGCCCTATCTCGCCCACGCCTGCATGGAGCCGATGAACTGCACGGCTCACGTGCGGGACGGCCGCTGCGAGATCTGGGCGCCCACGCAGAACCCGCAGGGCGTGCAGCGGGCGGCGGCGCAGGTGACGCGCCTCCCCGTCGAGGCCGTAACCGTCCACGTGACCTACCTGGGCGGCGGCTTCGGGCGGCGCGGCGGGCCGACGGACTATGCGACCGAGGCGGTGGAGCTGGCGCAAAAAATCGCCGTGCCCGTCCAGGTCGTGTGGACGCGCGAGGACGACATCCAGAACGCGGTGTACCGGCCCGCCACCTACAACGTGCTGCGCGCCGGGCTCGACGCGCGCGGCGCGCCGCTCACGTGGAGCCATCGGCTCGTGGGGCCCGCGGGCGGGGCGTTCCTGCTCACCCGCGGGGCGGACGAGCTGATCTATCCCTTGCCACATTTCCGCCTCGAGCGCGCCACCGTGGACGCCGGCGTTCCCATCGGGCCGTGGCGCGGCGTGGGCCCGTCGCAGAACGGCTGGGTCGTCGAGAGCTTCGTGGACGAGCTGGCGCACGCGGCGGGGAAGGACTCGTACGCGTACCGTCGCGAGCTGGTCGCGGGCCAGCCACGGCTGCTCGGCGTGCTCGACCTCGCGGCGCAGCGCGCGGGCTGGGGATCGGCGCCGCCCGCCGGCCGGTCACGCGGGATCGCGCTGTGGCAGTTCGGCGAGACCTTCCTGGCCCACGTGGCCGAGGTGTCGGTAGGGTCGGACGGCGCTGTGCGAGTGCACCGCGTGGTGTGCGCGGCCGACTGCGGCATCGTCGTCAATCCGGACACGCTCGAGGCTCAGTTGCAGGGCGCGATCGTGTACGGCCTGACCGCGGCGCTGTACGGGGAGATCACCATCGAGCGCGGGCGCGTGGCGCAGAGCAACTTCAACGATTATCGAATGCTGCAGCTCGCGGAGAGCCCCGAGATCGAAGTCCATCTGGTGCCGAGCGAGGCACCGCCGGGCGGTGTGGGAGAGGCGGGGCTGCCGCCGATCGCGCCGGCGGTCTGCAACGCCATCTTCGCCGGCACGGGGAAACGGATTCGGAGGTTGCCGATCGGGCGGGTCCTCACCCCCTGACCCCCTCTCCCTTCGGGAGAGGGGGGACGGCATGTGGGTCACCGCGTGCCGCAGCATTCTGCTCCCTCGCGCGCGGTTCGGGTTCGGGAAGCGGGAGCAGAGCACGTCATTATCGAAACGATGGATCCACTCCGGCACGTCCCACCGGCGCACAAGTTCGACCTCGCACGTCAGCTGCGCCGAGAAGGGACCCCGATGGAGCGCTACGCGTGGTCGCTGCTGCGGAACCACGGCGTACTCAAGCTAAAGTTCCGCCGCCAGCACGTGCTGCACGGTTTTATCGTTGACTTCTATTGCGCCGCCGAACGGCTGGTGTTGGAGCTCGAGGGCGACGGGCACGATGAGAGCGACCGAAAGGCCTACGATACCGCGCGCGCTCGGCTGCTCGAAGCCGCCGGCTACCGCGTGGTCCGCGTTCGGAACCGAGATGTTGCGCGCCAACGCCTCGAAGCACGTCTGGGCCACGCGATCGGGAGAATGCCCATCGTCCCCCCTCTCCCGAAGGGAGAGGGGGACAGGGGGTGAGGACCCGAAGCGGGTGGGAGACGAAGCGAGAGGAAGACAGGGGGTAGGGCGCAGACGCATATTCAGCCGATGTTCCGGGACGAGGATCTCGCCGAGGCGCTGGCCGACCGCTACCGCCTGGAGCGCCCGCTGGGCGAGGGGGGGATGGCCACCGTCCATCTCGCCGAAGACGTGAAGCACCACCGCAAGGTCGCCGTGAAGGTGCTGCGATCCGATTTCGGCATCACGCTCGGCGCCGAGCGCTTCTTGCGCGAAATCGAGATCGCGGCTGCGCTCAATCATCCCCACATCCTCGCGGTGCATGACTCCGGCGAAGCAGCCGGCGTTCTCTATTACGTGACGCCCTACGTCGAGGGGAAGTCGTTGCGCGATCGGCTGCGGCGCGACACGCGGCTACCGCTCGAGGAAGCACTGCAGATCGCGCGGGAGGTGGCAGACGCGCTGGGCTACGCGCATCGCCAGGGGGTGATCCATCGCGACATCAAGCCGGAGAACATCCTGCTACAGTCGGGACACGCCGTCGTGGCGGACTTCGGGATCGCGCGGGCGATCCACGCCGCCGAGGGAGCGCGCGGCGCGGTGCTGACGCAGCCCGGCGTGCCGATTGGGACGCCGGACTACATGAGCCCCGAGCAGGTGGCTGGAGAGCGGGAGCTGGATGGGCGGTGCGATCAATACGCGCTGGCGTGCGTGCTCTACGAAATGCTCGCGGGGCAGCCGCCGTTCACCGGGCCGACGCTCGAGAGCGTGCTGATCCGGCACCTGACGGCCGAGGCGCCGCGGATCACGGATCTCCAACCCGATGTCCCGAAGCCGGTGGCCGCCGCGCTGACCCGCGCCCTCGCCAAGACGCCCGCCGACCGGTTCAGCGAAATGGCGGCATTCGTCGATGCCATTGGCGCACTGGAAGCCCCGGCGGGCGCGCCGCCGCCCGCCCAGCTCACCTCGTTCATCGGCCGCGAGCGCGAGACGGCGGCCGTCCAGGAGCTCCTCCAGGGCACGCGGCTCCTGACACTCACGGGCGCGGGTGGAAGCGGCAAGACCCGTCTCGCCCTCGAGGTCGCGAGCCGCGTGGGAGCGCAGTACCCCGACGGCGTTGCCTGGGTGGAGCTCGCCCCACTCTCGAATCCGGAGCTCGTCCCGCACCACGTCGCCGACGCGCTGGGCGTGCGCCGCGACGGCATCCGATCGGCCGGGGAGGCCCTGCTCGAGGCGCTGCGCAATTGGGAAGCGCTGCTCGTGCTGGACAACTGCGAGCATCTCGTCGACGCGTGCGCCCGGCTGGCGGAGGCGTTGCTGCGGGGCTGTCCGCGGCTCCGCATCATGACCACGAGCCGTGAGGCGCTCGGGATCGGCGGCGAGCGCGCCTGGCTCGTGCCGGCGCTCACGCTCCCCGAAGCCGGTAAGCCGGTCACCCGCGCGGTAGCGGCCGAGAGCGAGGCGATCCGGTTGTTCGTCGAGCGGACGCAGGCGGTGCGGCCCTCGTTCGAGCTGATGGACGCCAACGCGGCGGCGATGGTGCACATCTGCCGGCGGCTGGACGGGCTCCCCCTCGCCATCGAGCTGGCCGCCGCACGGGCACGCATGCTCGATCCCCAACAGATCGCGGCCAGGCTGGACGACGTGTTCGGATTGCTCTCCTCGGGGAGCCGGACGGCCCTCCCGCACCAGCGCACGCTGCGCAGCGCGATCGAGTGGAGCCACGGGTTGCTCACCGAGCAGGAGCAGATCCTGTTCCGGCGGCTTGCCGTGTTCGCGGGGGGATTCACCATCGACGCCGCAGAGGCAGTGGCTGAAGGAGGCGCGATATCGGCGAGAGACGTGCTGGATCTCCTGAGCGGTCTCGTGGACAAGTCCCTCATTCTGCTCGAGACCGAAGCGCTCGAGGCGCGGTATCGCATGCTGGAAACCATACGGCAGTTCGCGCGGGAGCGTCTGGAGGAGGCGGGCGAGGCGGCGGAGCGCGGGCGCCGGCATGCGCAGTTCTTCCTCGCCCGCGTCGAGGCCGCGGAGCCGTTCCTCGCCAACCAGTCCGAGGGGTGGCAGGAGCGGCTCGCGGAGGATCTCGGAAACGTGCGGGCCGCGGCCGACTGGTTCGAGGGAGATCGCGACGCCGTCGAAGAGAGCCTGCGGTTTGCCGCCGCGCTGCACTGGTTCTGGTTCGGGCTGGGGCATTACCGGGAAGCCCGCCGCCGCCTCGAGGCGGCGCTCGCGCGGAGCGGCGACGTGCGCACCCGGGCCCGGGGACGCGCGCTGTCCTCGCTCGCGACGTATCTGGTGCTCCAGGGCGAGCGGGCCGAGCTCCGGCCAGTGGCCGAGGAGAGCGTGGCGATCCTGCGGGAAACGGCCGGCCCCTCAGTGGATCTGGTATGCGCGCTGGTCGGGCTGGGGCAGTCCTGTCTGCTCGAGGGGGACCTGGAACGCGCGGCCCGGGTGGGGGGTGAGGCCCTCGACCTCGCGCGGGCCGTGCAGCCGCGGTACTGGATCACCTACGTGCTGTATTGGCTGGGCCGGGTAGCGCAGGCCCGCGGCGACTTCACGGCGGCTCGGGCGGCGTTCGACGAGGGCGTCACCCTCGGTCTCGAGGACGGCTATAACCAGCCGATCGCGCACCTCGCCACGATGCGGGGCCGGCTCGCCCTCGCCGAAGGGGACTCGGACGGCGCGCTCCGGTGGTTCGCCGTCGCACTCACGCCGCTCGCGCGGATCAAGAACCACTGGTCCACGATCATGCTGGTGGAAGACCTGGCGCGGATCGCGGTCGAGCGAGACGATCACGAGCGGGCCGCCCGGTTGCTCGGCGCCGCGGCCAACCTGCGTGAGGAAGCCGGCGCTGCGCCATTGCCGCCCGAGCGCGAGGTCCTGGACCGCCTCGGCGGGTCGGTCCGCGGCAGCCTCGGCGCAGCCGCGTTCGAAACCGCATTCCAGGCGGGGCAGGCACTGAGCTTGAGCGAGGCCCTGGATTTCGCCCACACGATGGTAGGCGAGCCGGCGCCGGCGACAGGGCGCGCGGCCGGCGTGCCGCTGCTGCGGGTCAACGCCCTCGGGCCGCTTGAGATCTCGGTGGACGGTGCGCAGCTCCCCGCCGCCGCGTGGAGCTCCGCCCAGCCGCGCGAGCTACTGCTCTATCTCGTTTGTCACCCGGGAGGACGCGCGCGCGACCAGATCGGGCTCGCGTTGTGGGGCGACGTCTCGCCCGCCCAGCGCAAGAACGACTTCCACATCACCCTGCACCAGCTGCGGAGCACCCTGGGCCGGCCGGACTGGATCGTGTTCGAGGAGGAGCGCTATCGGATCAACCCGCGCCTCCCGGTGGAATTCGACGGACGGCAATTCGAGGCCGACGTCCGGGCGGCTCGGGCGGCGCTCGCCAAGAGCGGGGACGCTGCACCGCTCGCGCGGGCTCTGACGCGCTACCGGGGCGACTTCCTCGAGGACGCGGGGACGGGGGCGGGGGCGGGGGCGGGCGACTGGCATCTGGAGTACCGGGACCGCTGGCACCGGCTGTACGTCGAAGGCCAGCTCGCGCTCGCCGAGGGCTTGTAACTTTGAACGCCTTCGATTTACAGAAATTCCCCGAGGGGACAGGTGAAGCCGGGCACCACGTCTTCCCCGTCCAGGCTCTCGTCCGCGGTCAGGATCTGCTCCGAGCCGTCGTGACGATAGACGCGGGCCAGGCGGCGGGCTGGGTCCAGGACCCAGACGAGCCTGGTTCCGGCGGAGAGCCAGTCCGCGACCTTAGTCAGCACGGCCCCGGGCCGATCGCTGGGTGACAGCACTTCGACGACTAGGTCCGGGGCGACATCGGTGAAGCCCGCGGGTTCCGGATCGAGGAGCCGGTGTTTGCCGATGAATGCGACATCCGGACCTCGGACGGTGTCCGGATTGGTGGCGAGCTTGAACCCCGCTTCCGCGTAGACCTGACCCAGGCCCGCGGCCCGAACGTGCGGGCCGAGCCTGAGGGCAAGCTCCAGTGTTACGCGGGCGTGCCGGAGCCCAGGCAACTCCCGCACTACCAGCACTCCCTTGACGAGCTCGATGCGCTTGTCCGGGATGTGGACGTGCATCAACTCGTCCGCGGTCATCAAGGCGGGCGGCGTCATTTGGGGAACGTAGGCGGGCTCGGCGGGCACGGCAAGCGAGTATACATGCGGTTGGTCAACGCGAGGTCAACGGGCCGCACGCCGCCGCGATGCGACCGAGCAGTCCATCGGACTCCGCGCTCACGAATTCACCCGAGCGCGAGCCCTTGCCCCACGTGTTCGTAATGGCGGCGACCACGACACCCTGATCGGGAAACACGGCGATGCCGGCCTGAACGCCGGCGTTCGAGCCGCCGCTGGTGATGCGACGCGGCGACGCCGAGAGGCCGCTGATGAACCAGCCGAACGTCATCGGCGACGGGCCGCTCGCGCTCGGCAGCGGGGTCGTGAGCAACCGATAGGCGGAATCCGACAGGAACCCCGGCGCCAGCACCGCCGCGCCCAGGCGCACCAGCTCTTCGGCGGTCGAGTTCAAGTTCCCGCCCGCCAGGTTGTGGCTGTAGTCCCACTCGGGCACGCGCACCGGCTGCGACAGCTCGGCGAACGTGATCAGATCGTAGAACGAGTAGCGGCGGGCGCGCCGCGGCAGCACGGCACGCACGTCGTCGAACTGCGTGGCGTCGAGGCCGAGCGGACGCAGCACGGATTCGGTCACCCACTGCTGGTAGGACATCCCGGCGGCGGCTTCGAGCGCGGCGCCGAGTACGTTGTAGCCGGGGCTCGAGTAGTGGTAACCGGAGCCGACCGCGGCGATGAGCGTGTCGTCCTCGAACAGCGGCAGCACGTCCTTCACGTCGTCGAAATGGCGGGCGTACAGCACGGGGCCGCGCTCGCTGCCCCAGTGGCGCAGGCCCGCGAGGTGCGCGGCGAGCAGCCGCGGGGTGATCGGCATGCCGGGTTTCACCGGAAAGGTCGGCACGTAGCGCTGGATGGGGGCGTCGAGATCGAGGCGGCCACGCTCCCACAGTTTGAGCACCGCGAGGCCCGTAACGGCCTTCGTGACGCTCGCGACGCCCAGGATGGTGCGGGGCGTGACCCGTGTGCTGTCCTCCAGGTCGGCGAACCCGAAGCTCCGCGAGTACACGAGGCGTCCGCCGGCGCGCACCGCGACCTGGACGCCAACATTCTGCTGGCGAGCCTGCAGCTCGAGGATGACCTGCCGGATGCGCGCGGTGTCGCACGCTGGCGCGGGCGATGCTTGCGCGAGGAACAGCAGCAACACTGGAATCGTCATGCGATCATCCCCTTTGACGGGCGGCGCCCCGATAAGGTTGGCCCCCACCTCCACCACGCCCCTCCTGTTGACCTCCACATCTTGACTGTCAAGATGTAGCCGCGCTACCTTCGAGCCATGGACACGCCCGGCACCGAAGTCATCCAGGGCACTCTGGACATGCTGATCCTCAAGACCCTGAGCCTCCAACCCCTCCACGGTTTCGGTATCGCCCGCCGCATCGAGCAGATCTCGCGCGGCGTGTTCAAGGTCAACCCCGGCTCGCTCCTCACCGCGCTCCAGCGGCTCGAGCGGCGCGGCTGGTTGAGCAGCGAGTGGCGCGAGACCGAAAACTCGCGCCGCGCCAAGTACTACGCCTTGACCCGCGCCGGCCGCAAACAGCTCGACGCCGAAACCGCCGACTGGACGCGCCGCGCCACGGCCATCGCCCGCCTCCTCGGCACCGAGGCCTGATCCGTGGCGATGTGGCGGCAGCTCTCGCGCGGCCTGCGCGCGCTCATGCATCGCTCCGAGGCGGACCAGGAGGTCGCCGACGAGGTCCAGCACTACCTCGAGCAGGCGACCCAGGCGCGCATGGCCGAGGGGCTCTCGCGTGCGGAGGCGCGCCGCGCCGCGCAGCTCGAAATCGGTGGCGTGACGCGCGTGCGCGAAGCGGTGCGCACCTCGGGCTGGGAACACGCGATCGAGACGCTGTTCGCGGACCTGCGCTATGGCGCGCGCCGCCTGCGCGCCGCACCCGGCTTCACCGCGATCACCATCCTCACTCTGGCCATCGGTATCGGCGCCACCACGGCGATCTTCAGTGCCGTGAACCCGATCCTGTTCCAGCCGCTCCCCTACCCCGACGCCGCGCGCCTCGTGATGGTGTGGGAGGCGTTCAACACCGGCGGCCGCCAGCAGGGCACCTTCGGCATGTACGCGGACCTGAAGGAACGCGCGCGCTCCTTCGAATCGGTCGCCGTGCTGCGGCCCTGGGACCCGACGATGACCGGCCAGGACCAGCCGGAGCGCTTCGCCGGCCAGCGCGTCAGCGCGAGCTATTTCCACGTCCTCGGCGTGTCGCCCGCCCTGGGGCGCGATTTCGAGGCCGCCGAGGACCGATTCGGCGGACCGCGCGTCGTCTTACTGAGCGACGCGCTGTGGCGCCGCCGGTTCGACGCCGACCGCGCGATCATCGGGCGCCCGATCATCCTCGACGGGGACCCATGGGTCGTCATCGGCGTCATGCCGCGGCGGCCCGAGAACGTGCTGGCGCCGGAGGCCGCGCTGTGGGCGCCGCTGCAATACGACCTCACCGAGTATTCGTGGGGCCACCACCTGCGCACCGTGGCGCGGCTCAAGCCGGGCATCGGCATCGGGCAGGCCACGAGCGAGGTGGACGCGCTGGGTCGGGCGCTCGCGAAACAGCACAGAGACGCCTACGGCTCGAACGCGGGCTTCGCCGTCCACGCGCTTCAGGACGACCTCACGAGCGGCATCAAGCCGGCGCTGCTCGCGATCCTCGCCGCCGTGACCCTGGTGCTGGTGATCGCGTGCGTGAACGTGACGAACCTGCTCCTCGCCCGCGGCGTGCAGCGGCGCGGCGAGTTCGCGCTGCGCGCCGCCCTCGGCGCCGGCGGGAAGCGGCTCGTCAGACAGATGCTCACCGAGAGCCTGCTGCACGCGTTGCTGGGCGGCGCCGTCGGCACGGTCGTCGCGATGCTCGGCGTGCGCGCGCTCATCGCGCTCGCCCCGCCCGGCCTGCCGCGCCTGGGCGCGATCGCGTTGAACGGCGCCGTGTTCGGCTTTGGTCTCGCGCTCACCACGCTGATCGGTCTCGCCTTCGGCGTGTTCCCCGCGCTCCAGGCGGCCAACAGCGATCCGAGCCGGGAGCTTCAACTGAGCTCGGCACGTACCGTGGGCGCACACCGGACGACCCGCGGTGCGCTCGTCATCGCCGAGGTGGCTCTTGCCCTGGTGCTGCTGGTCAGCTCGGGGTTGCTGCTGCGGAGTCTCCAGCGGCTGTTCGCGCGCGACGCGGGCTTCGACGGATCGCACCTGCTCACGATGGAAGTGCAGGTCTCCGGGCATCGCTACGACGCCGATAGCACCACCGTCCGCTTCTTCCAACAGGCGCTGGACGCCGTGCAGCGCGTGCCCGGCGTCAGCGCCGCCGCGCTCACCAGCCAGCTGCCGCTCTCCGGCGACCTCGACGAGTACGGCGTGCACGTCGAGCTGAATCCGACCGACCGGGTCGAGGCGGGCAGCACGTTCCGCTATGGCGTCAGCCCGGGCTACATCGAGACGATGCACATCCCCCTGAGGCGCGGCCGCGTGTTCGCCGAGCACGATCGCGCGGGCGCGCCCTTGGTCGCGCTGGTCAGCGAGAGTTTCGGGCGCAGCGTCCTCAAGGGCATGGATCCGATCGGCCAGCGCATGCGCATCGGTCCGACGACCGGGGCGCCCTTCACCGTGGTCGGCGTGGTAGGCGACGTGAAGCAGATGTCGCTCGCGTCAGGCGAGGCGAACGCGATCTACGTGCCGGAGAGCCAGTGGCACTTCGCAGACAACCCGATGTCGCTCGTGGTGAAGGCACGCGGCGATGCGGCCTCGCTTGCGCCGGCCGTGCGCCGCGCCGTCTGGTCGGTGGACAAGGACCAGCCGATCGTGCGGGTCGCGATGATGGCGGACCTGCTCGCCGCCACCGCCGCCGAGCGGCGTTTCGCGCTGGTGCTGTTCGAGGCGTTCGCGCTCGCGGCCCTGGTGCTGGCGGCCGCCGGCATGTACGGCGTGCTGGCCGGCAGCGTCGCGGAGCGGGCCCGTGAGATCGGCGTGCGCGCGGCCCTGGGCGCCACGCGCGGAAATATCCTCGCCCTCGTGCTGCGCCAGGGCCTCACCCTCACGGGACTCGGCGCCCTGCTCGGACTCGCCGGCGCCGTGGCCGCGAGCCAGGCGATCGCTTCGATGCTGTTCGGCGTCTCGCGCCTCGACCCGCTCACCTACGCAGGCGTGATCGCTCTGCTGCTCTTCGTCGCCCTGATCGCGTGCAGCGTGCCGGCCTGGCGTGCGGCGCGGGTGGACCCGATGCGTACGTTGCGGACCGAGTAGCCCGCACGCCGCCGCAATGCGACCGAGCAGCGCATCGGTCAGCTAGCGCTGTCCGACCCGGCCGCGCGCCGCGGCATGCCACCTCGGACACGCGCGGCCGCTTCGCCCCGGCGGTGCACCTGGAGCTTCTCCAGGATGTTGTGGACGTGGTTCTTGACGGTGGCCACCTCGATCCGCAGCCGCTTAGCGATCTCCTTGTTCGACAGGCCCTCGTCGATGAGCCCCATGATCTCGCGCTCGCGGCTCGTGAGATGCGCCTGGACTCGATCGGAGCGGCCATGGGTCGCCAGGGCGGCGATCCGGCGAAGTAGCGCGCCCGCTACGCGGGGTGAGCACACTGCCTCTCCCCGCACCGCGCACTCGATGACCGCGACCAGATCCTCAAGCGAGGCTTCGCGCGGCACGTAGGCGATCGCCCCGGCCTCTGCA
>Ga0209689_1000789_pt1 | contig 22834 bp, 22 predicted proteins | sample GraSoiAngelo_149_FD_187119 | JGI IMG/M metagenome (GOLD analysis project Ga0209689, IMG submission 187119) | Grasslands soil microbial communities from the Angelo Coastal Reserve, California, USA - 14_1009_09_30cm (SPAdes) (version 2) | ecosystem: Environmental > Terrestrial > Soil > Grasslands ... | reverse complement strand
CCGATCGAGAAGAGCGCCTAGCCCCGAGAGCCCGGGCCGCGGGTCCTGTCCCGGCTCGGGCCTCTCGCGCTCCGGAGTTGGCCTCCCGCCCCTTGCCGCTGCAGCCCGCGCGCCTCGCTCGGGGCGGGCCCCTCCACTCTCCTGTCGCGCGAGAGCGCCCTCGCCGTGCCACCCGCGGCCCGACTTCTCTATGCATGCGCCAACGGCGCATCATCTCGCTCGATGGATTACGAGCGCGAGCGCATGGAGATGGTCAGGCAGCTCGCGCGCATGGGGATCAGGGACGACCGAGTCCTCGCCGCCATGGCGCGCGTGCCCCGCGAGCGCTTCGTGCGCGAGCAAGATCGCGACATCGCGCACGGCGACCATGCGCTCGGCATCGCGGAAGGCCAGACGATCTCGCAGCCGTACGTCGTCGCGCGGATGACCGAGCTGCTCCAGGTCGATCGCACGCACCACGTGCTCGAGGTCGGCACCGGCTCGGGCTATCAGGCCGCGGTGCTCGCCGAGCTCGCCCGGGACGTCGTCACGGTCGAGCGCTGGCCGTCGCTCGCGCAGACCGCGCGAGAGGTCCTCGCGGAGCTGGGCTACGACAACGTGACCGTCGTCGAGGGAGACGCCTCGGCGGGCTACCCGCCGGGCGCGCCGTACGACCGGATCCTCGTCACGGCGGCATCACCGCGCATCTCACCGGAGCTCGCCCGCCAATGCGCACTGGAGGGACGGATCGTGGCGCCGGTCGGTGATGAGGACCTTCAGCAGATCGTCGTGCGGACCGGCGACGGCACCGAGATGAGCTACGGGGCGGTCAAGTTCGTGCCGCTGCGGGGACGCGCCGGCTTCCCGCCGTGACCGCCGCCTTCGGCTCCGGCTTTCTCGCTCGCCTTCGGCGTCGCGATCAGTGAGCGCGATCCTGTTCCACGGCGGACGCGTGCACGTCCGCGGCGGGCAGTCGGCCGAGGCGCTCCTGGCGCGGGACGGCCGCGTCGCGGCGGTCGGCCGGGCGTCCGAGCTCGGACGTGAGGCGAGCGGTGCGGAGCGCGTGGATCTCCGCGGCGGACTCATGGTCCCGGGCTGGTTCGACGCGCACGTCCACCTCATGTGGTGGGGCTTCCAGATGCGCGAGGTGGACTTGCGGAGCGCGAAGACCGTCGACGAGGCGCTCACCGTCGTCGCCACGCGCGCCGCGGCGCTGGAGCCGGGGCGGTGGCTCACCGGAGGACGGTTCGACAAGAACCTCTGGGGTCGCTGGCCGACCGCGGCCGAGCTCGATCGCGCCACCGGCGATCGGCCGACGGTGCTGCGCAGCCGCGACGGCCATTCGCGGTGGCTGAACACGGCCGCGCTGCGGGGGGCGGGCATCGACGAGCGCACGCCGGTGCCCGACGGCGGCGCGATCTTCCGCGACGAACGCGGGCGGCCGACCGGCGTGCTGCAGGAGCGCGCGAACGAGCTCGCGGACCGCGCGGCGCCCGCGGTGACCGAGGCGGAGTGCGACGACGCGGTCGCGCTCGCGCAAGCGGAGGCGCTCAAGCGCGGCGTCACCGGCGTGGAGACGCTCGAGCAGGCCAGCTCGTACGCCGCGCTGCGGCGCATGCACGCTCGCGGGAAGCTCGCCATCCGCGTCGAGATGGGCATCCCGCATCGCTCGCTCGGCCAGATCGCGGGGATCCTCACACAGGCGCCGCCCGGACTCAAGGATCAGAAGGGCCCCGTCGCGGGGTTCGACCTCGAGTCCGCCCTGGACAGCGGGATGAAGACCGGGGACGGCGACGGGTGGCTCCGACTCGGTCACGTGAAGTTCTTCACCGACGGGGCGCTCGGCTCGCAGACCGCCGCGCTCGTGGAGCCCTACGAAGGCACCGACGACCGCGGGATCCTCACGGCCGACCCGGTCGCGCTCCGCGCCGACGTCGCGCGCGCGGCGGCGGCCGGGCTCGCCGTGGCGATCCACGCCATCGGCGACCAGGCGGTGCGCGTCGCGCTCGACGCGATCGCGCCCAGCCGCGTCGTGGCGCCCGCCCTGCGACAGCGGATCGAGCACGCGCAGCTCATACGCGACGAGGACCTCGGCCGGTTCGGCGCGCTCGGCATCGTCGCCTCGATGCAGCCGATCCATGCGACGAGCGACCGCGATCTCGCCGATCGCTACTGGGGGCCGCAGCGCACGCCGCGCGCGTATCCCTGGCGGACGCTGCTCGAGCGCGGAGCCGTCCTCGCCTTCGGCTCGGACGCGCCGGTCGAGCCGATCGACCCGCTCCTCGGGATCCACGCCGCGGTGACGAGGAAGCGGCCGAGCGATCGCGAGGCCTGGACCCCCGGACAGCGGCTCACGCTCGACGAGGCGCTCGCCGCCTACAGCGCCGGCTGCGCCTACGCCACGGCCCGCGAGCGCGAGTGGGGCACGCTCGAGCCGGGGATGCGCTGCGACGCGACCGTTGTCGACCGCGACCTCGCGACGCTCCGCGGCGACGACATCCTCGACGCGCGGATCCGGGCGACGATCACCGACGGCGTCGTCCGCTTCGCCGACGGGCTCGGTTAGATCAGTTCAAGGCGCGCGCGTCGCGCTCGCCGCGGGCGCGCAGACGGACGAGCAGGTCGCGCAGCAGCTCGGTCTCGCGGCGCAGGATCCGCGTCTCTTCGCCGAGGCGATCCGCCGCCGTGGCGAGCTCGAGCAGCGCCTGGCGCTCGGTCGCATCGACCGAGAGCGCGGCCGCGATGTGGTACGCGACGTCGGGCGGTGCGGCGTCCTTGAGCTCGTCGCTCAGCGAGCGCTCCCCGTGGGAGCCGTCGGTGACCGCGACGACGCCGAGGAGATACGCGCCGAGCGCGTCGAGCGCCTCCGCGACGCGCGCCGCCGCATCCGGTCCGTCCTGCTCGTCGAGGTAGCGGACGCGGCCCACCAGGTACGGCTCGGCGTCAGTGACGACGGACTCGATGGCGAAGCGCCGCTCGCCTCGCGCGACGATGTAGGACCGGCCGTCGGCGATCGGCGAGAGCCCGACGATGCGTGCCTCGGTCCCGACCGCATGCGGCTCCGCGTGGCCGCCGACCTCCTGGCCCGAGCGGATCAGGACGACGCCGAACGGCGCCTTCCTCTCGAGGGATCGCTGGACGAGCAATCGGTAGCGCGGCTCGAAGATGTGGAGCGGGAGCAGCGTGCCCGGGAAAAGCACCGTCCCCAGCGGGAACAGCGGGATGTCCGGCACGGGCTCAACGGTACTCTCACGCGACGTGATCACCCTCGTGCTCCATGGCGAGCTCCGCCAGCGGACCGGTGGGCGCAAGGAGCTCGCGGTGCGGGGCGCGGGACGGACCGCCGGCGCGATCCTGGAGGACCTTGGCATACCCGGCCACGAGACGGCGGCGCTCATCGTCAACGCCGAGCAGGTCGAGGCCGATCGCGTTCTCGCCGAGGGCGACCGGCTCGAGGTGCTTCCCGCGATCAGCGGCGGGGAAGATGGCGCGCTCTCGGACATCCGCGTGATCGACCTCACGCGCGCCCTCGCGGGCCCGTACTGCACGCTCATGCTCGCCGACCACGGCGCCGACGTCGTCAAGGTCGAGCAGCCCGGCAAGGGGGACGAGACGCGCGAATGGGCGCCGCCCTCGATCGGCGGCGTCTCCGCCTACTACCTCTCGATCAACCGGAACAAGCGCAGCCTCACGCTCGACCTCAAGCATCCGGACGGCAAGCGCGTCCTCGAGCGCCTGATCGAAGGAGCGGACGTCGTGGTCGAGAACTTCAGCCCCGGCACGCTCGAGCGGCTCGGCTTCGCGCCCGACCGGGTCCGCTCGCTCAACCGGCGCGCGATCCTCTGTCGCATCTCGGGCTTCGGTCAGGACGGCCCGGGTCGCGCGTGGGCCGCCTACGACCTCATCGTCCAGGGGATGGGCGGGATCATGAGCCTCACCGGCCATCGGGGGTCGCCGCCGGTCATGGTCGGCGTCCCGCAGGCGGACATGATTGCGGGGATGTTCGCCGCGTACGCGATCCTCGCCGCGCTGCACGCTCGCGCGCGCACCGGCGAGGGCCAGGTCATCGACGCGACGATGATCGGCGGACAGGTCGCGCTGCTCTCTCGTCAAGCGGCGCGCTATTTCGCCGACGGCACGGTCCCGGGGCCCGAAGGGAACGAGCACTCCTCGATCGTCCCGTACCAGACGTTCCGTGCCGCGGACGGGTTCGTGAACATCTGCTGCGGGAACAACGCCCTGTTCGAGCGGCTGTGCCGAGCGCTCGATCTGGAGGAGCTCCTCGAGGACGAGCGGTTCGCCGACAACGGAGCGCGCGTGAAGAACCGCGCCGCGCTGGTGCCGCAGCTCGAGCGCCGCGTCGGCCAGCTCCGCAAGGACGACGTCGTCCGCCGCCTGCGCGAAGCGAACGTGCCGGTGGGTCCCATCAACGCGCTCGACGAGGTCTTCGCCGATCCCGTCGTCCGCCATCTCGGGCTCGTGGCCGAGGTCGACCACCCGGTGGCGGGCCGCGTCCGCGCGCCCGGCATCCCGGTTCGCCTGTCCAAAACCGCGCCCTCCGTACGCCGGTACCCGCCGCTCCTCGGCGAGCACACGGACGAGATCCTCCGCGAGCTCGGCTACCTCGAGCCCGAGATCGAAAAGCTGCGCACGGACGCGGTCGTGTGATCACGACGCGCTCGCTCGCGCCGCGTCGCCGGCCGCTGTGGGTCGTCGCGCTGCTCGCCGTCCTCTCGCTCGGCATCTACCTGCCCATCTGGCTGGGGCTCTCCTGGGTCGAGCTCAGGCGCGAGACGAAGGACGAGACCATGCAGCCGCTGGGGCACGCGCTCAGCCTCTTCGTCCCGGGCTACGGCTACTACCAGGTGTACCGCCACTTCGCGCTCATCGACCGCCTGCTCGCGAAGGTCGGCGCGCCGCGCCGCGTCGATGCTCTCTCGGCGACGATCGGTGTCGTCCTCTGGTCGTTCACCTGGCTTCACTACTCGAGCGAGCCGCTCTTCATCCTGCTCGACGCGCTCGAGCTCGCGGCGGCGACCGCGGTCGTCGCCTACGGGCAGCGCGCGCTCAACGACTACTGGCTGGCCCGGCCGGGCGACGCGGTCGAAGAGCGCGTGCTCGAGACGGACTGGTTCGCCATGGCCGTGGCCGCCGTCTACTTCGTGTCGATCCTCATCTCGTACGCGGCCGCGCTTACCAACTAACATCCGCGTCTCCGTGCCGCACATCCTTGTCGTCGGCTCGCTCGCCTACGACGACGTGCAGACACCGTTCGAGCGCCGCCGCGACGTCCTCGGCGGGGCGGCCTCGTACTTCTCGCTCGCGGCCCGCCTCTACGCCCCCGTCCGGCTGGTCGGCGTGATCGGCGACGACTTCCGCGACGACGACGTGGAGCGTTTCCGCGCAGCCGGCATCGACATCTCCGGAATCGAGCGCCGGTCCGGTCGGTCCTTCCGCTGGCTCGGCCGCTACGACTACGACTTCGCGACCGCGGAGACCATCAACACGGACCTGGGCGTGTTCGGCGACTGGCGGCCGCGGGTGCCCGAGGCGTTCGCGGACAGCGAGTTCGTGTTCCTCGCGAACATCGACCCCGAGATCCAGCTCGAGGTCCTTTCGCAGGTGCGCGAGCCCGTCGCCGTCGCGCTCGACACGATGAACTACTGGATCGAGAACCGGCGCTCCGCGCTCGACGAGGTGCTGCGCAAGGTCGACGTCGTCAGCGTGAACGAAGCGGAGGTCCGGCAGCTCGCCGATACCCACAACGTCCTGAAGGCCGCGCGGGAGATCCTCGCGCGCGGGCCGCGAGCGGTCATCGTGAAGCGGGCGGAGCACGGCGCGCAGCTGTTCATGGAGGACCGCTCGTTCTGGGCGCCGGCATATCCACTCGAAGAGGTGCGCGACCCGACCGGCGCAGGGGACGCGTTCGCCGGTGGGTTCATCGGCCACCTCGCCCGGACGGGGAAGGCCGACGACGCGACCCTACGCCGCGCGGTGCTGCACGGGACCGTCTGCGCGTCGTACGCCGTGGAGACCTTCAGCGTTGACGGCATGGAACGGGCGACCCTGCCGGGGGTCGACGGCCGCATCCGCGTGCTCGAGGCGCTCGTCGCCCCCTGACGCGGAACCTCGGGCTGCCCCGGTTGTACAGAAGGTGAGATCCGACCGCGTGGAGGGCCGACCAGCGGAGGACACAACTCTCGTGGAGCGTGCGCAGCATGGTGACGTCGACGCCTATGGCGAGCTGGTGAGGCGCTACCAGGGCATCGCCACGCGTACGGCCTACGTCATCACCGGGACGAGCGCCGACGCGGAGGACGCCGCGCAGGACGCCTTCGCGAAGGCGTACTTCGCGCTGGATCGCTTCCGCTCGGGGGCGCCGTTCCGGCCGTGGCTGCTGCGCATCGTGGCGAACGAGGCCATCAACCGCCGCAAGGCGGCGGGCCGGCGAGCGACCGTCGACCTGAGCGTCGCCGAAGGCCGCCCCTCGGGTGACACGGCCCTGTCGCCCGAGGCGGCGGCGCTCGCCGGCGAGCAGCGCGAGATGCTCCTGCGCGCGCTCCGGCAGCTCCGCGACGAGGACCGCCTCGTCATCGCCTACCGCTACTTCTTCGACCTCTCAGAGGCTGAGATGGCCGAGGCCCTGCGGGTCGCGCGGGGCACGGTGAAGTCGCGTCTCTCGCGCGCCCTCGCGCGACTGCGCACGGTGGCGGCCGGTGAGGTGCGCCTGGATGGCTAGCCGGATGGACGACCGCACGATCGAGCTCGCCCTCACCGATCTGGGGGGACGTTTGGCGTACCCGTCGGTCGATCTCTGGCCGGCGGTGCGCGAGCGCATCGTCGCCGGTCGCCAGCCGTGGTGGCGCTCGCTCATCGGGGGGCTGCGCCTCCCGGCGCCCGTCATGCCGATCGTCGCGACGCTGGTCGTGATCCTCCTCGTGGTCCTCGCGGTGTCGCCGGAGGCGCGCGCCAAGGCGGCCGAGCTCCTGGGCCTTCGCGGCGTGCAGATCATCAAGGTGCCCGAGACGCCCACGCCCACACCGAGCCCAACCGGCACACCGCTGGTCCCGGGCGGGCGCGTGACGCTCGAGGAGGCCCGCGCGCAGGCGGGCTTCACCGTGCGCGTCCCGGCCGCGCTGGGTGATCCCGATGAGGTGACGCTCGAGCCCGTTGCCGGCGGCGCACGCGTGACGCTCGTCTATCGCGATCGTCCGGACATCCCGCCGTCGTCGCAGCCCGGCATCAGCGCGCTCGTCGTCGAGCTCGGCGGGCGGCTCGATCAGAACGTGATGGGCAAGGGGATCGGACCCGGCACGACGCTCGAGCAGCTGACCGTGAACGGCGGCCTCGGGTTCTGGATCGCCGGTCAGCCGCATCAGGTCTTCTACCTGGACCAGCGCGGCCAGTTCCAGCAGGAGACGCTCCGCCTCGCGGGGAACACGCTCCTCTGGGAGCAGGATGGCGTCACGTATCGCATCGAGGCGCAGATCACGAAGGACGCCGCGCTCCGCGTCGCGGCGAGCTTCCGCTAGCGAAATTAGACTCGCGCGCGTGCCGCGCGTGAACGTCCGCCTTCACGGCGTGTTCAGCGATTTCGCCGGCGGCGCGCGCTCGACCACGGTCGACGCGTCGACCGTCGGCACCGCCATCGACGCGCTCGCCCAACGCTTCCCGTCGCTCCGCGAGCGCCTGCGCGATGAACACGGCAGACTGCGCGAGCACATCGGCGTGTTCGCGCGGGGCGAGGAGATACAGCACGCCGGCGGGGAATCGCAGGCGGTCGCCGATGGCGATACGGTGCACATCGTCCCGGCGATGTCGGGAGGAGGCTGAAGATGGCGAAGGGCGTGGCGATCCTCGTTGGGACGCGCAAGGGCGCATACGTCTTCCGCGCGACGGGAGCGCGCAAGCGCTGGAAGGTCGAAGGTCCGTACTTCGGGGCTGAGCCCGTGTACCACGTCGCCTTCGACCCGCGTGACGGGTCCTCGCTCTACGCGGCGGTGAACTCGGCCTTCGGCGGTCCGCGCATCGAGGTGAGCCGCGATCTCGGCAAGACGTGGAAGACAGCGCAGAACCCTGCGTTCGACGATCCCGCGCTCACGTTCAAGCGGACGTGGCACATCGAGGCCGGCCACGCCTCGCAGCCCAAAGTCGTGTGGGCCGGCACCGAGCCGGCGGGACTCTTCCGCAGCGATGACCGCGGCATGACCTGGACACACGTCCCTTCATTGCGCGCCCATGCCACCGAGCACGAGTGGAGCCCGGGCGCGGGCGGGGAGGGACTCCATTCGATCGCGCTTGACCCGACCGACCCGAAGCGGATCTCGATCGGAATCAGCGTGGCCGGCGTCTACGACTCGGCCGACGGCGGCCGCACCTGGACGATCGCGAACCGCGGGACCCGGACGGTGATGCCGGTCCCGAAGGAGGTCCAGCACCACCGCTGCGTCCATCACCTCGTCGCGCATCCAACGGTGCCGGGCGTGCGCGCGCAGCAGAACCACGTCGGCACGTACTGGGGCGCGAACGGCGGCTGGCGCGAGATCAGCGCCGGCCTTCCCAGCGATTTCGGCTTTGCCATGGCGCTGCACCCAGGCGACGCCGAGACGGCGTTCGTGTTCCCGCTGGCGGTGCCCGAGCGACTCGCGCCCGAACCGGGAGCGGCGGTCTGGCGTACGCGGGACGCCGGGAAGAGCTGGAAGCGTCTCGCCGGCGGACTTCCGCGCGGCGCGCGGCTCGAGGTGCTGCGTGAGGGGATGTCCACCGACCGGCTTGATCCGGCGGGCGTCTATTTCGGTAGTACGACGGGGGACCTCTGGGCGAGCGCCGACGAAGGCAAGTCCTGGTCGCTCGTCGCCGAGTACCTTCCGCAGATCCTCTCGGTCGGTACGGCCACGCTCGCGTAGCGCCAGACGAAAAGGCGGTCTTGACAGGGCAAAAAGACCGGCATCGAATGAGCCCTGATCCTCACCAGGGTGCGGGGGTCCGCCCCTGCGATGACCGGTGGGAGAGGACAAAGGAGGCGTGTCTTTGGACATACCGGCACTGAAGCGTCGCGGGTTCCTGAAGTACCTCTCGCTCTCGGGGCTCGGAGCGTTCGTGACCGCGTGCCTATCGCAGAACGCCCCGAGCGGGGGTGCCGCCACGGCGACGACCGCGGCGAGCGGCGGTGGGGTCGGCGCGCCGAGCCAGGTCGCTCGTGCCGATGCCGTCACGTGGAAGATCCAGTCCGGCTGGGCCGGCAACGACATCTTCCAGGAGCAGTTCCTCGATTGGAAGAACATGGTCGAGGAGATGTCCGGCGGGCGGATCAAGATCGACGCCCTGCCGGTCAACGCCGTCACGAACATCAACGGCGCGATCGATGCGGTCCACTCCGGAACGCTCGACGGCGCGCACCACGTGCCCGCGTACTACTACGGCAAGGACCACGCCGTGAGCCTCATGGGCACCGGTCCGATGATGGGGATGAGCGGCGAGATGTGGCTCGGCTGGTACTACTACGGCGGGGGCCAGGCGCTCTACGAGAAGCTGGTCCAGGGCAAGCTAAAGCTGAACGTCGTCTCGCTCTTCCACATGCCGATGAACGTCCAGCCACTGGGCTGGTTCAAGGATGAGATCAAGGCGCCGAGCGACTTCAGGGGGATGAAGTTCCGCACGGTGGGCCTCGCGACCGGGATCTACGAGGGTCTTGGCGCGAGCGTCATCTCCGTCGCCGGCTCCGAGGTCGCCTCCGCGCTCGACCGCGGCACGATCGACGCGGCCGAGTTCAACAACACGACGTCGGACACGGTGTACGGCCTGCCCGATGTGCGGAAGATCCTCATGGCACGCTCGTACCACCAGCCGAGCGAGATCCTCGAGATCTCGCTGAACAAGACGAAGTACGACGGCATGCCGAAGGAGCTGCAGGCGATCATGAAGTACGCCGCGTTCGCCGAGTCGGCGAACGGCGAGTGGAAGATGATGGACCGCAACTCGCAGGACTACGCCAAGCTCCTCGCGCGTGGCATCAAGATCATCAAGACGCCTCAGTCCGTCCTCGACGCGCAGCTCCGGGCTTGGGACGACGTCAACACAAAGGAGTCAAAGGACAACCCCGACTACCTCGCGATCCTGAAGTCGCAGAAGGCCTGGGCCGAGCGGATCTTCCCATGGGCCGACGCGATCAACATCCCGACGCCCGATCCGGTGTCGTACGCTGCGAGACCCAAGGTCTAGCGAGCGCCTAGCCGATCACTCGGACGATATCCTGACGGGGCTCTCGGGCGACCGAGGGCCCCGTCGGTCGTAGATGGGGCAAACGGTAGGGGGTAGCGGGTGCAAGCGTTCCTCTTACGGATCGATCGACTGAGCGCGTGGTCCGGGAAGGCCATCTCCTGGATCATCCTGCTGAGCACGTTCCTCATCAGCTACGACATCCTCATGCGCTATCTCTCGAAGCCCCTCGGGGACTTCATCCACGCCATCTGGTTCACCTACAGCTACTCGTACGACATGTCGTACTACCTGTACGCGATCCTCTTCATGATCGGCGGCGCGTACACCCTCTCGCGCGCCCAGCACGTCCGCGGCGACATGTTCTATCGCTCGTGGCCGATCAAGGTGCAGGGCGCGGTCGACCTCGCGCTGTACCTGTTCGCGTTCTGGCCCGCGATCATCGCGCTCATCTCGGTCGGCGCGCAGTGGGCCGGCTACTCCTGGTCGATCCACGAGCGCTCGTTCACCTCCGGCGCCGCCCCACCGATCTACCCGCTCAAGACGGTCATCCCGATCGCGGCGGCCCTCATGGGCGTTCAGGGCGTCGCCGAGACCCTCAGGGCGTGGATCGCGTTCCGCACGGGGGAGTGGCCGCCGCGGCTCATGGACGTGGAGGAGACGGAGACGATCCTGGCTCGGCAGAGCGAGGTCTAGAAGATGAGCCCGGAGGTCCTCGGTCTCATCATGATCGCGCTCATGGTCGTGTCGATCATGATCGGCTTCCCCACGGCCTTCACGCTGATGTCGCTCGGCGTCACCTTCGGCTTCCTCGGGATCGGCTTCGTCGTCTTCGACCTCGTCGTCCAGCGCGCGTTCTTCGTCATGCAGAACGACGTGCTCGTCGCGATCCCGCTCTTCCTCTTCATGGGGTACCTCATCGAGCGGGCCGGCATCCTCGACGAGCTCTTCCACGCGGTGCAGGCGATGTTCGGCTGGCTGCCGGGATCGCTCGCCGTCGCGACGCTCGCGACCGGCACGATCTTCGCGACCGCCACCGGCATCGTCGGCGCCTCGGTCACGCTGCTCGGGCTCCTCGCGTTCCCCGCGATGATGCGGGCTCGCTACGAGAAGACGTTCGCGGCGGGGGCGATCACGGCGTCGGGAACGCTCGGGATCCTCATCCCGCCGAGCGTCCTGCTGATCCTGTACGGCTTCGTCGCCGGCGTCTCCGTGCCCCGGCTCTACGCGGGCGCGTTCCTTCCCGGCTTCGCGCTGTCGGCGCTGTACTTCGGCTACATCGTTTCGCGCGCATTCTTCCGGCCGCAGGACGCACCGAAGATGCCGAAGGAGCTCCGCGAGAAGCTCACGCGGAGCGAGATGCTCGTTCTCGTCCTCCGGGGCTTCGTCCCGATCACCGCGCTCATCCTCTTCGTCATGGGCGCGATCTTCCTCGGCTTCGCGACCCCGTCGGAGGGCGCCGCCCTGGGCGCGCTCGGCGGCCTCTTGCTGGCGGCCGCGCACAAGCGGCTGAATTTCGGCATGGTGAAGGAGTCCGTCTTCCTCACCGTGCGCGCGGCGGCGATGGTGGGCTGGCTGCTCGTCGGCTCGAGCATCTTCGCGGCGGTCTTCGCGCGTCTCGGGGGAGCGGCGGTCATCAGCACGTTCGTGACGAGCCTCAACCTGAGCCCGGAGCAATTCTTCTGGCTGGCGCAGGTCCTCATCTTCCTGCTCGGCTGGCCGCTCGAATGGACCGAGATCACGATCATCTTCATGCCGCTCTTCCTGCCGCTGCTCGGGCAATTCCATCAGCGGTTCCCCGACAACATCGCGACCGACCCGTTCTTCTTCGGGATCATGGCCGCGCTGAACCAGCAGACGTCCTTCCTCTCGCCGCCCGTGGCGATGTCGGCCTTCTACCTCAAGGGCGTCGTCGGGAAGGCCATCACGCTGAACCAGATCTTCAACGGGATGTACCCGTTCATGGCGATCCAGATCGTCGCGATGTTCGTGCTGTGGGTAGCGCCGTGGCTCGCCTACGGCCCGGCCAACCTGGTCTATGGGGCGAGCTTCCGTTAGAGCCAGGGCCGCGGGCGCTAGATCCGGGACAAGTCCCCGAAGAGGCGCTCCATGAAGGCGCGCAGCTCCGCGCGCTGCCGTCGCGCGCCGAGGAAGAAGATGAGCCCGATGACCCCCAGGCCCCCGATCGCCACGGCGGCCTTGGCCGCGACCTCCGCGGTCTCGCCCGGCCGCAGCACGAACTCGAGCGCGAGCGCGCCGTACAGGAGGACGAAGATCGCCATGAGCACGCGCGCGCGGGTGGACAGGACGAAGCGCATCTCGATCCGCGTCCCGCCCCGCCGCCCTTTGACCTTGCCCCGCGCGTGGATCGCGTGCTGCCCTCGCTCCCAGATCTCGAACTCATTCGCGCGGACGGATCCCAGGAACTCGCTCTCCAGCTTGAAGAGCCCGAGGGCTCGCCGCTTCGGCCGGTTGATCGCGGACGCGAGGCGCGCCAGCGCGCCCTCGGGAGCGACGCTCACGTCGAAGGCCAACGAGTCGTCCGCGCGTAGCGGTCGGGCGATCCCAAAAATCTAGCCGACGTAGTCTCTGGGCGGATTGAGCACCGAGCTCGTCGCCGGCGCGCTGTTCCTCGCGACCTACGCGCTCATCGTGACAGAAAAGATCCACCGGACGCTCGCCGCGCTCCTCGGCGCCTCGCTCATGATCCTCTTCCGCATCGTCGACCAGAACGAGGCGTTCGCCTTCGTCGACCTCAACGTGATCCTCCTCCTCGCCGGCATGATGATCATCGCGAACATCACCGCGAAGACGGGGGTCTTCCAATGGATCGCCGTCGAGGCGGTCCGGCGTGCCGAGGGTCGGCCGTACGCGCTCCTCGTGCTCACCTCCGTCGTCACCGCCGTCCTGAGCGCGTTCCTCGACAACGTCACGACCGTGGTGCTCCTCGCTCCGGTGACGTTCTTCATCGCGCAGCGGCTCGGGACTTCGCCAGTGCCGTTCCTCATCTCACAGGTTATCGCGTCGAACATCGGCGGCACGGCCACGCTTATCGGCGACCCGCCGAACATCATCATCGGCAGCCAGCTGGGGAAGGACTTCAACGATTTCCTGCTCAACACCGGCCCCGCGGTGACGGCCGCGCTCGTCGTCTATCTCGTGCTCGCACGCTGGCTCTTCCGAAGCGAGCTCCGCTCGGCCGGCCGCGTGCTCGACGCGGAAGACATCCGGCGGCTGGTCGAGGAAGAGCGGCGGATCGCCGACCCGCGGCTCCTGCGCATCTCCGCGGTCGTCATGGGTTGCACGATCCTCGGTTTCCTCCTCAGCCGGCCGCTCGGGCTGCAGGGCGCGACGATCGCGCTGACCGGGGCGGTCGTCCTCATGATCGTGGCCCGCGAGGACGTGCACGAGATCCTCAAGACGGTGGAATGGCCGACGCTGTTCTTCTTCCTCGGCCTCTTCATCGTGGTCGGTGGCGTCGTGAAGACCGGGATCATCGCGGACCTCGCGCGCGGCGTGCTCGCGTTCAGCGGCGGGCGGACGGACGTCGCGGCGCTCGCGGTCCTCTGGATGAGCGGCGTGATCTCCGCGATCGTCGACAACATCCCTTACACGGTGACGATGGTGCCGCTCGTGCAGGAGCTCGGTCGCACCGTGAACGTCGAGCCGCTCATCTGGGCGCTCTCGCTCGGCGCGAACCTCGGCGGCAACGCGACGGTCGTCGGGGCGTCCGCGAACGTCGTCGTGGCGAGCATGAGCGAGGCGCGGGGCCACCCGATCTCGTTCGTGTCGTACCTGCGCTACGGCGTTCCGGCCACGCTCGCGACGATGATCGTGAGCACCATCGACATCTGGCTGCGCTACTTCGTGTTCTCGTAACGCGCGGAGCGAGTCCCCCGACCGGGTGATGCGACGCCCCGGGCGCGGGGGAGAAGCGGTCGCCGCGACGGTCGGAGCGACCGCTTTGCGACCGTTTCGCAAGGGAGGGACGTTTAGCCTGTAAACGGATGAGCGGGCTAAACGAGCGCTGCGAGCTGGGTCCTGTCCTGTGCAAGACCCGGGTGTCGGAGTTCTTCGAGGGCCGATCCCGGGCGACGGGCCAGCGGATCGTCGTCCAGGTAACCCCCATGGCCGCGGACTCGCGCGAGGCGCTCGAGCGGACGCTCGAGCGGGCCGTCAAGGCGCTCACCCTGTCGAGGATGCGCGGCCTCGGCGAGCCGGTCGACTGGGACGTCGCCGAGGACGGGTACTGGGTGGCGTTCGCATACGCCGGCGCTCCGCTTTCGTCGGCGTTCGACCGCGGGTTCCCAAAGTCGACGGTCGTCGACCTGGCGGTCGAGCTCGCGGCCGGCCTTCGCTCCCTCCGGCTCGCCGGATTCGTCCACCGTTCGCTGAACCCCGACGTCATCTTCCTGATGGCGGACGGGAAGGCGTCGCTGCTCGGCCTCGAGGGGATCCGCTCGATCGGTTCGTCCGACGTGGCGCGCAGCGGACTCGCGGCGAACGATCCGCGGTACACGCCGCCCGAGGCGGCGGACTACGAGAGCGACGACATCCGTTCCGACGTCTACTCGCTCGGCTGCGTCCTCTACCGGCTGCTCGCGGGCGCGCCGCCGTTCGTCGGCGCCGACGACAACGAGACGCGGCAGAAGCAGCGCGTGGCGCCCGTCCCGCCGGTGCCGGGCGAGCCGTCGGGCAGCGCCTGGAACGCCGTGTTCGCGAAGCTCCTGGCGAAGCGTCCGGAAGACCGGCCACAGCCGGAGGACATCGAGACGCTCATGCGCCCGCTCCGCTACGCCGGCATGCCGCTCGGCGACCTGGTCAAGAGCGAAGCTGGGTTCCGCAAACCCGTCGAGCAGCCTTTCCCCACGAAGACCGCAGCGACGATCGCGGTCGCCGTGCTCGTCGTCGGTGGGATCGTGCTCGGCGTCACGCAGCTCGGCGGAGCTGGCAGCTCCGTCGCCGGAACGACGCCGTCAGGCACGCCCGGCGCGAGCGCGCGTCCGAGCGGCGCGGGCTCCGGAGCCCCGTCAGCGCCGGCCGCGGCTTCGCCGACCGCGTCGGCCGATCCGGCGACCCAGGCTCCCGTCGGCACGCCCGGCCCGGCGACACGGCCGCCGACGCCACGCCCGACGCTGGCGCCGACGCCTCCGCCGACTCCGCCGCCGACGCCCGCACCGCAGTCGGTGTCGCCCGCCGCGGGTTCGGCGGGGACGGTCTTCCATGTCGTGTTCACGGGCCTCTTGGGGGGCAACCCGTACTCGGCGAGCTATACGCGGGGGAACGTGACGACGCAGTACAACAACGGCGAAGTGCCCGCGAACGGTGTCCTGACGTTCGACCTCAAGACGAACGCACAGTTCCCGCCGGACACCTACTTCTTCACGGTCCGGACCGGCGGCGCGGTCCGTTCGGTGACGTTCAGGATCACCTAGCGCTCACGCGAACGTCTTCGTCCCGCGGGCTGCGCTGTCGCGTCCCGGGCGATCGACCAGCCGTCAACAACTACAATTCCGGTCGTCCCGCGGGGTGTGGCTCAGCTTGGTAGAGCGCTTGGTTCGGGACCAAGAGGCCGAGAGTTCAAATCTCTCCACCCCGACACGATCGGCATCGGACAGCGCTCGAGCCTGGGGGGCTGGTGGGAGTCGAACCCACGACGCCCGCCTTAGGACGGCGGCGCTCTATCCACTGAGCTACAGCCCCGCGAGCGGCTGCGCCGCTTGTGGGGCTGCCGTCACTGGCGAGCGAGCGTCAGCGAGCGAGCCGGCTGCGACGGACACAGCCCCCGGCGGCGAAGCCGCCGTCAAGCCTAAACGCTCCCGACGACGCTGCTTTTGACAGGCCCGGCGGTCTCGGCCGAACCTGACGAACGCGACCGTTGTCCCGGTAGGTGCCATCGCCCTCGGAGCGGCGCTCATCGAGGGAGGCTCAGCCGACCGAGCGTGTCCTCTCGCGCGTGGGACACTTTCAGTCGTGGGGGCGGTCAGCGTCGAGCAGAAACGGCGGCTCCAGCGGCAGCTCGTCTTGCTCGTGCCGGCCCTGCTCTTCGGGCTCCTGGTATCGCTCCAATGGCGGACGCAATCCGAGCGCAGCGAGCTCACGGTGCGCTACAACGCACCGCTCACCGACGCGGCGAGCGCGCTCCAGAACGAGCAGAACGGGCTCAAGGCCCAGCTCACCGACCTGCGCGCGCGTCTGGATGAGATCCAGCGCAACGCGGGCACGCAGAGCGGCACCGCGCACGAGCTCCAGACGCGGATCGAGGAGCTCAAGGCCCGCGCCGGGCTGACCGACCGCACCGGTGACGGCGTCGTCGTGCAGCTCGACGACTCGCACGCGACCGGCGTGGCAAGCAAGGACCTCGACAAGTCGATCTGCCACTCGACCGACCTGACCGACATCGTGAACACGGCCTGGCGCGGCGGCGCCGACGCGGTCGCGGTGAACGACGAGCGGATCGTCAACTCCTCGAGCGTGTACTGCGTCGGCTCCACGATCATGGTGAACGGGACGCTGATGTCGCCGCCGTTCAGCGTCGCGGTCATCGGTCCGCAGAACGCGCTTCTTGCCGCTTATGACGACCCAACGCAGCTCAGCGACATCAAGCAGCGGCGCGACGTCCAGGGCCTCGGTTTCACGGTCCGTCGCGCGTCCGCGATCCACGTGCCGGCGTACAGCGGCGCACTCAACATCCGCTACGCCCAGCCCCGGTAGCCGTGCGCACGAATGCCGGCGGCATCGCCGCCGCCGTCATCGCCCTCTTCCTGGGTCTCCTCGCCGCGACCCAGTTCCGCTCGCAGGATGTGTACTCGCGCAGCCTGCAGCTCGAGACGCCGTCGTCGCTCACGACGCTCGTCGCGAACCTCTCCGAGCGCAACAACGCCTTGCGGGAGGAGATCTTCGACTTGCGTCTCCGCGTCGAGTCCGCGCAGGATGCCGTCGCGAGCGGGAAGGGCACGCTGAGCGAAGGCGAACGACAGCTCACGCAGCTCAAGGTCTTCACGGCGCAGAGCGCGGCGAGCGGCCCCGGCATCAGCGTGAAGATCGAGGGGGCGTTCGACGAGCGCGCGCTCTCCGACCTCGTCAACGAGCTTCGCAACGCGGGCGCGGAGGCGATCTCCGTCAACGAGATGCGTGTCGGGCCGCGGAGCTACTTCACGCCTGCGCCGAGCGCCATCGCGGTGGACGGTCGATCGCTGCGCGGTCCGTGGATGATCCGCGCGATCGGCTCGCCCGAGGTCATCTACGTCGCGATGACACGGACCGGCGGGATCATCGGCCAGTTCGAGCTCATCTACGCGCGCACGCGATTCTCGGTGAGCAAGGAGAGCGCGCTCGACCTCCCTGCGCTCGCAACGACACTCCGCTAGGCCGCGCCAGCCTAGACTTCGCGGCCATGACAACGACCTCGCGCGCCAAGGGTCCCCTTCCGTTCTACCTGGACGATGTCGTCGTGCTGCGGAAGCCGCATCCCTGCGGCGGCGACACCTGGCGCGTGGTGCGCCTCGGCGCCGACATCGGGCTCCGCTGCACCACGTGCGCCCGGCGAGTGCTCGTCGCGCGTCGCGATCTCGAGAAGGACTTGAAGCGGTTCGCCGAACGCGGGCCGCTCGCACCGGCCGACTGATCCCGGCGTGAACGAGGCGATCCCAGCCGCTGACCGCGGCGTCCTGCGCAATCGCGCGTTCCTCGCGATCTGGTCGGCGCAGATCCTGTCGCAGGTCGCCGCGAACGCCGTGACGAGCGCGCTCATCATCCTCGTCGCCGAGATCACGCACTCGAACACGTCGTCGTCGCTCCTCATCCTCCTCGCGGTGCTCCCGGCGGTGCTCTTCGGCATCGCGGGCGGGGTGATCGTCGACCGCGCCGACAAGCGACTGGTCCTCATGATCACGAACGCGCTCCGCGCGGCCGCGATCGTGCCCTTGCTGCTCTTCGGGACCAGCCTGACGGTCGTCTACACCGTCAGCTTCCTCGTCGCGGCGGTCACGATCTTCTTCGTCCCCGCCGAGTCGGCGATGATCCCCGGGATCGTGCGGAAGCGCGATCTCCTGGTCGCGAACTCGCTCTTCACCTTCACGTTCAACGGGGCGTTCCTCGTCGGCTTCATCATCCTCGCCCCGGTCGTCGTAAGCCTCTACGGCTACGAGATCCTCTGGACGGTGATCGCGATGATGTTCGCGATCGCCTCGCTCCTGTGCTCCACACTTCCGCCCTCGCCGCCCCCGACCGACAAGCTGTCGCCACGGGTCGCCGAGATGGCGGTCGCGCAGACGCGGCAGGGGATGGCGGAGGCGTTCCGCTATCTGCGCTCCACACCACTGGTGACCTGGGCGCTCGTGTACATCGCCCTCACGTACACCCTGGTCGCCGTCGCGGGCGCGCTCGCGCCGGGATTCGTCCGCGAGGTGCTCAAGGTGGGCGAGCGCAACGTCGTGATCCTGGTGGCGCCGGCGGGGATCGGCGTGATCTTCGGCCTCGCGCTCCTCAACATCATCGGCCCGCGGATCGGCCGCTCGCGGACGATCGGCGCGGGGTTGATCGTGACGCTCACCGCGCTCCTCGGGCTGGCCGCCGCCCGGCCGTTCGCGGAGATCTCCCAGCGGCTCAGCGAGCGTGTCGGCGCGGCGGGCCTCGGCGAGGCCTTCCCCTTCTTCGTCGCGACCGTCGCGGGCACGGCGTTCGTCTTCGGCATCGCGTACTCGTTCGTCACGGTGCCCTCGATGACGCTCCTGCAGGAAGAGCTGCGCGACGACATCCGCGGGCGCGTGTTCGGCGTCCTGAACATGCTCATCTCGGTCTTCAGCCTCCTGCCGCTCGTGCTCGTGGGACCGATCGCCGACGTGTGGGGCGTCGCCCCGGTGTTCGTCGTCGCCGCAGTGATCGTCGGCGGTGTCTGGGTCGGCGGACGGTCGACTCGCGGAGCGCGCCCGACTAAACTTGTGACCGAGTGAGCTCCGCTCGCGCCACCTTCTTCCATTACGTCGGCCAAAGCACCGTTCGGCTCGTCATCGGGCTCGTCCTCATCGCCGTCGCGGCGTTCGTGGCCGTCATCCCGCCACGGATCATCGGGGCGGTCGTCGATGACCTGAACCGTGGGGCGGAGCTCGGCGCCATCGTTCAGCTCGCACTCCTCATGATCGCTCTCGCAGCCGTAGAGAACGTCGTACGCGGATTCGGCCGCTTCAACATCATCGATTCGTCGCGCCGCCTCGAGTACCGGATGCGCAACGATCTCTTCGCCCACCTCGAGCGGATGCACCTCGCGTACTTCCAGCACCAGCGCATCGGCGACCTCATGGCGCGCCTGACGAACGACCTCAACGCGGTCCGCCAGATGACCGGCTTCGGGATCCTCATGGGGAGCTCGACGAGCCTGGTCGTCATCTTCACGGTCATCTCGATGCTCGGCGTCAGCGTGAAGCTCACGCTCATCTCGCTCGTGCTCATGCCCATCGCCACGATCAGCTTCGCCGTCATCGGGCGGCGTGTGAACCAGCGGTTCGAGCAGCTGCAGGCGCGGTTCGGCGATCTCTCGACGAAGGCTCAGGAGAACTTCTCCGGCATCCGCGTCGTGAAGGCGTTCTCGCAGGAGGAGGCCGAGATCGGATCGTTCGCGACGGTGAACCGCCAGTACCTCGACGGGGCCGTCGATCTCGCGAAGGTGAACGGGCTCATCTGGCCGGCGATGGCCTTCGTCCTCGGGGTCGCGGTGCTGTCCGTCCTCTACGTCGGCGGCCAGGACGCGATCGCGGGCCGCCTCACGATCGGGCAGCTCATCCAGTTCGTCGCGTACCTGAACCTGCTGTCGTGGCCGATGATCGCGCTCGGCGAGGTCACGAACATGTTCCAGCAGGGCTGGGCCTCGCTCCGGCGGCTGCAGGAGATCTTCGACGCGACGCCGGCCGTCGACGACCCGATCGACGCCGTCACCACGCCGATACGGGGCGACGTCGAGCTGCGCAACGTGTACTTCGCCTATGGCCAGTCGATCGTCCTGCGGGACGTGTCCTTTCATGTCCCGGCTGGCGGCTCGCTCGCGATCGTCGGGCAGACCGGCGCGGGGAAGAGCAGCCTCGTCAACCTCATCCCGCGGCTCTTCGACGTGCAGCAAGGCGAGGTGCTCATCGACGGCGTGAACGTCATGCGCTACCCGCTGCAACAGCTCCGGCGCGCGGTCGGCTACGTGCCGCAGGAGACGTACCTCTTCTCCGTGCCGCTGGCGGACAACGTCGGCTTCGGCGCGGAGGAGCCGCTCACCGCCGCGCAGCTCGACTGGGCCGGGGACGTCTCGCAGCTGAACAAGGACGTCGAGGACTTCCCGGCGCGGTTCGACACGATGATCGGCGAGCGCGGGGTGACCCTCTCGGGTGGACAGAAGCAGCGCACCGCGATCGCGCGTGCCGTGGCGAAGGACCCACGAGTCCTCATCCTCGACGACGCGCTGTCCGCGGTCGATACGTACACCGAGGCGGAGATCCTCCGCCGGCTGCGCGGCGTCATGAACGAGCGGACGAGCATTGTCGTCGCGCACCGCATCTCGACGGTGAAGGACGCGGACGAGATCTTGGTGCTCGACGACGGGCGCATCGCTGAGCGCGGGACGCACCGCGAGCTCCTCGAGCGGAACGGCCTCTACGCGCAGATGTACCGGCGGCAGCTCCTCGAGGAGGAGCTCGAGGTCGACGAGGAGCAGGAGGAGCACAGCAAGCGGGTGCGCGCGCAGGATCGCGACGAGCCGTTCGCGGCGGGGCCGCGCATGGAGCGCCTCGGCGGGGACGGCCCCTAGTGGCGCATGGCGGCGGCGGAGGGCACGGCGCCACCGGGTTCTTCCAGGAGGACGAGATCCTCGGGAAGGCCTACGACGCGCGCCTGACGCGGCGCCTGGTCGGCTACCTCGGACCCTACAAGGCGCTGACGATCCTCTCCCTGGTGCTGCTGCTGCTCCTTTCGATCGCGCAGATCGCCCCGCCGGTCATCGCCAAGTTCATCATCGACGCGGCCATCGCGCCGGCCGCCGCGGGCACGCTCCCGGCGGACGAGGCCCTCGCGCGCCTCGGGCTCTTCGGCGCGATCTACCTCTTCGTGCTCGTCGCCGCGGCTCTCCTCCGCTACGGGCAGAGCGTGCTCACCGCGTGGATCGGCCAGAAGGCGATGTACGACCTCCGGCTCGCCCTTTTCCGGCACCTGCAGTACCTGCCGCTCCGCTTCTTCGACCGGAATCCGGTCGGCAGGCTCATGACGCGGATCACGAACGACATCGACGCGCTCACGGACATGGTGCAGCGCGGGGTCGTCGCGATCTTCGGCGACATCTTCATGCTCGTCGGGATCTCGATCGCGCTTCTGGTCCTCGACTGGCGGCTCGCGCTCGTGACGTTCTGCTCGCTGCCGATCCTCGTCATCCTCACGGCCTACTTCCGTGGGATCATGCGGGAGTCGTTCCGTGCGATCCGCATCCGCCTCGCGCGCGTCAACGCCTACCTCAACGAGCACCTCTCGGGGATGTCGATCATCCAGCTCTTCAACCGAGAGCGCCGGACGCTCGAGCTCTTCGACGATCTCAACACCGACCTGCTCCGGGCGAACCAGGGGATGGTCCGCGCGATGAGCATGTTCCAGCCCCTCATCAACTTCACGCGCGCGGGCACCGCGGCGGCGCTGTTCATCGCCGGCTCGTACTGGATCCTCGGAGGCGCGATGACGATCGGGACGCTGCTCGCCTTCTGGCAGCTCCTCGAGCAGTTCTTCCGCCCGATCCTCGATCTGTCGGAGAAGTACAACATCATGCAGGCGGCCATGGCGTCGTCGGAGCGCGTGTTCCGGCTGCTCGACACGCCCGCGACGATCGTCGACCCGCCGCACCCGCGGGAGCTCGCGCACGTCCGCGGCGAGGTGCGCTTCGACAACGTGAGCTTCGCGTACAACGAGGGCGACTGGGTGCTCCGCGACGTGGACTTCACGATCGCCGCGGGCGAGAGCGTGGCGATCGTCGGCGCCACCGGGGCGGGGAAGACCTCGATCATCAGCCTCATCTCGCGTTTCTACGACGTGCAGAGGGGGCGCATCCTCCTCGACGGCGTTGACATCCGTGAGCTGCGGCAGCGCGACGTGCGCCGGCACGTCGGCGTCGTGCTCCAGGACCCGTTCATCTTCGCGGGCACGATCGCGTCGAACATCCGGCTGAACAACACGGCAATCGGCGACGAGCAGGTCCGCGCCGCCGCCCGCTTCGTGAATGCGGACAAGTTCATCGAGCGGCTTCCCGAGGGCTACGAAACGATGGTCACCGAGCGCGGATCCACGCTGTCCGTCGGCCAGAAGCAGCTCCTCGCCTTTGGCCGGGCCATCGCCTTCAACCCCGAGATCCTGCTCGTGCTCGACGAGGCCACGAGCTCGGTCGACACGGAGACCGAGCATTTGATCCAGGACGCGCTCGCGAAGCTGATGCTCGGGAGGACCTCGATCATCATCGCCCACCGCCTCTCGACGATCCAGAACGTCGACCGCATCGTCGTGCTCCACAAAGGTCGAGTCGTGGAGATAGGGACGCACCGCGACCTCCTCGCGCAGCGCGGTGTGTATCACCGGCTCTACGAGCTGCAGTACCGCGCGCATGAGACCCCTGTCTAGATCG
>Ga0209689_1000787_pt1 | contig 22874 bp, 18 predicted proteins | sample GraSoiAngelo_149_FD_187119 | JGI IMG/M metagenome (GOLD analysis project Ga0209689, IMG submission 187119) | Grasslands soil microbial communities from the Angelo Coastal Reserve, California, USA - 14_1009_09_30cm (SPAdes) (version 2) | ecosystem: Environmental > Terrestrial > Soil > Grasslands ... | reverse complement strand
GCGGCGTGTCCTTACCCGTCGCTTCGAACCAGGAGGAATCCATGCGATTGCGTTTCGCGTACGTCGCCTTCTGTCTGTCGTGCCTCGCGGTCGCGGGCCTTGCGCGCGCGCAGTCGGAGAATCCCGCCGAGTCGGCAAACCCGCCTCAGAACCCGACACCCACTGGACCGGCCGCTCCCTCGGACGTCAAGCAGCCGCCGGCGCCCCACAAGCCTTTCGACTTCACGGTGTACGGGCGGATCAACGTCTCCTTCGACATCGGCAACCAGGAGCTGACCGGCGCGCCCTGCATCACCGCTGCGGTCAATCCCTGTACGCCGCCGACGGGCAGTCTGCGCTGGCTTCCTGACGTGGCCAGCAACCTCTCCCGCTTCGGTGTCAGGGGATATCACGATCTGAGCGGAAGGGATTACCAGGCCGTCTTCCAACTCGAGGCACAGGTGGACGTGGCCGCGACGCCCGGCAGCAAGCCGAACGGGAGCAACGACACGATCAATCCCGCCAACACCGCCGTGACGGGCGCCCTCGCCTCGCGCAACAGCTACGTCGGCATCGCGACGCCGTTCGGTGCGCTGAAGCTCGGCAAGAATGACACTCCGTACAAGAGTGTGACGGCGGACTTCGATTTTCTTGCAGACACACCCGGCGACTACAACAGCATCATGGGCAATACCGGGGGCGACAACCGCACCGAGTTCGACGCGCGCTTTCCGCACGCCGTCTGGTACGAATCGCCGGACGTGATGGGGGTCCGCCTCAACGCCATCTGGTCCCCGGGGCAGAACCGGTTCGAGGACAACATCGGATACGCCATCGGCGAGAACGCTTGCGCGGGCGGAAATGCCGGGCCCTGCACCGACGGATCCTTCGGCGACGGGTACGGCTTCTCCGCCGAGTGGCGCGGGTTCGGTCTGAAACTGATCGCCTCGCACGAGATGCACAGGAAGACGAACCGGACCGGGGATGCCGGGCAGGGCACGCCGGCAGGAACGTCCGTGGTCGGTACCGCAAACGAGTACGCCTGGAAATTCGGAGCGAAGTATACGTTCGAGCCGACGGGAACGACGGTGTCCGGCATCTTCGAGAAGATGTGGCGCAACGACATCGCCGCCTTCAACGAGCGGCAGCGTGACGGATACTACGTGTCCGCCCTGCAGAAGCTGGGACCCGACGACGACGTGATGGGCGCCTGGGCACACGCTGCGAATACTCCCGGCGATCCGGGGGCGGGCCAGATCGACAATACCGCCGACATGCTTGCCGTCGGCCTCCGGCACTGGTTCAACCCCAAGACGACGATCATCGCGAGCTACGCCCACATGCGCAACAGCTCCGCGGCGCACTACGCATTGGGGGCTGGCGGCCACGGCGTGACGTGGGACTGCAAGGACGGCGGCCCTCCGACGCAAAATCTCAGTCCCGGGATCAGCCTGATCGGCAACGGTACCGGCTGCTTCACCGGAACCAGCCCACAGGCGTTTTCGCTGGGCATGACGTACGACTTCTGAGGGCTGCGGGCGAGTCGAATCACCTGAGCTTGTGATTCCAGGCGACCACTCCTCCTGCCGGAACGGTCAACTGTTCCGAGACGGGCCCGGCCAGCTCGTGCCAGGTATTGACCGTGTACGTGCCCGGAGGCACGTCGGCGATCTCGTAGGAGCCGTCGTCGCCAGTGATCGCGAAATAGGGATTCGAGGCGACGAAAATCGCCGCGCGCATGAAGTTGTGTACGTCGCACTTCAGCTTGATCCCGCCGGTCTTGTCCAGCTTCTTCGAGATCTGGAAGTTCTGCGCCGGCGGGACGGCGACGTTGAACAGCGTGGTCCCTTCCCGGTACGAATGGACATTGTGCAGGACTGGATCGCTGCTCTTGATCTCGAGGGTCGCGCCTTGCCCGACGACGGTGATGCGAGGGACGTAACGGCAGCCGGACTGGTTCAGCGTGAGATTTTGCGCGGCACTCATCTTCTTGCCGCTCTTGATGTCCGATAGATAGACGACCACGTTCTTCACACCCTGGTCCGGACCGATCAGCCATGTGTCGTCGTCGCGGCTGGCGCCGCAGTACCGGCGATCCATGCTGATGCTCAGCTTGGCGGGTGCGGGAGGCTTCCCGTCGTAAGTGATCTTGCCCGAAATCAACCCGCCGCCGCTGGGCGGGACCTCGACGTACGTCGTGCTCGTCGACCCGGCGAGCAATACTGCAAGCAATACCGTGGACATGACATTCTTCCCCCAGATTCGGTAGTCAGCTCAAGAGCCACCTCCGAAACTCCCGACAGTATTGGCCGTGCGCCCTCTGCGGGTATCTGCTTTGGTCGCCTGCAACCGCCGCGAAGCGGCGGCAATCGGCTTCGTTCGCGGGGCGGGGCCACCTCGGCCGGTTCGTTTTGCCGCAATGAACCGACAGCACTTCCGTCGTTCGTCGTTCCGACGTTGGTCCAGCTCAGTGGACGAATCCTATACGCTTGAGGCGCCCGGGGTCCGTACGCATCGAGACCCTCCGCCGCGTTGCGATCAACGGCGCTTCCAGGATCGCTTCCATCATCGCGCCCCTGAAGGAACGCGGATCGCGGTGTGCGTGACTTCGCTGCGCGAGTTCCCGCGCAACCGCCGGCTTTCGAGGAGGAAGCCGAACGAGGAGAGGAGAACGAGCGCGATCTCCGGCTTCAGCACCTGCAGCGTGAAGGGCGCGGGGCCGTCCACGGCTAGGCCGTACAGGCGCACGGCCGTGACCGTGATGGACACCAGGGCGAGGACGCCGGTTGCTGGCCGCTTCCTATTCACTGCGTCGCCGCAGCCAGCCATTCAGCGTTGGGGAATGAGCTCGTCGACCCGGTCCTGATTGCGTCGCGACGAACAGTTCGCACGAACGTCACTGGAGAATCACGCGCCACTCGCTTGCTCGCGGATAGATTCCCGCCCCCGCGCCCGGTACCGAGCCGGCGCGCTACGGAGGCATCGCCCATGACGCTCGTTACCCGGCCGCGCAGTTGGATCGCGCTGGCGGCGCTCCTCACCGGCCTCTGCGCCGGGTCGGTCGCCGCCGTTCCGAACAAGGGACCCGAGACGACGACTCCCATCCGCCACCTCGTGGTGCTCTTCCAGGAGAACGTCTCCTTCGATCACTATTTCGCGACCTACCCGCATGCGCTGAATCCACCCGGCGAGCCCGGGTTCGACCCGCGCCCGGACACGCCCAGCGTCAACGGCCTGGACGCATCGCTGCTCGCGCCCAACAACCCGAACTCCGTGCAGCCCTTCCGTCTCGACCGGTCGCGGTTCGAGACGGCCGACCAGGACCACAACTACACCGACGAGCAGCGCGCCTACGACTCCGGCCTGATGGATCTCTTCGTCGAGAAGGTCGGCCGCGGCGCCGGCCCGAACGGCGAGCCCGGCGGGCAGGTGATGGGCTACTACGACGGCAACACCGTCACCGCGCTATGGAACTACGCGCAGGCGTTCGCGATGAGCGACAACTCCTATTCGGCCACGTTCGGTCCGTCGACGCCGGGCGCGCTCAATCTGATCTCGGGCCAGACGCACGGGTTCGCGTTGACGAGCCCCGCCGTGACCGTAGCGGGAACGGTGATCGGCGATCCACAGCCGACCGGCGATGTCTGCGACACTCGGGACCGGACCACGTCCATCGACCCGGACAACCGCAACATCGGCGACCTGCTCAACGCCAATGGCGTCACCTGGGGCTGGTTCCAGGGCGGGTTTCGCAACTGCACGCAGACCCACGCCAACAAGGCCGGCGTGGTGAGTCGCGATTACATCCCGCACCACGAGCCGTTCCAGTACTTCGCGTCCACCGCGAACCCCGCTCACCTTCCGCCCGGCTCCGTCGCGGCGGTCGGCCGCACCGACCAGGCGAATCACCAGTACGATCTGACCGACTTCTGGGCCGCCGTCGACGCCGGCAACCTCCCTGCCGTTTCATTCCTCAAGGCCCCGGCATACCAGGACGGCCATGCCGGCTACTCCGATCCGCTCGACGAGCAGGAATTCATCGTCACCACCATCAACAACCTCCAGCGCACCCCCTTCTGGCACGACACGGCGGTGATCATCGCGTACGACGACTCGGACGGCTGGTACGATCACGTGATGGGACCGATCGTCAACCAGTCTCAGGACCCCGTCAACGACGCGCTCACCGCGACGGGCTGTGGAGCGCGCGCCGATGCGCAACAGACGCTGGGTATGTACCAGGACCGTTGCGGGTACGGTCCTCGCCTGCCGCTGCTCGTCATCTCACCCTACGCGCGCGCGAACTTCGTCGACCACAGCGTGACGGATCAGAGCAGCATCTTGCGATTCATCGAGGACAACTGGCAGACGGCCCGCATCGGAAACTTCTCATTCGACAGCAAAGCCGGGTCGCTGAACAACCTGTTTGCTTTCGATCGACGCGCGGACGACGGTAGACCGGACAAGCTGTTCCTCGATCCGGAGACTGGCCTGCAGTCGAACGGGAAGTAGCCGGGATTTCCCTGACCCGAACGAAGCCGTGGTCAGCGCTCGATCGTTCCCGTGCCAGCTCGGGCGAACGGCCATGCCGCGAATGTGGCCGTCGCCGGTGGTCTCCCCCGTTCCGAACAGCACCGGGGGTGCCTTTCCGCCCTCCGGAAATCGTTCCATACCAGCGCAGGCAGCCGCGGCGAGCGCGGAATCCGCGCGAATCCCTTCACAGCCTCCTTCATCTGACACCCATCATATGAAGGCAGTACGATCCGAAGGAGGCATACGATGATCTCGAAACTCAGTCTCTCATTGACCGCCGCGCTCGCGCTCTCCGCCGCCGCACCGAGGATGGCGCGTGGGGATACGACTCCGACCAGCACGGACGAAGCCCGCGCGCTGGCAGGAAACCCGCACAGCCTGGATTACAGGAACCGCACAGCCGGTAGCCACTCGTCCACGAACGACGAGATCAACGCCCTCGAGACGGGAAACCCGGATAGCGTGGACTACAGGAACCGCGTGATCAGTGGCCACTCGCCGACCAACGACGAGATCAACGCTGGCGAGGTGGGAAATCCGGATTCCGGCGTCAAGAACTAGGTCATGCGCTACCAACCGGACCACAAAGAGAAGACCCGCCGGCGGGTGCTGGAAGAAGCCACCAAGGCGATCCGCCGGCAGGGCCCACACCGCCTGGGTATCGCTCGGGTGATGAAGCAGGCGGGGCTGACGCACGGCGGCTTCTATGCGCATTTTTCCTCGAAGGACGCGCTGGTCTCGGCGGCGATCGCGGCGATGTTCGATCGCACTCTCGAACGCTGGACGCGCGCGACGCACGATCGCCCTCCCGAGGCCGGCCTCGCCGCCTATATCGAGTCCTATCTGTCAGCCGAGCATCGTGACACCAGGAGCGGCGGCTGTCCGATAGCCGCGCTCGCCTCGGATCTGCCGCGGCTGGCTGCGCCGTCGCGGGCCGCGTTTGCGGCAGGCGTGCGGAGGCTCGCCGATGCGATGGCGGCGCAGCTCGAGCGGGTCGGCCACGAGAAGCCGGCGATTCTGGCGAGGTCGGTGATCGCGGAGCTGTTCGGGAGCCTTTCGCTCGCGCGGTGCGAGCCCGATCGCGAGCGGTCCGATGCGATCCTCGTGGCGGCGCGCCAGTCACTGCTGCGCCGTCTCGGGCTTCGGAGGCCTTCCTGAGGCTCGACTTCGAGCGCTGATCCGGAGAATCCTCCTGACTCCGGCGGCTTCTTCTCTATTGGACCCAGGAGGTACCCATGCTCGATGGCCAAGCCCTGGGGCGGCATCCCAGGCGCATCCTGCTGCTCGTCGCCGCGGCGCTTCTTTTCCCCGCCTTCGCTCGAGCGGCCGAGCCCGGAAGCTCCGCGGTCGTCCCCGGCGGTGGCGTGCTGCGGCAACTGAGCGGCGCCCTCTCCCAACTCGCGGCGCGCGTCTCGCCGGCCGTGGTCCAGATCCTCGTCACCGGCTACGGTCCCATCCCGGGCGAGGAAGGGCGGGCCGACACCGCATACATCGTCCGGCAGCACGGAGTGGGATCCGGCGTGATCGTCGATCCTACCGGATACATCGTCACCAATGCGCACGTGGTGCATGGCGCGCAGCGCATCGTGGTGGTGCTGCCCGCGATGACCGCCGGCGGGACGGCGCGCCAGTCCGGCACCAAGAAGGGCGTCTACGAAGCGCGCGTGGTCGGGACGCACGCGGAGTCGGACGTCGCCGTCCTCAAGATCGAGGCTGCCGGGCTGCCGGCGCTCGCCCTGCGCGACAACGCCCCGGCCAAGCAGGGCGAGCTCGTCTTCGCCATCGGCAGTCCCCAGGGGCTGGCGAGCACGGTGACCCTGGGCATCATCAGCGCCACCGCGCGCCAGACCGAGATCGACGCGCCGATGCTCTTCATCCAGACCGATGCGCCCATCAATCCGGGCAACAGCGGCGGGCCGCTGGTGAACGCCGACGGCGAGGTGGTGGGCATCAACACGTTCATTCTCAGCCGGTCGGGCGGGAGCCAGGGCCTGGGCTTCGCCATCCCGGCTCCGGTGGTGCGGTTCGTCTACGACGGCCTGCGCAAGCGCGGCCACGTGAACCGCGTCGAGTTGGGAATCTCGGCCCAGGGCATCACCCCCCTGCTGGCTTCTGGCCTTGGCCTCGAGCGCGACTGGGGCGTGGTCGTCTCCGACGTGATGCCAGGCGGCCCGGCGGAGGAAGCGGGCTTGCGGGAGGGCGACATCGTCGACGCGGTGGACGGCCGGCAGATCGACAGTCTCTCGGGTCTCACCACGGCAGAGTACGTGGCCAAGGGCACGAACCTCGAGGTCAGGGTGCTGCGCGGCGGTCAGCAGATGAGGCTGCAAGTGCGCGGCGTCGAGAACCACCATCCGATGGATGAGGTGGTCGACTACGGCAGCCTGGACAAGCACCTGGTCCGGCGGCTCGGCATCCTCGGCATCGAAGTCGACGACAAGGTCCGGCAGCTGGTGCACCTGCGCAAGCCGAACGGCGTCATCGTCGCCGGACGCACGCTCGACGCCAGCGGCTTGGACACCGGTCTGCAGCCCGGCGATACCATCCACGCGCTGAACCGCTTGCCCATCGAATCGGTCGAGGACTTGCGGCGCGCCGTCAAGGATCGCAAGGGCGGCGAGCCGGTCGTGCTGCAGATCGAGCGCGAAGGGCGGTTCCGGTATCTCTTCTTCGAGACCGAATAGTCGCGGCCGCCGAACGGGGCTTGGCGACTGCGCTCGAGCGCAAACCGTGCAGCACGGGTCATGAAAATATGTTGTAGCTCAGCGCACCGGCCGGAAACCGACGACACCCGAGCGCATCTTCTCCAGGTGGCCGAAGCGTTACAGCCCGCGCCCGAACGCTTGCCTCTGCGAATCGTGTGGACGATGGCGATCGCCTCGGGCGCGACCGTCGCGAACCTCTACTACAACCAGCCGCTCTTGCCGGAGATCGGCCGCTCCTTCTCGGCGAGCCTGCATGCGGTGGGTTTGGTGCCGACGCTGACGCAAGTCGGGTACGGCCTGGGAATGCTCCTGGTGGTGCCCCTCGGCGATGCGCGCGAGCGGCGCGGGCTGGTGGTGACGTGCATCGGCGCGGCCGCGGTGGCACTGGTCGCCATCGCGTTCTCGCCGAACCTGCCCTGGCTGCTCGTCGCGAGCCTTGTGATGGGCATCGCCACCTGCGTACCGCAGATCCTCGTCCCGTTCGCGGCGGGGCTGGCGCCGCCCGGGCGGCGCGGGCGCGCGGTCGGAACCGTGATGAGCGGGCTGCTCTTCGGGATTCTGCTCTCGCGCACGCTCTCCGGCTTCGTCGGCGCGGCGGTCGGGTGGCGCGTGATGTATCTCGTCGCTGCCGTGCTGATGATCGCACTCGCGGTCGCGATCCACGCCGAACTCCCGCGCTCGGAGGCGCACGCCCCGATGCGATACGGCGCGCTGCTCCATTCCCTCGGCGAGTTGTTTCGCGGCGAACCCGCTCTTCGCCTGCACGCGGCGCTCGGGGCGCTCTCATTCGCTGCATTCAGCGCGTTCTGGGCGACGCTCGCATTGCATCTACAGGCGCTCCCCGGCCACTACGGACCGCGAACAGCGGGAGCGTACGGCGTGGTCGGCCTGGTCGGCGCGCTCGCGGCGCCGCTCGTGGGCAAGAGCGCCGAGGCGCGCGGCGATCGACGCATCAACGTCATTGCCATCGGAAATATCCTGGTGGGCTTCGCCGCGCTCTGGCTGTTCGGCGACTCGCTCTGGGGTCTCGCAGCCGGCTGCATCCTGCTCGATTTCGGGGCCCAGGCGAACCACATCTCGAACCAGACGCGCATCTTCGCTCTGCGCGAGGGCGCGCGCAGCCGCCTCAACACCGTGTACATGGTGACGTATTTCACCGGGGGTGCGCTCGGCGCCTACGCCGGGGCCGTGGCGTTCGCGTCATTCGGATGGAGTGGTGTGTGCGCGGTGGGCGCCGTCTGCTGCGCGGCGGCGCTTCTGCTGGTTCGCAGGTGAGACGGTCGCGAAGACCAAGCCGTGTTGGAGCACGGCCAGCCCGGGTCAACCGTGGCCCGGCGATTGCCGCTCCGGTTCGAGGCCTGTAAACAGCACCACCACGGAGCGCGGCTCCGCGCGATAGGTAGCGCTTGGGACCAACGGAGCCTGGTCCCAGTCGACGATGTCCTGAGGAGAATCCAGGAACGTGTCGATCCACCGGTGCCATGGACGTATACATCCCTCGGCGGCCGATGGGAGCTCGAACTCGAGCGGCTCCCAGTACGCGTTGAAGATGAGGTGAAAGAACACTCCTTCCGCCGTGTACCGTGTCGTAAGCGCCACGCTGTGCGAATCGTGGCCCCAGTCAGGTTCATGGAGTCTCACGCCGTGCCAGGTGAGCTCGGCCTGCCGGATCACCTGGTTCAGGGCCACCCGCTGCCACTCGTGCTCTACGTCTCGCAACACCCGGTGAGCATTGAGCAGCGTCACGAACCGGTGCACGTCGGCCCGCTTCGCCAGCAGCATCCAGTCGAACCAGCTGGTCTCGTTGTCTTGGCAATAGGCGTTGTTGTTACCGCCCTGCGTGCGCCGCGCCTCGTCGCCCATGAGCATCATCGGCATCCCAGCGGATAGCATCGTCACGGTAAAGAAGTTCTTCGCCTGCCGCGTTCGCAGCTTGTCGACCCCGGGATCGTCGCTCGGGCCTTCTACTCCACAGTTCCAGCTCCGGTTGTCGTCGGCGCCGTCTCGGTTGTCCTCGCCGTTCGCCTCGTTGTGCTTGTGGCTGTAAGAGACGAGATCGTTCAGGGTGAAACCATCGTGAGAGGTGACGAAGTTGACGCTTTCCTCCGGCTCGCGCTGCTTGTGGCCGTACAGCGACGGGCTTCCGATCAATCGGTCGACGAATCCCCCGATCGAGCCTTCGTCGCCTCGGAAGAAGCTGCGGACGTCGTCGCGGAAACGTCCATTCCACTCTTTCCAGCTGTCTCCGACGAAGTTGCCCACCTGGTACAGGCCGGCCGCATCCCACGCTTCCGCGATGAGCTTCGTCCCCGCGAGTGCCGGCTCCGACTCGATATCCCACAGCACCGGTGGGTCGGGGATCACCTGGCCGGACGGGTCGCGCGCCAGGATGGAAGCGAGGTCGAAGCGGAAACCGTCGACGTGCATCGTCTCCACCCAGTATCGGAGGCAGTCCACGATCATGCGTCGCACGATAGGGTGATTGGCGTTGAGCGTATTCCCCGTGCCGCTGAAATTGGCGTAGCGCGAGCGATCCTCATCGAGGATGTAGTACGTCGTGTTGTCCAGTCCGCGGAGGTTCAGCGTCGGCCCGCGGTGGTCGCCCTCGGCGGTGTGGTTGAACACGACGTCGAGGATGACCTCGATGCCTGCCCGGTGCAGCGCCTTCACCATGTCACGAAACTCGTCGACCGGGCCGAGCGGATCCTGACGTGAGCTGTAGCCACGGTGGGGCGCGAAGAACGAGATCGGAGCGTATCCCCAGTAGTTGACCAGTCCGGGCGGGGCATCCTGGGCGTCGAACTGGAACACCGGCAACAGCTCGACGGCGGTGATGCCCAGCTCCCGCAGATACGGAATCTTCTCGATCACGCCGGCATACGTCCCGCGCGCTCGCTCCGAAACCCCCGAGCTGCGATGGCGCGTGAACCCTCTCACGTGCATCTCGTAGATGATGGTCCGCGCCGAAGGCCGTTGCAGCGGGAAGTCGCCCTCCCAATCGTAGGTGGAGACGTCGGCCAGGACGCTCTTCATCGCCGTTGCAGCGTCGTCGGTTTCCAGGCGAGCAGCATCGCGGCTGTAGCTCTTCGGGACGACAGCAGCCCGCCCATACGGATCGAGGAGCACCTTGGTGGGATCGAAGCGCATCCCGCTGGCGGGATCCCATGGGCCGTGCACGCGATACCCGTAGATCTGGCCCGGCCGCAAGCCGGATACGAAGACGTGCCAGTAGTGGTACGTGCGGTTCGCCGCTGGATCGATGGGGATCACGCGGCTCGGACGCGCATCGTCTTCCGCGTCGAAGAGCAGCAACTCCACGCCTGACGCTTCGCGCGAGTAGACGCTGAAATTGAAGCCGCCGGGACAGACGGTCGCTCCGAGCGGCGCCGCTCGTCCCGGACTGGCCGCCTGGTCCGCCAAGCTTCGCTTACGCCCTTCCCAACAGCGTCTTCGCCGTCGGGTGCGCGTCGGAATGGCCGTCGGTCATCGTGAGCTCCCGGGCTTTTCCACGTGCCCGCCGAACTGGAACCGCATGGCGGACAACACCCGGTTCTGGAATTCCGCTTCCCCGCGCGAGCTGAAGCGCTGATAGAGCGCGGCGGACAGGACGGGCACCGGCACCGCCTCGTCGATGGCGGCCTTGATCGTCCAGCGTCCTTCCCCCGAGTCCGAGATCCGGCCGGCGAATTCCGAGAGGGCGGGGTCCTTCACCAACGCGGCGGCCGTCAGATCGAGAAGCCACGAGGCGATCACGCTCCCGCGCCGCCACACCTCGGTGATCTCGCGCAGGTCGAGATCGTACTGGTAGTGCTCCGGCTCGCGCAGCGGCGTCGTCTCGGCGTCGACCGCGTGCGATCGCTTTCCCGCGTTGGCGCTGCGCAAGATGCCCAGGCCCTCGGCGTAGGCAGCCATGACGCCGTACTCGATTCCGTTGTGCACCATCTTGACGAAATGCCCGGCGCCGTTCGGGCCGCAGTGGAGATAACCCTGCTCGGAGGTGCCGCCCGTGCTCTGCCGCCCCGGAGTGCGGGGGATGTCGCCGGTGCCGGGTGCCAGCCGCGCGAAGATCGGATCGAGGTGTTTGACCACCGCCGGCTCGCCTCCGATCATCAGGCAATACCCGCGCTCCAGTCCCCAGACGCCGCCGCTGGTCCCGACGTCCACGTAGTGGATGCCCTTTTCTCCGAGCTCCTGCGCGCGCCGGATGTCGTCGATGTAATAGGAATTCCCGCCGTCGATCAGGATGTCGCCGGAGGCGAGATGGGGAACGAGATCGCTGATGGTCGCGTCCACCGCCGCCGCCGGGACCATCAGCCAGACGGCACGCGGCGTCTCCAGCTTCTTCACCAGGTCGACGATCGTCGAGGCCCCGACGGCCTTGGCCCGGGTCAGCTCCTCGACCGCTTTCGGCGACCTGTCGAAGACCACGCATCGGTGGCCGCCTGCAAGAAGCCGCCGCGCCATGTTCGCGCCCATCCGCCCGAGTCCGATCATTCCCATTTGCATGGCTGGTTCCTTTCAAGAGTCGATTGCTTGGCGCACCCGGTTTCGTCCTTCAAGTGTTGGACGCCTCAAAGATGCTCTGGATGGATGCATCCAGCAGCGCGTTGTACTCGGCATCGGATTGCTGGGCCGACAGCCCCTCGACCAGCGCCCGCGAGAAGCTCGCCACGACACCGTGATTCCTCCGCAAGCGCTTGTTGCCCTCATCTCGGGTGTAGCCGCCCGAAAGCGCAACCACCCTCACCACCTTGGGATGGCTGACGCATTCGGCGTAGAGGTCATCTTTCTCCGGCAGGGTGATCTTGAGCATGACCTGCTGACCCACTGGCAGTCCGTCGAGCTCCTCGAGGATGGCCGCTTTGAGCAACTCTTCGGCGCTGGCTTTCTCCGGGCAGTGAATGTCCACTTCCGGCTCGACGATCGGCACGAGGCCCGCGGCGACGATCTGCCGGGCTGCTTCGAACTGCTGGGTCACGATGTCCTTGATTCCCGCTCGGTTGGCTTGCTTGACGAACGAGCGCATCTTGGTTCCGAACATGCGCTTCGTTCTGGCCTTGTCGAGCAGCGCAGCGAGCCCGGGCATCGGCTTCATCAACTGGACGCCGTCCTTCTCCGGAGCCAGGCCCTTGTCCACCTTCAGAAACGGCACGACCCGCTTCACATTCCAGAGGTAGTCCGCCGTAGGCTGCCCCTCGACGTCCCTGTCCATGGTGTTCTCGAACAGGATGGCGCCAAGAATCCGCTCTCCGGTGAAGGAGGGGCTGGTCATGATGCGCGCGCGCATCTGATGCATGATCGCAAACATCTCTTCCTCGTTGGACCACGCATCTTCCTTGATTCCGTAAGCACGCAGCGCTTGGGGCGTGCTACCACCGCTTTGATCCAGCGCCGCAATGAATCCGGGATGTGTCTTCATCGTCTGCAGTTGTTCTTTGAAGTTGCCCATTTCCGTCACCTCTTCACTTCGCGCACCAGGCGTCATCGCACTGCGTCCCTGCGCATCCGGTAGAGCCGGATCAGGTTGTTCGTCGAGCTGTCGTGGCCGAGCGTCGGCTCCTTCTCGCTCTCGAGTTCCGGGATGATGCGCTGGGCCAGCACCTTGCCCAGCTCGACTCCCCACTGATCGAACGAGTCGACGTCCCAGATGGCGCCCTGGGTGAACACGCTGTGCTCGTAGAGCGCGACGAGCTTCCCGAGCGTTTCCGGCGTCAGCCGCTCGGCGAGGATGGTGTTCGAAGGGCGATTGCCCCGGAACACCCGATGCGGAACCAGGCTGTCCGCCGTGCCCTCGGCCTTGACTTCCTCGCGCGTCTTGCCGAAGGCCAGCGCCTCGGTCTGCGCGAACACGTTCGCCAGCAGCATGTCATGATGCCGGCCGAGCGGGTCCAGGGCGTTGGCGAAGGCGATGAAGTCACAGGGGATGAGGCGCGTCCCTTGGTGGATCAGTTGGTAGAAGGAGTGCTGCCCGTTGGTTCCCGGCTCTCCCCAGTAGACGGGGCCGGTCGCGTAGTTGACTTCGGTGCCTTCCCGCGTGACGTGCTTGCCGTTGCTCTCCATCGTCAGCTGCTGCAGGTACGCGGGAAAGCGCTTCAGGTATTGCTCGTAAGGGAGGACGGCCACCGTCTCGGCGCCGAAGAAATCCGCGTACCACACCGTCAGCAGCCCGAGGAGCACCGGCAGGTTGCGCTCGAACGGCGTGGTGCGGAAGTGCTCGTCCATCTGGTGGAAGCCGTCCAGGAGAGCGCGGAAACTCTCGGGACCGACGGCGATCATCGTCGACAGACCGATCGCCGAGTCCATGGAGTAGCGCCCGCCCACCCAGTCCCAGAATCCGAACATGTTCGCGGTGTCGATCCCGAACTCCGATACCTTCGCCGCGTTCGTGGAGACGGCGGCGAAATGCTTGGACACCGCCTTGGCGTCGCCGCCGAGCCCCGCGAGGAGCCACCGGCGAGCGCTGTCGGCGTTGGTCATCGTCTCCAGCGTCGTGAAGGTCTTCGACGAGACGATGAAGAGGGTCTCCGCCGGATTGAGGTCCCGGGTCGCCTCCACCAGATCGGCCCCGTCGACGTTCGACACGAAGCGAAACGTCATCGTGCGGTCGCTGTAATGCTTGAGCGCTTCGTAGGCCATCACGGGCCCGAGGTCGGAGCCGCCGATACCGATGTTGACGACGTTGCGGATGCGTTTGCCGGTATGCCCCTTCCAGGCGCCGCTGCGCACGCGGTTGGAGAAATCGGCCATCGCGTCGAGCACGGCGTGGACGTCGGGCACCACGTTCTTGCCGTCGACGACAATGGACGCGCCGCGTGGGGCGCGCAGGGCGACATGCAGGACGGCCCGGTTTTCCGTCACGTTGATCTTGTCTCCCCGGAACATCGCCTCGATGCGCTCCCGCAGGCCGGACTCCTCGGCGAGCCGGCGGAGCAGGGCCAGGGTCTCGTCCGTGACGCGATTCTTCGAGTAGTCGAGATGGATGCCCGCCGCCTCCGCGGTCAGGCGCTCACCCCGCGTCGAGTCCTCGGCGAAGAGCGTGCGGAGGTGCGACTCCCGGATCTTCTCCTGATGGGCCTGGAGCGCCTTCCACGATTGGCGCGCAGTCAGTGGCAACGTTTTCGTCATGGCTCTTCCTTTTCTGTCAGCTGGCCTTGTCGAGGATGGCAGGTTGCTACGCTCCTCATCGGGCAGGCCCTCATACCACCCGCGCGTCGTCGTGTTGTCATGAGTGCCCGGGGTTCGAGGCTGGGTTACAGTAGCTGCATGCGCGCCGAGGCTGTCGCGTTCCTCCGCACTTTGACGCCGGAGCAGCGGCGCCTCGCCGCCTTCGCCATCGATAACCCCGAGCGGCTCGACTGGCACTACATTCCGCGCGAGCGCGCGGGGCTACCGCTCAAGGCGATGGACGACCGGCAGCGCGCCGCCGCCCACGCGCTCCTGCGCGCGGTGCTGAGCGATGTCGGCTACCGCAAGGCCACCGACATCATGCGCCTCGAGACGGTCCTCCGCGCGATCGAGACAGTGCGGCGGTTCGATCGGGACCCGTTCAACTATGCGTGGACTGTCTTCGGCGATCCCGATGATGGAGCGCCCTGGGGCTTTCGGGTCGAAGGGCACCATCTCTCGCTCAACCTCACGCTCGGCGCCGGCCCGGCCGAGGCCGTCACGCCCACCTTCATGGGAGCGAACCCGGCTCGCGTGCCCTCCGGGCCGCTCGAAGGTCACCGCGTCCTCGGCTCGCAAGAGGACCTCGCGCGCGAGTTGGTCCGCGGCCTTCCGGCAGCCGACCGGGGCCGGGCGATCATCGCCGCGCGATCGCTTGGCAACATCGTGACCGGTCCGGGCCGCGCGGACGCCCTCAAGAGCCCCGAGGGGCTTCCCATGGGCGAGATGGCCCCGCCACAGCGCGTACTGGCCGAGCGCCTGATCGAGGAGTTCGTCGGGAACTTGCGGACCGAGCTCGCCGAGGCGCAGCGCGCGCGCATCCGCGAGGCCGGGCTCGGCGCGATCCACTTCGCCTGGGCCGGTCCCCTCGAGCCGGGTCACGCGCATTACTTCCGGCTGCACGGGCCGCGGCTGCTCATCGAGCACGACAACACGCAGAACGACGCGAATCACGTCCACTCCGTCTGGCGGGATCCGACGCGGGACTTCGCCCTCGACGTCCTCGGCGAGCACTACCGAAGCGGGCACCACGCGCAGACCGCGCCGTAGTGCAGTCTCAATCGAGATGCATCTGTTGCAGCAGCTTGCCGAAGCGCGGATCCTTGCGCAGCGGATCCCACATCGGGCTCACCTTCACGTCGCGCAGCATCCAGTCGCGTTCCGCGTAGGCCCGGTCGAGCAAGGCGAAGGCGCGATCGCTGTCGCCCAGCATCCCATGGAGCGCGCCCAGCGCTGCCGGATGGCTGCGCATGGCGGTGGCATCCTCCAACTCGCGCATCAGCGCCCGCGCGCCGGCGGCGTCGCCAGCGATCGCGAGGACCCAGGCGCGCATCGCGACGTGCTCCGCCGCCGACGCCTTGATCTGATCGAGCTCCGCTAGCGCGTCCGCCTTGCGTCCCGTGGTGGCGTAGGCGCAGGCGAGCACTTCGCGCGTCGGCATGAAGCCTGGATTCAGCTCCAGCGTCTTGCGGAACGCCGCGATCGCCTTTTCGTAGTTGCGGCTCTCGTAGAAGACCACTCCCACCATGTTGTTGACGATCGTCGACGCGGGATCGAGCGCGAGCGCGCGCTCCGCCTCCACCCGCGCTTCTTCGAACCGGCCCAGTGTGAGGAGCAGGATGGCGTACCAGTGGTGCGCGGTGGCATACCCTGAACGCAGCTCGATGGCGCGCTTGAACTCACGCTCCGCGGTTGCCCAATCGTAGTCGTAGACGCTGATCAATCCGAGCGAGGCGTGCGGTTCGGCAAGGTCGCCGGCGAGCTCCAGGGCCCGGTACGCGTACGGCTTCGCCTTCGAGAGGACGTCTACCGGGCGGGAGGAGGTGTATTCGCCGAGCAGCAGGTAGCAATCGGCCAATCCGGCATGCGCGAGCGCGTAGGTCGGATCGAGCGAGACGGCCTTTTCGAACAATTCCATCGCTTCCTTCAGGTCCTCCGCCGTCCGCTTGCTCCAGAAATGGCGGCCCTTCAGGTACAGATCGTGCGCCTCGGAACTGGCCGTCGTCTGCGGCGCCAGCGGCGATTGCTTGAGGAGCCTGGGCCGGAGCGCGTCGGCGATGGAACGCGCCAGCTCGTCCTCGACCGCAAAGACGCTCTTCAGCTCCCGGTCGTACGTCTTGGACCACAGGTGGTATCCGTCCGCGGTGTTGATCAACTGGGCGGTGAGCCGCAGCGCATTGCCCTCGCGCCGGACGCTCCCCTCCAGGACGGTGGCGACGGCGAGCTCCTCGCCGATCTGGCGGACGCTGAGGTTCTTGTTCTTGTAGGCGAATGCCGAGGTGCGCGAGACCACCCGGAGCCCATCGACGTTGGCGAGCGCGTTGATCACTTCCTCGGTGATTCCGTCCGAGAAGTACTCGTCGTTCTTCGCGGCGCTCATGTTCACGAAAGGCAGGACCGCGACCGAGGGGCCCGCCGGAGCCGTCGGCGCGTCCGGTGCCCTGCTCGCGCGCGCAAAGTGCCACGCAACCGCTGGAACGACGGCGAGGGCTGCGACGACGCCGACGGCGAGCGCCAGCGGCAGTCGCCCTAGACCCCGAGGCCGGAGCGGTAGCGTGCGCTCGATGCCCGCGGCAGACACGTCGAATACCCACGCCAGCACCAGGACCACGGGAAATCCGACGGCGAGCGCTACGACCACGAACGAGAGCGTCCAGTCCGGGAGGCGAAGGCCGTGCATCACCGGCTCGATCACCTGGAGGACGGCGAACACCACGATGGCGTAGCCGACCAGCGCGCGGAAGACGCGCCTTCGCTTCAGCTCCGCGATCAACGGCACCGACATCGGGCCTCCGTCCAAACGTGGCGAAGCCTACCACGTCAACTCCACCGCCGGATGACGTCGAGGGTCGCGAACGACCGCGTCGCGTGATCGAGAAAGGCGCGCACCTTTGGCGCGAGATGCTGCGCGCTCGTGGTCACGAGTTGCACTGGCAAAGGGGGCGGCTCGTACTCGGGCAGGAGCCGACACCCTTGCGTCGGAAGCGCCACTCCAAGGGACCCGGCCGGGTGGAAGTGAAGATACATCCAGCCGCGCGACTTCCGCACCGCTTCAGCAGGCTCGCGACCCCCGGAGACCCTGCAGCGCCTTGCAGGGAGCGACGGAGATCATCTGGGATGGTCCGGCGGCGCGCGCCTTCCCCGGAGCCGAGCGCCTCTGGCGCTTTCGCGTCCATCGGGCCTGGCGCAAGCGCGGCGTGCTCCCCTTGCGCTGGACCTTTCGCGCGCTCGACGTATAGGGAACCTGGCACGTCTACTCCTTCTTGCGCGCGATCTCCGCCGCGGCGCGCAAACCAGACCCGCACGTTGCGCGGCATGGAGTGCCGCAGCAGTATTCCCCATGCGAGTCTCGCACCCGAAGGAATTCGTCGTGTCGCGCCCGCGGGGCGCCTTGGACGCCGCGATCGACCGGCTTGTGAAACGCGAGGTCGCGCTCCATAACGGAGTCGTGCACTGCCGGAGGGAGACGTGACTTCCGCCCGCTATCTGCTCGGTGTGGACATCGGCGGCAGCAAGATCGCCCTGCTCGCTCGGGAGGTACGCGGCGAAAAGGCCATCTACGCCGACAAGATCAAGACTCCCGCCGAAGAAGGGGTCGGAGCCATCCTTCGGCTGCTCGACGAGCAGATCGAGAACGTTCCTGGCGGGCGCGCGAGCCTGAAGGCCCTGGGCGTGGCCGTGCCCGGCCCCGTCGATCATACGGGCCACGTCCTGCGCGCGGGAAACCTCAAAGGCTGGGTCGACATTCCGCTTCGGGAGACGCTCGAGGACCGTTACGAGGTTCCGGTGTACGTCGAGCGGGACGCCAACTGCGGCGCCATCGGCGAGAAATGGTACGGCGCCGCGAAGGACATGAGCGACTTCGCCTTCCTGTCGCTCGGCACGGGCGTGGGCGCAGGTTTGTTCCTCGATGGCCAGCTCTATCGGGGCGCGCATTTCGCCGCGGGAGAGGCTGGCGAGATGACGTTTCCGACCGGCGGCTCGGACCCGCCGCCACGCGTCTCGGATGTGGTCGGGAAACGCTCCATCCAGAAGAAGGCCAAGCGCGCCACGGGCGAGAAGATGAGCGCGGCGGAAGCGTTGACGAAATCGCAGGACGAGCCGCGCCTCGAGCGCGTCACCGACGACGTCGTCGAGTACCTGAGCACCCTCACCGTCGCCATCTCCTCACTCCTCGACCCGGAGGGAATCATCTTCGGCGGCGGAACGAGCAAGGCCGGCGAAGCGCTGCTCAAACGCGTGCGCGAGCGGGCCGAAGCAAACGCGGCGATTCGCGCGCGCCTCCTGCTTGCGAAGCTGGGCTCGGAGTCGATGTTGTACGGCGCGCTCTGGGGCGCAGGGAAGATGGCGGACGCGCGCTGATCCCTGCCACGACTCGAGAGGAGGAGAAACGATGAAAGTCGACGCCCGGAGCATGCTCGCCGCTCTGTTCGTCGCTGGAGCGGCGACGGCGGATCCGGTCGTGACGATCACGCCGCCCAAGGGCGCGCGGTTCTTCCCCGGACAGCGCTTCGACATCCGCGTCGAGGCGAAAGGCAAGGGCAGGTTCTCCGCGACGATGGCCGTCGACGGAAAGTGTCAGGGCTTCAGCTCGCCGAGGAACGCGTGTCCGAAGTGGACCGAGCCGTCCGCCACCCCCGACGGCATCACTCCCGCGCTCTACGGCGGATTCAACCTGCGCGGCTTCTCCAGCAACAAACCGGGGACCCACACCATCACCGCAAAGGTGACCGACGACGAGGGGACCACCACGGCGGCGGCCACGTTCTTCGTGCAGGCTCCCCGGCCCGGACACGGTGGAAGGACGCGCAACGTCATCATCCTGCTCGGTGACGGCATGGGCGCCGCACACCGCACCGCCGCCCGCCTAGTCGAGTTCGGAGCGACCGGCGGCGACCCGAACGGTTACCTGGCGATGGACGGCTTCCCGGGCACGGGCACCGTGATCACGCACTCCCTCAACAGCATCGTGACCGATTCCGCTCCCGGGATGGCCTGCTACACGACGGGCAACCACGCACAGAACGGACAGGAAGGCGTCTATCCGGCCCGGATGACGAACCCGTTCTACTACCCGCGCGTCGAGTACATGTCCGAGTACCTCCACCGCGTGAAGGGGACCTCGACCGGCATCGTTTCCACCGCGGACCTCGAGGATGCGACTCCCGCAGCCAACGCCGTGCACACCGGGAACCGCAATGCCGGAACCGGCATCGTCGACCAGTATTTCGACGAGCGGAACAATACCGGCTTGACGGTGCTGATGGGCGGCGGGCGCCGCTGGTTCTTGCCCAAGGGGCAGTATGGCTCGAGCCGCGCCGCGGAAAGCGACTACGGTCCGCTGCCTGGAGATCTTCAGGCGGCGTGGAGCGCGCCGGCCGGGGCGATCGACGAGGGCCGCGACCTGCTCGCGGATTTCCGGAACGGCGGCTTCACATATGTCTCCACCGCCACCGAGTTGAGCGCCGCGGGGACGCCCGAGAAGCTGATCGGGCTTTTCGGCTACGGGAACATGAACGTCGCGCTCGACAAGATCGCCAAGCGGCGCGACCCGTCGCGGCACGGCGTGGTGGACGACTACCACGAGCCCGATCAACCCATGCTCGACGAGATGACCGCCGCCGCGCTGCGGGTGCTAAGCAGGAACAAGCGCGGTTTCTTCCTCATGGTGGAGGGGGCGCACATCGACAAGCAGTCGCACCTGATGGATGCGGAGCGGACGGTCGGTGAGGTGATCGAGTTCGACCGCGCGGTCGGCGTCGCGCGCAAGTGGGCGGACAAACTGGGCAACACCATCGTCATCGTGGTGGCCGATCACGAGTGCGCGGGCTTCAGCGTCATCGGCGCGCTGAGGGGCACGATGGCGCAGCTTGGGTCGCTATCCTCCGACGCAGACAACCTGGATCCCGATCCGGCGGTCGCGGAGCAGCCGGCCCGCCTCGCGATGGTCGGCACATACGATTCCGCCGCGTTCCCGAGGTACGAGCTCGCCGCGGACGGCTACCCGAAGACATATGACGTCGACGGCAAGATTCTCTTCGGCTTCGGAGGCAACGCGGACCGACACGAGACCTGGCTGACGCGGCCGCTCCCCATCGTCGACGGCCTCCTGCCCTCGAGCATCAAGGCTGAGCTGGCCGAGAAGGGATATTCGCCGTCACCACCGGAGCGCTCGGCTGACGAGTCCGGCTTCTTCGTCCGCGGGCAGGCGCCGGGCGATCAAGCCGTGCATACTGCTTCCGATGTTCCCATCTCGGCGTACAGCACCGGGAGCGACGCGTGGCGGAGATTCGTCGGCGTGCAGAGGAACACGGACGTCTTCTTCAAGCTCATGGAGGCGACGGCGGGGTCGGCCGCGGGAGGCGACCGGTAGAACGTGCCAGGGAGTGATCCGGACGCCGGTTGCCCTGCAAGGAGGTGCGGCCTGCGAGCAAGGACCGCTTTGGAAGGCGAAGCGCTTTCACCCGCGCAAAGGTGTCCCGGACCAGGCCGCGCGTCGAAGATGTGGAGCCTCAGTTTCCACCGCAAGCGCGGACTTGGTCGCAGCCGTGCTGCCTGGGTGGCGCTGCGGATCGCGATGGTGATCAGCCCGCTTGCTGCCCGAGGCGAGACACAGGTCGCAGCGTATCTCGGGAACTCGTGGACCGCCCGCTCGGACGTCTCGCTTGCCGGACGGACCTTTCCCGGCGTCGCCTGGGAGACCCGGTCCTTCCAGTCGCCTCCCTATTATGGTGTGCGCGCCGCGCATTTCTTCTCGGAAGAGAGCGGATGGGGCCTCGCGCTCGACTTCTTTCACGACAAAGCCTACGCGGCAGACGGCAGCATCGCGCCCGCCCTGCGCCGACTGAGTTTCTCGCACGGGCTCAACCACGTGACCGTCGACGTCGATTGGCGCACGCGGGCCGGCCCGCTCCGCCCCTACGGCGGCGTGGGCGCAGGTTCCCTCGTGCCGCACGTCGAGGCGCAATCAGACTCCGCCTCGGTCGACGAGTACCAATGGTTCCGCGGCATCTCGGCGAAGGCACAAGTCGGCGTGCAGTGGCGCCTGCCGGGGCCGGCGGGCATATTTCTCGAGTATCGGCTGACGTTCGCGTACCTGCGCGTCTCAGTGCCGGGTGGCGATCTCTCCACGTGGCTACGGACGCACCACCTCGTCGCCGGCGCCTTCGTCGCGCTGTGATTTCACAGCCATCGCGCCAGCGGCGCAACCGCTCCCATGGCGGCTCTTTTCCGCGAGAGCGGACCCATGCCCATCGTGCGCAAGGGGCGGCAAGCGATCGTGCCGCCGCTGGCGGTCCTCGCCTCGGAGCGCTCGTCTTCGGGTGGACATTCGCGCTCGGGGACGTCGCGGCGGTGCCGCACGAGTCGTGGGATCTGCCGGATCCACGCAGCCTGCCGATCGACCGCTTGCGCGAGGTGCGCGATCGCCTGCGCGAGCGGGTGTGGAGGCTCGTCGCGCGGCAGGGTTGGTACAAACTACAGCCGGCGCGGATGCTGCGTTTCAACGCCGAGCAGAGCCAGCACGCGTAGATAGCCGCGTCACAGCGTCGCGAAAAAAGTCGCGATGTCGCGGGCCAGTAGCTCGGGCTCCTCGGCCGGCGCGAAGTGCCCACCAGAGGGCATTCGCGTCCAATGGCGGACGTCGTACAGACGCTCCGCCCACTCGCGCGGCGGATCTCCTTCGAAGACGAGCTGCTCGATGAAGTTGGCGATGCCGGTCGGGACCCGGACGAAGTCGTCGGGCCCGAGCGTGATCCCGTGCCAGCGATTGTCGAAGTAGTCGCGCATCGACGTCGTGATCGTCTCCGTGACCCAGTAGAGCGTCACCAGCGTGAGGAGGAAGTCGCGTGAGAATCGGTGCTCCAGAGAACCCTTGGTGTCGGCCCACGATCGCCACTTCTCGAGGATCCAGGCGGCGAGGCCGGCCGGGGAATCGTTCAGCGCGTATGCCAGCGTCTGCGGCTTCGTGGACTGGATGGAGCTGTAACCCCGCTCCGACGCGTCCCAGCGCTGCCTCTGCGCCAGGTAAGCACTCTCCGCGGAGGAGAGCGGTCGCGAGCCTTCGCCCGTCCAGGGCGAGAGCTCCAGGTTGCTCAAGTGAATGCCGATCATCGGTCGCGGCTCATCGAGCGCCATCAGCGTGGTGACCCCCGCGCCGAAGTCTCCCCCGCCGGCTCCGTAGCGTTCGTAGCCGAGCTCGCGCATGAGCCGATGCCAGAGGGCGGCGACGGACCGGTAGTTCGCTCGAGCGGGGCGGCCGGAGAAGCCGTAGCCGGGGAGCGAGGGAATGACGAGGTCGAACGCGGGCCCATCGATGCCGTGGGCGTGCGGCTCGGTGAGCAGCGGCACCAGCGGCAACAGCTCGGTGAACGCGCTCGGCCAGCCGTGCGTCAGGATGATCGGGACACCGCTTCCCTGCCGCGCACGCTCGTGCACGAAGTGGATGGCGACCCCGTCGATCTCGACGCGAAAGTGTTTGAAGCGGTTCAGCTC
>Ga0209689_1000786_pt1 | contig 22880 bp, 25 predicted proteins | sample GraSoiAngelo_149_FD_187119 | JGI IMG/M metagenome (GOLD analysis project Ga0209689, IMG submission 187119) | Grasslands soil microbial communities from the Angelo Coastal Reserve, California, USA - 14_1009_09_30cm (SPAdes) (version 2) | ecosystem: Environmental > Terrestrial > Soil > Grasslands ... | reverse complement strand
CACGCCAGGTCCACCGCGTGCTTCGCCAGGGCGGTCGGCTCGAGCACGCCGCTGGCCGCCACCGCCAGCTCGTGCAGGGCGGCGAGGGCGCGGGGACCGACCGCCGAACGTGCGTCAGGCTGGTTGCCGATGAAAGCTCAACGGCCTAGGTAGTAGCACCATGCGACTAACGGGATGGCGGTCCCTGAGAAGTCTGCCAGGCTGTGCGCCAGGCTGGCGCCAATCAGGTTCCGAGTGCGGTCATAGATCACCCCAAAGAGAAGCCCGAGAACGACCGCCACGGCAATTTGCACCACGGTATCCCCGACTGGCTGATAGGCGAGGTTGATCAGGTGGAACAGGCCGAACACCACGGCAGCGACCACGGTCCCCCAGCGCAACGACCGGCCACGCAGCGAGATGCTCGACCGGATTGAGCCATTGAGGGCGGTCTGGATCAGGCCCCGGAAGAGCAGCTCCTCGGTCGGGCCGACCACGAAGGCGACGAACACCAGCTCAGCGACGAGGGTCGGCATGGCGGGAAGTCGCACGCCGGCACTCGGCGGCGATGCGACGGTGCCAACCGCATTGACCGCGACCAGCGCCAGTCCCAGCAGATACCACGGGCGCAGCTGTCGCTGATCGAACCCGCCGATCGGGAACCGTCGGCGCAACACGAAGTACCAGCTCAGGGCGATTGCCGCCAACCAGGCATGAGCGACGTAATTGGCCACGACTCCCGGGATCGCATGAGCGTGGAGGGCGATCAGGACCGGTAGATATCCAATCACCGCCAGCGCAAAGGCGACGACAGCGTCAGGCCAGCGTAGCGGCAGTCTTAAGAAACCTGGGCGTCACGGAGCGACGCCATCACCAGGACCTCGTCCTCCCCCGGTTGCGAGGCAGCGTCAGGGTCGGGGCTTTTCGGCAGCGCCAGGGCGAACACCGTGCCGCCGCCTGGCGCGCTTTCCTCGATCACCAGGCTGCCGCCGTGCCCTTCGGCCAGCTGGCGGCTGATGTACAGGCCGAGCCCAGTGCCGGGAACGTTGCGGAAAGCGGGTTCATTCGCCCGATGGAACTGGTCAAAGACGCGTGCCCGTTCGCTTTCGGGAATGCCCACGCCGTTATCGCGTACCCGGACGACCGCTCGCTCGCTGTCACCCGACAGCGTGATCAACAGCTGTGGCTCGCCGAGGCTATAGCTCAGGCCGTTATTGATCAGATTGTCCAGGATTCGACCAAGCTGCTCGCCGTCCGCCTTGACTAGAACCGGATCAGCTGGGAGAGCAGTGGCAATCTCGGCGCCCATCAGCTGAGCCCGAGGCCGGGCACGTTCGCTGGCAGCCTGAATCACGTGCCGCAGGTCAATCTGGCTCGGATTGGTTGGTACGGCGTTGGCCTCGATGCGCGACGCCTCGAGAAGACCGGTTACGATGCGGTTCAGCTCGCCCGCCTTGCCCGTCAGGATGTCGAGCGGGTTTCGCCAGGCGTGCGGCACCGCGCCGAGGGTGCCGTCGGACAGCATCGAGAGGTAGCCCGTCACCACGGTTATCGGCGTCCGCAGCTCGTGCGCCGCCATATGGAGAAAGCGGGTCTTGGTCTCGCTCGCGATTTGCGCCGACGCGTACAACCGCGACATCTCCTCCTGCCGCTCGCGGCTATCCGCAAATGCGGCGAGCAGGAAGGAGGTCAGGGCGATGCTGACGTTGAAGACCTGGACGGTGACCATCTTCTCGAACAGCGTTTCACCCGCAAACGGGCCTGTCCCCCGAATCGCCGACCAGATCGCGATTCCAGACGCTATCAGGGCGGCCGGCGCGGCCCCCCGTAAACGGAACCGCCAGGCTGCCAGCATGATGAGGGGCAGCACGAGGTATTCGAGGTCGAGCTGATTATCGAAGAGGACATAGCTCACCACCGCCGTCGCCACCAGTAGGCCCGCCAGCTCGAGCCCCTGCCGCCGATCGGTCGCCGGCATCGAGCGGCGGGCGAGAACGCTGAGCAGGAATGGCGCAACCAGCAGGACACCCATCGCATCGCCGGTCCACCAGACCGCCCAGGTGGGCCAGAACGCGCTGGCGGCAATCGCCCCCGAGATGGCGAGGACGGAGCTGCCGACGGTCGCGCTGATGGTCATGGCGCCCAGCGCGCCGATCACGATGATGGCCAGGGCGTCCCGCAGGCGATCGAGCTGCACATGAAAGTCCACCCGCTTCAATAGCTCGGCGGCAACGAGCGGAGCGAGCGTGTTACCGGCGGCAATGATCGCCGCTCCCAGCGGTGTAGGACCGATCGGAAGATTGACGGCAAACGCGGCCAGGCCGACGGCCGGCCAGGCGCGGCGACCGAGAATCAGAAAAGCCACCAGGGCGATTCCTGTCGGCGGCCAGATCGGCGTCACCTGACCGTGCACGAGCGCCAGGTTCAGGCTTAGGCGGGCAGCGACCCAGTAGGCGAGGGCAACCAGCGCCAGACGCGCGATGTCCCCGGCTCGTCGTTGCAAGGGTTCAACCACGGCTGTCCCCACGCTTTTAGCAGGTCGCCCGACGCTAGTCAAACATCTCGACCGAGAGTAATCGTCGACCGCCTATCGTCGGCGCCGGCGCCATTGATATTACTGATGAGGTTGTGGTTGTTGAGACAGCCGGTGAAGCAGGCGATAGCATGATGACCAATGAAGGAGCAAACCGTGGAGACCTTTCGTGCAGTCGCCGACGTGCCGCCGGCGCGGATCTGGGACGGGGTGCTGGCTCGGCCACTCAACGGTGAGCGAGTCACCGTGGGTTTCGTCGACATCGACCCGAATGTGCTGGTTCCGGAGCATCGCCACGAGAACGAGCAGATCGGGTTCGTTCAGCGTGGCTCGGTGACCATGACCATCGCCGGCGAATCACGCGAGCTTTCAATCGGTGGCACTTATGTGATTCCCAGCCAGGTTCCACACTCGGCTAAGGCTGGTGCTAGCGGTGCGAGCGTGGTCGATGTCTTCGCGCCGGTTCGAGCCGACTGGGACAAAGCCCCCAGGCTGAAGCCATCTCCGGCCCGCTGGCCGGAGGCCGCCCGCTGAGTTAGAACCCGCCAGGGAGTCTCAGGCGATCCGCTCGACGATCATCGCCATCCCCTGGCCGCCACCGACGCACATCGTTTCCAGTCCGATCGTCTTGCCGGCGGATGCCAGCCCATTCAACAGGGTGCAGAGGATGCGCGCCCCCGTCATGCCGAACGGATGGCCGAGCGCGATCGCGCCCCCGTGAGGGTTCAGTTTGTCGCCAAAGGGATCGACGCCAAGCGCGCGGGCGCAGGGGATGACCTGGGCGGCAAAGGCTTCGTTGATTTCGAGAATGTCGACGTCATCCATCGTCATCCGCGCCCGCGCCAGCGCGCGTCGCGACGCCTCGATCGGCCCGAGCCCCATGACTTCCGGCTCGAGCGCGCTGACCGCCGTCGCGACGATCCGCGCCAGCGGTTGCAGGCCGAGCTGTTTTGCCTTGCGTGCCGAGACGATCACGATGGCGGCCGCGCCGTCGTTCAACGGGCAGGCATTGCCGGCCGTGACTCTTCCGTTCTCGCGAAACGCCGGCTTCAGGGTCGCCAGCACCTCCATCGTCGTGTTGGGGCGGGGGCCGTCGTCGCGCGCCATCGTGCCCCCATCCGGTAGCGGGACCGGGATGATCTCGCGATCAAAGAATCCGTCGTCACGAGCCTTGACGGCGAGCGCCTGGCTCTTGACGGCGTAGCGGTCCATCTCTTCCCTGCCGATCCCTTCCCGGTCGGCCACGTTTTCCGCCGTCTGACCCATCGCGATGTAGATATCGGGATATTCGTCGGCGTTGCCTGGCAGCAGGCGCGGATTCTGCGCATCCGGCTGATCGGCGTAGCCATGTAGGTAGCGCGACACGCACTCGACGCCGACCGAGACGAAAGCGTCGCCCTCGCCGGCCTTGATCGCGTGATAGGCCATCCGGCTGGTCTGCAGCGAGGAGGAGCAATAGCGATTCACGGTCGTTCCGGGGACGTCGAGCCGGGCCATGATGCTCACCACCCGGCCGATGTTGAAGCCCTGCTCGCCGGCGGGCAGCCCGCAGCCGCAGATCACGTCGTCGATCGTGGTGCGGTCGAGCTGCGGCACCTTCTGCAGGACCTTGTCGGTGACATGGGCGGCGAGATCATCGGGACGGACGTTCACCAGCGAGCCCTTGCCGGCGCGTCCGATGGGCGAGCGGCCGTAGGCGACCACCACCGCGTCAGAGTCGGCCAGGCTATTGTTGTGCGCCTTCATCGGATTCCCTCCCAGAGCTGACGGGTTGAACCGCCGGGATCATTGAGCACGACTCCGCCCGGCGCATCGAAGTGCATCACCCGACGGCGCGAGCGGTCGTAGCGCGGCCACCCGGGATCGCCGGTGCTGGCGAAATTTACCCAGGCCCGATGCATCTCGTCGGCCAGCGGTTGGGGTGGATGATCGCCCACCAACGGGCCGACGTGATCGAGGTTGTCGAACACGAAACCGAGCTCGAGCGCATGACAGGCCCCCAGCCGGCCGTCGAACATCGGCGAGGGCCAGGCGAACTCGTACATACGGACATCACCACCGTTTCGAAGCTGCGCCTCAGCCAGGCGAATCGCCGGAATGCGGAAGGCGAAATCGGTGATGATGGCGGCGTAGACATCGCCCGCCGTCGCCGCCGGAACGGTCTCCCGATACGCGGTGATGGCCTTCTCGGGGTCGAGACCCAGCCGTTTCGCCAGACCCCTGGCGCGTTCTTCGTCGATGTAGTCGAGGACGCCGGTCGGCACCACGAAGAAGCGCCACTCTTCCGTCGTCGTGCCCACCATGAGCTCGAGGCCGGAGCCGTCTCCGCGAGTCATGGCGTCGATCGGCCGCTCCCGGAGGATCGCGCCGTCGATCACCGGCTCGAATAGCATCCCGTTACTGGCGACCTCCCCCCAGCGGCCCGGATCTGGATTCTTGATCCGTTCGAAGTCGAGCTCGGCCTGCGCTTCGACGAAGCGCTCCAGCGAGACGTCGGCGAGCGCGTCATAGGTGCGCGGCAGGCCCAGCCGCTCGCACAGCATCGCGCCAACCAGCTGGGCCGTCGCCGTCGAGATCACGTGATGCCCGGCGCCGCTCTGCAAAATGGCGCGCCGAAAGAGGCCGGCCGACTCGCGGATGGCGATCAGCGACGCGACGCTGAAGGCGCCGGCGGACTCGCCGAAAACCGTGACCTTGCCGGGATCCCCGCCAAAGGCGCGGATGTTGTCCTGCACCCAGCGCAGCGCAGCCAGCTGGTCGAGCAGCCCGAAGTTGGCGGAGCGATCCCCAAGCCAGAGGAAGCCCTCCGCCCCCAGCCGGTAATTGATGGTCACGCAGACGATGCCGTCGCGGGCAAAGCGGCTGCCGTCGTAGACCGGGATCGCGCCCGAGCCCCGCAGAAACGCTCCGCCGGGGATCCACACGATTACCGGAAGGTCATGCGCGCCGGCGTCGGGCGTCCAGACGTTGAGATTCAGGCAGTCCTCGCCACTGATTCCCGAGTCGCCCAGCATCTGCCGGAACGGTTCGGGATACGGCGGCTGGGGCGGAACGGCCCCGTACTCGTGCGCCGCTCGCACTTCGGTCCACGGCTCCGGCGGCTGCGGTGGCCGAAAGCGGTTGGCGCCGAACGGCGGGGCCGCGAAGGGAATCCCCTTGAAAGACGCGATGCCATCGCTGACGCGACCCTCGACCGGCCCGGCGTTCGTCTTCACGACGACGCCGGCCAGGTCAGGGCGAACCGGTGGCATAGAGTGTCTGCCCGGTGACGAAACTGGCCTCCTCGCTGCACAGAAAGGTGATCACGCCGGCGATGTCATCCGGCTGGCCGGTGCGCCGCAGCGCAGCGCGTTCCGCGGCCGCCTTCTTGAGCGCATCGTAGTCGATGCTGGTGCGCTCCGCGACCGCGCGGGTCATGCGCGTCTCCACAAAACCGGGCGCCACCGCATTGACGTTGATGTTGAAGGGGCCGAGCTCGATGGCGAGCGTGCGTGCCAATCCCTGGATCCCTGCCTTGGCCGCCGAGTAGTTGGCCTGCCCGCGGTTGCCGAGCGCCGAGTTCGAGGAGAGAAAGACCAGCTTGCCGAAGCGCCGCGGCACCATCAGCCGCTGCGCTGCCTGGGCGCAGAGGAAGGTGCCGCGCAGGTGGGTGTCGATGACCAGGTCCCAATCGTCGTCCGACATCTTGTGCACCAGGTTGTCGCGGAGGATGCCGGCGCAGGTCACCAGGAAGTCGACGGTTTCGAATTCCTCAGTCGCAGCGCTGAAGAGCGCCTCGACGGCGGCGCGTTCCGTCACGTCACAGGCGACCGAAAGCACGCGGCCTCCACCGCCGCGGATCTGCTGAGCGACCGCCTCTGCCGGCTCGCGATCGAGGTCGGACACGACGACGGCGGCACCCTCGGCAGCGAAGCGGTTCGCAGTGGCGGCGCCGATACCGCGGCCGCCGCCCGTCACCAGCGCGGTACGGCCGTCGAAGCGACCGTTCACGAGGTCACGACCTCCGCCTCGCCGAAAGTGACCTGCTGGGCCCGCTGGTCCTCGGCCCACAGCTCGAGCGTCATCCGCTGTCCACCAGCGTCCTGCTCCAGGGCCTTGACCCGAGCACGGCAGGTCAGCACGTCGCCCGGGCGGACCATCTCAGCAAAACGGACGGTGAGCCGCCGGATCGACGTTGGACCGGTCAGCCAGCAGAGGTACTCGCCGAGGAAGGCCATGCTCAGCATCCCATGGGCGATGACGCCGTCGAGGCCCACGCGTCGGGCGGTCTCGTCGTCGGTGTGGATCAGGTTGTAATCGCCGGACGCGCCGGCATATTTCACCAGCTGCAGCTTGGTGATCGCCTCCTTGCGCAATTCCGGAAGCGCGCTTCCGACCGACAGCTCGCGAGGGCTCAGGTGCGTCGTGAGTGTGTCGCTCATCGCACAATGACGGTACTTCGGCCGCTGAACACCGGCTCACCGTCCTCGCTCCGGCCCTCGAGCTCGATGATCAGGAAGGTCATCGCCCCCAGCCGGCCCTCGCGCTGGTAGACATCGCGCAATCGCGTCCGGCACCGCAGCCGGTCGCCGGCGAGGATCGGCCGCTCGAATCGATACTCCTGGCCGCCGTGGAGCACCCGGGCGAGGTCGAAGGTCAGGCCGGGGATCGGGATGCGGATCGTGGTCGGAAAGGTGGGTGGCGCGATGTCGCCGCGGATGCAGGCCTCGGTCGTGTCGCCAACCGCCTCGGCGAATTTTCGAATCGCGCCACGCTCGACCTCGACCAGCACCTCGTCCGACTGGCGACCGATCAGTTCTCTTAAGACGCTGACGTCGCTCATGCATTCCTCGAGGCGGCCCACTCGCCGACGCGGATCTCAGAAAGCAAGCCAAGCAGCGAGCCCATCAATTCATAGCTGCGACGGATGAGCGAGGCATCGCCGAAGAAGGTCACGTTCCAGAGGACGACATGCCTTAGACCCACCCGGGCATAGGCCTCGAGCTGCTGGGCGACATCTTCCGGGGTCCCGTGCAGCACGCCCGCCTCGACCACAGCCGGGGGGACGCCATCGATCAATTCGAGGATCTGGTCGCGGGTGAAGCGCACCGGGATGAAATCGCGGACGCCGAAGGCCTGCTCGCCGAGCGGATGGGTGGCGCCGTGGCGGGCGAAGGCTTCGGCGGGCTGGGTCAGGGCCAGAATACGCAGCAGCGGCGTCTTCATCAGGGCATGCGCCTTCTCGTGGTCGTCAGTGAGGACGAGCTTGACGTACATCCCCGGAGTGAAGGGCTCGGCGGATCGCCCTGCGGCCGCGCGTGCCTGCTGGATGCGCTGCAGCCGACCGCGGTAGTCGTCCAGCGGCAGGAATTCCGGCAACCAGCCGTCGGAATAGCGGCCGGTGATCTCGAGCATACGCGGGCCATGGGCGGCCAGCCAGATCTCGGGCGGGCCTTCCGGAGTCGGTTGGAGCCCGAGCACCGCCCGCTCCAGCCGGAAATGCTCGCCCTCGAAATCGACTGGCCCATCGCTGGACCAGAGCAGGCGAATGATGCGGACGGCTTCCTCCAGCCGGCTCACCGGATGGTCGAAGGGAATCCCGTAGGGCAGGAGGTTGAGCGCCTCGCCCGAGCCGAGGCCGCAGATGATCCGGCCGGGCGCCAGGTGGTCGAGCGTGAGGAAGGCCTGCGCCAGCTCCACCGGGTGGCGGCGCAACGCCTCGGTCACCGCGGTGCCGAGCTTCACCCGGTTGGTGGCGCCGGCGGCGGCGGCGATCGCGATCAGGGGATCGAAGAAGATGTCGGGATTCGCCTGGAAGGCCGCGAGCGGCGTGATGTCCGGAGTCCAGAGGCTCTGCGGGAACCATCCCATGAAGTGATCGGGCCACCAAAGGGCGGCGTACCCCTGCTCCTCGTTGCGCCGGGCGTTCTTCCCCAGGTTGGCCGCGGGCGGCATCAACGTGCCGAGGGTACCGACGCTGAGCCGATCGGGGGAGCCGATCAACGAGAGCCCCCGCGGGCCGGTCCGGGTCGATTGCGATCAGGATCGGCCTCCAGGTCGATGATCACCTGGCTGGCGCGGCCGCTGGCGAGCAGCACCCCGGCGAGGTCATGCAGCTCAGCGGCGGCAAAGGTGACCCGGCGCGTTTTCTGCACCACCCACCCGGTGGCGCGCACCGGTCCGGGGCGCGCTGGGCGGTAGAACTCGGTGCGCAGGTCGGCGGTGAGGAAGACCTCGTCGCGATCGAGCAGCGTCCAGGTCGCGCTTCCCATGGCGGTGTCGAGGATGGCGGTCACCATGCCGCCGTGAACGATCCAATCCTTGCCCGCGGGAAATGCGTGGTCGATGCTCGGCTCCCATTCGAGCACGGCTCGCCCCGGCGCGACCTCCAGCCGGCGCCAGCCGAGCGTGGCAAAGATGCCGCGCTCGCCCGGCTTTGGCTGCCAGCCATCCATCTCGGCAAAGCGTTCGCCGGGGCGAAAGGTCGTGGCCATCGGTCAGGCGCCGGCGTGAGACCGTTCGCGCTCGATCAACGTCCGCCGCAGAATCTTGCCCGCCGGACTCTTGGGAATCTGGTCGACCACCTCGAGTAGCCGGATTTTCTTGAACGGGGCGACCTGCTCGTTGACGAAGGCCATCAGTTCATCCGGGGACGCCTGACCTTTCATCACCACGAACGCCTTTGGCACCTCGCCGGCTTCAGCGTCGGGGTGCGGGATCACCGCCGCATCCGCCACTGCCGGATGCTTGAGGAGCAGGCTCTCCAGCTCGGCGGGCGCCACCTGGAACGCCTTGTACTTGATGAGCTCCTTGAGACGGTCAACGATAAAGAGGTACCCGTCCTGGTCCACCATCCCGATGTCGCCGGTGTGCAGCCATCCCTCCGGCTCGAGCATGGCGCTGGTCGCCGCCGGCTGGTTGAGATAACCCTTCATCACCTGCGGGCCGCGGACGCAGACCTCGCCCTGCTGATTCGCCTCGAGCTCGGCGCCGCTGGCCGGGTCGACCACCTTGCACTCGGTGTTCGGGATCAGCAGCCCCGCGGACCCCGCCCGGCGCACCGCCGGATCGATCGGGGTGGTCGAAACCACCGGGCTGGTCTCGGTCAGTCCGTAGCCCTGGGCAACGAAACAGTTGAGCCGGTCGCCGCAGGCTTGCTCGACGTTTCCACCCAGCGGCGCCGCGCCCGAGTTGATCGACCGCAGCGCGCCCAGGTTGTATTTCTCGACCAGCGGATGCTTGGCGAGGGCGAGCACGATCGGGGGAACGAGGTAGGCGCGGGTAACCCCGTGCTGCTGCAGCAGCTGAAGGAATTGCTCGAGGTCGAAGCGCGGCATGGTGATCACGGTGTCGCCGCGATGCAGGCTGATGTTGAGCAAGACGGTCAATCCGTAGATGTGATAGAAGGGCAGCACCGCGATCACGCGCTCGATCTCGGTTGGGAACAGTGGTTCCGTCTGGCAGATGTTCGCCACCAGGTTGTGGTGGGTGAGCATCACGCCTTTGGGCAGGCCGGTCGTGCCGCTCGAGTAGGGCATGACGACCACATCGGTCCTGGGCGCGATCGACACCTTCGGCACGCTGTCGCCGCGCTTAAGCAAGCTGGCGAAGCTGGTCGCTTCCTTAGCCTCGCCGAAGACAAAGACCTCCTTGAGTCCGGCGTGCCGGCTCGCCTCGCGCGCGCGCTCGAGCAACGGCGGAACCGTGATCAGGAAGCTGGCGCCGGCGTCCGCCAGCTGCTCGCCGAGCTCTCGCGCCGTGTACAAAGGATTCACCGTCGTGGTGATCCCGCCCAGCATCGCGACCGCGTGCAGGACCGCGGCATATTCGGGAAGGTTGGGGCTGTAGACGGCGAAGACGTCCCCCTTGCCAAAGCCTCGCTGCGCCAGGCCGGCGGCCAGTGCCCGGACAGTGCCGGCCAGCGCGGCGTAGGTCACGATTCGCCCCGACGGTCCGTCGATTAGCGCCGGCCGGTCGCCAAATTCGGCCGCGTGGCCGATCACGAACTCGGCGAGGCTGACCTCCGGGATCTCGACGTCGGGGAAGCGGCTGCGGAAGATCATGCCCAGGACCCGATCCGCGCGTTGCGCTCCAGCAGGTTGCGGGCAATCGAGCGGCGCTGAATTTCGTCGGTGCCTTCATAGATGCGGTAGACGCGCACGTCTCGCATCACCCGCTCGATTGGCAACTCCTTCGTATAGCCGGTGCCGCCGTGGATCTGCAAGACCCGGTCGGCGACCCGCCAGATCATCTCGGCGCCGGCCAGCTTCGCCATCGAGATCGCGTGGCGGGCATCGCCTGACTGATCGGCCCGCCAGGCGGCGCTCAAGACCAGCCAGCCAACCTCCTCGATTTCCACCGCGCTGTCGGCCAGCATCCACTGGATCGCCTGGTAGTCGGCGATCGGGTGTCCGAACGCGATCCGCTGGCGGGCGTACTCGCGTCCCATCTCCAGCAGCCGCTGCGCCTGGCCGACGGCGCGCGCCGGGATCAACAGGCGGCCCTGGCCGATCCACGCCATCGCCAGCTTGAAACCGCTACCCTCCTCACCCAGCGCGTTCTCGGCCGGTACCCGGACATTGTCGAACTGCAGCTCGGCCGGCCCCCAGGAACCCATGGTTTCGATCCGGCGGCTGGTCCAGCCCATCTCCCGGTCGACGAGGAAGGCGGTGACGCCGCCCTTGTAGCCCTTGCTCTTGTCGGTGACGGCAAAGACGATCGCGAAGTCGGCCTCGCAGCCGTTGGTGATGAAGACCTTCTGCCCGTTGAGAACCCAATCGGTCCCCTCGCGGACCGCCGGCATCTTGATGTTGGTGGCGTCCGAGCCGGTGTCCGGTTCGGTCAGCGCGAAGCAACTCTGGCGCTCGCCCTCGATCGTGGGGACGAGGTAGCGCTCGCGTTGGGCCGGGGTGCATTGATAAAGGATGTTGTCGGCGCTCCCGCCGTAGACGAAAGGCACCAGCGCCTGGGCGGTCTCGATCGTGATCAGGGCCGTCATCAGGTAGCCGAGGTTGGCGCCGCCGTATTCCTCCGGCGTCAGCAGGCCCCAGAGCCCGGCCTTGCGGGCCGTCGCCTGCAGCTGACGGAGCGTCGAACGGTCAGGGAGATGCCGTCCCTCGAGCTCGGCACGCTGGACCCGCGCTTCCAACGGCACGAGCTCCTTCTGGACGAACGCGCGCACGGTGCCGAGGATCATTCGCTGTTCGTCGCTGAGTGAGAAGTCCATCCCGCTCCTAACGATCGTTCGGTCGAATTGTCATTATTATGGCAACAGGGGCAACAGCATGGAGAAAGCCGAGCAGGTGGCGGCGGCCACCGCCAACGTCAGGGTCGACCAGGTGCTGGAGACGGCGACCCGGCTTTTTACCGAGCGTGGCTACGACGCCGCCAGCATCCGCGATCTCGCGGCCGCGCTGGCGATGCGGCCCTCGTCGCTCTACCATCATTTCGCCGGCAAGCAGCACATCCTCTTTGCCATCTGCTTCGGTCTGCAGAGCGATTTCAATGCCGCCGTCATGCCGCTCTTCCGCCAGGACAAGGGGCCGGTCGAGACGATCGAGGACGTGCTCGGCGAACACATTCGCTTTAGCCTCGCCCGGCGGGGAGAGGTCCTGGTCAACACCCGCGAGCGGCGGAGCCTACCGCCCGACCTGCGCGCGCGGGTCGACCAGCTTCGCCGGGATTATCGAGATGCCCTGGTTGGGGTGATCGTCGAGGGCCGGCGACGGCGCCTCTTCGACGTGTCGGATCCCAAGGTCGCCGCGATGGCGGTCTTCGACATGGTCAACGGGATGTTCCAGTGGTTCCATCCGCGCGACGAGGCGGACCGAGAGCGGATCACGCGCGCCTACGTGAAGGCGGCGGTCGCCCTGTTGCGAGGCTGGGAAGGCGGATATACTCTGACGAACGCTCGTTAGGGAGCTGAGGGCAAGGGTTGGAGCAGCCGACGCTTGACGTCGCGAACCTCACCGTGCGCTTCGGCGGCGTGCTGGCGCTCGACCACGTCTCGCTTCGGGTGGATGCCAACGAGATTCACGGCATCATCGGTCCCAACGGCGCCGGCAAGACCACCCTCTTCAACGCGGTCTGCGGATTCGTTCGCCCCCAAACGGGCACCATCCGCTACCGTGGCGAGCCGCTGCTCGGCACCGCGCCCCACCAGCTGGCGAAGGTGGGAATCGCCCGCACGCTCCAGGGACTGGGTCTCTGGCCGGGCTTGACCGTCCTCGAGAATGTCATGGCCGGCGCGCGGCTTCGTCCCCATTTCGTTGCCTCGTTGCTCGCCATGCCTCGGGCGGACCGGCAAGAGCGACAGGTTCGCGACCAGGCGGTCCAGGTGCTCGACGAACTTGGGATTGCCTCCGTTGCCGATACGCGCCCGGCCGCGCTGCCGTACGGCGTGCAGAAACGCGTCATCATTGCCCGCGCGCTGATGGCCGCCCCCGAGCTGCTCCTGCTCGACGAGCCCGCCAGCGGGCTGTCGGTGGGCGAGATCGAGCGCCTCGCCGAGCTGGTCGGACGGCTCCGGCGGCGGATGAGCGTGGTCGTCGTCGAGCACCACGTCGACCTGGTGATGGCGATCTCGCAACGGATCACGGTGCTCAACTTCGGTCAGGTGATCGCGTCGGGCACGCCCGATGACATCAAGGGAAACCGCGCGGTCAGCCTCGCCTACCTGGGGGAGGACGTGAAAACGGCGGAGGGCGGCCTCGGTGCTTGAGATCGTCGACCTGACCGTCGCCTACGGACCGGTGGTCGCGCTCGAGCGCGTCTCCTTCACCGTCGCTGAGGGATCGATCACCTCGGTGCTCGGCGCCAACGGCGCCGGCAAGACGACCCTGGTCCGCACCATCTCGGGCCTGGTGCGGCCGCGCTCTGGTTCTATCCGATTCAACCAGAAAGAGATCTCGCGGCTGGCGCCCGAGGTGATCGCCCGCCTGGGCATCGGTCATGTGCCCGAGGGCCGGGGCGTGCTGGCCGAGATGACGGTCGAGGAAAACTTGCGGCTCGGCGGCCTGTGGCGCGATCAGAACGATCGGCGTGCATCACTGGCCGAAGCCTATGAGCTATTTCGGCCGCTCGCCGAGCGCCGGCACTTGCCCGCATTCACGCTGTCGGGTGGCGAGCGCCAGATGCTGTCCATCGCGCGCGCGCTTTCGGCGCGGCCGCGGGTGTTGCTGCTCGACGAGCCGTCGCTGGGGCTGGCGAGCCTGGTGCTGACCCGGATCATGGCCCGCATCAAGGAACTGGTCCGGGAGCGGAAGCTCACCGTGGTACTGATCGAGCAGAACGCGCGCAGCGCGCTGTCCGTCGCCGACGATGCGGTAGTGCTCTCGCTGGGACGAGTGGTCGCGCACGACCAGGCGCGCCGGCTCGCCTCCGAGGAGGGCCTGCGCCATGCCTACCTCGGGTTCTGACCAGGGTCGTCGAGCATGCAACGCTTCGTCGTCCTGACGCTGAACGGCCTCACCGAGGGATCGATTTACGCCGCCATGGCGCTAGCCCTCGTGATGATCTGGCGCGCGACCCAGGTGGTGAATTTCGCACAGGGCGCGATGGCGATGTTCACCACCTATCTCGCGCTCTTCAGCCTGGAAAACGGCGCCCCCTACTGGCTGGCCTTCGTTATCGCCCTGGGTTGCGGTTTCGCGCTGGGCGCCGTCGTCGAGCGGGTGTTGGTCCGCCCGGTGGAAAACAAGCCGCCCTTGAACGTCGTCATCCTGACCCTGGGCGTGCTGCTCGTGCTCGAGGCCCTGGCGCCGATGCTCTTCGGCGGGCAGATCCGCTCCTTCCCGGCAGCCTTTTCCATCGTCGGCCTCCGGCTGGGCTCGCTGCAGGTGCCCTTTTCCGGCTTCGACCTGTTCACCCTCGTCAGCGTGCTGGTGGTGATGGGGCTACTCCTGCTGCTGTTTCAACGCACCGACCTCGGCTTGCGGATGCGCGCGGCCGCCTTCAATCCCGAGGTTTCCCGGCTGCTCGGGATTCGGGTGGGCCGCATGCTGACCCTCGGCTGGGCGCTGGCGTCCGTGGTCGGTGCGCTGGCCGGCCTGCTGATCGCGCCCTCGCTGCTGCTCTATCCCACCTACATGGACCAGGTCCTCGTCTTTGGCTTCACCGGGGCCATTCTGGGCGGCCTCGACAGCCCGCCCGGCGCCGTCGTTGGTGGCCTCGTGATGGGATTCGCCCTTAGCTATGTCGGTGGGTATCTCGGCTCCGACCTGGAGACGGTCGGCGCACTGGTCATCCTGATCGCGGTCCTGATGGTGCGACCGCGCGGCCTGCTCGCCTGGCGCGCGCAGCGGGTGGTCTAGCGATGAGAGTTTCAGTCTTCAAGTGGCGATCGCTGCTCACCCCGACGCTGAGCCGCCATCTCGGGCTGGCGCTCGCCGCCTTCATCGTGCTGCTGGTGCTGAGCTCGCAGATCGGCGCCTACGACGACTACAACCTGGCCGCAATCGCCATCTTCGTGATCGCCACGACCGGGCTCAACCTCCTGACCGGGGTGAACGGCCAGCTGTCGCTTGGCCACGGCGCGTTGATGGCGGTGGGGGCCTACTCGACCTCTTTGCTGCTTCGCGGCCATGACCTGCCGCTGATCCTGGTGCTGCCGGCGTCGCTGACCGCCGCGGCCCTGGTCGGCGCCGTCTTCGGGGTCGCGGCCGCGCGGCTCCGCGGCCCGTACCTCGCGGGGGCGACCCTGGCGCTGGCGGTCGGCCTGCCCCAGATCGCCACCCGATATTCCCACGTCTTCGGTGGCGAGGAAGGGCTCACCGTCGCGCCCCAGGTCGCCCCCGCCTGGCTCGGCGCGGACTTTCCGCCGGAACGGTGGATCGCGTGGATCGCCATCGCCGCCGCCCTGATCACCATGGTGCTGCTCGGCAACCTGCTGCAGAGCTCGGTGGGTCGCCGCTTCAAGGCGGTTCGTGATCACGAAGCCGCCGCGGCGCTCGCTGGAATCAACGTCGCGCGCACCCAGGTGGTCGCGTTCGTGGTCAGCGCCGCCTGCGCCGGGCTGGCCGGCTCGCTCTTCGCCTACTGGGCCGGCCTGACGGCGCCGGCCGGCTTCGGGGTTGCCCTCTCGCTGCAGCTGGTCAGCGCCATCGTGATCGGCGGGCTCGGCAGCCTGAGCGGCGCCGTCTGGGGCTCGATCGTGCTCGTGTTCGTGCCCGCCCTCACGGGCGGCATGGCCAGTAGCCTCAACCTGCCAAGCGCCGTGGGCAACAACCTGCCGCTCTTGATCTATGGCGCCGTCCTCGTGGTCGCCATGCTGGTGGTTCCTTACGGCATCGACGGCGGCCTCCGCCGCCTGTTCGCCCTGGCGCGCGCGCGCTGGGCCGGGGCAGCGAGCAATCACAAGGGGGTGGTCGATTGGGACGATCCCGCGGGGGGCTAGCACTCAAACAAATGAAAGGAAGGAGGTCCGCTTGAACATCCAGATCAACCAGATGACAACGGCGATGAGCCGGATCGCGATCGGCTGCGCCGTCGCGCTGCTGGCGGCATGCGGCCAGAGCACCAGCACCGCCAATACCGCCTCGGCGCCAGGCATCACCGCGAGCGAGATCAAAATCGGCAGTACCCAGCCGCTCACCGGTCCGGCTGCCCCTGGATATTCCGAAATCGCTCCCGCGGCGAATGCCTACTTCCAGTACGTCAATGCCCATGGCGGCGTCTTCGGCCGCAAGATCACCTACGACTACCTCGACGACGGCTACAACCCGACCACCACCTCCAGCGCCACGCGCAAACTCGTGCTGCAGGACAAGGTGTTTGCCATGTTCAACGCGCTCGGGACGCCGACCCACCTGGCGGTGGTCGATTACCTCAACACGGAAAAAGTTCCGGACCTCTTCGTCGCCAGCGGCTGCAACTGCTGGAACGATCCGTCGACACATCCCTATACCTTCGGCTGGCAGACCGACTACACGATCGAAGGCAAGATCCTCGGCCAGTACATCAACCAGTCGCTGAGCGGCAAGAAGGTCGGCTACTTCTACCAGAACGACGAATTCGGGCTGGATGGCGTGAAGGGACTCGACCAGCAGCTCACCTCGGTGGCCAGCCGCCAGAACTACGTCCCAACTAACACCAATGTCACACCCCAAATCTCGGCCCTACAGGCGTCGGGCGCCCAGGTCGTGGTCTCGTTCAGCATCCCGGCGTTCACGGCGCTGGCGCTCCTGACGGCAGCCAAGCTGCATTACAACCCGATCTGGGTGGTGAGCAACGTCGGGTCCGATGTGCCGACGCTGACCGGGTTGTTGACGAAGTTCTCCAACGGGGCGGTCGGCGGCCAGCTGCTGACCGGGATGGTCACCGATGCCTACCTACCGCTGGTGACGGACGCCTCGAATCCATGGATCGCATTGTTCAAGCACATTCAGCCCACGCCCTGGGACGGCAACGTCCTGTACGGGATGGCGGCCGCGTATACCTTCGTCCAGGCGATCAAGGCCGCCGGCCAGAATCCCACTCGCGCTGGCCTGGTGCACGCGCTCGAGACCACCAAGCTGACGGGAGGCCCAGGCCTGGCGCCCTACGGCTACTCGTCGAGCAACCACCTGGGGTTCCTCGGCGTCCAGGTGGCGAAAATCGGGGCCGACGGCAGCGCCACGACGGTGGGCCCGGTCTACACCTCGAGCGACTCGGGTCCGATCAACCAGTACTCGGGGACGCCGGCGACGCCGCCGAGCAACGGCATTCCCTCGTAATCAGGCGGGCCGGGCCGCGCGCAGCGGTCCCGGCCTGTTCCCGCTACCATCGGCACAGCCGCTGAGGAGGGGTAAGGACGATGGACTTCGACTATTCAGCGAAGGTCAAGGCGCTCCGCCAGAAGCTGGGCGCCTTCATGGACGAGTTCGTCTACCCAAACCAGCGCCCGTACCACGAGGCGGCGTCGGCAGTCGACCGGTGGCGACCCAACCCGGTGGTCGAGGAGCTCAAGCCGAAAGCCCGCGCCGCGGGATTATGGAACCTGTTCCTGCCGGAGTCGAGCGAAGGCGCCGGGCTGAGCAATCTGGAGTACGCGCCGCTGTGCGAGATCATGGGCCGCGTCGAATGGGCGCCCGAAGTCTTCAACTGCTCGGCCCCGGACACCGGCAACATGGAGATCCTCGAGCGCTTTGGTACGGAGGCGCAAAAGACGCAGTGGTTGAGGCCGCTGCTCGACGGCGAGATCCGCTCCGGATTCGCGATGACCGAGCCGGCGGTCGCCTCGTCGGACGCCACCAACATCGAGAGTCAGATCCGGCGTGAGGCGGATACCTACATCATCAATGGCCGCAAGTGGTGGACCTCGGGCGCCATGGATCCGCGCTGCGCGATCTTGATCTTCATGGGCAAAACCGATCCCGCCAACCCGGACCGCTACCGCCAGCAATCGATGGTGCTGGTGCCGCGCGACACTCCCGGGGTGCGCGTCCTTCGCGCCCTCACCGTCTTCGGCTACGACGACGCCCCCCACGGGCACGCCGAAATCGACTTCGCAGACGTCCAGGTGCCGGCCGCCAACATCCTGCTGGGCGAGGGCCGCGGCTTTGAGATTGCCCAGGCGCGACTGGGACCGGGCCGGATTCATCACTGCATGCGCCTGATCGGCGTGGCGGAAGTCGGGCTCGAGCTGATGTGCCGGCGGCTGAGCCGGAGGGTCGCGTTCGGCCGTCCGCTCGCCGAGCAATCGGTCTGGCTGGAACGGATCGCGCAGTCGCGCATCCTGATCGACCAGGCGCGGCTGCTCACCCTCAACGCCGCCCACCGCATGGACACCGTCGGCAACAAGGCGGCGCGCGCCGAAATCGCGATGATCAAAGTCGCTGCGCCCGAGATGCTCTGCCGCGTGCTCGACTGGGCGATCCAGGCGCATGGGGCGGCCGGCGTCTCCGATGATTTCCCGCTGGCTCAGGCCTATGCCTACGCGCGCAGCGTGCGGATCGTGGACGGACCCGACGAAGTCCACCAAAATCAGATCGGCCGCCTGGAGCTGCGCAAGTACGAGACGCGTGAGCCAACCGCCCACTGACTCGGCCGACGAGGTCATCCGCGCCATGCACTCACTGGAGCATTCCTATCTGCTCGGCATCGAGGGCGTGACCGAGCTGTGGCTGGTGCGACACGCGGACGTCTACGACGGCCTCGATGACGTCCACGATCCACCTTTGAGCGCGCGGGGCCGCGAACAGGCCACCCGCCTGGCGCAGCGAATCCGCCGGCTCCCGATGGCCGCGGTCTACGCCAGCCCGGCCCGTCGCGCCCAGGAAACCGCGCGGGCACTGACTGATGATGTGCGCCTCGATGCCAGGCTCGGGGAAGCGGCGGCGAGGTTCACCGGCGGCCGCCTCGCGGTCGAGGAACCGGCGCTCGACATCGTGGCTCGGATGCGGGCGGCCGTCGACGACGCCGTCGCGGCGCACCCGGCGGCTCGGATCGTGATGATCGGCCATGGGATCGCGATTCTCAACTACCTGGCCGACGTGCTGCGGCTTGTTCCCGGAACGCTCCGGCTGTATCCGCCGTTTACCGGCGTCAGCATCGTGCGCGCCCAGGGTGATCGCCGGGCCGTCGGCACGCTGTTCGACGTGTCGCACCTGGAGGCCCAATGACTGTGGCCGAGTCCGTGATTCGCGCCGACCTGGCCGGCGCGATCGGTGAGCCGGTGCTCGACGTGCAGCCGATTCCGGAAGGGCACTCCGGCTTTACCTACTGGGTCGAGCTGAGCGGCCGCCGCGCCGTCCTGCGCCTCCCGCCGCCAGGAGCGCGGATCGCCGGTCCCGCCGACATCCCGCGCCAGGGTCGCATCATGCAGGCACTCCATGCGCGGGGCCTTCCCGTGCCGGGCATCATCGCAATGTCGGCCGAGCCGGTGGTCGACGGCCGACCCTACGTCCTGATGGAGGCGCTCGCGGGCGAGCGCATCGAGGCCGCCGCGACGGCCGGATTGGCTCCGCTCGAGCTGGCGCGCTCCGCGATCGAGGTGCTGCAGGCGCTGCAGGCGACGCCGGCGGAACAGAGCGGCATCGGTAGTGAGGAGCCGGTCCCTTTGCAGGCTGAGCTGCGCCGCTGGACCTGGTTGATGGAACGTGCGCCGGCGGAGCTCACCGGTGACGCGCCCCAGCTGGCCCGGCGTCTGGAGACCGGGGTGCCGCACGATACAGGTCCGGTCGTGGTCCACGGCGACTACCACTTCGGCAACATGCTCTTTGCCGGAACGCGCGTCAGCGGGGTGCTCGATTGGGAGATTGCCGAGCTGGGTCACCCGCTGCTCGACCTGTGCTGCCTCTGCGTCGTGTTCCAGGGCGGCGACGATGAAGGAACGCGCGGTTGGGGCGCCTCGAAAGGACTGGAACCCGATGCGGTGCGCGAGATCTTCGGCGCCGACCCGGCGGAATTCCGCTGGACCCTGGGCCTGACCTATTACAAGTACGCGGCCATCCTCGGCTACAACTTGATGCTGCATCGGCGTGGCAAGCGACCGGACCCAAGCTACGAGGGTCGCACCGGGACGATTGTGGGCTTCATCCAGGCCGGGTTGCGGTTGTTGGCCTAGCGTGGAGCTGCAGGGCGCGGTCACCGTCGTCACGGGTGGGGGTGGCGGAATCGGTCGTGCCCTGTGCCGACGTTTCAAGCAGGAAGGCGCGGCCGCCGTGGTGGTCGCCGACATCGATCGCGACGCGGCGGAGGCGGTTGCCGCGGAGCTTGGTGGCATGGCGGTGGTCACCGATGTCACGGTTGAGCGCGCTGTTCGCGAGTTGGTTGAGCGCACCCTGGCCGCCTATGGGCGCGTGGACGTCTACTGCTCGAACGCCGGGGTCGCCTTCGGCGGCGGGCCCGAAGCTCCGGATGACGCCTGGCGGCAGAGCTGGGAAGTGCATGTCATGGCTCACGTCTATGCCGCGCGAGCCGTTCTTCCGGGGATGCTGGAACGAGGCGCCGGGTATTTCGTGGGCACGATTTCGGCTGCCGCGCTCCTCAACCACGTGCTGGCGTCGCCGTATGCCACCACCAAGGCGGCGGCCCTGTCCTTTTTCGAGTGGATGGCGATCGCCTACGGGGATCGCGGGATCGGAGTCTCCGCGATCTGCCCGATGGGCGTGCGCACCGCGATGCTGGCGCGCGAGGGCGAGCGGAGCTTCCTTTCGGCCGGGGCGATCGAACCGGAGGCGGTGGCCGCGGCCCTGATCGACACCATGCGCAAGCAGCAGTTCCTGGTGCTGCCCCACCCAGAGGTGGCCGAGTACGTTCGGCGCAAAGCCGACGACTACGACCGGTGGCTGCGTGGGATGCGCCGGTTGCGGAGGAGCGTCCTGGACCCTGACCGAGATCCGTCGCGTTAGAAGAGGCCGGGGTACTCTCCGCCGTCCACGGCCAGCGTGGCGCCGGTGATGAAGCTCGCGCCATCGCCCGCAAGGAAGACGACCGCGGCCGCCAGCTCCTCGGGCCGGCCGTAGCGTCGCAGTGGGATCTGCTTGAAGCTCCTGGCGCGGATTTCCTCGATGTCGACACCCAGCTTTTGCGCCTGGTGCCGGTTTTCGTTGACGATCCGGTCGGTCTCGAAACGCCCGGTGAGGATCGAGTTGACCCTGACCTCCGGCGCCGCCTCCTTCGCCAGCGTCTTGCCCATCCCCACGACCGCGGGCCGCAGCGCGTTGGAGAGCACCAGGTTGTCGACGGGCTGATGGGCCGCGATCGAGGTGAGGTTGACGATGACGCCACCGCCATCCCGTCGCAGTGTCGGAAGCGCAGCCCGTGAAAGGCGAACGGCACTCATCACGACCAGGTTGAAGGCCTCGCTCCAGGCGGCATCGTCTAAGCCCTCGACGGTTCCGAAGATTGGTCCGCCGCAATTGTTCACGAGGACGTCGAGGCCGCCGAGCGTGGCCACGGCCCACTCCATCAACGCGCTGCACTCGTCGCCATTCCGCAAATCCGCAACCCTGGCATCGATGCGGTACCCCTCCTTCCGTAGGGCCTTTGCTGCCACCTCCAGGTGTTCGGCGTTGTGCGACGAAATGGCCACGTGGCAACCTTCCCCTGCGAGCGCACGGACTGACGCGAACCCGAGCCCCTTGCTCGCCGCGGTGACGAGCGCGCGTCGTCCGCGAAGGCGGATATCCACGTGGTTACTGGCCTATGCGTCCGTCGATCCGCTCGCGCAACAGGTCGACGTGACCCATGTGGCGGGCGTACTCCTCGATCATTCCGACCAGCACCTCGCGCAGCGACATCAGCCCTCCACCGCTGCCATGCTGATTCAACGGATCGTTGCCGGTGACGTCGAGACTGGGCGCCTCGGCCACGAACCGCGTAGCGAAGTCCACCTCTGCACGCCATGCATCCCACGCTTCCGCAACCACCCGGGGGTCGGGAACAGCACCATCGAAATCACCGTCGCGGTCGGTGTCGGAGGAGAAGAGCCGGGGCGCGTCCTGTCCCGCCATCATCACCCGGAACGTCGCACGCTCCCCCTCGGCCAGGTGTCGGACGATCCCCAGGAGCGACATCGTCGACGGCTCCACGGAACGCCGGGCCATAGCCTCCGCATCAAGACCTGAGCACTTCATCTCCAATGTGAGGCGTTGACAGCGCAGGGCTTCGACAAGCGTGGTGCGCTCATCGCCCAACCTTGGTCCGTTCTCACGCGGGTCGTCGTCAGACGGCTTGCCATCCGCAGTGAACATGTCGGCTCGTCGGGTCGTGGCCATGGCCACAAATTATCGGCGATGTGCAAGGCGGCCGACAAGCGATTAGCAACACCTGCACTCGTGGCTGCTATAGCCGCGCGACCAGAAGCTTCTGCCGCGGCTCAGGTGAGTGCGGGGAGGATGTCTCGCGCGAACAGCTCGACCTGCGACTCAGGCTGGAGCGTCGAGAATCGCACGGCCAGGTGTCTCACGCCGGCGTCTACGAACGCGTTCAACAGCTGTACGCAGCCTCCCGCGTTGCCCGTGTAATAGGCCTGCCCCTTGCGCATCGCCTCCAAAGGCATCCCGTAATAGTCGAGCACGTACTGGGACGTCTCTTGCTCGGCCGCTCGGGCATCAGGATTCACGTTGACGGTCACATAGAGCGCGGGCGTCACAGCGCGATCGCCCGCGAGATCGCGGAGCTTCGACCATCCCTCCGCGAACGCCGCGGGTGAGGGCGCGTTGGGAAACCAACCATCGAAGTGGGCGGCCGCTCTTTTGATAACTCCTTCTGAAGCGCCGCCCAACCACACTGCCGGGCCTTCCGGCTTCGGCCCACGCGGCCCGGACCTGATCCCCGAAGTGACCCGCCTGCTCGGGCGGCGCCCCACCTGCGGTCCAGCCCGCGCCGTACTTGACGACGCGCTCGATCGCCTTGGGGACCGTGCCGCCGAACAGGAGCTCCACCGCGGGACCCGGCGGCACGATCG
>Ga0209689_1000777_pt1 | contig 22925 bp, 20 predicted proteins | sample GraSoiAngelo_149_FD_187119 | JGI IMG/M metagenome (GOLD analysis project Ga0209689, IMG submission 187119) | Grasslands soil microbial communities from the Angelo Coastal Reserve, California, USA - 14_1009_09_30cm (SPAdes) (version 2) | ecosystem: Environmental > Terrestrial > Soil > Grasslands ... | reverse complement strand
TCTTCCCGAAGTTTCGCTCGTCTGCATTCTCGACGCCGACAAGGAAGGCTTTTTGCGCAGCCAGACTTCGTTGATCCAAACTGCCGGCCGCGCCGCGCGGCATATTAATGGCGAGGTCGTGCTCTTCGCCGATCAGATCACGCAAAGCATGGAAGCGTTGATCTCGATCTCGGAATATCGCCGCACGAAACAGATGGAATACAACGAGAAGCATGGGATTACGCCGCAAACAGTCCGGCGCGCGGTCCAGGAAAGTTTGCACACGATCTTGCGCGGCCGCGAAATCGCCGCATCGGTCATTCAGGAAGCCGGCGGCAATTTCGATCTCACTGAATTGTTGCGCGAGCTGGAGGAAGAGATGCAACAAGCGTCGGCGAATCTCGAATTCGAACGGGCCGCGCTCTTGCGCGATCAAATCATGGAAGTGAAAAGCGGCACCGGCCTCACCAAGATCGAGCCGAAACGCCGTCCAGTGAAATACACCCGGAATTCGGGACGCAGGCGTTCGCGCGTTTAAGTGCAGCTCGCACGGAATTCGCTCCATCAGCAGCTATGCGCTGGCTATCGATCTTTGCTTCCCGCGCCGTCGCCTTCGGCATAGGCGGGTCGATCTTGGGCGCGATCTCAACCCTCGCACAGATCAATGAATCGAGCTCGTTGCCGGAAATTGAATTTTCGCAGTTGAGTCAGCGCGATCCGAATCCGCTGGGCGAGAAAGCGCTCGCAATTCATCCCGAGCAATGGAAACACGCCGAAACCGAGCATTTCATTTATCATTTCGTTCACAGCTACGTTGCCACGCCGGTTTCGGTCGAAGCGGAGTTTCATTATCGCGTCATCGCGAAAGAGCTGGAGCGCGAACAACCTGCGGGCGACATCAAATCGCACATTTATATTTTTGAGGGCCCGGAAGAATGGCAGGAGTTTCAAGCCTTCGGCAAACTAGAGCCGTGGAGTGGTGGAATTCATTCGGCTGGCAGTCTCTTTGTTCAGCGAAATCCGGCGTATAAGTTCAGCAACAATCTTTTGGGACACGAGATCGTTCATCTCATCCTGCATCGCTTTTACACCGATGGCATTCCTTGTTGGTTGGATGAAGGCTTTGCCCAGTTCATTTCGAAAGACGCGCACGCCAGTTATGAGCGCGCTCGCGGTTTCGCGGCCAAGCCGCACTCGGAAGCAATTCCATCGCAAGACTTGATTTCCCTCAATATCCTCACAGCCACAACTCATCCGCCTTTCGATCGCGTCCGCATTTTTTATGATGAATCGGAACGGCTGGTGCGATTTCTGGCCGCCGCCGACAAGCCGAGCTTTTTAAGCTTGCTCGATGCGCTCGCCCGGCACCAACCGCTCGAAACAGTCCTCCCGCGACTCTATTCCGGGAGATTCGCGAACATTGCGGCGCTGGAGGAGAAATTTCGCGAGTACGCCTCCAAAGATTTCGGAACTTCTTTGCAACAAGCCAGCAATGAATAGGATTGGCATCGGAGTTGATGCCAAAAACGAAAGCAAAACCTGTCGCTGCGAAAATCTACGCCGTCGTCGGTTCGGATGACGCCGAGGTAAAACACACGGCGGCGGAACTGGCCGAGAAATTAAAACCTGCAGACGCGGGCGACTTTGGCTTCGAAATAGTCGACGGCGCGGCGGACAACGCCGACCAAGCTGCCACCCAGATAAGATCGACCATCGACGCGCTGCGAACTTTGCCATTTTTCGGCGGCGAAAAATTGATCTGGCTGAAAAACGCCAATTTTCTCGGCGACGATCAGAAAGCGCGGTCGGCGGCAGTGCAAGCGGCGCTGGAAGAATTGACTGCAACGATGACTGCCGGGCTCGGACCCGAAATCACATTTTTGTTGAGTGCGACCGAAGTCGATAAACGACGCTCGTTTTACAAGGCGCTCGCCAAACGCGCCGAGCTCCAGGTTTTCGAGAAACTCGATTCGAGCCGCAGTGGTTGGGAAGAAGAAGCGAACGAGATGGTCAAGACGCGCGCGAAAAAGCGAAAGCTACAGTTTGATGACAATGCGCTCGAGCTCTTCGTCCTTCTCACCGGCGGCGACACCCGTGAGATCGAAAACGAATTGGAAAAGATCGACATCTTCCTCGGCAAAGAGCGCCAGGTAAATGTCGATCTTGTTCGCGAGCTCGTGCCGCTCACGCGCGCGGGGGTGATCTTCGATTTGAGCAACGCCCTGGCCGAGCGCGATCTCGAGCGCGCGCTCGAATTGCTCCGACAATTACTCGATCAGGGCGAAAGTGCGATCGGGATTTTGCTCGCCGCGATTCTTCCAACGGTCCGGAATTTATTACTGGCAAAAGATTTGATGGAGCGCCATCGCCTGTCGCGGCCGCACGCGCCCTTTCCGTTTATTTCGGCGATCAATCGCCTCCCGGCCGATGCGATCGCGCATTTGCCGCGCAAGAAAGACGGGACGGTCAACGCCTACGCGCTCGGAATTGCCGCGCAAAATGCGCACCGCTTTTCGACCGAGAAGTTAATCGCCGGAATGCAGGCATGTCTCGCTGCAAATCTCCACTTGGTCACCACCCAGCTCGATCACGAACTGATTTTGACCGGAGTCGTAGTGAAGCTGCTCGCAGAATAAGTCTGGAGTTTGAATGTTGGGATTTGGAGCTTTCAGGCTGCGCCGACTTGTTTGCTCGCCATCGGACCGATGTACGGGATTTCCCAACGCACGCCAGTGAATGCACGCCAGGTGGCGATGATCCAAAGAACAACAAAAGCGACGTGGATGACCGCGGCGATGATCGCCCAGAAAAACACCAGGATCCCTCCGATTGCCGGAATGGCACTAAAGATCACGTGGATGATCGCAGAAACGACGTTGAACAAGAACCAGGCCAGACCAAAGACGATCGATTGCATCGAATAGAAACGCACAAACGGGTCCCGCTTCTCCAAAATGAAAAACACGATGCCGCCGACGAGCGGGATGCAGGCGAGTGCGGCGGCAATGTTGGAAGGGAGCCCGGTCGATTTTGGCGAGTCAGAGGGGGGCGGCAGAGGCGGCTCGTCAGGCATGATCTACTTACACAGGATGGAAGGCTGCTTTGTCAACGGTTTTCCTTTTTCGCACCGGCAAAAGCCAATACCGTCTCGCTGTGATTTCGACAGAAGTTCGCAGCAGTGGGAATTCATATCGTGTTCTGATTGGCCCCGGTTTGTTGGAAACCATTGGCGACGCGATAAAGGAAAAATTAGCGCCATCGCGGTGCGCGATCGTATCCGACACGAATGTCGCGCCGCTTTTTGCTGGGAAAATTCAAAAGAGTTTAGCGTCGGCCGGTTTTGAGTCGGCGCTGATCACGGTTCCGGCCGGCGAGCATTCGAAGACGCTCGAGCAAGCCGGCGCTGTGGTTGAAGAAATGCTGGGCGCGGGCTTGGATCGACAATCGTTTGTTATTGGACTTGGCGGCGGGGTGGTCGGCGATCTGTCCGGATTTGTAGCCGCAATTTTTCAGCGCGGCGTTCCACACGTGCAAATTCCAACCACCCTCCTGGCGATGGTAGACAGCTCTATTGGCGGCAAGACCGGGGTAAACACCGCCACCGGAAAGAATCTAATCGGCGCATTTCATCAACCCATTCTCGTGATCGATGACGTTGAAGTCTTAAGAACGTTGCCCAGGCGCGAACTGAGCCAGGGTTCTGTCGAAATCATCAAGCACGCCGTCATCGCCGATGCTGAAATGTTTGAGCAACTGACGCGATTCGACGGTTCAAAATTTGACTGCTTAAAGCAGTCAAGTTTGGCGGAGCTCGCGGCGCTGATTCGGCGCAACATTGAGATCAAGGCGAAGATTGTGGCGAAGGACGAGCGCGATCGCACCGGCGAACGTGCAGTGTTAAATTTCGGACACACAATCGGTCATGCCATTGAGCGCGCCGGAGATTACAAAACCTTTTTACACGGCGAGGCGGTCGGTCTTGGAATGGTTGCCGCGTGCGATGTCTCGATGAAAAAAGCCGGTCTTCCCGAGAAACAGCACAATGCGATTGTCGATCTCTTGCAGAAGTTCGAGGTGCCGACAAAGCTCCCGCCAAATTTTCCACGGCAGAAAATCCTCGACGCGCTCAAGTTCGACAAGAAGTTTGAATGCGATGAGATTCGATTCGTAGTCACGTCGAAGATCGGTTCGGCAAAGTTATCCCGCGATGTCGCGATGGACGATATTCGCACCGCGGTAGAAGCATTATAGACCGCGCGCGTGGCGATAATATTCCGATAGGCCTTCAGCCACGCTGTCGGCGTATTCGCGAAAGATACTTTTGCGCGCGACGCCGTTAATTTCTTTTGTGCCCTGATAATCACCGGCTTGGATGCGCGCGAATCCGTCTTTGCTGTTCATGACGTAGGGCTCGCAGTAAACGACCGGGCAGCGATAAAGCCGCGTGGCCAACAAATTGCGCGCGTAAACGTATCCACTCGAATCAACCTTGGTCGTAGTGAGCGTGGTCGGATATTGATAAGGCGGAAGGCCGGTCGCTTTCGCCATTGAAGTCGCCACGGTATCGGCAATTGGAAGCTCTTCGTCGTAAGCGCGGCTCAGCAAGCGGCGGATCATCTCAAAACGTTCGTCATCGAGGTCGAGCTCGTCTTGCAAATACGATCCGTTCACGAGCAGATGGAGATGATTATTGTCGATTAAGGTCGGCTTGCTCGGATCACCCCAGCCTTCGGCATTGAGATGCAGGCAAAGCACAAGATCGGGATGCAGCTTCGTGTTCACGAGGACAGCGCGGCGACGGATCTCGCTGTAGCGGTAAAACAACATTTCGCTTTGCCATCGGATTGTTTGCTCTTTTTCGGGATCGTTTGGATCGAGAACGTCCCCGCCTATGCGGGGCTGAGGCAGGCCGTTTTTGATAAGGATTTTTCGAGCAAGCTCTTTGAAATCGCCCGGCCGCTTTGGAGTGATCGGGTCGGTGCTGTTGCGAACGTACAAAACTGTGGCGCCCAGTTTTCGCAATCGCGAGGCGAGCATCCGCGATACCCGCAGCGTCAAATCGCCTTCCGTCACCGGTTTTGTGTCGCCCACTTGAAACCAACGCTCCTCCATCTTCGCCCATTTCCCGCCGAGATGACCGGGATCGAGCGCGACGCGCAATCCTGAGAGCGGTTTTTCGGGTTTGGCCGGCAGCAACGACCTAGCAGGGCGCCAAAGTCGCGGAACATGAGCCTTCGAATTCGCATCGGGCGCAAAACGCAGAGTAAAAACGTTGTGCGATTCGCGGTTAATAAGAATTTGCGCGGCGTTATGGTCGATCTTGATCAAGTCGGCCGCGAATCCGTGTGTGCAATAGACGTCGTTGATCAGATGCGCGAATTCGTCGTGAGTAATGGTTTCCTGATAATGCTCGAGCACGCTCCATTTCGGTGCGCTCCCAAGCACGCCAAGATTGTCGGCAGATCGAAGAGTAGTTGCGAATATCGAAACGGAGATCGCAACAAATGACGAACCCCGAATGACCCGCCTTCGCGAGGCTACGGCGCGACGCGCGAATGCCAAAGGAATGACCAAGCCCAAACGACGAAAAGTCATCCCTTGTGATTCGTGATTTGTTTTTAATTCGGCATTCGGCATTTGAATCTCATCATTTCCCCGCGCTTTTTTGCAATGAAACATCGACGTTTTGAACCTCTTCAATACGATCTTGTTCAATGCTAACGGTTCTTTTCCTCGGTGACGTCGTGGGCGAGCCCGGACGCAATGCCGTCATCGCCCGGCTGCCGGAACTCAAGGAACAACACGGCGTCGATTTTATCGTGGTCAATGGCGAAAACGCCGCCGGCGGCCGTGGCATCACCGGCAAAATCACGATCGATCTTTTGCGAGCCGGCGTTTCGGTCGTGACCACAGGCGACCACGTCTGGGACCAGAAAGATATCTTGTCATTTATCGAGACCGAGCCGCGTTTGCTGCGCCCGGTGAATTATCCGCCCGGCGCGCCCGGCAGCGGATCGATCGTACTCGAGACCGCAAAGGGAAAGGTGGGTGTGATCGACGTGCAATGTCGCACATTCATGCAACCGATTCTGGAGAATCCATTTCGCGCGATGGATGAAACGGTCGCCAAGATGCGGGAGGAAACCGTAAACATCATTGTTGATGTTCACGGTGAAACCACGAGCGAGAAAATCGCAATGGGACGCTTTCTTGACGGGAAAGTCTCGGCCGTGATTGGCACGCATACCCATGTCCAAACCGCGGACGAACAAATCCTCCCCGGTGGGACTGCGTTTTTGTGTGATGCCGGGATGTGCGGTCCGGTGAATTCGATTCTTGGCCGCGCGATTGAACCAATCATGAATCGTTTTGTTTCGAACATGCCGGCCTCGTTTCCGGTGGCCGCTGGTGAAGTTCGCTTGCATGGCGCGCTGATTGAGATCGACGAAAAAAGCGGCTGCGCTGCGCGGATTATGCGGATAGACGAACCCGGGCCGACGCAACCAGCCACCGAGCCCGAGCCTAAGATCGACAACGAACAGTCGCCGACGCCGGAACAGACGTGACTGAGGGCTTTCAGCCTAGATTTGTGGCTCGCCAACTTTGAATTGTTTGATCAAGCTGAGCGTCAATAATCGCTAACCATGAAAATACTTTTTGTTGTCTGCCTCATAACAACGCTGGGACTTTCAATGGCAAAATCCGCCCCGCAAGAGGGAAATCCTCAGGCTGCGAAGATTGCGCGGGACGCTGCCCAAGCAGCCAAGGATCAGGATTGGAACAAAGCCATCGACGGTTTCCGCAAAGCAGCGGAAATGGACCGCAAGTATGTCGCCAATCTCGCGATTGCTTATCAACAGCGTGCATTTTCCTACGCCAACGATCAAAGGTTCCAGGACGCGCTGAATGACTTGAATGAATCGATAAAAATCAATCCGCGAGATGCGCGGGCTTACGAGCAACGTGCGGCGATCGAAATGAAGATCAACGATTACGATAAAGCGCTGACCGATTACGGGGAGGCGATCAAGACGAATCCGGGCGAGATCAAATACCATCTTTATCGGAGCTACATTTACGAACTGCGGGGCGACTTACAAAACGCGATGACCGATACCGATGCTGCGTTGAAGATCAATCCGAAGAACAAAGAAGCCGTGGAACGGAAACAGCGTTTGCAAAAGATCCAATCGCAAACCGCCCCGCCTCCGGCAAATGCGACTCCGGTAGCGGCCCCGCCAAAGAAAAAACCGTAAAGTCGACTTCGAGGTCGAGGCCGTTCAGGATTTGCTGCCGTTCTGAGAATCGGCGACCGCTTCCTCCTTCGGAGGAGGCAGGAAACGTCGCTTCCGTCGGTTCGCCGGCAGCGGCGTCAAAGTCATGGTGATATTGCGTCCGGTAATTTTTGGTTCCATCTCCACCTGAGACATTCCGGAAAGATCGTCACGCACTTTTTCAACTAACTGCATGCCGAATTCCTGGTGCGCCATTTCGCGACCGCGAAATTGAAGCTGGACCCGGACTTTATTGCCGCGCTCCAGAAATTCCTCGCCGTGCCGAACCTTGGTCAGATAATCGTGCTCGTCGATATTGACGCGAAACTTGATCTCCTTCAGCTTCGCACCGCCGGCTCTTTTATCTTTGTCGTGCTTGGAAAGATCGTAACGGAATTTCCCGAGCGAAACGATTTTGCAGACGGGCGGATTGGCAGTGGGCGCCACTTCGACCAGGTCGAGGCCGCGGCTCTGTGCTTCACGCAAGGCCTCCGACAATTTCAGAACGCCGAGCTGTTGGCCGCTCGCTCCCAAAATGACCCGGACTTCGCGAGCGCGAATGCGGCCGTTTACACGAAATTGCGGTTGCAGATTAGTCTGATCTCCTGGACGGCGAAGCGGGAGTGCGCCATTTCGCCGGTGTTTCTTTCATCGCATAATCAGCGCTCACTTTCGCACAACGCCGATGCACCCTGCTTCGCCGCGGCTGCGATGACCGCCACGAAGTGCCCGCTTCATTAGTCGCGAGCCGAGGGGAAGTTGTAGGCAACATTTCGATGCTGGCAAGATGAATCTCGTTCCCTTTTGCGATTTAAAAGGAGCAAGGTGCGGGCCTACAATCAAAGTCACTTTGGCGGCGGATCGCCGAAATGCGCCTTATGCGCCGCATAAGCGGTCGCGTCGTCCAACATGCTGTCGAGGGTCGCCGCCAGCGGTTCGAATTTCACCACCCCGGAAAAAATCGCGCGATCTCCGATTTCGGTGTCGATAACGAAAGAAGGTCGCTGCGTGATTTGCAGCGCGTGGAATTCCGCGGTGCTTGCACGAATCCGCTTTTCCACCGCGGAGGATCGCGCCGTCTCGAGCAATTTCTTTTTTTCCAGGTTGCCTGCAGCCGCGCCGATTTCGGCCGCGACGTCCCAATCGCTCACTTTTTTTCCTTCTCGCAAGGCTGCGCCGGCAAGCGTATGCCGAACGCGGTCATCCGTAATGCCGAACTCCTTCGCGGCCTCAGCCACCGCGTTTGGAGCCAGCCACTCCTTTAAAGTCGGGTCGTACCAATCGGTCCGCAGCATAAACGGGGAACGCATCATCATTCCGCTGCGGCGATAAAACCACTGCTCCTGCTCACGCGAAGTCGGCAAACCGGTCGGATCCATCAGCGCGATTTTCCACTGAAACTCAACACGACCCTGGTAACGTTTTTTCAACTCCGACCAGGTTGGTTCCGACCAGAAACACCAGGAAGAGACAACGTCTAGATAATCGGTAAGGGTGATTCGCATATTCTGAATTGAGCGTTGGACGTTGAGCGTTGGACGTTGGACGTTTGCTGCCAATCAAGTTCAACGCTCAACGCTCAACGCTCAACATTCAACTTTCAACGGCTACGGCGGCTAAATCGGCACATTGGATTTAAATCACATCTTTTTGTTTATCGCGGTGATTTCGCCTCTGCTGGTCCTGGCGCGAGCCTGGCGTCCGGAAGGAATTTTTCGCGGCTGGCGAATCGCGGCGGCAATTGTTCTGGCCATCACCGGCGTTGCCTGGCTGTTCTTTCGTGAATACGCCGGGTATGTGGGCGGTGGAGCCTGGTTCGCGCTTCTGTTACTCCCAGCCGTCGGCTTGCGAAAAGCATCGCAACTGGCCGCGCATGGCCGCTACGAGTCGGCCAGACGATTAACTGCCCTGCTGCAATTCCTGCATCCGACTGCCCAGGTTCGGGATCAGCTTCAATTTTTTCAAAACTTGGAATCACGCGGACGCGCCGGCGACCCGATTCAAGGGCAGAGCACGCCGCAGGATCGAGAACGTCGATTACGAAATGCTCCGGCCGTAATTGCTTTCATTCTGCTTAATGTCGGAGCTTTTTGTATCGAACTGTGGCGAGGCGCACTGATCAATCCGGTTATCTTGCATCGACTCGGCGCGCTGGACTTTTATGCCGTTATCAGTAAAGGCGAATTTTGGCGACTCTTTACCGCGCTTTTTCTCCACTACAACCTGCTTCATCTCGTTTTTAATCTTTTCGCTCTCTATGTGCTCGGTCCGCCTCTGGAACGGACCATCGGCACGATCCGATTCGCAATGTGCTACCTGATCGCCGGAGTCGGATCAACGGCTGGCGTTGTATTGTTGACGGTCATAAAAATTGTCCGGCCAGCTGAGCTTGTTGGCGCGTCTGGTTGCGTGATGGGAATTGTCGGGGCCTGGGCCGGATTTCTTGTTCGCCATCGCCACGTTTGGCAGGCGAGGCAACGACTTCTCAACATTCTGCTCATCATCGCCATCCAAATCGTGTTCGATATTTCGACACCGCAAGTCAGCACGTCAGCGCATTTATGCGGTTTGGTAACCGGTTTTGCGATTGGCCTGGTGGTCGCGCCGAAGAGAACCTCGTTTTGACGACCGCTCTAAAAGGAAATTTGGCGCGAGTTATGCAGCTTGGACATTGAGAAACTTGCCGCTCGAGGATTTTTCGACAATTTGCCATTTCGCCGCCGCTCATGCCGACTTTTCAGATTTATAACGTAATTCCCACCCTTCCCGCGGTGCTGGAGCCGCTTCGGGAAATGACTTTCAATCTGTGGTGGACTTGGGAACCATCGGCCCGCCGGCTTTTCCGCCATCTCGATCCCGATCTATGGAACCGGACCAATCATAATCCGGTGCGCATGCTTCAGCTCTCGCGACAGGCGCGACTGGAAGAACTCGCTCAGGACAAAAGTTTTCTTCGCGAACTGAAGGAGGTCCACGATGCTTTCCGAAATTATCTCGCCCGCCAGGACACTTACGGGAAAACCGGAGCCGGCGCTGCGATCAAAAGACCGGTGGCGTATTTCTCGGCCGAGTTCGGATTTCACGAAGCGATCCCCAATTATTCCGGCGGCCTTGGCATTCTCGCCGGCGACCATTGCAAATCAGCGAGCGATCTCGATCTAAACTTCGTCGCCGTCGGCCTGCTTTATCGGCACGGCTATTTTCGGCAGGAAATCGACAAGGACGGAGCGCAACACGCGGTCAGTCTCAATCAAAATTTTCACCATTTGCCGATCCGCGAGGTCCAGCGCGATGGCGCAGGGCTTCTTATTTCAGTCCGAATTTTGGACCGCGAAGTGTTTGCCAAAGTCTGGCAACTGCCAGTCGGCCGAATCGATTTGTTTCTGCTCGACACCGACATTCCAGAAAACAATGCCGAAGATCGGCTCATCACCGCCGAGCTTTATGGCGGTGACCAGGAAATGCGGATGCGGCAGGAAATCGTGCTCGGCATTGGCGGTGTAAAAGCGCTCAAAGCGCTCGGGATCGATCCGGAAGTTTTCCATATGAACGAAGGCCATTCGGCCTTTCTCGCGATGGAGCGCATTCGCCGCAAAGTCGTGGAGAAAAAACTCGAATTTTATTCGGCGCTGCAAATCGTGGCGTCGGCGAATATTTTCACCACCCACACTCCCGTCCCCGCGGGCAATGATTCGTTCCCGCGCGAGATGATGCGCAAATATTTCGGGGATTTTGCCAAAGAGCTGGGTATTCCATTCGACGAGCTTTTCTCATTCGGCCAGACCCGGGTCGACCGCTCTGATCCGTTCAGCATGACCATTCTCGCGCTTCGGATGAGCCGTCATTCCAATGGCGTCAGTAAATTACACGGCGAAGTCAGTCGTTCGCTTTGGAAAGATGTTTGGAACGGCGTGCCCGTGCACGAAGTGCCGATCACCAGTGTAACTAACGGTATCCATACAAAAACGTGGACGGCGCCGGAGTTTTCCGCGCTCTATCGAAAATATCTCGGCGAGTGGGAAGAGCGCATCACCGAGCCCGATTTCTGGCGCAGGGTGATCGACATTCCCGATTCCGAGCTATGGGAAACCCATCAACAGTTGAAACATCGTCTGGTCGAGTTCGTGCGCGAGCGTGTCCGGATTCGCCGGGAACGCATTGGCGATTCACCGGAAGCCATTCGCAATGTGAATCGGATTCTCGACCCCGAAGTTTTGACGATCGGCTTTGCACGGCGATTCGCGACCTACAAACGCGGCGCGCTTTTGTTTAGCGACAAAGAGAGATTGAAGCGGTTACTCAACGACACCACCCGGCCGGTCCAATTTATTTTCGCCGGCAAAGCGCATCCCCGCGATGAAGGCGGTCGCGCGCTTATCCAGGAAGTTTATCGATTCAGCCGCGAAGCCGGATTCGAAAATCGCGTGGTGTTCCTGGAAGATTACGACAGCTACATCGCACGCCGTCTGGTGCAGGGTGTCGACCTCTGGTTAAACAATCCTCTGCGACCGATGGAAGCGAGCGGCACTAGTGGAATGAAAAGCGCGCCGAACGGCGGAATTAATCTCAGCGTGCTCGACGGCTGGTGGCACGAAGGCTTTAACGGAAATAACGGTTGGGCAATTGCGGCCGAGATTAGCGATGGCACGGTCGAGTTCCAAAGCGCAGTGGACGCGAACAGTCTCTATCAACTGCTCGAGAACCAAATCATCCCGCTCTATTACGCGAAGCCTGACGGCAAGCTTCCGCTCGCGTGGCTACAGTTGATGCGGGAATCGATTCGGAGCGTGACGCCGGTGTTCAACACACATCGGATGGTCAAAGAATATACCGAGCGGCTTTACATTCCAGCGGCGCGATCACACGAAAACTTTGCCCAGAACGGTTGCGAACCGGCAACGCAGTTGAGCCAATGGAAAGCGCGGATGCGCAAAGATTGGCCCCAAGTTCGGATCCACGATGTGCAGGTCCGCAACAAAGATCGACAAAACATTCTCGTCGGCGAATCGCTCCAGGTCAGCGCGCATGTCTACCTCGGAGATGTCGATCCGAACCACGTTCGCGTCGAAGCGTACCATGGCGAAGCCGACAACGGCGGAATCAAAAACCCGTCCGTCAGCGTTCTAAACGCAAGCGGGCGCAACGGCGACGGCAGTTATCTTTATCAAGGATCGGTGCCCGCTTCCGAGACTGGTGCCTACGGATTCAGCGTCCGTGTTGTTCCAACTCATCCGCACCTCATGCAATCACACGAGCTGCGCTTGATCGCGTGGTCGTGACTAATCGATCGCGCTAACAACGCGCATGAATTCGGAGAAATCTTTGCCGTTGCGGGCGGCGTGATTGAGGGCATCGAGCCGTGCATCGCCGAACGCTTCAGGCAATGCAACGCGACGCGAGAGAGGGCCGTTGGCAAAGACCAGCTCGTCCCATTGAATCGACGCGATCTGATCGTTGAAACGCGCGACCGAACGTCCGCGGAAAAATGCGCGGGTTGTTTCCGGCGGCGTAAAGATGGCGGTCTTGATCTCTTCTTCTTTTGCGAGGCGCCGGACCGATCCCTGACGCGCCAGCTCATAATACAAACCGGATTCAAGATCGACATTGTGATATTCGAGATCAATCGATTGCAGCCACGGATCGCTCCAGGAAAGTTTTTCTTCTTCCTGCAACGCATTGAGCAAAAATTTCTTCGCCGCCCAATCGACCCGATCGCGCGTGATCATGACATCGCGCTCCAGATCGTTGAGAACATTTTCCCATTCCTGCAAAATCCATTGTCGATCTTCATCGGCGAAGTTGCCGGCCGCGCCGGAGTCTGGCGAAGGCGGGTCGACCTTCGCAGCTGCGCGCAGATAAATTCGTTGCACTTCGATGGCGGAAATTTTGCGACCGTCCTTCAGCTCAATGATCCAATCATAATTCTGATCGCGACTGATTGACTTGTTCGCATCAACCGGTTGGGCGATCTCGAGTTGCGGCGCCTGTCCGCGTTCAATCAAATCGAGCACGAGCGCGGTGGTCCCGATTTTGAGCGCGGTCGCCCATTCGCTCATGTTCGAATCGCCCAAGATGACATGAAACCGGCGGTAACGGCTTGCATCGACGTGCGGCTCGTCGCGCGTGTTGATAAGCGGCCGCCGGTTCATCGTGTCGATGCTGACGACCACGCTGAAAAAATCCGCGCGCTGCGAAATTTGATAAACGCCCGGCTGACTCGAAGTGCTTTCTCCTTCCACGCCCATTTTGCCGGCGCCGGCGAAAATCTGGCGCGTGATCAAAAATGGCAGGATCGCGCCGACGATCCGGTCCCACGGCACATCGCGCTGCATCAAATAGTTATCGTGGCAACCGTAACTGTGTCCGAAGAAGTCGGTGTTGTTTTTGTAGAGGCGAACTTCCTGGCCCTTCGGCAATTTCAAATTTCTACGCCGCGCACATTCGGCCAGGATGCGCTCGCCGGCTTTGTCTTGAGTCACGATCTGGCGAAGGGTCGTGCATTCCGGCGTCGAATATTCCGGATGCGCGTGATCGTTGTAAAAACGCGCGCCGTTCGAAAGCACGAGGTCGCTTTTGATTTCCTCGAAACTGAGCGGACGATTCTTGTCGATCTCGTAGTAAGCCGACTCGTCCGTGTCCTGCATCAGGGCCTTGGCGCGAAAACCGCGCGCGTCGAGATGCGGGTCCTCCAGCTCGTAGTCCCATTTCATATGCGCACCGTGATCGGTATAGCGCCGGACGAGCTCAATCGATTCGGCCACAACATCGACAGTCTCCGCGCCGTTGACGGTGATGCCGTATTCCGTCTCGAGACCAAAGACGCGGTTCATGTGTCGCGCCAAAGATTAGATGACACCGGAACTCGGGCGATCCGCCGAATCGGCAACTGGCCTGACCGGCGCAATCTTGACCACGTTTTCCGGATCATAATCGATCAGTTTAAGCCAATCTTCGGTAATGTCGGTCGTCGGAAAGATATCGTTCTCGGTGTATTCCGCGTCGAAGGCGAGGTGCAAATCCATTTCCCGAATCCCCTCTTCCTGTTGGGTGGCGATCGCACGCTTGATTGCGATCGCTTTCGCGCGCTCAACAATCGAGGCGATAATCGCGCCGCTGATGAGATCGCTCCGGTAAAGAATCTCTTTGCGTCCGCTCCGGAGGGTAACTTCGAGAAATTTATTTTCGTCACGTCGGGTAAACTGCCAATCGACGAAGCGCTCGATCAGTTTGTCCACCGCGGCTCCAATGTTTTCGGCTTCTTTGCCAAGCGCGCCGTCATATGGAAGATCAGGCGTAAGATAAATCCGATAAACCTCCCGGGCGCCTTCGCGATTCGGCCGATTCACTTTAATTTTACGGTCGATCCGGCCTGGCCGCAGAATTGCTGGATCGATCAAGTCAGCGCGATTGGACGCGAGAATGATCACGACGTCGTTCAAGGAATCGATCCCGTCCATCTCTGAGCAGAACATCGGCACGAGAGTGGAAAGAATATTCGAGTAGCGGGAGGCGCGGCGTGTCCCGAGAATTGATTCCGCTTCGTCGATGAACAGAAACGGCATGAATCCATCGCGCCGTTTCTCGCGCGCGGTCGCGAAAATTTCGCGAACCATTCGTTCGGATTCGCCGACCCACATGTTCAAAATTTCCGGGCCCTTGACGTGCATGAAGTATTCCTTCATCGGCGCGCCGGTTTTCTGGCCGAGCTGTTTGGTCAGATTGTAGGCGGTCGCCCTGCCGATGAGCGTCTTGCCGCAACCAGGCGGGCCGTAGAGCAAGAATCCCTTGGGCGTAGCGTGTTGAAACTTTTTGAAAAGATCGACATGCAACAGTGGAAGCTCGATCGCGTCCTTGATCGCTTGGAGCGCTTCTTCCTGGCCGCCGACTTTTTCCCACGGCAGCTCGGGCACAACATCGAGATAATGTTCGTGCGATTTCGTGCTCGAAAGCATCTCGAGCGCCATCCGGTAATTCGAATCGACCCGCACTTCATCGCCCGATTTCAGAGTCGATCCTGTAAGCTCGGCTGAGCGTTGCAGCACCATCGATTGTGTTCCGTGCTCGGAACCGACCCGCAATCGATCTTTGCCGATGACCTCTGTGATTTTTGTGACCGGGCCGGCTGTTTCAAAACCGAGATCGCCAACAATGACGAACGCTTCATTGACCAGAACGCGTGTTCCTTTTTTCAATTTCGCCAGCGGAATGCGCGGATCGACATTGCAATAGTAATCGGCCCCGCCAACGACGATGTGGGCGGTGTCTTTAGAGGTCGCGCCAAGAAAAGTGCCGATCCGGTTCGCCGGTGAAGTGACCTTTTTGATCACCTCTTCGAGTTTCTCGATCATCTGCCGCGCTTCGCCAATCATCTGCGATTGATCTGACACGTGCGGCCGCAGGTCGAGCAGATCGCGGCGGACCGGATCGCCTGGCGGAAGCGAAGCGATCACGCGGTCGAGCTTGTCGAGCAAAGGGAGATTCGACGCGGGCTCGTCGAAGCTTTCGAACTCTCTGCTGCGCTCTTCGCTCATCGTAAAACCCAGTCCATGCCCGAATCGAGTGGGATTATAACTTTCTCGTCCAATCTTCGCAATGCCTGCTCAGCCTGCCCGTCGTGGCGGGCGAATCCTTTCGGAGTTCGACGCCGCCCGACCCCAAAATGTTCAACCGGCGTCGCACGGCTGCGGTTGCGAGAAAAATTGGCGCAAGCCGCAGTTGAACGGGTCACGTTGCTTGCGGCTTGGGGCAGCCGGGCTAAAGTCAGCGTCTCGCGAGGAGCCTTAGCTCAATTGGTTAGAGCGCCGCCCTGTCACGGCGGAGGTTGCGGGTTCGAGCCCCGTAGGCTCCGGAACCCACGTTCACCAGATGCGACGTCGCTTCAGTTGTGTAGACGGCATCGGGTGGCGGGTCGAACAACTGGATCTCACGCGATCTGGTTGGGGCGATCGCCATGGCGGGCTTCTTCGTAATTGATCGGCTCTGGCTCGATGCGCGCGCGTCCCAATGTGGGCGCACGCGCTCAATCTACTACCGCACGCCACCTGGCTCAGGCGACATTGACTTCAATGTGCTTGGATTTGGCGCGTTCGTTCTTGGGGAGATGCACCGTGAGCAACCCATTCTTGAACTCCGCTTTTACTTTGTTGCCATCGGCATCATCGGGCAGGGCGAAGCTCCGCATAAAGGTGCCGTAGCCGCGTTCGACGCGGTGATATTTCTTTTTCTTTTCTTCCTTCTCGAACTTGCGTTCGCCGGAAATAGTCAGCACCCCGTTTTCGACTGTGACTTTTACGTCCTCTTTTTTGAGCTCGGGCAACTCGGCCTTGATCAGATATTCTTTCTCATCTTCGGTGACGTCAGCCAATGGCATCCAATCGGCGAGCGTGATTTCTTCCCGACCGTGGCCGTTGGTGCGGCGTTGTGGGCGGCCGAAAAGAGTGGAGAGACGGTTCTGAAAGTCTTCCATTTCTCGGAGAGGCTCCCAGCGAGTTAATGTATTAATCATGATTTGCTTCCTTTCGTTTTGGTTTGAACGTGTCCTTCAAACCTAGGAAGCGGTTCGATCATGTCGCGGTAACTTAAGTTACCTTTTTTCCAGGTTGTCGTTTGTCGGGCGCAGGCTGATGCAAAACGCGTCGCGATTAAGTCGATTAGAGATTAATGGATCTGTTCCAGAGATAAGCGCGGCTGCGAAGGACGCCCCAACGGAACTGCGCGATTTGTCGCTCGGTGATTGGTTCCTTAGCAGCCGTTGTCGTTGGCTACCACGATATTAAGTAGCCAGCATGTTCCCAATTAAAGACTCCGTTCCGAGCCATTCCGTGCCGGTAGTGACGCGCGCGTTGATTCTGATTAACTTCCTCGTCTTTTTCTTTGAGCTGATGCTTCCACAGCAATCGGTCGAGCAAATTTTCTATTTGTTCGGCATCGTTCCCGCGCGCTTCACCCACCCGGATTGGGCCGCCAGTGTCGGATTTCCGATCGACAATTACTGGCCGCTTCTGACCCACCAATTTCTCCACGGCGGCTGGTTCCACGTCATCGCAAACATGTGGACACTCTGGATTTTCGGCGACAACGTCGAGGACCGGATGGGCCCGGGCCGGTTCGCGATTTTCTATCTGCTTTGCGGCACGATCGCCGGCTCGACGCATTTGCTGACCAATCCGGATTCAACGGTCCCGTCGGTAGGCGCCTCCGGTGCAATCGCGGGCGTGCTCGGCGCTTATCTGTTGTTTTTCCCGACAGCCCGGCTGGTTGTTCTGTTTCCAATCTTCTTTTTGCCGTTGTTCTTCGAGGTTCCGGCGGTTTTTTACCTGGCAATCTGGTTTTTCAGCCAGCTGTTTAGTGGCACTGCTGCGCTGGCCGGTCCTCAACAAGTCGGGGGCATCGCGTGGTGGGCGCACATTGGTGGATTTATCGGCGGAATGCTTCTCTCTGGGATATTTGCGCGACGGCAACGCCCGTCCCAACCGGATGAACACGCCCTGGAGTGGGCTTGGGAGCCGCGTCCGCGTTGAAAAGAAAGGAGAATGAAAATGGATATTTTCTGGTTGTTTTTCATGCTCTCGGCTCTCCAGCCGATCATCAAACAGAAATTACTCGAAGCGTCGCGTAAACGGCTGATCTCTTTGATCGAGCGCGAACGAAAATCGCGCGTCGTTCTGCTGGTGCACCGGCAAGAAACGATGAGCTTGCTCGGATTCCCGCTGTTCCGTTACATCGACATCAACGACAGCGAAGACGTCATCCGCGCCATTCATCTGACCGATCCGGAAATTCCTTTGGACCTGGTGCTGCACACGCCCGGCGGGCTGGTTTTGGCAGCGACCCAAATCGCGCGCGCAATTTTCAAGCATAAAGGCAAGGTCACCGTATTCGTGCCGCACTATGCCATGTCGGGCGGCACGTTATTGGCGCTCGCGGCGGATGAAATCGTCATGTGCGAGCACGCGGTGCTGGGGCCGGTCGATCCGCAGCTGGGCGAATACCCGGCGGCTTCGATTTTGAAAGCGGCCCACCAGAAACCAATCGCCGAGGTGGATGACAAGACATTGATTCTGGCCGACCAGGCGGAAAAGGCGATCGCGCAAATGCGCCAAGAGGTGACGGAATTGTTAGCCGACAAGTATCCCGCCGAGAAGGCGGGAGAGATCGCCAAGCTCATGACCAGCGGCACTTGGACGCACGATTATCCCATCACCTGCGAGCGGGCACGCGATCTTGAGCTGCGGGTAAACAGCGATATGCCCGAAAATATGATGCGATTGATGCAACTTTATCCGCAACCGGTGCGCCGGCAGCCTTCGGTTGAGTATGTGCCGATACCGTACCGGTCGAGCCGACGCGCTGCGCCGGAACAATGACTTGCATCGTCGTGGAGCGGAATGGCTAGCTCTTCCCAAGACGTTCCAGGTCCTGCATTGTCGAATCATCGAGCTCAATCAGAGCCGCGGCCGTGTTTTCCTCCAAGTGCTTGACCTTCGACGTTCCGGGAATCGGAAGCATTACCGGAGATTTCCGAAGCAGCCACGCAAGCGCGAGCTGCGCTGGTTGGGCGTTGAGGCGCTTCGCTGCGCGCGTCAGTGGACCCTCATGTTTCGCGAGTTCTCCGGTGGCGAGTGGAAACCAGGGGACGAAGCCGAGCTTTTCACGGGTGCAATATTCCAGCACGTCCTCGGAATTTCTATCGACCAGGTTGTACCGGTTCTGGACCGAAACGATCGGCGTGATGCGCCGGACCGCTTCGATCTGCTTTACGCTGACTTCAGACAATCCGATGTGGCGAATCTTGCCCTCGCGCTGAAGATCCACCAACGCGTCGATCTGATCTTCCATCGCGACTTTCGGGTCGATCCGGTGCAGCTGTAAGAGATCAATTCGTGGAAGATGCAGCCGGTGAAGACTGCCCTCGACCGCCGCCCGTAGATGCTTCGGGCGGCCGTCCTCGACCCATTTGTTAGGTCCGGGCCGTTGAAAGCCGGCTTTGGTCGCGATCAAGAGATCGGCAGGATAGGGATGCAGTGCCTCGGCGATGAGACATTCGCTAACTATGGGGCCGTAGGAGTCGGCAGTGTCGATGAGATTGATTCCCAACTCGACCGCGCGGCGCAGGACTGCGATTGCCTCGGAATGATCGGGCGGTTCTCCCCAGACGCCATCGCCGGTGAGTTGCATTGCACCGAACCCGAGCCGGCGAACTGGAATATCGCCACCAATTAGAAATGTTCCGCTCGCTTCAGCCGGACGGGTGTTGGTCGAGCGAGGATGTGCTTTTGCTGTATCGGTCTGTTTCATAATTTTTTCGTTCGTCACCTACCGCACGGCCGAGAGGACTATACGTCTGTGGTTAGGACAACGCGAAACCGCACCGGCGTCGCCTTGATTCTCTTATGCATAAATACCTCGTCTCTGCCTGTCTTTTTTAACCGCTTTGTTTGGCAAGAAACCCGTCGTGGAGAGCCAAGTAAAATCACGGGAGAGCACGAGTGGTTTCATGCGCTTCTTCACCGCCGATCATGGCGCCTGGATGGCGCGCGTCGGATTGAATCCCAGGGCCAGAATGTACACAATCGGCAATCCGTTGATCGCTCGGACCATGCTCGAACACGACCTTGCCGCGGGATTAAATGTTCCGGTGCGGTTGATGATCTGTGAAGAGCCGGCGAGTCGGACAACTCGATTGACCTACGATCTTCCTTCTTCCCTTATGAGTGGATTGAAGAATAGGAAGGTCGCTGCAGCCGCGGAAAAACTCGACGCCAAGTTGATAGCTTTGGCCGTTCACGCTACCGGTGCGGAGGCGTAGATGGCTTCGACCGACTATCAACGATCAACCCTCAACTAAGAACTTCCCCGCCATGCGGATTCTTATCGTCGGCGCCGGTGCGGTGGGTGGTTACTTTGGTGGGCGGTTGGCCCAGGCCGGGCGCGATGTGACTTTTCTCATTCGTCCGTCGCGCGCGAAACAGCTCAGCCGAGATGGCCTCCGAATCATCAGCCCACACGGTGATGCCGTCCTGACTCCGAAGCTGGTAAGCGCTGACGAGATCGACACGCCTTACGACCTTGTCTTCTTAAGCGTAAAGGCCTACGCGCTCGAGGCGGCGATGAACGATTTCGCCGCGGCCGTTGGGCCAGAGACGATGATTTTTCCGGCACTCAACGGCATGCGCCACATCGATCTCCTGACGAAACGGTTCGGAGAACGCGCAGTCATAGGCGGCGTCTCTTTCGTCGCGGCCGAGATCGACGGCCAGGGTCGCATCGTTCAGCTCGCCGACTTTCAGCATCTTGTTTATGGCGAGAGAAACGGCGAGATCACGCCACGACTGAAAACGCTCGACGCGACGCTGCAGGGAGCCGGATTCGACGCCCGCCTGTCGACGGACATTATGCAAGCGATGTGGGAGAAATGGGTCCAGCTCGCCAGCTTGGGCGCCGTCACCTGCCTGATGCGCGGAACGATCGGCGAGATCGTGGCTGCGCCCGGTGGGGCCGAGCAGTCGATCGATGTGGTGAATGAGTCTGCTGCGGTTGCCACGGCCTGCGGCTACAAGCCGTCGGAAAAAGTGCTTTCAATACACGCGGCCGCCATGACGGCGCCGGGATCTTCGTTGACGTCTTCGATGTATCGCGATTTGCGAAAAGGCGCGCCGGTCGAGGCCGATCATATTCTGGGCGACTTCATCGAACGTGGCAGCGCCCACGGAGTCAGCACGCCATTATTGGAAGCCGCTTTCGTCAATCTCCGCATTTATCAGGACAGACTCCCGAAGCGTTGAGGCAGCCGTTCATTTCCGAACAAGCGTGTTTCAGGCAGCCGCATGTGCGTCCGTCAGCGAAGGCGCCGCCGCTGTCTCAGACGCGAGCGGCAGCCTGACCAGCCGCGGGAAACCTCTACTGCGCGGAGTCGTTTGCGGCTTGATGACCACCGCCGGAGGAATCGGTCACACCTTGCCATATCTGATTCCATCTTTTCGAACTGCCACAGCCATTGCCGTTGTGATCGTGGCAATTGAACTACTGCTTATCAGCTGGATCCGGAACCGGTATATGGACACGCCGTTTCTCCGTGCCGCATTTCAAGTGATTGTCGGAGAAGTGCTGGTGTTTCTCGTCGGGATTTGGATCGGAAGCTCTTAATCGTTTCGCGCTTAAAACTGCAACGAGATTCCACCCCGCAGACGGTAATCGGGAACAACTTGGAGCGCGGTGTTATCAATCGACACCGGAAGATCGACACCTAGCTCTGCGCTCCATCTTCTCCACGAAGCAATCACTCGCGGGCCGACAAAGACCGAAGTGATGCCAGTGTCCTCGGCTGGCTTGCCGCGAAAGCGATCGACATCCTTGTGTTCGCCAGAAATAACAAACTGGAGCCCGGCAATTGTCTGAGGGTTACGGATGAAGTAGTAGCCCGGGCCACCATCCCAAGACAGATCGTTGGCAAAATGATATTGGTGCAATCCGTCACCGCGCAATGTGAATTGAATTGTCTCGTCGGCGAAAAAGTTCCTGTAACGCAGAGATATTTGTTGTCCAAAAATGCCATCGTACGAGCCAGTGCCGAGAGTCAGATCGTGCCCGTGAATGCCGCTTTCCGGTGCACCGGGCACATTGACCTCGTGAAATTCTTCTTTGATCCGGCTGCTATCGCCGGTGGGGAATTTTAACCCAGTAAGCACTACCAGCGACGCGGTAAAATCGGGCTCCTGATCAACCGCAACTGGATTTTTACCGTCTCGAAACTCAAATGTCCTGCGCCCGGGAGAGGCATAACGAAACGCAACTGTTTTCAGCAAGATCGACATATCGCCAAGCCCTCCCACGGTGCCGCGATCAATGGCGAACCCTTCCGGCCGTTTGAATTCGCGATAGATCAGCGGGGCGTTAAGCTGGAGCGCGAAACGGTCGTTGATGGTGTAACCGGCGACCAACTGGGTGATGGAGCTGTTCTCGTACTGGCCGGTCGGATTCGGAACTTCGTGCCCATCCACCAACACGGTTCCAAAGTGAGTGAACTGCTCCGCGACCGCGCCATAAAATCCGTTCCACCATTGCCGCGACGCACTCGGCTCCATTCCCGGCATTGCTTCGAGTTGCGGCGTGTAACACCCGCAAAGGTCGCAAGCGTGGCCAATTGTTCCGGTCAGCAGACTTAAGGATAGAACTACACTTAAAGTTTTGATTTTGATCTCCGCACTGCAACGGCAGCGGGACTCCCCCAGCCGTCCTCCTAGTTGGTAAGGGCGCGATCTGCGATCGTGCAAAGGCACGGCGCACTAGCTCGCGCGTGAACTAACCGAGCAGATCGCGCGGCGGCGGAGCGGGCGGAGAATGTTCAAATTCGCCCGTTGAGCAATTACTCGCAGGGTAATCGAATTGAACCGATCTCGGCAAAGGCTGAAATGTTCGAGCGACGCACACGATGTCGACCTTCGAAAGAGGTAATTGCGCGCCAGACTTCTTTTCCGAAGCCGTGCCTTTGTTCACGACGTGACAAAGTGAGCAAGGATGCGCTCCGTCCAATGTCTGCTCGATCGCTTGGCCAAGCCGCGCGCATTTCGAGTATTGGATCACCATGGCGGTCCACGCCAGAGATTGGAGTGCAATCCAGTGCAAGCCGATCACGCAACAAAGCGCGAGAACCATAACAATGCGGCCAATGCA
>Ga0209689_1000776_pt1 | contig 22946 bp, 22 predicted proteins | sample GraSoiAngelo_149_FD_187119 | JGI IMG/M metagenome (GOLD analysis project Ga0209689, IMG submission 187119) | Grasslands soil microbial communities from the Angelo Coastal Reserve, California, USA - 14_1009_09_30cm (SPAdes) (version 2) | ecosystem: Environmental > Terrestrial > Soil > Grasslands ... | reverse complement strand
CGGCACGGGCGTTTCTTTGTAACTGCGCACCGCCAGCACCGTGCGCACCGCCTCAAAGACTTCCATCGCTTTCTCCTATCTCTGGAAGAGGTCCGCCAGCACCGGGGTCTGAGCATCACCGGCGTGCCGGAGATGCCCGAGGGACCAGGCATCTTCAATCGTCCGCAGCAATGCGTAGTGGTTGGATTCCGTGCTCGAGCGGTACCCGCGCCGGCTCAATGGGCTGATCGCCAGCATCGCCACTTTGCCGCCTCCTGGTTTTCCACAGCAGCCGGCCTCGCTCGTGCCTTCGTCCCAGGTCACAAAGAGCACTCCGCCATCCCGCCAGGCGCGTGAGGCAAGTACTTTGGGGACGATGGTCGCCAGCCACCGATCCCCATCCCGGGTTTCACAGTCATGCATGCTGTGGCACATGTCGGGCGTGATCCAGACGAGGTCAGGCAACGTTCCGCGGGACAGGTCGGTATCGAGTTCGGAAAGCGGAACCACCTGCCGGCAGCGGGCCGGGTTCGTGGCGATGTTGGTGTAGTAGACGAACGGATTGTGCTTCTTGGCGTACTCGCCGGAGGAGCTTCCCAAAAAGCATGCCGCGGGCAGCCCTTCCATATACGCCTTCCAGGTCCGCTGATGCGCCTCGACCTGATCGGCGAGATTCTCACCGGTGACGGGACAGTCTGTGCAGTCATCCGTGATCCCGAAGGTATCTCCCCCGGTCAGCGCGATGTAGTTGGGCAGGCTGGGATGTGTGACGGCATAGTAAGGATTCGCCACCGCATAATCCCGCGCTAGCTTGGTAATGAAGGGGGCCTGCGAGGTGTTCACCACCTCACCGACCTCCCGGTTCTCCATGATGATCACGAAGATGTGAGAGAAAGCGGGTACAGCGGGCGTGGTGGCGGACTCCACCGCGGGGGAACCCAGCGGCAACACAAGCAGCACGGTGAGGACCAGCGTTCGCAGTCTGGGCATCATCTGGGAAGAATTATTCCCCCAAGTTCCGGTCGAATGATGGCATCGGTCATCCGGGCGACGCGGGCCATGACGTGGACATCATGCACCCGGATGACATCGGCCCCGTTGAGGATCGACACCACGACAGCGGCGGCCGTCCCCTCCACCCGCTCTTGCACCGGCAGTCCTCCGAGCACGCGACCGATCGTCCCCTTGCGCGACGGCCCGATCACCACCGGGAGTTGCAGCACGCGTAGCTCTCGCAGCCGCCTGATGATCTCCAGGTTCTGCTGGACCGTCTTCCCAAAGCCAAACCCAGGATCGACCAGGATCCGCTCGCGGGCCACGCCCGACGCCACCGCAGATTCGATGCGTTCCTCGAGAAACTCCAGCACCTCGGACACCACCCCGCGCGCGGGCGACTCAGCGGAGGTCGAGACGCCGTAGCCGTGCATCACCACCACGGGTGCCTGGAATTCTGCGACCACGCCCGCCATTTCCGGATCGGCCCGCATTGCGCTTACGTCGTTGACCATCGCGGCCCCTGCCCCTAGCGCTGAACGCGCCACCGCGGATTTCATCGTGTCCACCGACACGACCGCACCCAGATCGCCGGTGAGCGCCTGAACCACGGGCATCACGCGCCGGAGTTCCTCCTCGAGCGGCACCGACTGAGCGCCCGGGCGGGTCGACTCGCCGCCCACGTCGATGATGTCCGCGCCGTCGGCGAGCATCTGGCGCGCCCGCGTCACCGCGGCCTGCGCGTCCATGATTCCGTCCCCGGAAAACGAGTCGGGGGTCACATTCAGGACACCCATGATGTAGGTGCGGCGCCCCCAGTCCAGCGTCAGCGATGTCACAATGCAGCCCTGGGGATCCCCCGGCGCACCAGCGGCATGGCGATGACGAAGGCGAGCGCGGCGTTCATGATGCCCTTCAGTGCATTGAACGGGACGATGGCCGGCAGCAGCAGGCCCGCGACACGCTCCGGGCTCATCCCGAATTGCAGGCGGAGAATGATGAAGTTGACCGGGATCATGAGGAGGACGCGCGCCGCGATGCCGGCCGTCGCGGCCGACAGTAGACGCGACGGAGGTGTACCCGACCTCCGCAGGTAGACCCAGGAGGTGACGCCGACGAACGTCGCCGCGGCGAGGAAGTCCGCGAGGATCCCGTACGGGTTTCGGGCCAGGAACAAGAGGTCCTTGATGGCCACGACGGCAACGCCGGCGGCGGGTCCATACAAGACTCCGGCGATCAATCCGGCGGCGTCACTGGGATCGTACCTCAGGAACGGCGCGCCGGGAATGATCGGGAACTTGACCACCGACATGAGAAGGTAGGCGACGGCGGCGAGCATACCCACGACGGCAAGTTGCTGGGTCTTCACCGCCCTATCCTCTGGTCCGCCGGCCCGCCCGGCGGCTGAGCAGGCGCATAAAGTCCTCCAGGGCGGCCCGGTGTCCCACGTCACGCCCGGCCCGTTCGGAGAGGTACCACTTGTGCTCAAGGAGCTGACAATACAGCTCAGCGGGCTGGGAATTCTTGTCGGCCAGCGGCTGCAGCCGCGAAATGATGGGGAGATAGAACTCGTTGAGCCACCGGTACGCCGCGGCGCTGAGTGGCATGCTGCGGTTCTCTTTTTGGGAGAGCGTGGCCCGCAGCTCCTGGATCTCGTTGATCATCTGTCTGGCCTGCGTCTCCTCGGCATCCAATCCGGTGAGATTCTGGAGCAGATCCCGATGGAAACTGCGGTCGGCGACAAATGCGCGCAGGCGCAGCCGCTCCCCGCCTTGCACGGCGGTGAGCTCGACTTCGTCCACCGAGAACCCCAGCGTGTTGAGGGCCCGGATGCGATCGCGGATGCGGAACCGTTCCTCGGGCGTGACCGTCTCCGTACGCGTCACTTCGTGCCAGAGGGCCTCGTAGCGCCGCCGGATCTCTACGCCCACATCATTCACGGGGAAGTCGGCCGGCAGCGAGGCCATCGCCGCCAGGTCCACGAGCGCGCCGTACACATTCTCCTCCATGATCTCGAGGTCGTGCCCGCGCAGTTGAGTGGACAGCTCGCCGTGGACCTCAGCCGTTTCCGCGTCCACGAGATAGGCCTGCAGGGCGCCGGCGTCGCGGCGGTAGAGGGTGTTGGACAGCGAGCAGTCTCCCCAGTAGACGCCGGCCAGGTGGAGTTGCACCAGCAGGCCGGCGAGGGCGTCCATCAGATGATCGCGGTACCGGGCCAGATCCGGCTGCTTGAACAGGTAGTGGTACGGCAGGGAGTAGTCAAGGTACCGCGTGATGAGCACCCCGGCCTCCTCCTCTTGATGGCGGACCTGGACGTAGCCCACGGGCGTCACCACCGGCAGGCGCAACTCCTCCATGCGGCGCAGCAGCTCGTACTCCTTGGTCGCAATATCCGGCGGAAGCTCCTTGCAGGCGTACAGTCGCCCCCCGTAATTGACGAACACGACCGGATGACGGGACAGGCCGACTGGCATCCGCTCCAGGCGCGGTGAGACGCCTTCCCACGCGACAACCGAGAGGTGCCAGGGGAGATCGAGGAAGTCTGGATGACCCGGACGCAACGCAGACGTCTGAATGCCCAGCGGGGACTCAGCCACGGCAGCAGTGTACCACGCCCATCCACAAAGAGCGTCTACTTAGTCTACCTGGTCTACTTGGACTACTCGGAATCTAGGACGAAATTGAACGTGCCCGCCTTGCCTGTGGCGGTGTCGCGAATCTGAAGGAGCAGCTCCTGCCGGAAGAGCATATCGCCCTGGTTTTGGCGTGCTCCGGGGAAGTAGAGCTGCGTCGTCAAAACCGGACCGTTCGGCGCCCTCACTTTGACATGAATGTGCGGCGTCCGGCCCGGGTATTCTCCCGGCATCACGGTCAGCAGCGTGTACCGGGCGGTACCGTCGGTGACCTGGTGACCGCGCAACCGGTACCCCGCGTTGTCGTATTTGCCCTGGGCGTCTGCCTGCCAGAAATCCAGCCACGCGCCCGCCACCGGCCGGCACCCTCGGGTGAAGACCTGACCGGTGATGGTGAGTTTTGTCCCCGCCATCCCCGGTTCGAGCAGCGATGTGCGCTGCGGCGAACCGGCCTTGTAAAACGGCCCTTCGGTCACCGGCGGCGTGATCTGACCGGCGACGCACGACGCGGGCGGCGTCTGGGCGAGCGCGAATAACGCCAGAAAAGTACCGAGCAACCCGAACATCTGACACCCCTCACCCTTTGTCCCTCTCCCCTCGGGAGAGGGGAAGCGGTTGGGCGCTACCGCGCCCTCTTGTGTGGCGCCCTCTCTTCTTCCGCTGGCAGTTGCACCACGAAGCGGCTCCCTCCGCCGGGCCGGTTCTCTGCCCGTGCATCGCCGCCGTGCACCTGGACCAGCAGTCTCACCACCGCCAAGCCCATCCCCGTCCCGCCACTGGCTCGAGACCGTGACGGGTCTGCTCGATAGAATGGTTCAAACACCCGGGTCAAGTTTTCGGGTGGGATCCCTGGCCCTTCGTCTTCCACCTCCAGCGCAACCCACCGCCCCCGGTCCCGCGCGATCTCCTTCACGGTGATCCGCACCTGGCCCCCGGCGGGCGTGAAGCGGACGGCGTTGTGCAACAGATTCTGCACCACCTGCCGGAGCCGGTCCGGATCCACGTCCGCGGTCGTATCACCCTCACCGCGCACCTCCACCGTCACCTTATGCTCTTCGATCCACAGGCTCATGGCATCGACTGATTCCCGGCACAGCGCGACCAGGTCAACCGGGCGCCGGCTGAGGCTCAACTGCCGGGCGTCGGCGAGACTGAGGTCACGCAGGTCGGTGACCAGCTGGCTGAGCAGCGCGCTCTGCGTGTGCAGCGTAGCAATCAGATCCGGCGTGGGCTCCCGGACTCCGTCGAGCATCGCCTCCAGGTTGCCCTCGATGATGGACAGCGGCGTCCGCAACTCATGCGCGACGGCCGCCAGCAGCTCCTGGCGTTGCCGTTCGCTTTCCCGAAGCCGGTGGGCCATGGTGTTGAACGCACTGGCGACGTCCTCCAGCTCGCCGCCGCCACGCAGGCCCACTTCTTGCTGCAGGTTGCCGGCGGCCACCCCGGTCACCGCGTCGTGCAACTCCTGCAACGGGTGGGAGAGCCGGCGCGCCAGGAGCAGGCCCGCGATCACGGCCAGCAGCGTAGCGGTCCCGCCGGCGAACCACAGGGACCGGTTGAAGTTGGCGAGGAAGAGGCGCTGCGACGCGACAAAGAGCGGTAGCTTGATTGCGCGCACGAACCCCTCGCGCACCAGGAGTGGCTGGTCGCTGATCCAGGGCACCTCCCCCAGCCGGATCCGCTCGTGGTAGGCGGCGATCTGCAGCGCCGTGACCTGCCGCGCCCAGAAGGCCACGACCACGACCGAGAGCAGCGCGACCACCACGAACGCCAGCGAGAGCTGGACCCGCAGGGAAACTGAACGGCGGGGCTGCTCAGCCATTGGCGGCGAACTTATATCCGGCCCCGTAGACGGTTACCACATAGCGCGGCTCCCGCGGATTGGGCTCGATCTTCTGCCGCAGGTTCTTGATGTGCGCATCGACGGTACGCTCGAACCCTTCGAACGCATAGCCGTAGATCTGATCGATCAACTGCAGGCGCGTGAACACCTGGCCGGGATGGCTGGCCAGGACTTCAAGCACCCGCCACTCCGTGTGCGTGAGGCGGCAGGGTTCCCCCTGCCGCCTCGCTTCCTGTCCTCGAAAGTCGACCGTGAGATCGCCGAGGAGCACGGCGTCGCGCCCCTCGTGACGGTTGCGGCGCAGGACGGCGCGGACGCGGGCCACCACTTCCCGCGGACTGAATGGCTTGGTGACGTAATCGTCTGCCCCCAGGTCCAGACCGCGGATCTTGTCTTCTTCGCGGTCGCGCGCGGTCAGCATGATGATCGGCACGGGCCCGAGCGCCCGGATGCGGCGCGACACTTCCCACCCATCCAGGCGCGGGAGCATCAGGTCTAAGACCACCAGGTCGGGGGGCGCGGCCTCCACTTCCCGGACCGCGGCCTCGCCGTCAGCGGCCGTGAGGACATGATGCCCGTCCCGCTCGAGATACGAGCAGAGAAGAGCGGTAATCTCCGGCTCATCCTCCACGATCAGTATCGTCGGCACACGCGCTCCCTTCCCGGCCACACGATACCACCGCGCCGCGGGCGCCGCCAGTGAAAGCGCCATAGCTAGGGCCTCACCCCAAGCGTCACCGTCACCTCCACGCGCTGCCCGTCACGGAGCACCACCAGGTGGACACTCTGCCCAGGCTGTCGCTGCCCGGTTGCGGCGAGCAGATCCATCCAGTTGTGGATCGGTGCTCCTTCAAACTCAACCACGACATCACCGGGGCGAAGACCCGCGGTGGCGCCAGGGCTTTGCGGCATCACTCTCTGCACGATGGCACCCTGGTCGCCTGCCGGACCCGGTTGGCGCTCACCTGGACGGCCTCCGGCGATGCCGATCCATGCCCGCTCCACCCGCGCCCCCTGGCGCAGCTGTGGCAGGACGGCCTGGATCGTCTGCAGCGATACCGCCAGGCCACCGCGCGCGCGAGACCGGTCAAACGTGGATGCCACGACCACACCGACCACCTGCGCCTGGCTGTTCAGCAGCGGGGCACCCGACTCGCCAGGCTGAACCCGCGCACTGACGCGCACGAAGTTACCGCCGGCCACGCCAGGGAGACTGATCCCCGTCGCGAGCACTTCACCTGTCGTCATCGCGCCGGGCTGGCCTCGCGGGGCACCGATCACAGCCACGGCGTCCCCAACGCCAGGACTGTCGCCTGCCAGCTGCAGGGCCGGCAGGGGCGATGGGGGATTGACGCGCAGGATGGCCAGATCGCGCGTCACGTCGTATCCGACAAGGGTTGCGTCCAGCGCAGCCATACCCGGGAGTTCCACCTGCAGCTTCTCGGCGCGGCGGGCCACGTGCGCAGCGGTCAGCAGCCATCCCTGCGGATCAATGACAAACGCGGTCCCAGAAATCGACCGCGCCCCGATAGAACCACGCACCAGTCCCACAGCCGGCGAGGCTTGGCCGAGGATGGCCTGGGCGTCGAGCGCCGGGGCGGCGGCGGCCCGGGGGGAGAGCACCGCCCCGCCCACGGCGAGCAGGAGCACCAGTGGGAGAGCGAACATACCCGGCCACCGGCGCACCAGCATCTGAGTCTTGCCAATCACATCATTCATGGTCATCTCCTCCTCACACCAAAATGATGCGGCAAGGGTTTGAAGAACCTGTGAATACCGCCTGGAGGAGACTACCTGAACACAATCTTCAGCAAACGATCATCATTGACACGAGGGCTTCCGCGACCGTCGGTGTTGTTGGTCAACAGGTACAGCGTCCCGTCAGGACCCTGAAAGATATCTCGCAGGCGGCCGAGCTCTCCCTGGAAGTACACTTCCTGGCTGGCGACACGCGCGAACTCCGGCCCTACCAGGATCAGCCTCCGCAACTGCGACCCGCGCAGCGCGGCCACCAGCAGGCTGTCTCGCCACGGCCCTCGGGACGGCACGAGGATTCCCGACGGCGCCCAGGTCTCGTTCGCGCCGCTGTCGGCGATCGGATCCACAAAGCGTGGCGCACCGCCCTTCCCGGAGGCCTCCGGCCACCCGTAGTTCCGGCCGGCCTCAATCACGTTAATTTCATCGCGGCAGCACAAGCCCAGATCGCCTGAGGGCCCGTGCTCTGCCTCGTACATCGTGCGCGTCTGCGGATGCCAGGCCAGCCCCTGCGGGTTCCGGTGACCGAGTGAGAACACCGGCGAGCCCGGGAACGGATTATCGTTTGGAATGGTCCCGTCAGGGTTGAGCCGGAGGACTTTTCCGTTAAGTGAAGAGCGATCCTGGGCCCGCGGGGGTTCACGGGCGTCACCGGTCGTGACGTACAGCTTTCCGTCGGGTCCGAACTTGATCCGGCCTCCGTCATGCACAACTGCGCCGGGGATCCGGTCGATGATAACTCTATCCGTCTGCCCACGCCCGTTGCGGTCGACCAGGCGCACCACACGGTTCCACAGCCCGCCACCGTCCTGGTAAGTGTGATACACGTACACGAAGCGGGTTTGGGGAAAGTCCGGCGCCAGGGCCAAACCCAGCAGTCCGCCTTCGCCCACAGGCGCCACCTGGATCTCGGCCCACGGCTGAGGGTCGACTCGGCCGTCACGGATGATGCGGATGCGTCCCGGCCGCTCGGTGAGGAAGATGCGGCCATCAGGGCCAAACTCTGCCTCCCACGGGATCTGCAGATCTCCGACCACCGTCTCTACCTGGACCGGCGTTTGCGCGTCAGCCGTCCAGCCTCTCCAGGCCAGCGCGCTGACCGCGACCAGGGCGACGGTTGTAAGGAACCACCACCTGCGCATGTGTCCTCCTTGAGACCTACGGTGCAGAGCGGGCCAGGAATCGAAACTCGATCTCGACCTCATTTTGCGCGCGGAGAATTCCAAGAATCGACGGTGGATCAAACCCAAAGTCGGTCATCAGCACCTTGGTCGCGGCCGTCCCGGTCAGCTGTGGTCCCTGCAGTTTCAGCGCCGTGGTGAAGGTCACCGACTTTACCACGCCTCGGACCTTGAGGTTCCCGATGATGCGGACGGCGATCTCGCGTCCCTCCTCGTACTGCGCGGGGAGCCCCTCGATGCGCGTCGGCGTAAACTCGGCGATCGGAAACCTGGCCGACTCCAGCCAGCGCTCCTGAATGGCACTGTCGCGCCGCTGGCTGTCCGATTGAAACTGGCTGATATCCACGGTGATGGGACCGACCTGGCTGGCGCGGGGGTTGGCGCGGTCAATCACGATCTCACCTCGCACCGCCCTGCTGATCCCTACCGCGACGTTGAAGCGATTATCCTCGCGGATCAACGTCTCCCCCACGCGATAAGCGACCTGCGACTCTTCGGGTACAATGACAAACCGCTGTGTGGTCGCGGGCGCAGCGACAGCCACGGGCAGGTGGCTTCCGGGAGGCACCCCAATCACGATCGCGCACAACGCCGCCGTGAACCACCACATCCGCACGCTCACCACGCTTGGTCCCTCCATCAGCCCGCCGTGGCCAACTCGCCACACGGCATCGTGCGGGAATGTTGTGAAGAAGTGGTGAAGGCCTCGACCTGCCTACGCGGCGCTTTGCGTGAGGGGGATGCGGAGGCGGATGCGGGTCCCTTGAAGCGGCGCACTCTCAACCTCGACCCTGCCGCCTACATTGGTCGCGCGCTCACGCATCGACCGGAGCCCCAGGTGCCCCGGGAAGGAGTCTTCAGAGGCGAAGCCGACCCCGTCGTCGCGAACTTCCAGCGTCACCTCGCCGTCATCGCAGCTCATGCGCACATCAACCCGGCGGGCCTTGGCGTGTTTGGTGACATTATTCAGCGCTTCCTGAGCGATCCGATACACCACTTCCTTCACCTCATAGGGAAGCTCAGGCTCGCCGCACCACTCTGCGATGATCTCGAGCCCATGCCGCGCACGCGCCGACTCAATCTGCTTGGTCAACGCCGCGACGAGTCCCTCCGTCTCAAGAGCCTCGGGGCGAAGTTCGAAGATGAGCGCCCGCATCTCGGCCAGCGCCGCTTCCGCCAGGGACAGCACGTAATCCAGGGGTTCAGCGGCCTGCGCAGGATTGCGGTCCACCAGGGTCCGTGCAGTGCGGGCCCCCAGGGCGATGCCGTACAGCGCCTGGGAGACCGAATCGTGGAGCTCGCGGGCCAGCCGCTGGCGCTCTTCCAGCACGGCTTTCTGCCGGGCCTCTTCGAACAGCCTCGCATTCTCTGCCGCGACGGCAGCCTGGTCCGCGATCACCGTCAAAAACGCGATCTCGGCCTCGCTGGGATTCTTCCCCCGGGGATAGAAGACGTTCAGCGCGCCGACGGCCTGATTGCGATAGATCAGCGGAACTGAAACCACCGTATCCCACCCGGCCTCCCGCATGAAGGGATGCACAGGCTCGTACAGGGGATCATCGAGAAGCTTTTGGCGCGCTTCGAAGTGAATCAAGGTCTTTTTCTCTCGCACGGAATCTGTATTCGGCATGCGGGCGCCGCGCTGCACCGCTTCCCTCCACCTGGCCTCCGCTTCCGGGCCGTCGGGCAATCCGTAACGGCCAAAAAACCGGAGTTCTTGGGTACCTTCATCGACGAGGCACACGCCCGCGGCAACCGTCCCTGTGGCCCGCACCACGTTCTCCGCCAGCTTGTTGAGCGTCGCCTGGAGCGAACCGGCAAAGGCCACCTGCGAGGCGATCTGGGTCAGCGCCTTAAACTCGCGCCCCAGCCGCTTCATCTCCGTCACGTCCCGGAACATCACCATCAGCGACCTGCGGCCATCGAGCGCGAGTGGCACCGCTGTAAACTCGATCTCGATCTCCTTGCTGTCGGGTCGGACCAGCACCGAGGTTCCGCTCAATGGGACGCCCGGCTCCTTTTTCGTTGCTTTGTGAGCTTGGATGGCCTGGCGCAGAGCTTCGCGGGCGTGAGGGGGCATGGCCTCATACGCATCGCGGCCCAGGAGTTCATGGGGTCCGTAGCCGGTGATCCGGCTGGCGGCAGGATTCGCGTAGACGATGCGCTCGTCCTCATCGACCAGGATCACAGCATCCAGGGACGCTTCGAACGGGCGGGATAGCTTGGCCAGTGTCGGGTAGCCTCGCATTATCGTCCCCCGCTTACCTGCGTGATCGTGACCATGCCGATCCGGGCCGCGTACAGCGCAGCCTGGGTCCGGCTCTGCACACCAAGTTTCGCCAGAATGTTGCTCACGTGCGTCTTCACGGTCTTCTCGCCGATGCTGAGGACCTGAGCGATCTCTTTGTTCGCCTTCCCCTCGGCCAGCAGTCTCAGCACGTCGGTCTCGCGCTCAGTGAGCGCCTCTGGGCTTTCGGGGGACCGGACCTCCCGCATCAGGCGCGTGGCGGCTTCCGGCGAGAGCTGCACCTGCCCGGCCGCCGCGGCCTTGATCGCCCGCCGCAACTCGTCGGCCTCGGTGTTCTTCAGCAGATACCCAATCGCGCCGGCCCGGACCGCGCCGACGACCGACGCATCCTCCAGGACGCTGGTCAGGGCCAGGACTTCGGTATCCGGGAGCGTTCGTCTGATCTCTTGCGTCGCGGCGATGCCGTCCACTCTGGGCATCAGCAGGTCCATCAATACGACATCCGGCTGGAGCTCGCGCGCCAGGCGAACAGCCTCCGCCCCGTCGGTCGCCTCAGCCACGACTTCCAGATCGGGATCCAACGCCAGGAACATCCGCAGGCCCTGGCGGACCACGCTGTGGTCGTCGGCGATCAGAATCCGGGTCACCATCGCGTCCATCTCCGACTTTAGACTGGTGGATCCTTGGGCCTCTGTCCTCCGCCTTTAGTCGGAAATTCCGGTCCTCCGCAGGCGGGAGACCCCCCACCGGCGTTCGCTGGATGCTCGAGAGGCCCACCCTGCCGCTTACTAGAGGTGTGGACAAGACGATGATACGTCTTCTGCTCGTCGAGAGCCAGCCTGCTGTTCGCAAAGGACTCCGGATGCGGCTGAACGTGGAGTCAGACGTCAGCATTGTCGGCGAGACCGGAGACGGTCTGACTGCCCTGTGGCAGGCATCGACGCTCCGTCCCGACGTCGTGCTGGTCGACGCTGAGTCGGCGGACATCGACGGCGTCAGATTGATCGCCGCAATGCGCCGCGCCTCACCCGAGAGCGCGGTGGTGATCTTGAGCCTCCGGGATGATGCGGCAAACCGCAGTCGGCTGCAGACGGCCGGGGCGGTCGCATTCGTTTCGAAGCACGAGTACGGAGACCGCCTGCTGCAGGCCATTCGCCAGGCCGCGACCGCCGGTGCGGTGCCGCCCACGCGGGCCTTGCCGGCGGGTGGACTCACGCCGGCTCACGGCGACGGATCAGTTTCATGAGCGCGAGAATGGAGGTTGAGATTCCCACCGTGGCATCTCGATTCGTTGCAAGCTTTTTGCCTCTACGCAATCGCAATCTGCGCGTCTATCTCAGCGGACAGGTCATCTCGTTGATCGGCACCTGGATGCAGGTGACGGCGCAGGCCTGGGTGGTCTGGAGCCTGAGTCATTCCACGACCGCCTTAGGACTCGTCGCCATGCTGGGAACGCTGCCGATCCTGGTGTTGGGACCGTGGACCGGCGTCTGGGCCGACACACTGGACCGGCGCCGGGTGCTGGTCGCGACACAGATGGGGGCGATGGTGCTGGCCGCGACGCTGGCACTGCTCGTGCAGACCGGCGCCATCCAGGTATGGCACGTCTACATCTTTGCCACCTTGCTTGGCATCGTGACGGCGCTTGACATGCCTGCCCAGCAGGCCTTCATCGGCGATCTCTCCGGCATGGAGCAGGTGCGCCAGGCGGTCGTCATCAATAACATGCTCTTCCAGGTTAGCCGGATGCTCGGACCCGCCCTGGCGGGCCTGGTCGTGGCGCAGCTCGGTGCGGCGCCGGCGTTTTGGCTGAACGGCGTGAGCTTCCTGGCAGTCATCGGCAGCCTGCTGATGGTTCGGGCCGATCAGGTCCGCCGGTCAGGTGCAGCGGGTCTCGGCGGATTCTCTGAAGCGCTGCAGTTCATCCGGGACCACCCGCTCAGTCAAGACCTGGTCGTCTCCACGATCATCGTCACCTTCTTCGGAATCTCCGTGATGAATATTCTCCCGGCGGTTGCCGGGCAGGCGCTGCGCGGCAACGCGGACGTGCTCGGGTTGCTGATGGGGGCCTCCGGTGCCGGCGCCCTGGCTGGAGGACTCTTCGTCGTACCCCTGACGCAGCAGATCAGGAGAACCGGTCTCGTGGTCGGCGGCGCCGTGATCTGGACGGGGCTATGGCTGGCGGTCTTCTCCTACGCGACCTGGGTGCCGTTCTCTGCTCTGGCGATGTTCATCGGCAGCTTGGCATTCCCCGTCGTGCTGACGACCGCGAACAGCACCCTGCAGATCCTGGCACCCCCGGACATGCGGGCGCGACTCCTGAGCGCACTCCTGATGGTCAGCTTCGGAGCCCAGCCTCTGGCGTCGCTCTTAGTAGGGTACAGCGCCCAGGTGCTCGGCGCGCTGGAAGCCGTGCGCGCGAATGGACTGCTCATGGCATCGGGGGCGGCGGCGCTGCTCGCACTGCGACCGACGCTGCGGCGGTGGGAAGCCGCGGACAATCGCGACGAGGCGTTCGCAGCGAGTTCGCGCCCCGACGGCGATCATCGCACCGTCGAGACCCGGCCCGAGGCGGCGTGAAGGGAGTCATACGTCAATGACGCAGACGAAAATCAGCCGCAGTGCCGTGTTCTTCATCTTCATGACGGTCCTCCTGGACACCATCGGCTTCGGCATCATCCTCCCCGTGCTCCCCGGGCTGATTATGGAGCTGACCGGGAAGGGTCTCAGCGCCGCCGCCATTTACGGCGGATGGCTGTGGTTCGTGTTTGCCGTGTTGCAGTTCTTCTGCGCGCCCCTGCTGGGCAATCTCAGCGACCAGTACGGGCGGCGGCCGGTGATTTTGTTTTCCCTCTTCGCGCTGGGCCTCGACTATCTCGTGATGGGCCTGGCGCCGACCATCGCCTGGTTGTTCGTCGGACGCGCGGTGGCCGGGATGGCCGGGGCCTCGTACACTCCTGCGTACGCGTATCTTGCCGACATCAGCCCGCCCGAGAAGCGCGCGCAGAACTTCGGGCTGGTCGGTGCCGCGTTCGGGATGGGATTCATTCTCGGCCCGGCCATCGGCGGTGTGCTGGGGGAGCTGGGTCCGCGCGCCCCCTTCTTTGCGGCCGCCGGCATCGCCCTGGTCAACGTGGTGTTTGGCTATTTTGTGCTGCCTGAGTCACTCGCCCGGGAGTCGCGCCGGCCCTTCTCCATCGCGCGCGCCAACCCGCTGGGGACCTTGCTGCAGCTTCGGAACTATCCGGTGGTGGTAGGTCTCGCCGGGGTGTTGTTCCTCTGGCAACTGGGCATTCAGTCCCTGCCCAGCACCTGGTCCTTCTATACGATGTTCAGGTTTGGCTGGTCGAAGGCGGCCATCGGTTACTCGCTCGCCTTCGCGGGCCTGATCATGGCGATCAGCCAGGGCGTCCTGACCCGCGTCCTGATTTCACGCCTGAACGGGGAACGGCGCACCGCCATGGCCGGGCTGCTGTTTGGCGCGGGCGGCTATCTGACATATGCCTTCGCCACCCAGGGATGGATGATGTATGCCGGACTGCTTTCCTGGTTCCTGGCGGCGCTCGTCTATCCGTCGGTCAATGCCCTGATGTCGCAGCAGATCCCGAGTAGCGCGCAGGGCGAACTGCAGGGTGGCCTGGCCAGTCTCAACAGCCTGAGTTCTATTGTCGGTCCGCCCATGATGACGCAGCTGTTCGGACATTTTTCCGGTGGCACTGCGCCGATCTACCTCCCCGGCGCCGCGTTCATCTGCTCCGCCGGGCTGACGACCACCAGCCTGCTGCTGTTTGTTCGCGCCGCTCGCGCCCAAGCCGTTCGCCCTGAAGCATTGCAGCCAGCCACTAACGAATTCCAGGAAGTGCAGGCGGCGCCATGAGACATACGATTTCTTCTTTCCGTCACAGTCTCTTCACCCTTTGCTCACACCCGGTTCATCTTCGCCGGCCACGATATTTGCGCATGAACGTGAGCAGGTCCATCGCCTTGGCCGTGCTGCTGGCGCTGACCACGCCGGTTCTGGCCTCCGCCCAGCCCTTCGACGTCGCTCAGGGCGGGCCCGCTGCGCGCCAGATCTCGTTCGCCGACGTGGCGGCTGCGGTAGTACAGAGCAACTTCCAGCTCCGGGCGGCCGCTCTCAACGTCGCGATCGCTCAGGCGCAGCTGGCCCAGGCGCAGGGCGGCCAGATGCCCCAGGCAACTCTGTCCGGCTCGTATACCCGCACCCAGGAGCCGCCGCCTGCGTTTCTCCTGAACCCCAACATTTACGCCGCTGGTGTGGCCATTTCATATCCGCTCTCCACGGGCGGACGCGTGGAGGCGCAGATCGCACTGGCGCAGGCCAATCTGCGGGGCGCCCAGGCGAGTTTCAATCGCACAAAGCAGCAACTGGTCCACTCGGCCGAACAAATCTACCTGCAGGGCCTGCTGGCCAGTGAAAGCGTGGCGGCTGCCCGCCGGGCCCTGGACGCGGCCAGCGAAAGCCTCCGCGTGGCACGGGTCCGGTTCAGTAGCGGCGCGGCTGCGCAGTTTGATGTCCTGCAGGCGGAGGTGGCCATCGCGAATGCCGAGCAGACCTTGGTACAGGCGCAGACAGGGGTGGCCAACGCCGCAGCTGGCTTGAACGCGGCCCTCAGTCTGCCCCTGGACACTCCACTGCAGCTCACCGACACGTTAGCGCCGCGGCCTGTGGAAGGGACGCTGGCCAGCGCTGTCGCGGCGGCGTTGCGTGATCGGCAGGATCTGGTGGCGCTCCAGAGTCAGATCGCTGTCGCGCAGGCAGGCATTGACCTCGCCAGAAGCGGCGGCCGGCCGGCCGTGTTCCTCGGGGCCGGGTACGAATTCAGCAACTTCAGCGGACAGTCGCCCTACGTCTTCGGAAGCTGGCTGGCGACTCTGAGTGTGACACTGTCGGTCTTTGATGGTGGGATCACGCAGGCGAAGGTCAGCGAAGCGCAGCTGCAGCTGGACCAGTTGAAAATCAGAGAAGCACAGACCAGGCAGCAAATTGAGCTTGACGTTCGCCTGGCCTGGCTGGCGCTGCAGCAGGCGACGGGCCGGTTGACAGCGGCGACAAAAGCCGCTGAACAGGGACGCGAATCAGCGCGACTCGCTTCGGCCCGGTACACATCGGGTGTGGGAACGTCACTGGAACTCTTGTCTGCCCAGGCCGCCCTGGCTCAGGCGGAGCTCTCGTTGGCATCGGCACGGTACGATCAGAACGCGGCACGTATTCAACTGATCCTGGCGACGGGATCACTGTGAGGGATCACATGATGCGGATTCGAGTGCTCACCGTTGGTGCAATCATCCTCGTTCTGGCCGGGGGCCTCATGGCTCTCCGCGCACGGGGCGGCGCCCCGACTCCGGCGGTTAACCAGCCGGCGGCGCAGGTGGCGCCTGTTCTCGTCGGGGTCGCCACCGCGCAACGAGGCGACTTCGTGACAACTGTCACCGCCACCGGGACGGTGGCCAGTTTGCGGGAAGCGAAGATCGCGTCGACGCTCCCTGGCGTCGTGGCCGAGGTCTTCGTGACCGAAGGGCAGCGCGTGCAGGCCGGTGCACCCCTGATGCGCCTGCGCACCGACCAGATGGCCGCGACCGAGGCTCAGGCCCGCGCCGGCGTGGCGCAGGCCAAAGCGGCGCTGAACCTGGCGGACATTAGCGTGCGGCGGATGCGGGAGTTGTCCCAGAGCGGCGCGGTCTCCAGGCAGGAGCTCGATGCCGCGGAGGCGCGGTTCGCGGCTGCGCAGGCGCAACGCGAACTGGCGGAGGCGACGCTGGCTTCAGCGCAGATCCAACTGCGCGACGCGACCGTTACCGCCCCCTTTGCCGGGACGATCACGCAGCGGTCCGTGGAGCCGGGCGAGGGTGTCTCGCCGGCTGTGGGGTCATTTGTCCTTGCGCAGTTGGACGCGGTGTACGTTGAACTGGCCGTGCCGGAGCGGCTGCGATCGGGCCTCCGGGTGGGTCAGACTGTCGCGGTCACCGTGGACGCTGAACCGGGATCTCAGTTCGCAGGAAAGATCGAAAAGATTCAGCCGGCCGCAACGGTCTCCAGCCGGTCGTTTACGGTCAAGGTGCGTGTCCCGAATGCACAGCGCGTGCTGCGCCCGGGGGCGTTCGCCCGCGGGACCATCACGGTCGCGGTCCGGTCCGGTGTGCTGCAGATCCCCGAGCAGGCCGTGCTGGTCACGGCCGGGAACCCCGTCCTCTTCGTGGTGCAGAACGGTCGAGCGGTCCGCCGCGAAGTGGCGCTGGGCGAACGGCAGGGAGGGCTCGTCGAAATCACCTCCGGCCTTACAGCCGGGGACGTGGTCATTGTAGACGGACAGTTGGGATTGACCGATAACCAGCTCGTGGCGCCTCGCGCGCCGTAGTACGCAGTAATAGGAGGACTAACGATGCATCGTCTGGCAGAACTTTCCGTCCGCAGGCCCGTGCTGGCCTCCGTGCTAATTTTGGGGCTGGTCTTCCTGGGTCTGGTGTCATACTCTCGGCTCACCGTGGAGCGCTGGCCGAACATCGACATCCCGTTCGTCGCCGTGAGCGTGCGCGTCCCCGGCGCCTCCCCCGAAGAGGTCGAGAGCGATGTCACCAACAAGATCGAGTCGGCTGTGAACACCATCAGCGGGATCGACCGGCTGTCGTCGACCTCGGCTGAAGGGTTTGCGATCATCTCGCTCCAGTTTCATCTGGAAAAGGACATCGACGTTGCAGCCCAGGAGGTGCGGGATAAGATCAACGGCGTCCTGCGCGATCTCCCCGCCGGGATCGACCCGCCGGTGATCTCCAAATTCGATCCCGGGGCCATCCCTGTCATCACGCTGGCGCTCTCCGCGGACCGTCCTATCCGGGACATCACAGAGTACGCCGACAAGGTCGTCCGGCCGCGCCTGGAGGGAACGCGCGGCGTGGGGCAAGTCGAGATCATCGGCGGCCAGGCGCGCCAGATCAACGTCCTGATCGATCCCGCCCGGCTGATGGCCTATTCGCTCAGCACAACGGACGTCAGCCGCAGCCTGCAAGCGCAGAACGTCCAGATCCCCGCCGGCAGCATCGATCGGGGGATGCAGCGGCTCACGTTGCGAACGCTCGGACGCGTGAGCTCCCTAGACGAATTGCAGAACCTCGTGGTCGTGAACCGCGGAGGCGTCCCGGTCACGCTGGCGGATCTGGCCCGGATCGAGGACGGCGCGGCCGAACCCGAGACCACCGCCAACATCGACGGCACGCCGGCGGTCCTGCTCCAGGTGCGTAAGCAGTCGGGCACCAACACGATCCAGGTGGCCAAAGAGATCAAGGCTCGTCTGGGCGCTATCGAGTCCACGCTGGCGCCGGGCTACCACGTGGCGCTGGTACGCGATCAGTCTGTGTTCGTCGAGGCCTCAACGCACGCAGTCCAAGAACACCTCCTCGTGGGTTCGCTGCTCGCCGCAGCGGTCGTGCTGGTGTTCTTGTGGAATGTCCGTTCCACATTCATCGCCGCGATCGCCATCCCGACATCAATTATTAGCACGTTCGCCCTGCTGGCGGCGATGGGGTTGACGCTCAACACGATCACGCTCCTCGCCCTGGCACTGGTCGTCGGCATCGTCATCGACGACGCGATCGTCGTGCTGGAGAACATCTATCGATTCATGCAGGAGAAGGGTATGCCGCCGCTGCAGGCGGCGATCGAAGGAACACGCGAGGTGGGCGGCGCGGTCACGGCCACCACCATGAGTTTGATCGCCGTCTTCTTGCCGCTGGCGTTCATGAGCGGCATCGTCGGCCGGTTCATGCGCAGCTTCGGCTATACGATGGCCTTCGCCATTGCGGTATCACTCCTGGTGAGCTTTACCCTCACCCCGATGATGTCTGCCCGCTGGCTGCGCCCACGCCGAGCCGGCTCGGGCCGCGAAGGCTCGGGCAGGGGGCGGATCTTCAGCGTGATGGAGGCGTGGTACCGCCGGCTGCTGGAAGCTTCGCTCCGCCGGCGGTGGGTCGTGGTTGTCCTGACCGTGCTCACCCTGTTCAGCGTCGCCCCGCTCGGCATGGCGGTGAACAAGAACTTCCTGCCCGAGGACGACACATCGCAGTTCGAGGTCGTGGTGCGGGCCCCCGAGGGCTGGAACCTCAACGCCACCGAGCGCCTGGGAACACAGATGGCCGCGGACATCAGGAGGCTGCCGGGTATCACCTACACAATCGTCACGACAGGCGACGACCCGCAGCACTCCGCAAACCGGTTCACCATCTACGCGCGCATGGCTGACGTGGAGCAGCGATCTGTGAGTCAAGATAGCATGATCATTCGCGTCCGCAACGAGGTGCTGCCGCGCTACGCTCCCCTCGGCCTCCACACACAGGTGGGGCCGGCGTCGGAGTTCGGCGGCAGCGGACAGTTCCAGCCGATCGAATACGTCATCGGCGGGCCGGACCTGGCCGTGCTCACCCGTGCGGCCCAGGCAGGTGAGAAGGTCCTGCGGGAGATCCCCGGGGTCGTCGACGTCCGGTCTTCTTTGATCGGCGGGCGGCCGCAGCTTGGTCTGACGGTGGATCGGCCTCGCGCTGCCGATCTCGGGGTGAGCGTTCTGGACGCCGCGAGCGCCCTCCGTGTGCTCGTGGCCGGAACCCAGGTGTCCACGTTCGCTGAAGGCGGGGAGCAGTATGACATCTATCTGCGGGCCGACGCCCCCTATCGCCGCGATCTTACCGCGCTGAGCCAGTTCACCATTGGGTCGGCAAAGCTGGGGGCAGTCCCGTTGGAGCAGGTGGTGCAGGCACGTCCCGGCACAGGTCCGGGCGAAATCGAGCACTTTAGCCGGCGCCGCCAGGTGACGCTGACCGCAAACCTCCTGCCCGGAACCTCTCAGTCCACCGTCCTGCAGCAGCTGGACCGGGGGATTCGCGCGCTGAGATTGGGTCCGGAGTATGCCATCGAGCCTGCCGGACAGGCGGCCGAGCAGGGACGGCAGGCGCAGGCCTTCATGACGGCCTTCCTCCTGTCCTTCGTGTTCATGTACCTGGTCCTGGCGGCTCAGTTCGAGTCGTGGTTGCACCCCATTACGATCCTGCTCTCGCTGCCGCTGACCGTGCCATTCGCGTTCGTGTCGATCCTAATGCTGCACGGGTCGCTGAACATCCTCTCCCAGCTGGGGATTCTGGTACTCTTCGGCGTGGTGAAGAAGAACGCGATACTGCAGATCGATCACGCCAATCAGCTGCGGGCGCAGGGCATGGAGCGCGACGTCGCCATCGTGGCCGCGAGCCGGGACCGGTTGCGACCGATCCTGATGACGACGGTGGCCTTCGTCGCCGGCATGCTTCCGCTGGCGATCTCCCGCGGCGTGGCCGCGGAGACGAACCGGGCGATGAGCTCGGTGATCATCGGGGGCCAGGTGCTCTCTCTCCTGCTTACCCTGGTGGCCATCCCGGTCATCTATTCGCTCTTTGACGATCTCAGCAAGGCCCGGATCCTGTCTCGGGTCGGTGCCCTCCTCCGGGCGCCATGGCAGTGGATCACCGCCGGGCTGCGCGTCATCTCGCGCCGCCGGGCCGCGGGCCCGGTACCGTCCGAACTCCCCGGGAACGCCATCGCCGCGGAGGAGGCGAAGTGATCGAGGCGCGGTGATTGGGCTGTCGCCGATCATGCCTTGACCGCTGGCAGCGTGGATGAAGGAGGATGAATTCAGTGGACGCGACGATGATTCTTCTCCGGGTGATTCATATCTTGTCAGGGGTCTTCTGGGCGGGGGCAACGTTCTTTCTCGTGGGCTTCCTGCAGCCGGTGGTCGCGGCGAGTGGACCCGAGGGCGGCCGGTTGATGCAGCGCCTCACCTCACAGAAACGCTTCCAAATGGCCATGCCGGTCGCGGCGGGGTTGACCATCCTCTCAGGCCTCGCGCTGTATGGCCGGGTCTCCGCAGGGTTTCAGATCGCCTGGATAACCTCTGGGACAGGGCTGGTGCTGGCGTTGAGCAGCGTAGCGGCGATTCTTGCGGTCGTTACCGGCGGCGTCGTCCAGCGGCCCATGGCCACGCGGCTGCAGGTCCTGGCCGGTGAGGTTCAGGGGTCGGGCGCACCACCCAGGCCGGCGCAGATGGGAGAGATGCAGAGACTCCAACGCCGGATCACTAGGATCTCGCTATGGATCGCGCTGTTACTGATTGTGGCTGTCGTGGGAATGGCAAGTGCCCGGTACGTCCGAATTTAAGGACCAGGAGGTTGAGAATGAGCACGAACGTCAAGAGAGGGACCGAATCCACGGCGCGGCCGGCGCCTCGGCAGCTCGCTACGTCCACAGATCTGAAGCCGGAGGACGTGCGAACCATCAGTGAAGCAGTGAACCCGCTGATCGCTGACGCGTTTGCGCTCTACGTAAAGACAAAGAATTTCCATTGGCATCTGGCGGGGCCACGATTCCGCGACTACCATCTCCTGTTTGACGAACAGGCCGGCGCGATTCTGGAATCCATCGACCCGCTGGCGGAGCGGGTGCGGAAACTCGGCGGCACGACCATCCGCGGCATTGGCCACATCGGCCGATTACAGACAATTAAGGATGACGACGACGACTTCGTGCCGACGTCAGAGATGATCCAGCGGCTGCTGGCGGACAACCGGCGCATCGCCGAGCAGCAGCGGCGAGCGATCGAGGTGTGCGACAGCCGGGGCGACACTCCGACGGGGAACCTCCTGCAGGAGATCCTCGATCAGACCGAGCGACGCATCTGGTTCCTGTACGAACTGAGTCAGGCTGACGCGTAGGGCATCTCGGGAGAGCCACAGATGACGACGTTGCCGCGACGCGCGCTTGGCCGGACGGGCCTCGAAGTGACCAGCCTCAGCTACGGGGCGATGGAGCTGCGCGGCACCCCCGCCGGCCCGGAGGTCTCGGACGAGCAGGCCGAGCGTGTGCTGAATGCCACCCTGGACGCCGGCATCAACTTCATCGACACCGCGCCGGACTACGGCCGCAGTGAGGAACGGATCGGTGCGTCCATCGCCCGGCGGCGCGCCGAGTACTTCCTGGCCTCAAAGTGCGGCTGCGTCCCTGGGGTGGGGATGAGCGGCGAGCACGTCCACACGGCAGAGAATATCCGCGCCGGCGTCGAGCAGAGCCTGCGCCGCATGCGGACCGATTATCTGGACCTCGTCCAGTTCCACCGCAGCCTCACTCCACGGGAATTCGAGGAGCACGGCGCGTTAGCGGAACTCCAGCGGATGCAGCAAGAGGGCAAGGTGCGCTTCATCGGCGTCTCCGGGACGCTGCCAAATCTGAGCGCGCAGATCGCGATGGGCGTCTTCGACGCGTTCCAGATCCCCTACTCGGCGCTGCAGCGCGAGCATGAGGACGTGATCGCCCGCGCATCGGCCTCGGGGGCGGGCATCATCATCCGTGGCGGCGTGGCGCGCGGCGCGCCGATGGACTGGCGCCGGACGTACTACATGCAGCCGGGGAGCATTCCGCGCGACCGCTGGGAGCAGGCCCAGCTGGACGAGCTGCTGGACGGGATGGACCGCATGGAGTTTACCCTGCGCTTCACGCTTTCGCACCCAGACCTGGACACGACGATCGTTGGCACGCGAGATGTCGGACACCTACAGGCCAACGTGGACGCCGCGGTGAAGGGACCGCTCCCGCCGGACGTGGTGGCAGAGGCGAAGCGGCGCCTGGCGGAGGCCGGCTCACGCCCGCAACCCGTCGCACGATGACCTCGGGAGGATCGCGCATGGATCCCGGAAATGATGCCCCGCCGGTACGAGGTATCACCGGTTTGAATGCATTCTTGTGGTTCATCCAGTTTTTTCTTGCTGCTCAATACCTTTTCCACGGCTGGCTCTTCATCAGCCCGCCACCTGCCATGGTTGAAGCGATGGCGGGGATGGGATTGCACGTGTCGTTTCGGCAGTTCATCGGCATCGCAGAAGTCGTGGCGGCGATCGGCCTGGTGCTGCCCGGGCTCACGCGGATGCTCCCGTCGCTGACTCCACTCGCCGCACTGGGGCTGACGGTCGTGATGATCAGCGCCACGATCTTCCACATCAGCCGCAACGAGATCCCGAGCGCAGCCTCTACCGTGAATCTGCTTGTATTAGTTGCACTCACCGCCTATCTGCGCTGGAAAGTCGTGCCGGTCAGGAGTCGCGCAGGCCAACATTGATCGAGTTCGGCCCACCCGCGGGAGTCAGATCCTGAGGAGCCTCATCCCCGCTGCCAGCGCGGTGTGAGATTCGGTAGCGTCTTGAATCTGTCCGAAGTCGACAGGAGGGCCGGGAGGGACGGCGTGTGGGCGCAACGCCAGATGCCACCACCCCACGTCGTGCCACGC
>Ga0209689_1000764_pt1 | contig 23080 bp, 27 predicted proteins | sample GraSoiAngelo_149_FD_187119 | JGI IMG/M metagenome (GOLD analysis project Ga0209689, IMG submission 187119) | Grasslands soil microbial communities from the Angelo Coastal Reserve, California, USA - 14_1009_09_30cm (SPAdes) (version 2) | ecosystem: Environmental > Terrestrial > Soil > Grasslands ... | reverse complement strand
GAGCTCGACGACGGGAGTGGGCTCCTCCAGGGTGCGGGAAAGGACATGCGGTCTATCACCCTCCGGGCGCCGGCCGACGCCGAGCGGCCGGCGGTCAAGCGGATGGTGCGGAGCGCGTTCAAACTCGGCGGAACGCCAGCGCGAGCCCTGAAGAGCTCGGGGTAGCCTGAAGAGCGCGGGTGGAGTTCGCCATCCTCAGCGACCCCCAGGCGCAGCCTTCGGCCTTCTTCGAATGAGCGAGCGCTAGCCCAGGGGCAGCAAAGCGGGCCGGCTCTCTGCCGGCCCCCTTCTGAATCGTAGGCGGGGTTAGGCCATGGTCGCCAGGTGCTCGCCCAGGCGCTCGTAGGTCTCTCGCATTCCAGCTTCCATCCCCGACTGGACATGCCCGTCGCGGTCCTCGCGCGACTTGTACTGCAGCCTGCTGGTGATGGTCGTCTTGCCGCCATCCTCGGTAAAGGTCGCGGTGACCAGGTAGTCATGTCCGGGCATCGCCTCCCAGCCCTCGCTGTAGACGACGTGGTCTGGGGGCGCGATTTCGCGGTAGACGCCGGAGAAGGCATCTTCGCGGCCGGTCTCCTTGTCGCGCACCACGTACCGCCAGGCACCTCCCGGGCGCAAGTCGATCTCACACACGGTCATGGTCATGCGTCGCGGACCCCACCAGTGCTTGACGTGCTCTGGTTTGGTGCATGCCTCGAACACGAGGGCGCGAGGTGCGTCCACAACCGCCGTGATCACGAGTTCCCGATCCGACGGAGTGGTCACTGTGACAACGGGTTTACTTTTCACTGTCATGTTTTTCCTCCCTGGTTTTTAGCTCCTGCAGGTAATCGTCGAGTTGACCTATGCGTTCCTCCCAGCGCTCGCGATATCGTTCCAGCCAATCCGAGACGTCTTTCAGCGGGGCTGCTTCAAGCCGGCACGGCCGCCACTGTGCCTGCCGGCCCTGGGTGACCAGGCCTGCCTGGCGAAGCACCTTGAGGTGTTTGGACACCGTGGGCAGCTTCAGATGGAACGGCTCGGCGAGCTGCATGACAGTGGCCTCGCCCTCCGCGACCCGGGCCAGAATCGCCCTGCGGGTGGGATCGGCAAGGGCCGCAAACGTCACACTCAGCTGATCAGTCGGCATCGTACTTTCTCCAATGGCTAATTAGCTAATCGGCAGAATAGCAGTAGGATGTCCGCCTGTCAAGTGTCAAGGCGCATCCGCTGATGTTCGCCGCCCTCACGCACGTCGTCGATCCGCCGCCCTGATAGCCTGGCGGTGCCTTGGGGATCCCCGGCTTACTCGTCTTCGCGATCGACCCGGTCTCAGCCTCGGTTCGGGAAGGCTAGCCCGGTCCATGCTGACGGTGCGGCGGGACCAGGAAATTCATCGCGAGGATGGGGGCTGGTTCCGGGCCGCCTGGCACTTCTCGTTCGACCATTACCGCGATCGAGATCAGATGGGAATTGGGCCACTGCGCGTCTTCAACCACGATCAGCTTGCCCCCGGTGCCGTCTGGCCCATGCACCCGCACACCGACGTGGAAGGCATCACCTACGTCTGGAAAGGGACTTTCCGACACGCCGACAGCCTGGGCAACGACGGCATCCTTCATCCCGGAGGCATCCAGCTGATGACTCTTGGGTCAGGCGCGGAGCATTCGGAGCAGAACGGGTCGCAGACCGAACCGATGGAGTTCCTGCAATTGTGGATTCTTCCCGACACTCCGGGCCTCCCGCCTGAGGTCCAGCAGCGGCAGTTCACCACCGATCAGCGCTCGGACCGGCTGCTGAAGGTGATCGGGCCTGAAGGCGGCGAGGTGATCAGAGTCCACCAGGACGCCGGTGTTTACCTGGCGGCGCTGGCGCCAGGCAGAGAGGTCACCCATGGCTTGGGAGCCGGTCGCGGCGGCTACCTTTATTTGATCGAGGGCGGGCTCGAGGTTGGAGGTCAGGCGCTCAGGACGGGCGATGCGGCAAAAATCTCCGAGGAGCCGAGCCTGCGGATCCGCGCCAGCGAATTCGCTGAGCTGATCCTGGTAGACGTTCCCCTGCGGTTTACACCGGTTGGCGTCTGGTCCCGCTGAGCAGGAACCGATTGGGGGATGACCCGGAGGGATCGAAGGATGGATCCGCTCCGGGTCTTCTTTTGGGGGGAGGCTATTCCTGCCCGTCGAACTGGTGGTCGACTTTCGATTCTGTGGTGGCTCCGGGAGCCTCGTTGGTGTCTCTTCGAACGGTTTGAGCAAAGGCTCAGGCGCATGCCCGGCCGGCTCGAGCTGGTCGATGACGGCGCGCGGGGCGCGACCTTCCGGCTGTTCCTGCCCGCCCAGAACGGTAACATAAATGCTACGGTACCTCCCCGGGCCGGTTGCGACCGGGTCCGGCGTAGGGGGCTGATCTGGAGGAGGTGGAAAAATGGCAGGCAGCGTCAGGGGCTCGGGCACCAGGCAGGCGCCCTGGGTTCTCAAGACACCGCCCGGGACTTCGGAGTTTCAGGCCTTCCGCGACCCGGCTCTCGACCCGCCCGCGCTGGTGGTGACGGTAGGAAAAACCGAGCTGCGCTACCAGCTGCGCTGCCTCGATGACCTGCATGCGATGCTCAAGAAGCGCGGCGACTGGATGGCGCTCGGCAGCGCCGACGAACAGAAGCCCGCCGCCGAGGGCACGGTCGAAGCCTGGGCTCGATCGCCGAAGAACCCGGTCGGCGTCTGATACGGCCTGAAGAAGGGATTGCGTGGACGCTTCGGGATGTACGTGCCCCCGGTCATGGAAGCTCTGAAGCTGGCGGAGGTAGAGCACCTTCCGAAGAACAACAGGATGCGCGCTCTCTAAAAAACGGGGCCGCCTCCGCAAAAGGGCGGCGGTAGAGTGGGGCGGTGAGCCGGAAGCGCGGTAAGTCGGGTAGGCGCGCCGCCCCCAGGCGTTCCCAGGCGTCGACGCGCCGGTCGCCGGCGGGCGCGAACGCTGCGCCTGCGGGACGAGCGGCCAATCGGAGCCGCATTCTCTTGATGATTGTCGGCGCGGCGGTCCTGCTCACAGGTGCCGTCGCCTACCGGGTCTTCGCCGGGACCTCGCCCGCGACCAGCTCGTCAGCCACCCTTTTAGCCTCTACCGCCGGCCAGGCGCAGGGGGAAACCGTAGACGGCATCTCCTGCCAGACGTCTGAGCAGGTCGTTTACCACATTCACGCCGAGCTGATGGTATTTGTCGCTGGCGAATCCAGGGTGATCCCAGAGGGAATTGGCATCGTCGGCTGCTTCTACTGGCTGCACTCGCACACCCGCGACGGGATCATCCACATCGAGTCGCCGGTTGACCGCATCTACTCACTCGGAAACTACTTCGACATCTGGAAGCAGCCGCTCTCGACCACCCAGGTTGGTCCGGCGACCGGAGCGGTGAACGCTTACGTGAACGGGGTGCGCTTCAGCGGCGATCCCCGGTCGATCCCGTTGACCCCGCACGCCATTATCCAGCTGAACGTGGGCAGCGAGGTACCGGCTCATACCTTTACGTTCCCGCCCGGCCTCTGAAAGGGGGACCTCGCCGTGAGGTCCCCCTTTTCGGTTACGAGCCCTCGGTCACCTCATAAACTTCCGTCGCCGGATGCCCAGCCTTTGCGTGGACGGCCTCCACCGCCTCCTTGTTTGGCCCCTTGGCCAGACAAAACACCTTCCCGGCTTTCGAGTCGAGCCAGTACCGCACGTACTCGACGCCGGTGCCTTTCTGGACTTCCAGGTCTTTCTTGTGCGCCTCCATCAGCTGTTGAAGCGACACGTGCATTCCCTCGTGGACATCCATATAGGTTGGCAAAGCTTCCACCTCCATGCTTGGCTGGATCGGTCGACTCCGGATCATCCTAACCGACGCCGGTGACCCGATGCCTCTCTCGAAAGCTTGACACGGGCATCGCAAATGCTTAACCTACGAGTTAATGGTTCACCATTCGGTTAAGTCCGCCACCCTCGATACCGTCTTCTCCGCGCTCAGCCATCCCACCCGGCGCGCCGTCCTGACGCGGCTCGCCCGAGGCGACGCCTCGGTGGGGGAGCTGTCCGCGCCCTTCTCCATCTCGCCGCCCGCCATGAGCAAGCACCTTCGGGTGCTCGAAGAGGCCGGCCTGGTCAAGCGCCACCTCGACGGCCGCGTTCATCGACTGCAGCTGGTCGCCGCACCGATGCGCAGCGCCGCCGGCTGGATCGCCGAATATGCCGAGTTCTGGAGCCAGCAGTTCGAGTCCCTGGCGAGGTTCCTCGAAGAGCCAGCTGCGAAACCGCCGCGGAAACCAAGGCGACCAGCCGGTGGGGCGGGGTGAGCATGCAGAACCCGACATCGACCGAGGTCCTGCGCATTACCCGGACGTTTCCCGCGCCGCGCGAGCGCGTGTTCGCCGCGTTCACCGAGACCGAGCTGCTCAAGCAGTGGTGGGGGCCGGCCGGCTTCACGCTGCCGAGCGCCTCGGTCGATCTGAGACCCGGCGGCCGCTATCGCTTTGGCATGAAGCCGCCGGAGGGCGACGTCATGTACCTGGTCGGGACCTTCCGGGAGGTCAAGCGACCCGAGCGGCTGGTCTACACCTGGGCGTGGGAGCAGCAGCCCGCGATGGAAACTGTCGTCACCATCGAGTTCAACGAGGCGGAGGGAGATACCGAGGTGGTGGTAACCCAGGAACGGTTCCCGGACGAAGGGACGCGACAGCAGCACGGCTTCGGCTGGGAGGGCGGCCTCGACCGCCTGCAGGAAATCTTCAGGAGGAAACAGCATGTCAAATCCTAAGCTCGAGTATCAGGCTTACGTTCGGACCACACCCGGCAAGCTCTGGGATGCGATCACCAGTCCGGAGCAGACCAGGCAGTACTTCTACGGGCTCGCGGTGACCTCGGACTGGAAGCCAGGCGCTTCGATCAAGCATCTGTTCCCCGACGGGAAATCTCAGGTCGAGGGCAAGGTGCTCGAGGTCGAGCCCGGAAGGAAAATCGTCCACACCTTCGCCACCACCGGCTCGACGGATGGCGCCAGCAGGGTGACATGGGAAATCCAACCGATGGGCGCGGTGACGCTCCTGACGCTGACCCACGACGACTTCGACGGGGAAACCGACACCTATCGCTCCGTGGCACGCGGCTGGAATCCAGTCGTGTCCGGGTTGAAGACGCTGCTCGAAACGGGCAAGCCCCTCGAGATCCCGGCGCCCGAGACCGCGGCGACCGGTTAGCCGGGCGGCCCTCAGGTCCAGGGGAGAGCGGCGCGCTCTCCCCAGTAATCCTCCGGCGCTTGCGCCAGGCTGCCGAGGCCGTCCGATTCGCTGACGGTCAGCCTGACCTCGAGAGCGCCCAGGTTGCTCAAGAGCTGGTCGACCGTTGCGGCGCCGGAGAGCACCACGTCGGCCCAGGGATTCGCCAGCGCGGCAGCGATGGCCAGCGCGTCGACCGAAGTCCCGCGCCGTTCCGCCATTTCACCCAGCGGTTGCGCGCGCGTCTCCAGGTCCCGATCCGTTAGCCTCCCATTGGCGAGCGCCTCCTTGACCAGTACGCCCCAACCGGCCGAGTGTGCCTCGGCAAGCGCGGGTCCGGCGGACGGCTCGAGCAGGTTCCAGGTTGCCTGGACGGCGTGAAAAGGACTGGTGCCATCGACCCTCAGGCTTAGTGCCCGGCGGATGACGTCGGCCTGGCGAGGTCCGCTGACGGTGAGGCCGATCCGGAGCCGTTCGGCGCTCAATGTAACCAGCTCAGCCAGGACCTCGCGGTTATCCAGGACTCCGCTCTCGAAAGTCGCCGAATGCACCTGGTAGAGACGGAGCCGGCTGCCGAGGAGGGCGCGGCTCTCGGCCAGCTGCCGCCGAAGCGCTGCCAGCGAGTGGTCCTTGACCTCGTGCACCGGCGCGTCGAGCCGCCAATCCCCAACGTACCTGTAGCCCCATTTCGAACCGATCGTGATCGCGTCCGCCGGGATTGCGTGTCCCTTCAGCCAGCTGCTCAGGAACTGCTCGGCAAGGCCGTAGGAGCGGGCGGCGTCGACGTATCGCACGCCGCGGCTGTAGGCGGCGTCGAGCAGTTGATGAGTGCGGGCTTCGAGCGCAGCGACGCTCCGATCTGTCCCGAGGTCATCGTCCCGCCCGGCCGTGATGTACCCGGGGCGGCCGACTGCCGCCAGGCCGAGCCCGATCGGTGTCACGCTGAGCCCGGTCGAGCCCAGCGTCTTCACGGTGCCAGCGCCTAGGGGCTCCGGAGGATCCGGGCCTTTTCCTGCTCGAACTCGGCCTCCGAAATCGTGCCCGACGCTTTGAGCTCCGCGAGCTTGCGGAGCTGGTCGTAACGGTCGGATGTCTTCGCATCGGCGCCTCGGCCAGGCCCGGTGGTCGGCTCGCCAAGCGCGGCCCGGACCATCCCGAGGATGTCGTCGCGAATAACCCGCCCGTTGATGTGCGCCGGCACGAGATACTTGGATCCCGAGGCGGTCGCGATGGTGACGGTAGAGTAGCCGACGAAATGCTTCTGAAAGACGACGTCCACCACGTCCTTGAGGAAGATGGCCACCTGGCTCTTACCCGATGGCTCGGCCGGGCAGAAGAGCCTCTGGGTGGTCAGGGTCACGGCGTGGCGGGCCAGCCCCCAGTCGCTAGCGGTCCGGACGATGACCTCGCCTGGTTGCAGCGAGAAGCCGGGCGGCAGGGCGGTATCGTCCTGGCCAGGGCTCATGGCTAGCCGGTGACCTTTTCCATCTGCCCGGCGCCCAGCGCCGCGGCGGCAACTTCGTCGAGCGGCTTGTCGATCGAGGCCTCCACGGCGGCAATCACGGCGCCTTCGACGAACGGGGCATTGCTTAGAATCACCCGGCCGCCTGCCTCGGCCAGCTGCTCGATTGCCATCTGCGTGCTGAGCACGGCGCTGCCCAGGTCCACCAGGATGAGCACCCCCTCCGGACCGCGCACTTCCTCAATCGCGCCGCGAATCGCGTTGGCGTCCGTCCCCAGGCGGCCGTCCGCGGTTCCGCCGGCGACCGCGATCTTGACCTTGCCCTGGGTCATCTGACCGGCCAGGTCGCGCACCCCGGTGGCGAGCTGCAGACTGTGCGATACCAGGACCAGGCTAACGGTACCCATATGCCCTGGCCAGGATCTCCACCGGGTGGGCGGAGCTTGCGCCGGCACCGTGCTCCACCTGCATCCGGCAGGTCTCGCAGTCGGCCAGCACCGCGTCGCTGCCCGCCGCCTTGACCGCGGCGAAGAGGCGGCTACCGATCTTCATGGAGAGGTCGTACTTCTCGACCTTGACCCCGAACGTCCCGGAGATCCCGCAGCAGCCCTCATCGACCTCCTCAACCTGGACGCCAGGCACCAGTCGAAGCAGCCGCATCGCCGGGTAGCCGATGCCGTGAGACTTGAGGTGGCAGGGAGCGTGATAAAGGACCCGCATCGGCACCTGCTGGAAATCGAGGTCGAGCTCTTTCGCCTCGTGCAGCATCCACAGGTATTCGCAGATGTCGTAGGTGCGTGCGCCCAGAGGTTCCGCGCCGGGGATGTCGAGCAGGTGGGAATAGTCGTGTTTGAGCATCAGGCCGCAGGAGGTCGAGCTGGCCACGATATCCATCTCGCCCGCGAGCGGAGTCAGCAGCCGCACGTTCTGCACCCCGTATTTTCGGGCCAGGTCCGTGTTGGAGTTGACCACCGCCGGGATACCGCAGCACTGCTGCCTGGGCACGACCACCTCGATCCCGTTTCGCTCCAGGATGGCCACCACCATTTCGCCCAATCGCCGCTCGTTGTAGTTGACCCAGCATCCGTAGAAATAGGCGACCTTGCGCCGGGCCCGGGCCGGCCTTGGGTGTCGCCTGTGCCAGCGCTCAAAGGTCAGAAACTGATAGCGGGGGAGGGGACGCTTGCGGTGAATACCGACAAACCGCTCCATAAACCAGCGTAGCAGGGGATTCCTGTTACCGAGGTTGGCGAGGGGGGCGGTCAGGCTGCCGAAGGTGCCGAGCAGCCTGGTGTGGCCGAGCAGGAAATCGCGCAGCGTTCTTCCCCGCTCGCGGGCCCCCTTGTTCTGCGCCCGCCGGATGTAAGTCTGGATGCTGACCTGTGAGGGGCAGGTGACCTCGCAGAGCTTGCAGCCCGAGCAGAGGTCGAGCCCGGCAACCACGCTCGGTTCCTGGGGGATGCGAAATCGCTCAGACTCCGGGCCTAGAAGCTTTGGTCCGCGAAAGATCTCGGTATTCCGCGCCACCGGACAGACCGTGTTGCAGGCGGTGCACTTGGTACACGCCTCGACGGGAGCCTGTTCCTCGACCGTGTCCGTGACCGGCTCGAAGTCTTCGGTGATCATGCTGCGGCCATCGCCTCCATGGCGGCCCGATAGCCGGTGGCGATCGCCATCCCGCCTCGCGACTTCGTTCCGGATGGATCGTACCCGGCAATCGCCCCGCCCGCTACGAATACGTTATCCGCCAGCGGGCGGCCCGTCTCATCTGCCGGCTGCAGCCGGTCGGTTACCGGGTATCCGAGCTGGGCGTACGGTTGCACTCCGAAGATGGATTCCGCGGTCCGCTGACTTGGGACGGCATGCTCGGCGATGACGCGACCGAAGAATGGATCGCGCACCAGGTGGACCCCGGCCCGAAGGGCGCCATCCACCCAATCCTCCAGCGCCAGCACGTAGGCTCTGGCCTCGATCGGCTGTTCGCGGCCCGCCGACTTGAGAAGGATCCTGGTGCATCGTCCCTCGGTGACCGTGGCCGCGTGGGCGGGTGCGTTCCAGAAAAGCTCGACGCCAGTCTCCTGCAGGTGCTTGCGCAACCGGTCGAAGAGACGCAGGGCGGCGACCGACGGCGGCACCGTGGGGATCTCAAAGACCGGATAACCGAGCGCCGTCTCGAAGTCGGCGTAGACCTCCTCTGCGCGAGTCAGGCCCAGCACCGCCGGCAGACCGACGCGCACGCCGTCGCCGGAGATCTGCCGGCGCATCCGATTTGCAACTTCTGCGCGGAAGCCGCGGTCCTCGAAGCTCCGAGCCAGGTCGATCGACGTAAAGAGGCGATCGGCGTCGAAGCCGGGGGCGGCAATCCGGATCGCGCTGACCTGATTGCCCGTTCGCCAGGATCGCCGGAGGTTCGCCGCGGCCAGCTCAGGGGCAAAGTCCTGGTACCCGTGGAAACCGCAGAGCACGATCGGGTCGGCCCTTCGCAGATCCCCCGCGGCCATGCTGGCTGGAACCAGGCAGCTGGGTTTGGGGGTGCCGGTGGCGGTCGGCAGCAACACGTTGCGCGCCAGAGTTCCCTCCCAGACCAGCCCAGCCTCCCGCAGCCATTCGAGGAGCATCTTGGTTCCCCCCTCGAGAGCCGGCCGCCCCGCTCGGGCGTAAGGATGGCTCGGCTGATCCTTGATCAGGCCGGCCACGGCCGCCCCGGGATCGTCGACGGGCTCGGCGGCGCCCGCATCCGCGTAGCCGAGCACGTCGATGGTGGCGTATAGAAAGTAGAGAGAGGAGAGCCCGGGCCAGACGAGCACGACCTCCCGGTCCGATCTTTGAATTGCCCGGGCAGCGGTGAGAGCCGCAAGGCCGCCTCCGACGACCGCAAGGTCAGTCTTCACCCGCGAGCCTCAGCCGGGACGGGACGCCTCGAGGGCAGGCGCGGTTCGCGGGTTTCCGGCCGGTCGCCATCGATGGCGAGCTGGCGGTCCAGGTTGAACAGCTCCATCTGCAAACCGGTACCGACCTGGGCCTGCCGGAGCTGGCTTCCCCAGAAGACGTGGCGAACTCCCCGCCATCGGGTTTCAAGGAAGTCGGCCATGGCCCGGGTGGCCTGGGAGCCGTCCAGGCCCCGGTCGGTTACCAGCCGCGCGGCCAGCCGGTAAGAGCAGATCGCTGCCTGGCAGGGTCCCATGCCTGCGCGGGTGCGGCGGCGAACATCCTCCAGGGTGCGCACCGCCGGATCCGCAAACCAGGGAGCGGCATCCCGGGGCCGCACCATCTCGCACTCGCAGAGCAGAGGTTCGAGGGGATGCTCGCCACTGTGCGGCTTGGGAACGCCCAACTGGGCCGGCCGGTGGCGGAGCTGGTCGAGAGAGTCATCGTGGTCGCTGATCGGGACATCGGCCGTGGTGCAGGGATTCCCCACTCCCAGCCGGCGTGCCACCAGGTCGACGACCCGCTCAGCCATCAGCCGGTAGGTGGTGACCTTGCCGCCAACGATCGAGGTCAGGCCCTTGACGCCGTCGCGTACCTCGTGATCGATGACCGCGAAGTTGCGGCTCATCTCGCGACCCTCCGCTTCCGCGCCCAGGTCATAGAGCGGCCTGACCCCGGCATAGGCGCGCATGGCGCGAGCGGTGGTCACGCCGTCGAGCATCAGCGCTCCCTCTTCGATCATCCGGCGAACCTCGTCCCACTCGATTGGCAGGACCTCGGGATGTGGGACCTTCGCCGAGGTGGTGCCAAGGATGGCGACGCTCAGCGCCGGAACCACGATGTCACCGTCGCCCGGCTTGTGGCAACGGTTGATTGCGGCGTGGGCCAACCGGTGGGAGAGCACCACCATGACGCCCTTTACCGGGACCACCCTTACCTCGACCCCAAGCAGTCGCGCGACCAGGCCCGACCAGGCTCCGGTCGCGTTGATCACGGCCTGGCACGCGATGGCGGTCTCAGCCCCGGACATGACGTCGCGAAGCCGGACACCGGTGACGCGGTCGCCCGCGCGCGAAAAACCCACCACCTCCGTGTAGGTCATCACCCGTGCCCCGCGACGCCGGGCCGACTCGGTATTGGCGAGCACCAGGAAGAAGGGGTCGAGGTGCCCATCCTCGGGTAGCCAGAAGGCGGTCCGCACGTGTCGTGACAGGGCCGGCTCCCGGCGCCGCGCTTCTTCGACCGAGATCCGCTCGCAGGTTATGCCCGCCTGGCGGCAGCCTTCGACAAATCGCGGTTCCCATTCCCGATCCTCGTCGGTGACCGAGACGAAGTAGCCGCCGGTATCCTCGATCGTGGTCCGCGCGATCTTCCTGAGGATGCGTCCCTCTTCCACACATTCGATGGCGGCCTGCAGGTCGTTGACGCAGTAGCGACCGCCGGAGTGGAGGAGCCCGTGGGATCGCCCGGTCGTGCCCGAGGCCAGGTCGCCCTTCTCGACCAGGACAGCGTCGATGCCGCGCATGGCCAGGTCGCGCAGCACGCCCGCCCCGGTCGAACCTCCGCCGATGACGACCACGCCGGTGCTCAGGTCAGGCATTCACATCATTTAAGACATAAAAGGGGAAAGGCCTTGCCGCGGCCTTTCCCCATCGGGTCGAAGAGCCTACTTCTTCTTGCTCCTCCCAGCGCCGGCCGCGGCCGGTTCCTTGTCCACCCACTTGAGGGTACGGGTAACCGCTTTCTTCCAGCCTGTCAGGCCATCGTCGCGCTGCTTCTTCGACCACTTGGGATCGAACACCCGGTCGACCTGCCAGTTCTTGCGCAGCTCGTCCAGCGTGCTCCAGAAGCCGGTAGCCAGCCCCGCGCCATAAGCGGCCCCCAGGGCCGTGGTCTCATCGACCGTCGGCCGGATGACCTGGACGCCGAGCACATCGGCCTGCAGCTGCATCAGGAAGTTGTTCTTGACCGCGCCGCCGTCGACCTTCAGCTTCTTCAGCTTCACGCCGGAGTCCTTCTCCATGGCGTCGGCGACTTCCTTGGTTTGATAGCAGATGGCCTCGAGAGTCGCCCGTACCAGATGGGCACGGGTAACATAGCGGGTCAGACCGACCACCGCCCCGCGCGCATACATGTCCCAGTGGGGGGCGAACAGTCCGGAGAACGCGGGCACGAAATAGATGCCGCCCGAGTCTTCGACCGAGCGAGCGATCTCCTCGGTCTCTGCCGCATTCTTGATGATCTGCAGGTTATCCCGCAGCCACTGGATGGCAGCACCCGTGATCGCGATCGACCCCTCGAGGGCGTAGACACACTTGCCCGCTTCGAGCCCATAACCCGCGGTTGTCAGCAACCCGCTCTTGGAGGGTACCGGCGTGGTGCCGGTGTTCAGGAGCATGAAGTTACCGGTGCCGTAGGTGTTCTTCGCCTCCCCGACCGAGTAGCAGGTCTGCCCGAACAGCGCCGCCTGCTGGTCACCCAGGTCCGCACAAACCGGGACCGATCCGCCAACCGGGCCGCTGGCCTTGGTGTGCCCATAGAACTTCTTGTCGCTGGAGGGTCGGATCTGAGGCAGCATCGCCCGGGGTACCTTGATCTTCTTGAGGAGCTCCTCGTCCCACTCCAGCTTCTTGAGGTCCATCAGCATGGTCCGCGACGCGTTGCTGTAATCGGTGACATGGGCCCCGCCGTTGGGGCCGCCGGTGAGCCACCAGATCACCCAGGTATCGATGTTGCCGAACAAGAGATCACCCTTCTCAGCCGCCGACCGGGCGCCCGTCACGTTGTCGAGGATCCACTGGATCTTGGGTCCGGAGAAGTAGGTGGCCACCACCAGCCCGGTCTTACGCTTGACGACTGGCTCGAACTTCTCGTCGATCAGCTTCTGGCAGATGTCACGGGTACGCGTGTCCTGCCAAACGATTGCGTTGTGAATCGGCTTGCCTGTCTTCTTCTCCCAGACCACCGCCGTCTCGCGCTGGTTGGTCACCCCGATCCCCGAGATCTCATCGGCGGTGATCCCCTTCTTCTGCATCGCACTCTTGATCACGCGCTGCGTCTTCTCCCAGATTTCTGTGGCGTTGTGCTCGACCCAGCCAGGCTTGGGATAGATCTGCTCGTGCTCGAGGTAGTCTGAGGAGACCACTTTGCCGTCGTGACTGAAGACCATGAAGCGGGTGCCGGTGGTGCCCTGGTCTACGGCTGCTGCGTACTTCTTTTCCGCCATGCCCATCCTCCCTAACTAGTCGGTTGCTGTTCTCGCCCCACGTAACTGGTTGATGTGCTTGCCCCCTGTGGCGGATCCGCGAGAGCCTCTCGCAGCGTCCGCAACAGGTAGTAAGAGGAGGTCGCTCCGGGGTCCTGGTGTCCGATGCTCCTGTCCCCCAGGTAGCTGGCCCGCCCCTTCAGCGCCTTCAAGGGGATGGTCGCTTTCATGCCGGCCTCCGCGGCGTCGGTCGCTGCGGAGAGGGCATCGGCGATCGATGCCCCCTCCTTCAACCGCGCCCTGGCCTGCTCCAACGCCGGCGTCAGGACATCGACCATCGTCTTGTCTTTCAGGTTTGCCTTGCCCCGTTCAACCACACCCTTGAGCCCCGCCTCCAGGGCAGCCACCAGATCGGCATCGGCCACCTCGGCCTTGCCGTCCAGCGCCGTGCCTGCGCGGATGAAAAAGGTGCCGTAGAGGGGACCGCCGGCGCCGCCCACCGAACCCACCAGGGCCATCCCGGTGGTCTTGAGCAGCGTCCCAGCGTCCTTGTCTTTGACCGGGGCGATCTTGATCAGGACCTGCTGAAAGCCGCGGTCCATGTTGATCCCGTGGTCGCCGTCGCCGATGGCCGCATCGAGTCCCGTCAGGTACTGCTTTTGCTCGGCGATCACGGCGGCGTAGCGCTCAATCCAGTCGACGAGCTGGGCCGTGGTGACCGCCATCCGGTTTGTCTAGACTCCCCAGCGCAGAGCCGGGGTGTGGACCGGCGCATCCCAGAACTTGGTCGTCTCGGCGTCGAGCTTGAGCAACGTCACCGAGGTGCCCGCCATCTCCAATGAGGTGATGTAGGAGCCTACCAGCGACCGTGACACCTTGATCCCCTCCTTGGTGAGGTACTGGTGCACCGCATTGTAGACCACGTAGAGCTCGATCAGTGGCGTGCCGCCCATTCCGTTGACGAACGCCAGCACCTCATCGCCGCGCTTGAACGGCAGGTCCTTGACCACCGTGCTGGTCAGGATCTCTGCGATCTCATCTGCGGGCTTTAGCTTGGTCCGCTCCCTCCCGGGTTCGCCGTGGATGCCGATGCCCAGCTCCATCTCGTCGTCCGCGATCTCGAAGGTGACTTTTCCCGCCGCGGGAACGATGCAGGAGGTCAGAGCCATGCCCATGCTCCGCCCGTTCGCGTTGACTTTCTTGGCCAGCTCGGTGGCCTTCTGCAGGTCGTAGCCGGCCTCCGCTGCGCCGCCCACGATCTTCTCCAGGAGCACCGTGACGCCCACCCCACGGCGCCCCGCCGTGTACAGGCTGTCCTGCACCGCCACGTCATCGTTGGTGATGACCGCATTTACCTGGCTCCCCTCTCCCCGCGCCAGTTCGGCTGCCATCTCGAAGTTCATGATGTCGCCGGTGTAGTTCTTCACCACGTGAAGGACGCCGGCGCCGCCATCGACAGCTTTCGTCGCCCGGGCCATCTGGTCGGGTGTCGGTGAGGTGAAAACCGCGCCCGGACAGGCCGCGTCCAGCATGCCGCGGCCGACATAGCCGCCGTGCATCGGTTCGTGGCCGCTTCCCCCACCCGATACCAGGCCCACCTTGCCTTTCTTCGGTGCGTCCTTGCGGATGATCACGTTCGGGTCGTACTCCACCCGGATCAGGTCGGCGTGCGCCAGGGCCATCCCGGCCAGCGCGTCCTTGACTTCGCTCTCGGGTGTGTTGATCAGCTTCTTTAGCCGCGTCGTGACCGTCGCTTCTGCCATCTCTACCTCCTTATTACTTGCCTGCTGTCGGCGAAACCCGTCTGAAGAGAAACTTTCCTATGTACTTCCCCATCAGAAGGCCGAGTGCGATTGCCGCCAGGTTGATTCCGAGGTTCACAGGGTTGAAATGGGGCGCCAGCAGTGACACCACCACCGCCCCGATCGCCAATCCCGCGCCGCCGATCAGCAGCCACCGGTTCATTCGCCGCTCTTGTGGAGACTGGGTTCTCCGCGCCCGGGCGAGCGAGGGTGTGACCCCTCGCCCGCTCTGGGCCCATCCGAGCTGTCGCTTCAGACGCCGAGACAAATCACCTCTAAGCCCGTGCCCGCTCGGGTACCGCCCGTTCGACTGCGGTGTCCGGACCGACCGGTGCCGGCAGGTGCTGATGAATGATCGTGTCGTAGGCGAACGCACCGAGCGGCGCCCCGACAAGTGGCATCAGCGTCGTGATCCACACGTTGAAGTTCGGCCCCGGGATCGCGTTCGATCCGTATCCAATCAACAGCTCCCACAACCGCGGCCCGAAGTCACGGGCCGGGTTCAAGGAAGCCATCTCGATCGGGGCGAACAGCCCGACCAGTGCCGCCACCACGAAACCGATCGCGATTGGCGCCAGGTTGGCGGCCGACGGTACTCGGTCCTCGACGATGCCGAGGATACACATGACCAGGAGTGCCGTGATGATGATCTCGGTACCCGCGCCCCGCCACCAGGGATCCATGGTCAGGGCGTTCCCGGTGTGGCCAACCAGCAGTGGATGCGGCCAGTTGGCGGAGAAGATCAACCCCGTCTCGACGCCGTTCGAGCCGGCCCGATCGATGATCGGCTTGGCTGCCTGCTCGTGAGCGACGATGATGCCGTTCCAGACGAAGGAGACGGCGGCCGCGGCCGCGAACGCGCCGGCGACTTGCGAGACCACATAGCCTGGCACTTTCGACCATGGGAAACCGCGGCGCCAGGCCAGCGCCAGGGTCACGGCCGGGTTCAGATGGGCCCCGGAAACTGACCCCGCTACGTAGATGGCCAGGGTTACCGCGAATCCCCAGAAAAAGCCCGCGCCGAGGAGTCCTGGGTTGAAGGAGCCGCTGCCGGTTGGTCCGGCCACAGCCCATGCGTTGAAGCTATCGCCGAGGAAAACCAGAACGAATGTTCCCATTATCTCGGCAAAGTATTTCTTAGTCCAGCTTTCGGCTACTGCCATTGATACCCTCCTCCAATTGAATGATCGCGTGCGCTTTACCGCGTACCCCTTAGCTTCACCTCCTTTGCGAAGCAAATGAAAAAGCCCTCACCTGCACGCTCCAGTTGGAGCGCATAGGTCAGGACTTTTCCTTTCAGTGTCCCGCCAGTCGCTGTACCCATGTGTCTTAGCACAGGGATTGCACCCTGTCAACTGCGGAGTCCACCGGCTGGCCCGGGGAGACCGCTAGCTCGGTCGGAACTCTTTCCAGACCTCGGGACGTGAGCTACTCACCACCTCGGCACCAGCCGCGAGGACCTCTCGGACATGGTCCGGGGTGGTGACAAAACCGGTTCCCCAGATCGGGGCCGAGGTCACCTGGCGGATGGCGCCCACGACCTGACGCAGGGTCAGAGCCGGAGCCACCGCGATGGCGAGGGGCGCCGGCGAGGCCATGCTCTTGAGTCCGGTCTCCAGGCCGGTTGAATCGAGCGCATGGATCCGCTGGATGGTGCGCATCCTGAAGCGGCTCGCGTCCCTGAGCACGTGGGGTTTGACGGAGAGGACTCCGGAGAACCCCAGGTCGGTGGCGACAAAGGCGAGGGCTGCGCTGTCCGGTGCCAGACCCTCGACCCCGTCCAGGTTGACGAACACGGCGATCCCCCGCCGCGCGGCCCCGGCCAGCTGGCCGACCAGGGCCAGCAGGCTTCCCCGTTCGAGCAGGACCTGGCGATAGCCGAGGTCGAGCGCCTGTTGCAGCCCGGCGCCGTCCCGGACGGCGGGCAAAAACTCGGCCGAAAGGCCGGGAGTCCTTACGGCCACAGGCTCAGGGTGCTGGTGGTCACCGCCCGGGCTCCCGCCTCGAGGGCGCCACGCATTTCCGCCGCCTGGGTGATGAAGCCTCCAACCAGAAGAGGGGCGGTGACGCGGGCGCGGAGCTCGCTTACAACTGCCGGAAAGATGACCCCGGGCAGGACCTCGATGATGTCTGGCCGGGCGCGCTCCAGGGCAGCCAGCGCAGACGGCAAGCCGAGGTCGTCATGGAGCAGGAGCCGCTGGACGGTGATCACCCGGTCGCTCTTGGCGGCGGCGACCAGGCTGCCGTGTGACGTGATGATGCCGTTGACCCCGATCTCGCGGGCCAGGAAGCTCACGCCCGCACGGTCCTTGCCCAGGCCCGCGATCAGGTCGATGTGCACGAACGCCATCTTGCCGCGCGCCTGCACCGCCCAGACGAGCGGACCCAGGTGGAAAGCAGGAGCCCGCACGAAGAAAACCGCCGGGACCTGGGAGGCGAGCGCGCGCGGGAGGTCCTCGGCGCGCCGGATCACCGCAGCCACCGGGACGCGGTCGAACGCCTCGCACAGGCGGGCGACCGACCGGTCGACGGACAGCGGTCGAACCGGTGTGGGGCTCTGGCGAAGCGCCAACGGCACCTCCTCGAAGTGCTCTCGATTCTACGTCGGCGTGCTTGCGGCCAGGCCAACTCCTCGCCTGCGCTTGACCGAAGGCGCTGCGCCGGGCAGACTACGCTAGGTAGGGGAGGGTGCGGCTATCATCGAACGACCGCTGACCATCACGAACAAGGTCGGCCTGCATGCGCGGCCGGCGGCGCTCTTCGTGCAGACCGCGGCCAGGTTCAAGGACACTCGAGTCGAGGTCCTCAAGGACGGGGTGGTCCGAGACGCCAAGAGCATTCTCAGTGTCCTCACCCTGGGGGTGAGCCAGGGCACCACCATCGTCGTGCGCGCCGACGGTCCTCAGGCCGACGCTGCCATCGCAGCGCTAAGCGACCTCGTGGATCGTGACTTCAACGAGTAGTCCCCCACGGCTGGTCCTGCATGGGATCGCCGCAGCGCCGGGACGAGTGGTGGCCCCGGTCTGGCGCTGGCCCGCCCGGTCGATCACAGGGGCTGTTCGGCTTGATGGGCCAGATGCTCCGGTACGGATGCGTCAAGCGCTCGAGCAGGTGAAGAGCGCGTTGCTTGGCGCGTCCCAGGGATTGCAACGCGCGGGTGCAGCCGCGGAGGCCGGCATCCTGGAGGCGCAGGCGCTGATGCTCGAGGATCCTGCCGTGCTGGAGGCAGCCTTTGCGCTCCTCGGCCAGGGGGTGCCCGCCGATCGGGCGGTGGCGCAATCGCTCGAGCCGTTCGCCGAGATGTTGCGTGCCTCGGACGACCCGGTCTTCCGAGCTCGTGCTGCTGACGTGGACGACGTGGCGGCGCAGGTCGCCCGCGCCCTTCACGGTGTCGACGAGGTTCCGGCGGCGCCCGACCAGCCGTCCATCCTGGTTGCCGACGACCTGGCTCCCTCGCAGACAGCTCGGCTGGATCGCGACCGGGTTGTCGGTTTCGCAACCGAACAGGGGAGCGCGACCGCTCACACGGCCATCCTGGCGCGCGCGCTTGGGCTTCCCGCGGTGGTCGGAATTTCCGGCGTCCTCCAGGCCGTCAGTGAAGGGCAGCTGGTGCTACTGGACGGTGATCAGGGGACCCTGCTCCTGGATCCATCGTCAGACGCCATCGTCGAAGTTGCCCCTCCGCTTGGTCTGGCGGCGGACCCTGAGCCCGCGGTCACCCGCGACGGCCGGCGCCTGGAGATCGCCTGCAACGCCGCGGGCGTGGACGACGCGCGTCGGGCAGCGGCGGCCGGCGCTGACGGGATCGGGCTCCTGCGGAGCGAGTTTCTCTTCATGGACCGGGACACCCTGCCGAGCGAGATGGAGCAGGTAACCATGCTGGACCAGGTGGTCGCGGCTCTTGGCGGCCGCCCGGTCATACTGCGCACCCTCGATGTCGGCGCGGACAAACCACTGCCAGCGCTGCCCCAGCCCAGCGAGGCCAATCCAGCGCTCGGCGTGCGGGGTCTGCGATTGCACCTGATGCGCCGGCCAGACCTGCTGCGGGCTCAGCTGAGCGCGGCCGTCCGGGTCGCGGCGCGCCGGCCTTTGCGGGTCATGTTCCCCATGGTCTCGACGGTTGACGAGGTGCGGCAGGCTAAGGCGATGCTCGAGGAGGTCCAGCGTTCGATCGGGGTACCAGAGCAGGCGCGAATCGAGGTCGGGATCATGATCGAGGTTCCGGCCGCGGCCGTTGCCGCTGATCTGCTCGCGCCGGAGGTCGACTTCTTCAGTCTTGGTACCAACGACCTTGCCCAGTATCTGTTTGCCGCCGACCGGACCAACCCCGAGCTGGCGCAGCTGGCCGATAGCCTTCAGCCCGCTCTGCTGCGCCTGATCGGGCAGGTCGTCAACGCGGCCCACCGCAGACGCCGCTGGGTCGGCGTTTGTGGAGAGATGGCCTCCGATCCCTGGGCACTTCCGATCCTGTTGGGGCTCGGGCTCGACGAGCTGAGCGTGCATCCGCCGGCCGTGGCTCGGATCAAGGCGCGGGTGCGTGGCCTGGACGCCGCTGTGTGTTCGCGGGTGGCGCGCGCCGCGCTCAAGCTCGAGAGCGCCACCGCCGTCCGCCGGCTGCTGGAACGACGCGGGTTGAGCCCGGGTTAGCCTGGCCCGCCCGGCGCGAATCGCCGTGCTGGCCGGGGACGGTATCGGCCCGGAGGTAACCGATGCCGCTCGCCGGGTGCTCGACGCGGCCGGGCGTGCCGCCGGTCTGTCGCTCGAATATGTCGATGACCTGGTGGGGGGCGCCGCCATCGATGCCCACGGCACGGCCCTGCGCCCACAGACGCTGGATCTATGCCGTCGCTCGGACGCGGTTCTCTTCGGCGCGGTCGGCGGCCCGAGGTGGGATGACGCGGCCCCAGGCAGCACGGCGCGACCCGGGGCTGCCATCCTGGGACTGCGCAAGGGGCTCCGGCTGTATGCAAACCTGCGACCGGTCCGGGTCGATCCCGCCATGGCGCACCTGTCCGCCATCAAGCCGGAACGGGTCAGCGGCGTCGACCTGCTGGTGGTTCGCGAGCTGACCGGCGGTCTTTACTTCAGCCGGCCGAAACGTCGCTATCGAACGGTCCGCGGTGAAGCCGCCGTCGACACCATGCGTTACACGACGACCGAGATCGAGCGAGTGGCGATCCGCGCGTTCGAGCTGGCTCGGGGCCGGCGCCATCGCCTCTGCTCGGTCGATAAAGCCAACGTCCTGGAGTCGTCCAGGCTCTGGCGCGAGGTGGTGTCGAGCGTGGCGCCTCGATTTCCGGATGTCAGTTTGACGCACATGCTGGTCGACAGCTTCGCCATGGATTTGATTCGCCGGCCGGCGGCGTTCGACGTGGTCCTGACGGAGAACCTGTTTGGCGACATCCTGACCGACGAGGCGTCGATGCTGGTCGGATCGCTAGGAATGCTGCCATCGGCAAGTCTGGGCGCGGGCCGCCGCGGATTGTATGAGCCGATCCACGGATCGGCCCCCGACATCGCCGCTCGCGGCGTGGCCAATCCGATCGGCGCCATCCTGAGCGCAGCCCTCCTCCTGCGCTTCACGCTGAGAAGCGAGAATGCCGCCAGCTCGATCGAGCGGGCCGTGACCGCGGCGCTGGTGGCCGGGCTTCGAACCGCGGACATCGCGGCCGCGGGGGAGCCGGTGGTGGGCACCGAGACCATGACGTCGGCCATCCTCGACGGCCTCCGTTAGCCTGGTTCGCTGTCTCTGCTAGCGTGCTCCGAATGGCGGCGGCCTTTCGGATCGGACTGATCGGTCTCGGACACGTCGGCAGCGCGTTCGCTGCCCGGTTGAAACAGGACGCGGGCCGGATCGCCCAGGCCGCCGGCCGGCCGATCGTTCTCGAATCGGTGGCCGTGGCTCGGGCCACCGGGAGAACCGCGCCCGCCCCGCTCGAAGACGCCGGGGCCCTGGTCCGGCGCCCGGGCCTGGACGCGGTGGTCGAGCTCATGGGCGGGATGGAGCCTGCCCATACCTACTTATATGAGGCGCTCCAGGCGGGCAAGCAGGTCATCACCGCCAACAAGCAGGTGGTCGCCTCGAGTGGACCGGATCTAGCCCGGCTCGGTCCGCTTCGGTTCGAGGCGGCCGTCGCCAGCGCCATCCCGGTCGTGGAGGTGCTGGCGGCCACGCTCGCGTCCGACCGGATCGCCTCGGTTACCGGCATCCTGAACGGCACCACGAACGTGATCCTGGAGGCGATGGCCGGGGGCGGCTCATACGCCGTTGCCCTGGCCGACGCCCAGGCGCGAGGTTATGCCGAGGCGGACCCGAGCGCGGATGTCGAGGGCCACGACCCGGCGGCCAAGCTGACCATCCTGGCCATGCTCGCCTTTGGCAAGCGGATCGACCCTGACCGGGTCGAGCGCCGGGGGATAGGCGAACTCGACGGCGCCCAGCTCAGGGACGCGCGCGAGCGGGGCGCCGCCATCAAGCTGGTTGCCAGCGCGCGAGACGGTGAAGGTGACCAGGTGCTTGCCGACGTCCGCCCGCGGCTGGTCCCACTCGCCGACCCCCTGGCCCGGGTGGCAGGGCCGGCCAACGGGATTGCGATCGCTGCCGGATACGCAGGTCACCTCTATCTCGAGGGCCCGGGCGCCGGACCCGACGCGGCTGCCAGCGCTGTGCTCGCGGACGTGATCCGGTCCGCCCGCGAGGTCCCGGCCTTCGGTGGTCTGCGGCTGGCTGCGCTGGCCGGCGCGCCGGCGGTAAGCATCGTGCCTCTCGGTTCCGCAAGTCCGTATCCTGCTGCGTCATGAGGGATCGGGTCGGGTGACAGTCTCGCTGACCCTGGACGAGGTCCGCGAGCGAGCGCGGCGGGCGCCCATGGTCCCCATCTTTCGCGACATGCTGTCCGACGCGCTGACGCCGGTGACCGCGTACGCGGCAATCGCCGGGGATGGCCCCGCCTTCTTGCTCGAGAGCGTCGAGGGTGGGGAGCGACTCGGGCGTTACTCGTTCGTCGGCGCGGATCCGATGGCGATAGTGACGGTCGCCGAGGGCAGGGCCCGGGTCAGCGACGCCGCGGGTGAGCGGGACCTGCCGGGCGCCGATCCTCTTAACGCGTTGAATGGCTACCTGGAGGCTTTCAGGGCGGAGCCCGCCGAAGGCCTCCCCGAGCGCTTCTGCGGGGGCGCCGTCGGGTATCTCGCCTACGAAGCCGCCCGTTACCTGGAACGGCTTCCGCTTCCGCAGGTCGACCCGCTCCAGGTTCCGGATGCGATCTTCCTGCTGGCCGACACACTGGCTTGCTTCGACCACGTCCGCCACCGGCTCAAGCTGGTCAGCCATGTCCACACCCAGCGGGGACCGATCGAGCAAGAGTACGCGCAGGCGGTAGACAGGATCGACAGCCTGGCGCGCCGGCTGAGCCAGCCGGTCCGGTTACGCCCGATGGAGCCACCGGCTGCCGTTCCCGGCCTCGAACCACAGGGCCGAATGTCGCAGGCGGCATTCTTCAGCGCGGTCGAGCGGGCCAAGGCCTACATCCTGGCCGGCGACGTCTACCAGGTGCAGGTTGCAGAACGGTTCACCGAGCCCCTGAGCGCGAGTCCCTTCGACGTCTACCGGTTGCTTCGGGCCCTCAACCCCTCGCCCTACATGTATTACCTTCAGCTTCCAGGGGTGACGGTGGTCGGCACCTCGCCCGAGATCCTGGTGACGGTCGAAGGACGGCAACTTCGCTACCGGCCGATAGCCGGGACACGGCGTCGGGGGCGCGACCAGGCTGCCGATCTCCGGATGGAGCAGGAGCTTCGGGGAAGCGAGAAGGAGCGCGCCGAGCACGTGATGCTGGTGGACCTCGGTCGCAACGACCTGGGGCGCGTCTGCGTGACCGGCAGCGTAAAAGTCACCGAGCTGATGACCGTCGAGCGCTATTCGCACGTGATGCATCTGGTATCCAACATCACTGGAACTCTGCGTTCGGAATGCACCTCTATGGATGCTCTCCGTGCCTGCTTTCCCGCCGGCACCGTCACCGGCGCGCCCAAGATTCGAGCCATGGAGATCATCGCCGAGCTGGAGCGCGAGCGGCGCGGGGTGTACGCCGGGGCGATCGGCTACCTGAGCTTCACGGGGGACCTCGATACCTGCATCGCGATCCGGACGATGGTGGTCAAGGATGGTTTCGCCACGGTCCAGGCGGCTGCGGGCGTGGTGGCGGACTCGACGCCAGCCGAGGAATACCTCGAGGTAAAGAACAAGGCATCGGCGCTGCTGCAGGCGCTGGCCAGAGCGGGCTGACCATGGCGGCTGGTGAGTTAGTGCTGGTGATCGATAACTACGACTCCTTCACTTACAACCTTGTTCAGTACCTGGGCGAGCTTGGCGAGCACACCCTTGTCCGGCGGAATGACCAGGTCACCCTGTCGGAGATCGTCGCGCTCCAGCCAACCGCGGCTGTCCTCTCTCCCGGGCC
>Ga0209689_1000761_pt1 | contig 23156 bp, 17 predicted proteins | sample GraSoiAngelo_149_FD_187119 | JGI IMG/M metagenome (GOLD analysis project Ga0209689, IMG submission 187119) | Grasslands soil microbial communities from the Angelo Coastal Reserve, California, USA - 14_1009_09_30cm (SPAdes) (version 2) | ecosystem: Environmental > Terrestrial > Soil > Grasslands ... | reverse complement strand
GTCGAACTGCATGCCCGGATCCCCGCATTGCCATGCGGCTTCCGCGATCTCCCTCAAAAGCGCACGCGCCTTCAGCGTCTCGAGGACGTTCCCGCCGATCCGCGCGGTGAGACTCCAGTCCTCGTCGGTCTGAGCTTTCTTCATGAACTCGTCGGTCACGCGCACGGAGTTGTTCGCGTTCTGGAACTGGATCGACTGCCAGGCTTCCCCGTTCAGGCTCATGTCGTAGCCCGCCTCGCCGAGCGCCCACGCCTTCTTTTCTTCTTTGGCCTTGCACCAGATGAACTCGTGGAGATCAGGGTGGTCGGCGTCGAGGATGACCATCTTCGCGGCGCGCCTCGTGGTGCCCCCCGACTTGATCGAGCCGGCGACCGAGTCGGCACCGCGCATGAACGACACCGGACCGGAGGCGAAGCCGCCGCCGGAGAGGTTCTCCTTCTGCGACCGGATCCGTGAGACGTTCACGCCCGAGCCGGACCCGCCCTTGAAAATGATCCCCTCGTCACGGAACCAGTCGAGGATGGAGTGCATGTCGTCCTCGACCGAGAGGATGAAGCACGCGCTCGCCTGTTGGGGAACTCCCTCCACTCCGATGTTGAACCACACCGGCGAGTTGAACGAGGCGTACTGGTGGACCATGAGGTACTTGAGCTCGTCGGCGAAGGCGTCGCGATCTGAAGCGCTCGCGAAATAGCCGCCCTCGAAACCGGCGCGGGCGATGGTGTCGACGACGCGATCGACCATCTGCTTAACGCTTGACTCACGCTCGGGCGAGCCGAGCTTGCCGCGGAAGTATTTCGACGCGACGACGTTCGTGGCCGTCTGCGACCAGAACTTCGGGACCTCGACGGCCTTCTGCTCGAAGACGTTGCCGGTCTCACCCGGGATTGCCGAGTCGCGGCGCTCCCACTCGATCTCGTCGTACGGGTGGGTGCCCTCGCGAGTGAAACGGCGGTCGATCCGAAGGCCTTTCGGCTCCGCGCGCTCAACAGAGACTTCCGCGATGTCAGCGATTGCCATGTGCGTGTCCCCCTAGAAAGCCGCGATGTTCGAGCCGCTCGCCAGAGCCCTTAAAAGAAGGAGAAGGAGCCTCTCGCCTGCGGACGCGAAAGCGAACGGCCAACGGGTCATTTGGACCCTCCTTCTACCTTCCCTGATGCTCAGGCCTTGCCACTACATCTGGGCCCAGCCGCCCGGTCAGACCCAACATCTAGCGGGTGCAGGAGGCGAACCGTAGACCCGAGAAAAGGCGATGTCAAGCGCTAGGGGTCATCAAGATTGCCGGCACAAAATCTGGTAGCAGATCGTTTTGGCGCTGCCGCTGAATGCGACCAAAAAGGGCCGCAAGAGACATTAGGCGGGCGAAGCCACCTGGGCCGAACGAGCGGCCTCGACGAACGAACGCATGCCCTTGCGAAGGTCGTTCTCACCGATATTCAGCGCGGGTATGAAGCGAACCACCTGATCGTGGAACCCGCAGGTGATCAGAAGGACATCGCGCTCCAGCGACGCCGCGATCGCAGCCTTCGCGACGGACTTCTCGTCGAATTCTGCCGCCACCATGGCGCCGAAGCGGCGGACCTCGCGGAGACGCGGATGCGAGCGCAGGGGAGCGAGCTCCTCGACCATGATCTCGCCGATGGTCTCAGCCCGGGCCACGAGGTTCTCGTCGCGTATGACCTGAAGGGTGGCGAGCCCCGCTGCGCAGGAGACCGGGTTGCCCCCGAAGGTCGAGCCGTGCGTGCCGGTGCGCCACTTCTCCATACGCTCGCGCGTCGAGATCACCGCACCGAGTGGCATTCCGCCACCGAGCGCCTTTGCGGCAGTGATGACGTCCGGCGTCACGCCGAACTTCTGCGCGGCGAACCACGCACCCGTGCGGCCCATGCCCGTCTGGATCTCGTCGAACACGAGCAGAGCGCCGATCTTCGTTGCGAGCTCGCGGACCGCACGGATGAAGGACGCGGGGGCCGCAACGTAGCCGCCCTCGCCGAGCACCGGCTCGATCACGATCGCAGCGACGTGCTCCGGCGGGACCTCGTGCTCGAGCATCGCGTCGAGCTCGGCGAGGCAATGCGCCGCGCACGATTCGGCGTCGTGCGGCTCGGGCAGCGCGCACGCGAGCGGGTACGGATACGGGGCGACGTACACCTCGGGGAGCAGCGCACCGTAGCCGCGGCGGTACTGAGACTTCGACGTCGTGAGGCTGGCCGCACCCACGGTGCGGCCGTGGAATCCGCCGCGGAACGCGATGATCGCCTCGCGACCGGTCGTCTGGCGCGACAGCTTGATCGCCGCCTCGACCGCTTCGGCGCCGCTGTTGCCAAAGAAGACCGTATCGAGGCCGCGCGGCGTGATCGTCGCGAGCTGTTCGGCGAGAGCGATGCTCGATTCGTACTTTGCGACACCGGTCGAGATGTGCATGAGTCGCTGGGCCTGGTCGACGACCGCCTTCACGACGCGCGGATGCGAATGACCCACCGCGGTGACAGCGATGCCGCAGGTCAGATCGAGCAGGCGCCGTCCGTCGGTCGTGACGAGCCAGCTCCCCTCCCCGCGCTCGATCGAAAGCCACGTGTAGTGGCCAAGCACGGGCGGGAGGACCTTGCGAGCGCGCGTCTCGAAGTCGGACATCGCGTCCACTCTATCGGCTACGTCGTCCTCTGCGCTTCGTTTCAGCCGGGCCGGCGCTCGTCACCCTCGGATGTGACCAGGATCTGCAACGTCGCGCGGTCCTCGCCGATGACCCGGACGCGATATCCGGGAACGCCGGCGCGGAGCACGGCGGCAAGGCGGTCCGCTCCCTGGTAGCTCACTCTCACCTTCAGGACGCCGTGCCGGTAGTACTCGGTCCGAAGCTGCCCCACCCCGCGCACCTTGCGGAGCGCGAGCTCGAAGCGGTGCCAGTCGTCCGGTGTGGGGAGCGGCGTGACGACGAGATCGATCTCGCCCGGTCCGGGCGCCGCGCGCGGGGATGGGATCGCGGGCTCGGGCTTTTGATCCTCCTCGACCAGGGCCTTCTGGATCATCGCGCCCTGGAGCCGATCCTCTTTGGCCGGTACGAGGCGCGGCTTCGGAGCCGAAGGGATAGGTCCGTCGAGGCGTGTGGGCGGAGGCGGTGGCGGTGCCTGCGGTGGTGCGACGTCGGGAGGGGTCGTGTTGGGCGACGACTGACGCGCGCCGATCCGCGCCGCCAGATCGACGACGTCCTCACTCGGTTTCTTTTTCTTCTTGTCGTCCTTGGCCATGTCGACCCCTAGACCTGTAGCAGGTACCGGGCGATCACGATCACGATCACCACCAGCACGAGGAGCGCCATGACGACGAGCACCGACCACCGGCGCGCTGCAGGTACGAGCGCCCGATCGATCGCGACCCGGATCTCCTCGGCGGTCGCGTCCTTCCGGAGCCAGCCCTGACCCCGGACGAAGTGTCCGGACAGTCTGCGGCCGTCGCGCGGATTGCCCGAAAGCACGATGGTTGGCATTGGTAGAACCTCTGTCCTTCCCCTCTGAACCAGCACGCCATCGACGAGAGCGAGGTCGGCGACCCAGCCGTCCAAGCTGGATGTGACCTGTTCTAACGACTGTGCGCGCCTCACCTCGTATCGATCCTCTATCCGGAGCAGCGCCTCGAGCGCTGCGCCGATGGTCGGGTGCCCCACGACGAGCAAGACCTTTGGCCGCGTGATGCGCGGATGATGCCCTTCCCGGCCGCAGTCGTATACGCTCTGCGCCACACGCGGGGAAGTGGGCAGAGAAGCGAGCATTTGGAGGGCGACCGCGTGTCCGAGGGGCCCAGAGGTCTAGGCGCGTCCGGAGACATCATCGGCGCGCTCTCCGATCGTGTCAGCGAGCTCACCAAGCGCGTCGGCTCGCTCGAATCGGAGCTTGATGCGGCGCGCAAGCGTGTCGCGGTGTACGAAGAATTCGACGCCACCGTGCGCGACGCCTTGTCCGGTGCGCTGCGAGCCGCTCACGAGATCCGCGCCCGAGCCGAGAACGCTGCGCAGCAGATCCTCGAGCAGGCCCGAGATGAGCGGAAGATGCTGATCAAAGAGATCGAGCGGCTCCGTGAAGAGCGCGACGGCCTCGTCGACGAGATCGCGTCGAACCGGCGGAGCGGCTTTTCCGCGCTCCGCGGACCACGCCGCGAATCGGCTGCCGCGCCTGAGAAGGCGCCCGAGGAGACCACCGCCGAGTCGCGCGCGCTCGCGGCCGACGCGCTGCGCGGTGTCTTCACCGAGCTCCTCGAGGACATCCGTCGTCAAGCGGGAACGGTCGCGGACGCGGCCCGCGAGGCCAACGCCGCGGCGGCGCAGGCGAAGACCGCGCAGGAGCAGGCGCGCGTTGCACAGGACGAGGCGCGCTCGGCCCAGGAGGAAGCGCGTCGCGCTCTCGAGGCGCAGCGCGCCGCGGAGGCGGAGCGCGCCGCAGAAGCGGCTCGCGTCGCGGAGCAGGCGCAGCGCGCGACCGAAGAGGCGGCTCGCGCCGCCGACGAGGCGCGGAAGCTCGCGGAAGCGCAGCGACTCGCGCACCAGCAGGCCGAAGCGGATCGGTCGGTCGAAGCCCAGCGCGCGGCTGAGGCCGCTCGTGCCGCGCAGGAAGCGATGCGCGCCGCACAGGAGGCGGCCCGCGCCGCGGAGGCCGATCGCGCCGGCGAGACGCAGCGGGCCGCGGAGGCCGTGCGCGCCGCAGAAGAGGCGATGCGCGCCGCACAGGAGGCCGCCCGCGCGGCCGGGGCCGACCGCGCCGCCGACGCGGAGCGCGCGGCTCAGGAGGTGGAGCGCGCCACGACCGCGGCGCGTGCGGCCGAGGAAGCGCGCCGAGCCGCCGACGAAGCCCGCGTCGCGGACGCGGTGCGTCTCGAGCAGCAACGGCGTGAGGACGAGGAACAGCGAGCCGCGAGATGGCGCGAGGAGGAGCAGCGGCGCGCGACCCAGTGGAGGCAAGAAGAGGAGCGTCGCGACCAGCAGCGCCGCGAGGAAGAGGCGCGCCGCGCCGAGGGGGCCCGGCTTGCGGCCGAGGAGGTGCGGCGCGCCGCCACCGTCGAGGCCCTCCGTATCGCCGAGGCCGCGCGCGTCGCCGAGACGGCCGCGCGTGCTGCCCAGGAGGCGGCGCGGGCCGCTCTGGCGTCCAGAGCGACGCAGCCGCCGCCAGTCGTGGAGGAGGATGAGGTCTTCTCCAGACCGACAGAAAAGGCCGTCGAGACCTCTCCGGCGCCCCCCGAATTGACCGTGGTGGAGCGCGAACCGGCCCAAGGGGTAACGGAACCGGAGCAAGTCACTCTCGAGAGGGAGGAGCCGGCGGCTCCGACCAGCAACATTGTGCTCATGCTCTCGCCCGTACCGTCGTTCGCCCGGCTCGTGGACATCGAGCGGCGCATTCAGTCGCTGGCGCAGGTCCGTACGCTCTACGTGCGTGACTTCAGGGGAGGCGTCGCGACGCTCGCGGTCGGACTCCGTGTACCCATGCTGGTGGACGAGCTCTGGTCCGCGATCGCGACCCTAGAACAGCCGCGCTTCGCCTTACAGCGCAGTGGCGGCACCTCCCTGGAGCTCCGCATCGAGGGCGAGGCCGGCGCCGGCGTGGCGTAGGGCCTCTCCGTGACCCTCCGACTCGACGCCGACTTCTGGAACGCGCGCATGGCGTACCTCGCGAAGCTCGCGCGGGCGGACGCGATCGCCGTAATTCTGAACCTGAAAGGTGAGGGCTACGCGACCTACGTCGCCCACAACCTCCCCACCGAGACAAAGTGGAGCCAGGGAATGCCCGCGGCGATGCTCGCGAAGGCGATGAGCGAACGCTCCACTGAACAGGCGACGAGTGGGGTGGCGCTCCCGCTCTCAGACGGCCGCCTCGCCGACACCCTCGCGGTGTCTCCGGTCATCTGGAAGGATCAGGTCGTCGGGGGTCTCGCCGCGATGCTCGCCGGTCGGGCCTTCTCGGCCGAGGATCTCGCGAGTCTCGGTCGTGTCGGCGATCTCATCGGCCTCGAGCTCGCGGAGGCGAACGCGCTCTGGCGCGCGCAGAGGCAGGGGCAGGACGCCGAAGCGAAGCTCAAAGCATCGCGTGACCTCCAGGCGATCATCCGCAAGGAGCGCGATCCCGACCAATTGCTCGAGCGCGCGACGGCACAGCTCGCGGACGTCTTCGGCGCGGATGGCGTCTCGATCATGCTCGCGGACGCGCAGGGCGAGCTCTCGGTGCGAAGCTCGCGCGGACTCCCGGATGCCGCGAAGCTCGACCGGAAGCGGATCGGTGAAGGCATCTCCGGAACGGTCGCCCAGACCGGCCGGTCGATGCTGCTCTCCGGCCAGGTGCAGGGCGGGTCCGACCCGACCGCGAGCGAGGCCATGATCGCTCCGCTTCGCTCGAACGGCCGCACGCTCGGCGTCGTCAGCGTGAAGCACCGCGCCCAGCAAGAGCGCTACAGCCAGGTACAGGTCGACTCGCTCACGCAGGCCGCGGCGGAGATCGCCTCCGCCCTCCTGACAGCCGAAGAGTTCCAGCGAGCCGAGGAGGATCGCCGGCAGGCGCTCGTGCTCTACGAGCTCTCACGCTTCGCGACACTCGGCATCGACCCGCACAACGATCTCGAGAGCGCCGTCGCGATGCTCGCCGACAACCTGCGTCACGATGCGGTCGGCGTATGGGCCGCGGAGGAGCATCACCTCCATCTCCGTGCCGCGACCGGCTACGGCGACATCACCCCCGCGGACATTTCCACGTCGGGCACGGACACGGTGCTCGCGCAGGTGCTTCGCGAGCGCCGCACCGCGACGGCGCAGTACGGCATGGCCGAAGACCGTCCGGACTGGGCCGCGCCGTCATCGACGCACTTCCTGCTGGCGCCGATCGGCGGATCGCAGAACGGCGTGGTCCTCGGCGTCCTCGTCCTGGGTCGCGCAACCACCCCCTATACGTCGGCGGAGGCCGACTTCGTCTCGACGCTCGGCGAGTATCTCTCCGGCATGCTGCAGAAATCGGCATCGACCGACCTCGTGCAGCGCACCGCGTCGAACGAACGGCGGCGCATCTCACAGGAGCTGCATGACGGTGTCGCCCAGGAGCTCACCGGCGTCGTCCTTGCGCTCGAGGGCTGCCAGCGCGCGCTCGATCGCGATCCAGCGGCGCTCGGGCCCCAGCTCGCGAAAGCCGCGCGGGACGCGCGGGCGACGCTCTCCGATGTGCGGCAGTACATGGCGGCATTGCGGCAGACCGAAGAGGCCGGCGGGCTGAACCTGCCGGTGACCGTCGCGCGCCTCGCGGACGACCTCCGCCGGCAGAGCGGAGTCGCGGTGGACTTCGAGGAGACCGGCGTGGAGCGTCCGCTCGAGCCCTTCGTCGAGCGCGCCGTCATTCGGATCATCGGCGAGGGTCTGCGCAACGTCGGGCAGCACTCGGGCGCGTCTAACGCCAAGGTGATTTTGAGATACGACGACGAGCAGGTCGTCGCGACGATCGAGGACGATGGCAAGGGATTCGAGTCGAACGAGCTCAACACCGCCGAAGAGCGGGGCCATTACGGCATCGTCGGAATGCGCGAGCGGGCCGAAGGTGTGGGCGGACAGCTCGTCGTCCGCAGCGAGCCCGGCCGAGGCACGATCGTCCGCGCGACCATCCCCTACCGGATCACCGTCGACGGCGCCCCGCCCGGCTGGACCGACACCGTCGAGGACACCGATCAGCGCGGCGCGATCGAGGATCTCGAGCGGACCGAAAAGGCAAGCTTCCTCGGAAGGCTCTTCGGGCGATGAGCGAGATTCGGAAGATCCGCGTCCTCATCGCCGACGATCACGCCCTCGTCCGCAGCGGCCTGCGGTCAATACTCGAGACCGAGCCCGAGATAGAGGTCGTCGGCGAGGCCGGCGACGGACACGAGGCGCTCGCCGTGGCGCAGGAGCTTCTGCCCGACGTGATCCTCATGGACATAAAGATGGGCGACTGGGACGGGGTCACGGCCACGCGGCGCGTGCGCAACTCCGTACCGTCGTCGCGCGTGATCGTCCTCACGAACTACGACGAGGACGAGCTGGTGTTCAGCTCGATTCGCGCGGGCGCGTCGGGATACCTCCTGAAGGAGGTCACCGGCAGCCAGCTCACCAACGCGATCCGCACCGTGGCCGACGGTTTCTCACTCATCTACCCGTCGGTCGCCAAGCGCGTGCTCGATGAGTTCGGTCGGTTGCGCGCCGGCGACCGCCCCACCGGCGACGACGAGGGTTACAGCGATCTCACCGCACGCGAGCGCGAGGTGTTGAAGCTCGTGGCGAGCGGCAGAGCCAACAAGGAGATCGCGGCGACGCTCGGGATCAGCGAGCGCACCGTAAAAACGCATATCTCGAACATCTTCAGCAAGCTCGAGCTCACCGACCGCACGCAGGCTGCCCTCTACGTGCACAACCGCGGTCTTCTCGAGAAGGATCCGATCCGCTAACACGCGCTCCGGGTAGAGTGCCGTCGTGGCCGACATCGGGACCGTCGCGATGATCTTTCCGCTGTTCAACGAGCGTCACGCGATCGCCGGGCTCGTCCGTCGCGTCCCGCCGATCATCTCGGAGACGATCGTTGTTGACGACGGTTCCGACGATGGCGGGCCCGACCTCGCGCGCGAGGCCGGCGCTCGGGTGATCTCCCAGGACCGGCGCCGGGGCGTCGGCGCCGCCATCCGAACGGGTATCGAGGCGGCTCGTGCGAGCGGTCACGGCGCCGTCGTCGTGCTCGCGGCGAACGGGAAAGACGATCCGGCCGAGGCCTCGCGGCTCATCGATAAGCTCCGAGCCGGGTACGACTACGTCCAGGGATCCCGGTTCCTGGCCGAGGGCGGCTCAAGCGTCTATCTGCCACGCGGTCGCGGTCTCATGATCCGCGGATACACGATCCTCTTCCACCTGCTTTCCGGCTTTGCCGGGACCGACGTGACAAACGGGTACCGCGCGTACCGGCTCTCGTTGCTCGACGATCCGCGGATCCGCATCGATCAGTCGTGGCTCGACCGGTACGAGCTCGAGTACTACGTGCACTGGAAAGCGATCAAGCTCGGGTATCGCGTCATCGAGGTCGGGGTCTCGAAGACCTACCCCAAGGGCGGCGGCAACTACTCCAAGATCCGACGGGTCCGCGATTGGTGGAGCATCGTCAAGCCGACGCTTCTGCTTTGGCTCGGCGTGCGGGACTGAGCGCGCCGAGATCCAGCCGAGCGATCGCGATCCCCCCAAGCGCGAGGGCGCCGCAAAAGTAGACGAGCGCGACCATGCGATCGACGCTCATCGCCGACACGGTGTACTGGAGATATTCGGCCTCGCTCGTGCCGACCGGCCATAAGAAGCGCACGGCCGCGAGGTGGAGCGCCGTCAGCGCCACGACGCGCCAGGCGGACCGCCATAGCGACGAAGGCGCGATATGGAAAACGAAGACCGCGAGCGCGGGCACGAGAACGTAGAGGTAACGATCGTCGTCGCGGCCGCCGACCAGCGCGACGACGAAGGACATGGCGACGTAGTACGCCCAGTGGAGCTCCCGGCGGAGGAACCCGGCGAGACGTCGCGGCCATGCGAACGGCAGAGCGAAGAACATCCCGAGGGTGAGCGGCGCCGCGAGCACATAGCGCCACGCATGCGCGTCGATGTTCTCGAAGACGAAGCGAAGGTTGACATCGATCTGGTAGCGCTCCGCCCAGTTCGCAAAATCTGGTGGCGGCGGCACGACCGGGAAGAAACGCACCGCAAGGTAGACGAGGACGGCGGGGGCGCCCACGGCGAGGCTCCGAAGGGTCACGCCAACGGGATCACGCCGAACGTGGAGGAGCCAGAGGAACGGGCCGAGCGCGATGAGATTCTCGCGCGTGAGCGCCGCGACGACCAGGATGCCGCCGAACACAACGAACCGACCCTCGAGCGCGCACACCATGAGCGCGAGAAGAAGGAAGAAGCCGAGCGTGTCCGGAAGGACCGGGTAGTAGAGCGCCCACCGCAGGCCGAGTGGCAGCACCGCCCACCAGCCCACGGCGAGGAGCGAGAGCGCCGGCGAGACGGCGTAGTGCCGGAGCAGGCGGTAAAGGAGCCACGCGCTTCCGAGGGCCGCCAAGAGGTCGAGGAGGAGGAAACCGAGCTTCACCTCAAGACCGGATAGGGCGACGATCGCGCTCGGGACGAGGCGGAACGACCACGGTGGCACGACCGCGACGCTGTGGTCACCTCGCAGGGCCTGCGTGAGCCACGCGTAGACCCGACCGTCGAATCCAAGCCCATCGTTGAACGCGATGCGCGGCGTGAACGGCGCAAGTACGAGGAACGCGACCGCCGCGATTGCCACGGCGAGCGCGGGCCCGGCGACGGACTCGTTCATCAGGACGAGGTCGCGCGCGCGAAGGATCGGCTCGCGGAGGGATGGAATGGTGGTGCGCCAGCCGCGGGGTCGCGGCACCCGCAGACGGATCCGGGAGCCAATGGCGCCGAGCGCCACCGCGGCGCCGAGAAAGAACAGCGAATCTTTGACTGGCGCCGATCGGTACTCCGCCGTGATGAAGTGCTGCCCCGCCGGGAGAGCGAACGCGAGGTAGCTCGGCGAGACCATGAAGGTCGCAACCTCATGGCCGTCGACGGTCACGTGCCAGTTCGGGTGATAAGTCACTTTCAGCACCATGGCCGAGTCGGTCGCGCAGGTCGCGAGGACGTCGTACCGGCCCGGCTGGGCGCGCTGGTACGAGATGGCCGGGCGCGGGCACTCGGCGATCGGAACGGGGACGTCGATCGGGCGAGAGTCGCGATAGGCGTATCGCACGAACTCCCAGCTCGTCGCCGAACCGCCCCGAAGCCATGCTCGAGCGCTCTCGAACCATTCCGGCTGACTCTTGGGCGCCTCGCTCCGCGAGATCGCCGCGTACTCCGCATACCCGCCGCCGGGCGCGCGGTAGAGGACGTATTTCGGCGTCGAAAGGACTGGCACGAGACCCGAGGCGAGCGTTGCCGAAGGTGGCGCGATGACGTACGCCACGTCGAAGAGACGGTACTGGGCCGGGTCTTGATCGTTGAAATCGAAGAGCAGGTCCGAGTTCAGGGACGCGCCACGGTACGGCGGCGCGACGGCATCGACGCGATCGAACGTGAGCACGTTGTAGACGCGGACCGAGCGGAACGGAATCCCGAAGTCGAGGGTGTCTCCCCAATTGCTGCGGAGTCCCGCGTAAACGCGGCCCGCCGACTGTCCCGCGAGCGCGCTCATCACGCTCCGCAGATCCGTATCGGCGGCGATGGCGGCCTGGGTGATGCGCATCCACGTCGCGTTGTCGCTGTAGTAGGACCAGCGCTCGGCAAGAACCGGCACGAACACGATCGCGGTCGCCGCCGCCACGGCTGCGAGGCGCCGTGGTGACACCTCGAAACGAGCAAGTTCCCACAGGTACGCCCCGCCTGCGCCGATGAGCAATATCGCGAAGAGATCGACGCCTCCAATGAAGCGGTGGAAGAGCAGTCCCTCGTGCAGCGGCAGCAGATCGGCGAGCGGGCCAAGGGTCGGCCGTCCGAAGTAGAGGACGAGCCACAGGACGAAGAGGACGAGCGTGAGGAGAAGAAGCCGCGCGCGCGTCACGAGCGCGGCGACGATCCCCACCCCGAGCAACGCCGTGAGCACCGGAAGTCGTCCGTGATCGAGGAGGTCGCCTGAGGCGAGCCAGCCCAGGATCGTCGGGGCGCCGAAGGAATCGTATTTCGTCCGATCGAGGTACGGGCTCACATCCAGGTACCCGGCCTGCGCGAAGAACGGGACCCACATGAACGCGCTGATCACGCCGGCGAGGGCGCCGACCGCGCCGAAGCGCAGAACTCGGCCGGCGATGTTCGCGCGCGTGAGACCGAATAGCAGGAGTACGACCGCCGTGATCGCGGTCATGTACGCGTAGATCAGGTGCGACAGGGCGAGCGCGCCGCAGACCAGCGCGGCGACGACGATGCCGGTGCCTCGCGTCGCCACACGATGCAGCGCCGCGAGCGCGAGAAACGAGAGATGCATGCCGAAGATCTGCGTGTAGACACCGAGACCGCGCCAAACGTAGCTGTCGTACTCGAAGCCGTAACGGTGGTTCCCCCCTAGCAGGGATCCCGCCGCGGCACCGATGGCCGCGGCAACATCGGAGAAGCCCAGGCGCCGCATCGACCAGAACACGGTCAGCGGGAAACCGACGAGGAGCACGTACCGAACGAGATCGAAGAGGGTCCGCAGTGAGATGAGACCGAAGGTCAGCTTGCCGAGGACGACGACGACCAGATGTGGAAGGTTCTGGTAGTAGAGGAACTGCGGAAAGCCGAGCTCCACCTGCGGGACCCAGAAGTCGAGCGGGTCCTGTCCGCTCGCCCACGCATCGGATGCCTGCTGGATGAACAGCGCATGTTCGGCGTCGTCGTTCACATTCGGGACCGCGCCGGTCACTTCGGGGAGCAGAGCGATGGCGTTGAAGGCCATCGGGATCGCGACCAGCGCGATCAGCGCGAGTCGCCGGAAACGCGGGAGCGCTAGATCGGGCGGGACCGGATCACCTGGTCGGTGACGGAGTTACCTGTCGCGCCGGGCTCGCGGAGGGACTCGGCGCTACGAGCTTGGGGTCGAGGCGCTGCGCGGTCGCTAGCTCGGTCTGCGCATCCGCGGTCTGCCCGAGCTGGCGGTACAACAGCCCGAGGTTGAAGTGCGCGGCCGCGTTGTTCGCGTTGACGGCGATCACCTGCTTGTAGAGAGCGACAGCGTCGGCCGTCGCCCCCGCGTTCGTCCTCACAATCGCGAGGTTGAAGAGCGCGCTCTCCATCTTCGGGTCGAGGTCGAGCGCGAGTCGGTAATAGGACTCGGCCGCGACGAAGCGACTCTGGCGCTGCGCGATCTCGCCGAGGTTGTAGTACGCGAACTGGTTCTTCGGGTCTTTCGAAAGCGTCGTGAAGTACGCGGCGACGGCTTCGTCGAGCTTGCCGGCCGCGTGCGCCGCGAGGCCGCGGTTGAGCGCGTCGGCGGCGGTCTCATTCCCGCCGCCCGACGCCGGGCCGCCGCACGCGGACAGCGCGAGACCACAAAGGAGAACGCCCGCGAGCAGTCGACCCTTCACTCCGCGGCGATGTTAACCGGGGGCTCGTGCGTCCAACGTCGGACTTTCGGGGGAGATGCGAGCGCCAACGTCGCGGACAAACCCCGCGGTCGCGCCGGAGCACGCGGAGCACCTGCGCGATGAGAGGCCCGTCGTGAGCTTCCCGGGCGGCGCTGGTCAGAGTTGCGACGAGAGCGAAACCGGCCGTCGGTTCGGCTTTCCTCGCCTGACGCCCGCCGCCGGTCCCGGGGTGAGGCGGCCCGTCGCGTCGCCGGGCAATCGGGGCGTCGCTTGATGACAGGACAGCCATCGCGCCATACCGTTCTCTCCCACGCAGCCAACACGCGTCGTCGGTGAGGGAGAAGAGGGGAATGCTCAAGTCCACGACCGTCTTTGCGCTCGCGCTCGCGCTCACGCTCGCGGTTCCCGATCCTGCGGTCGCAAAGGATCCCGATGGGGTCACAGTCATTCAGTCCTCGAAGAACGACGTCTCGCCGCGCCTCGCGACGATTCCCCCGAAGACCGAGGACGCCGCGCAGCCGAAGAAGGAGCGTCCGCTGCATGGCTTCCCTGGGGCCACGATGGGCGCGCCGGATACCGCGGTGCAATCGACGGTGAGCACCGCGGCACCCGCGGCGTCCTCCTCGTTCGAGGGCATCGGACAAGGCTTTGCCGGCTTCACCGTTCAGTACGCGCCGCCCGATACGAACGGCGCGGTCGGACCGAACAACTTCGTGCAAACGGTCAACGTGGCGTTCGCGGTCTTCGGCAAAACGGGGTCGCTGCTATACGGGCCCGCCAAGATCAACACTCTTTTCACAGGCTTCGGCGGGCTCTGCGAGACGGACAACGACGGCGACCCGAGCGTGGTCTACGACCAGCTCGCCGATCGATGGCTCATCACCCAGTTCGCGGTCTCCGGCGCGAACGGCAGCTCGGTCCCCTACCTCGAATGCATCGCGATCTCGACCTCCGGCGATCCCACCGGTACCTACTACCGCTACTCGTTCCCGCGAAGCTACTTCCCCGACTATCCAAAGCTCGGGCTCTGGCCGGATGCGTACTACATGTCTACGAACGACTTCAGCGGGAATAGCTTCGCCGGGGCGACGACTTGGGCATTCGACCGCGCGAAGATGCTCGCCGGGGCGGCCGCCACCGCTCAGCTCTTCCACCTCTCCCTCCTGTACGGCGGACTCCTCCCTTCGACGCTCGACGGAAAAACGTTGCCGCCCGCGGGAGCGCCGAACTACTTCCTTGCGCTCAATGACTCGTCGAGCCTCGCGCTCTGGAAGTTCCAGGTCGACTTCGCGAACTCCGCGAACTCGACCCTCACCGGCCCGATCACGATCCCGGTCGCCGGCTACACCGAGCTCTGCAACGGCGGCACGTGCGTGCCGCAGGCCGGCACGACGCAGCAGCTCGACTCGCTGGCCGACCGGGTCATGTACCGGCTCGCCTATCGCAACTTCGGCGACCACGAAGCTCTCGTCGTGAACCACAGCGTCGCCCCGACCGCGGGTGGCGGCGGTGTCCGCTGGTACGAGATCCGCAGCCCCGGCGGAACGCCGACGGCCTACCAACAGAGCACGTACGCGCCCGACACGCGCTACCGCTGGATGGGCAGCGCGGCGATGGACCGCGTCGGTGATATTGCGGTCGGCTACAGCCTCTCGAGCGCCACGATGAACCCGGCGATCGTGTACACCGGCCGGACGCCAACGGACCCGCTCGGCACCCTCATGGCCGAGACGATCCTGATCAATGGCACCGGATCGCAGCTCTCCGGTCTCAAGCGTTGGGGCGACTACAGCTCGATGGCGATCGATCCGGTGGATGACTGCACCTTCTGGTACACGACCGAGTACCTCACGGCAAGCGGCACGTTCAACTGGCACACCCGCGTCGGGACCTTCAAGTTCGCGAACTGCTCGAGCCTGCCGCCGCCGACGGTCGTAGCTATCACCCCGCTGAACGGTCCGTCATCAGGCGGCACGCAGGTCACCATCAGCGGGACCGCGTTCCAGCCTGGCGCGACGGCCACGATCGGCGGTGTGGCGCTGAGCGGGGTGGGCGTGACCGCGGGCACCACATTGATCGGGACGACTGGTGCGCACGCGCCGAGCACCGGCAACGCGGTCGTCGTGATCAACCCTGATTCGCAATCCGCGACGTGCGCATGCACCTACACGTACGATCCCGCGCCGGCGCCCACCGTGACAAGCATCTCGCCGGTAAACGGCCCGTCGGCGGGCGGCACGGCGGTGACCATCACCGGCACCGACTTCCAAGCCGGCGCAAGCGCGACCATCGGCGGGGTAGCGCTCAGCACCCAATCCGTCACGGCCACCGCGATCACCGGCACTACGGCACCGCACGCCCCGAACGCGACGAATACCGTCGTCGTAGCGAATCCTGACACGCAGTCAGGGACATGCACCTGCACCTACAGCTATGACCCGTCGAACGCGTCCACCGTCAGCTCCATCTCGCCGACGAGCGGACCGACCACCGGCGGAGCTGCGGTGACCATCGGTGGCTCCGACTTCCAGATGGGCGCGACCGCTACCGTAGGCGGCGTCGCCTTGACCGGCGTGACGGTCACAAGCACGACCATCAGTGGAACGACCAGCCCGCATGCCGCGGGCGTCGCGAGCATCGTGGTCACCAACCCTGACACGCAGTCAACGACCTGCGCGTGCACGTACCAGTACCTCGTCGTGCCGGTCATCAGCAATGTGCACACGACCCCGAATCCGACCACGGCGACCGTCACCTGGACGACTGACGTGCCGACGGACAGTCAGGTCCAGTACGGGACAACGACCGCATACGGCAGCAGCAGCGCGCTCAACTCGACGCTCGTGACGAGCCATTCGGTGAGGCTGAGCGGGCTGACCCGACTCACGACTTATCACTACCGGGTCTTGAGCCGCAACTCGGCCGGAACGCTTGCAGTCTCTGGGGACTACACCTTCACCACGAAATAGGCTGGCGAAACGACGATGCCGTGGGCGCTGGCCCACGGCATCGCTCGTTAGGCAGGGTCAGGGCTCACTCGATCGAGATGTATCCGTCCGATCTGGGCAGCATGGGCAGGGCTGTCCCGCCGATGGTGACCTGGATGCCGCTCACGCTTAGGTTCGCTACGAGTGCCAGGCCCCCGGTGGGCGCTGTGCCATCGCCCATGTCGAGGGTGCCCGTTCCATTCATGGTGATCGTGCCGTCGGCGTTGAGAGTCGCCTGCGTGATCCAGCCGCTGACGGTGATCCACTGGCTTAAACCGATGATGCTGTTGCCGTTGAGCTGTAGCTCGAGATCGCCATTCGCGGTTCCGGTGCTGGTGCTATTCGTGCCAACCCCAAACGTGCCGCCGGCGAGCTCGATGCCGTTGAAGCTCGCCCCGGCCGGGAAGACACCAGCGCCCGCCGCGGTCGCGACCGTTGTGCCGCCGATGGTGGCCGCTGCCCGCTCCCGTGAGGATCCAACAGCGACGCTGGCAATGACCGCCGCTGCGAGGATCGTCGAGATGATTCGTTTGATCACGTCATTTCCTCCTTTCGGCCTCATGGCAGACGCAACGGCGCACGAGCGGCCGTCGGTACGCTCGCGCTGCTGCCGGTGATGGTTTGCCGCACCTGGATGTTCCCGGTGCGCAGTGTGTTGCCCTCAGGCCCGATGCAGCTCGCCGGGGCGGTGCTGCCGTTGAACGTTGGCCCGGGGAGGAACGGACCAAATGTGCAGAAGAAGATCTTGAAGACATCGAAGGTCGCACCTGAGTCGGCGTTGTCTTCGACGTAGACGATCACCGAGTTGAAGCCCGAGGGGCATTCCGCCGGGGGCGTGCAGTCCGCCGACATCGCCGCGCTGCCGCCGGTGCCGTTCGGCGTCGGCGACCCAGACATAGCCGCCTGCATGAGCGCTACCGGAGCGTTCACATGGCGGCTGGCCACGTTCGCGTGCTCGTCGTAGTTGACCCGCCCTGATGCGATGCCGCCGCCGGTGAAGCCGTCAGGGCGCCGGGCGTTCAGCCCGAAGCTCGCGACGACGTTCATCGTGCCCTCAGTGACGATCACCGTGCCGCCTCCAGTGACGATGGCAACCGTGTCCGGGCTCATCGCCGCGGCGGCCGGCTGCGCGGACAGTGGTTCGACCCGACCTAGGACGACGCTCGCGGGCAGCGCCACGCCGAGAGCCATGACGGCGACGACGGGTGCGATCCATCCGCGCGGGCGCGATCGCGTGATGCGCTGCGTGAGTGCGTTTCGCATTGCGTCCGATCTGCCTCCTTGCAGAGAATTCGTCGGCCTAGCGGGCCGACCGCGTGGACGCTACGAACGCGCGCACGAGGCAGTGAGCGGCGTCGACCGGCTTTTCACCGCACGACCTCATGGGGAACACGTCGTACGGGGCACGCCGAAGGCAAGCGATGCGATCAAATACGGTCCTTGCGCTCAATATTTCTTGTGAAGCACGCCTGGGTGCGGTTCTTGCAAGCGTGGCCCTTCTCGTTATGTCAGCGCTCAGGCGGCCGCGTGGTCGAGTGCTCGTCGTTGACGACGACCCCGTTATCTGCGAGCTCATCGCGACGACACTCGCCGAGCACGGCTTCATGACGCGACGCGCGTCCGATGCGCGCGAGACGCTGTACCTCATCCAGCGTGAAAGCTCCGATGTCGTGCTGCTCGACGTGCATCTCCCGGACATCTCGGGATATCAGCTCTGCCGGCGGCTACGCGATGACTACGGCGACAGCATTGGGATCATCTTGATTTCAGGCGAGCGCAAGGAGTCGATGGATCGGGTTGCCGGCATGTTGCTTGGTGCCGACGACTACATGATCAAGCCATTCGTGCTGGACGAGCTCCTCGCCCGCGTACAACGCCTCGCGCGACGCGCGCGCCCGCTCCCGCGGACGGTCGTCGCCGGGCTCACCCGGCGCGAGCTGGAGATCCTGCGGCTACTCGCGTGCGGTCTCGATCCTGCGGAGATCGCGCGCGATCTGGTGATCACGCCGAAGACAGTCGAGAAGCACATCGAGCACATCCTTCTCAAGCTCGGCGTGCACAGCCGCGCGCAGGCCATCGCGCTCGCGTTCCAAAGCGACATCGACGCGGCCCCGAGGCTCATCGATCTCACTGGCGCGGCATCAGAAAACGCCGCCAGCTAGGTCGCCCGGCCTGGCTCGGCGTCAGGGCTTTGGCGAAGGTGTGGGTGTCGGCGTCGGCGAGACGGTCTTCGCCTGTGTGAGCTGCTTCGCGGCCGCATCACCGACCTGCGTATAGAGCTGCGTCGCCCGTGTGACGATCGCGTCGACATCTGGGGCGAGGAGGACCCCCGCGTCAGTGGAAAAGCTTTGTCCCTCAAGGAGGGGATCGGTCGCGCGGACGTAGGCATCCGCTTCCGCGGCGGACATCCCGACCTGCGCGGCAAGCGCAGCGAGCGCGTTTTGGCGGACGGTTCGCAGGTCCGCGATCGCCTTTGCGGTGATCTGGTCCGCCTCCGCTTTCGTCACTGGAAGAACGAGATCGTTGAGCTTGCGCAGCTGGTCGACCGCCGCGGTCCACGCCCGCGCGATGTCGTGCTCCGCGGCGACCCGCTGGGCCGCCAATGCCGGAGCGCCCGCGACCGCAGTCCGGTTGAGCGACACGTTTCCCGGCGGAGCGTGAATGAGCTCGCGTTCCACCTGGATCGCTTGCGCCACGGCCGATATAGGACCCACGCGCTCGATCGCGAGGATGCGATCGCGGTTGATGCGCATACCGTCGGCGGGCTCATGGGCTTCCGTTCCGCGACGAACCAGGCCCACCGGCACGCCAGTCACCCCGCCCTCGCTGTTCTTGAAATAGTAGACATCCCTCAGCACGAGCGTGCCGTTCTCACCCGAGTCATCAAGATGGCCGAAGTAGGCCTGACCGTCGAGGAACAGGACCGCGGACATTCGCTCAGGCCCGAAGAGCGGGAGGGACCGAACGTCGACGTTTGCGGATACAAAAACACCGAGCACGAGAGGGATGCCGACCCAGGCGAGTCCCCATCGGAGCCATCGGCCGGCGATCCGTACTCGATCGCGCTCGGGGTCATAGAGGCTCATCGCGCGTCTCGCTGCATGAACTGCGCGATCGGCGACGAGTCAGTCAAATCCTCGACGAAGAGGATCGCCGACTTCGGGATCAGCATCCGCGAGCTCGGCTCGTGCAGCTCGTGGCCACGCCGGATGATTCGTGTGTCCGTCGTGCCACCCGAGTCGGTGGCCTGTCCTTGCTGCAGGTAGTAGACGTCCTCGATCTTCGCGTACGCCCCGAACCGGTCGTAGTAGCGACCGAAGTACGTCTGACCGTTCGTGAGGAACACCGCCTGGTATTGCGCGCGGCCGAGCGCCGGGACGGTGAAGTCCCACCACTGCGTGAAGAACAGTGCGGCGGCGAACACAACGAGCGCGAGCGCGACGTCGCGAAGGCGCCGGCGATGTTCGAGGAGCCAACGGACTGGGCGGCGGTACGCGAAACGAAGCCTGCTCAGCGGGACGCACTCGCGCTCGGGGTCGCGCTAGGTCGTGAGGTCGTCGGCGCGGCAGTCGCCGGCGGCGGGCTGGCCGAAGGGACCTGGCCGGACTTGAATTTCTTGATCAGCGTGACGATGTCACCATCGTCGCGCAGGTTCTCGATGAAGAGGACCTGCTCCTTCGAGATGATCATCGGCTCTTTTGGACCCTGCGCCTCGCTGCCCCGCTTGATGAGCTGGGTACTGGTCTGATCGGACGCGGAGAGGTAAAAAACGTCGGTGAGGAGAAACCAGTCGTCGCCCTGTGGCTGGAGTTTTCCGAAATACGTCGCACCGTTCGTGAGGAAGACGGCCTGATAGGCGTTCCGATCGATCACCTCGGCGGCGCTGGGCGCGAAGAGCGAGGCCACGCCCGCGCGGAAGAGCTGCGTGCGGATAACGAGCACGAGCAGGATCAGGACGATCAGTACGAGAAGCGTCACGAAGATGCGGCGGAGCGCACTGACTGGGATGACGATGGCGTCCTTCAACGCGCGGAGCCTACGAGACGCGGCAGCTTACTTGTACTCGGTGATGCGGATCACCCCGGCGCCGCCGGCGCCGCCGACGTTGTTGGCCGTGGTGTTCGAGTTCGCGCCGCCGCCGCCGCCGCCGAAGGTGCCCGCGCCTCCTGCGCCCGTGCCGGCGAGATAACCGCCGCCGCCAAGGTGGCTGTTGCCACCGCTCCCGGCCACTGAGATGCTCCCCGAGGCACGCACCGCGTACTCGCCCGGGCCACCGGTCGACTGCATGAGGCACGCCGGCGTGCAGGCCGTCACGGTCCCGCCCGCGCCGCCCGCCTGGTACGTCACTGTCGTGCCGAGAGCCATATTGAGCCCGCCTGAGCCACCGTTGGCATTGCACTTGAAGTTCGGCGAGGTGCCGAACGTCGTCGTGCCGCCGGCGCCGCCGCTGGTGCCGTTGCCGCCTGCGCCCGCAGCACCGATCGCCACGGTGTACGAGCCGCTGGGCGACGCGAGGTACGCCACGGAGTAGGCGCCCGAGCCGCCGCCGCCGGCAGCCGAGGCGCTCGGCGTGGCGTTGCCCTGCGCACCGCCGCCACCACCGCCGCCGCCCACGCACTCGATGAGGATCGCGAGCGTGCCCGCGCTCGGGGTGTAGCTCGTAGCGCCGGTCGTGAGCACGACCACGTTCGACGCCGTGCCCGCCGCGGCCTGGAATGTGGGCGCGACGCCCGCGCCGTTCGAAGTGAGCACCTGCCCCGACGTGCCCGCCGACGAGCTGAGGACACCCGTGCCGCTGCTCAGGACAACCCCAGCACCGAGACCGCTGAAGGTGATCGTGCCCGACGAGGTGAGGCCGGTGAGGCTCGTGAGCGTGCCGGCAATCGTGCTGTTGCCGGTGATCGTGATGCCGCCGGCAGTCGTGCTGATGTTGCCGCCCGCTGCGATCGTGCCTACGACCGTGGCGTTACCGGCGAGCGCCTGCGTCTGACCGCTGCGGCCGATCGTGACCGTGCCGGTATTCGCGGTGGTACCGATGTTGAGCGCGCCGTTCGCGAAGCCGCTGTCGATGCCGAACGTGCCGCTCGTTGGGCCCGTGATGGTCGCGCCGAGCACCGAAAGGGTGCCGCCCACCGTCGTGTTTCCGGTCAGTGCCGTGACGATGAACTTGTTCGTGTTCACCGTGAGGTCGCTGGTGACGCCGAGGGTGCCGGCGACGGTCGTGTTACCGCTCGCCGCGGTCACGTTGAACTTGTTGGTGTTCACCGAGAAGTTTCCGGTCACGCCGAGGGTACCGGAGACGGTCGCGTTGCCGAGCAGGTTCTGCGCCTGGCCCGACTGACCGATGTTGATGGTGGTCGCGGTCGTCGTGCCGATGGCGATCGGCTGCGCGCTGCCGTTGTCGATCGTGAAGGTGCCGCTCGTTGGCCCGGTGATCGTCCCGCCCCGAACGAGGAGATTACCGGCGAGCGTCAGCTGGCCGGTCTGGTCGACGCTGAACTTCGACGCTGAGTTCACCTGCAGATCGATGAGGTTGCCCGAGTAGAGGTTGGCGGTGTTCACGAAGATCGGCGTGCCAGCCGTCCCGACCACGACGCTGACGGCCTTGCCGGCCGCCGCGAGCCCGGTCGCCGAGACGTTGATCGCCGTGCCGGTCGTGAGGCTGTTGCCGGTCACCTTCAGCACATTTCCTGCGAGCTGAGTGCTTGACAGGTTTGCGAGGTTGCCCGTCGAGGAGGCGGCACCGGACGCCGAGACGTTGAAGACGTTCCCGGTGAAGGACTGCGCGCGCACGTTGACCGCGCCGATCGTGTATCCGCCGACCGTATCGGTCTGTCCTGAGTAGAGGGTGCCGAGCGAGACGTCGAGGGCCTTGCCAGTGGTGAGGTTCTGCGCGCTGATGCCGAGGACCGTTCCGGCGGTGGTCTGGTCCGCGGTGAGCGCGACGAGGGTTCCGGTGAAGTTGCCGGTGCTCGAGAACGTGTTTGCGCCTGCGTACGAGTTCGACGCGCCGCCGTAGAAGAAACCTCGCGTCGCGTTGGTGTTGTCTTGGGTGTTCCCGTTCGTGAATGTCGAGCTGCCGGTGCTCACGTTGAGCGCCTGACCGGTCGTGAGGCCGTTGCCGGTGCTGATCGAAGAGGCCGTTCCGGTCGTGGTCGCGTTGTTCACGGTCGTCGTCCCTGTGAACGTCGTGTTACCGCTCAGCGTCTTATCGCCGGCAATTGACTCGGTGCCCGTCGTGTGGACGAAACCGGATCCGTCGATCTGGATCTTCGAGCCGGTGTTCGTGACAGTAAAGCCATTCGTGAAGTTCAGCGTGTTCTGCGTGCCCTTCGAGACGCCGTCCTGCTGAACATCACTCAGCCCAGCACCCGTCGCACCCGTCACACCAGTTGCACCAGTTGCACCGGTCGCACCAGTTGCGCCGGTCGCGCCGGTGGCGCCGACCGCGCCGTTTGAGCCCGCCGCACCTGTCGCGCCAGTCGCACCCGTCGCACCGACGGCTCCGTTCGATCCTGCAGCACCCGTCGCACCGGTCGCGCCGGTGGCGCCGACCGCCCCGTTTGAGCCCGCTGCGCCTGTCGCACCGGTAGCACCTGTTGCACCAGTCGCGCCGACCGCTCCGTTCGCTCCGGCAGCACCCGTTGCACCGGTCGCGCCTGTCGCACCGGTCGGACCCTGAGGACCTGTTGGACCAACAGCGCCTGCGGCACCTGCAGCGCCGGTCGCGCCAGTTGCGCCCGTGGCACCGTTCGATCCGTTTGCGCCGGCCGCGCCCGTGGCCCCGGTTGCACCCGTTGGACCCTGAGGACCGGTGGGGCCGACCGCTCCGGCCGCACCGGCGGCACCTGCTGCGCCGGTGGCTCCCGTTGCACCAGTCGCACCGTTTGACCCGTTTGCGCCAGCCGCACCAGTTGCACCAGTTGCGCCGGTCGCTCCAGTCGGACCCTGAGGACCTGTTGGGCCGACCGCACCAGCGGCGCCAGCAGCACCAGTCGCGCCGGTGGCGCCCGTCGCGCCGTTCGATCCATTGGCGCCCGCGGCACCGGTCGCGCCAGTAGCCCCTGTCGCGCCGACGGC
>Ga0209689_1000758_pt1 | contig 23218 bp, 21 predicted proteins | sample GraSoiAngelo_149_FD_187119 | JGI IMG/M metagenome (GOLD analysis project Ga0209689, IMG submission 187119) | Grasslands soil microbial communities from the Angelo Coastal Reserve, California, USA - 14_1009_09_30cm (SPAdes) (version 2) | ecosystem: Environmental > Terrestrial > Soil > Grasslands ... | reverse complement strand
TTTCTCTTCTCGTCGTAGAGGAACTTCAGGCGCATGCCGTCGGAGTTATTCCTGCCGCAGCCGAAGCAGTAGTTTTTTGGCAGACGGACATGGCGAGTGTCGTGTCCGGAGTGGTGCGTTTTCTTCGCCATTGCGGATCATTCTATCGTGAGGCGGATGGAGCGGTGGCGCGTTTCTCCGACGGCAGCCGTGGAAGGACAGCAGACTCCCTTCGACTCCGCTCAGGGCAGGCTCTCACCGGCTGACGCCGGTTCGGAATGACAAAGGGTGGAAGAGGCGGTTCGGACCGGCGACGTGGCGATCCAGTCGCGTATCGCGTGCGCGATATACCTCTCCGATGCCGCCAGAGCCGAGCAGCGCCATTTCGTAGGGCCCAATCGGGTTCCGGCGGTGAGAGGCATTGAGGTGCGATTATAATCCGTGATTCTGGGATGAACACCTATTCGAGATCACTTTCGGACCGACTGCCTTTAGAAATCAAAAGCATTCACGATCATGCCGTATATTCCTTTGTTTGCAGGAAGGACGTCTGAAAATGCTTTTAAACGTAACTGGCTCCGTAGCCAATCGGGAGGTTTAGTTTGAAATTACACTGCCGTGTTGGATTTGTGCTGGCATTAGTGCTTGCGACGTTTTCATCACTGTTGTTCACGCAAACAAAGCCTCCGGAAACAAAAAAACAGGAAGCGCCGCCCGCCGCCCAGTCGAATACCAAGGCGAAGAAACCCGAACCTTCAAAATCCAGCGCGGAGGCGAAAGAAAAGAAAACCGAAGAGAAGAAGCCGGGAAGCATGACTGCGGAAACTTTCTCGGGGCTGCAGTTTCGTCTGATCGGCCCGGCGGTGGCTTCGGGACGGGTGATGTCGTTTGCGGTAAATCCCAAAAACCGGGCCGACTATTACGTGGGCGTGGCATCCGGCGGAGTTTGGAAAACCAGCAACGCGGGGACCACGTGGACTCCGGTATTTGATGGCGAGGGTTCCTATTCAATTGGGACCGTGGTGCTCGATCCAAATGATGCGTCCGTGGTGTGGGTGGGGGCGGGGGAGAGTAATAGCCAGCGCAGCGTGGGATACGGCGATGGGGTTTATCGATCCGAGGATGGCGGCAAGAGTTGGAAAAATCTGGGGCTGAAAAAATCCGAGCACATTGGACGCATCGTAATTGATCCGCGAGATAGCAAAATAGTCTACGTTGCCGCAGAAGGCCCGCTATGGGGACCGGGCGGGGATCGTGGCGTTTATAAGACCACCGACGCAGGTAAAAACTGGAAGCAGGTGCTCAGCATCAGCGAGAACACTGGCGTGGCGGACGTTGCGATCGATCCGTCGAATCCTGACATTCTTTACGCTGCGGCATATCAGCGACGGCGTCATGTATTCACACTGATCGATGGCGGGCCGGAGAGTGCCATCTACAAATCCACCGATGCCGGGGCCACGTGGAACAAATTGAAAACCGGCTTGCCTACCGAAGATATGGGACGGATTGGACTGGCGATTTCGCCGGCTGATCCTAATGTGGTGTACGCCACGATTGAAGCGGCCAACGGCAAAGGCGGGATCTTCCGCTCCAGCGATAAGGGCGGCACGTGGGAGCGGCGAAACGAATTCGATCTGGGGGCGATGTATTACGGGCAAGTTGTCGCCGATCCGAAGAACGTTGACCGCATTTACGTGATGAATGTTTATATGCGGGTTTCTGACGATGGTGGCAAAACGCTGCATCGCATCAACGAAGCGAACCATCACGGCGATAACCACGCGCTGTGGATCGATCCCAATAATACGGATTACTACCTGCTGGGTTCTGACGGGGGTGTGGCGGAAAGTTTTGATCGTGGCGCGAGCTGGAGTTTCAAGGCGAATCTACCGACAGTGCAGTTCTACGACGTTGCGGTAGACAACGCAGTTCCCTTCTACAACGTGTGCGGCGGCACTCAGGACAATTATTCATGGTGCGGACCGTCGCGCACAAAGAATATCAACGGCATCGTGAATTCCGACTGGTATGTCACTACCGGCGGCGATGGCTTTCGCTCGCAGGTTGACCCTGAGGATCCAAATACTATTTATTCGGAATCGCAATACGGAGTGCTGGTGCGGCACGACCACCGCACCGGCGAAGAGTTGGTAATCCAGCCCCAGGAGGGCAAAGGCGAGCCCCCGCTGCGCTGGAACTGGGATTCGCCGCTGATCATCAGCCCGTACTCGCACACCCGGCTTTATTTCGCGGCAAACAGATTATTCCGCAGCGATGATCGCGGCGATACCTGGAAGCCGGTGAGCGGAGACCTGACTCGCCAGGTAGATCGTAATAAGTTGCCGGTCATGGGCAAGGTGTGGGGGCCTGATGCTGTCGCTAAGAATCAGTCCACTTCGTTCTACGGCAACATTGTTTCGCTGACGGAGTCACCGAAGAAGGAAGGTCTGATTTATGTCGGCACCGATGATGGGTTAATCCAGGTAACGCAAGATGGTGGGGCGACTTGGACGAAGTACGACAAATTTTCCGGAGTTCCGGCTTCGACTTATGTCAGCCGGCTGGCGGCTTCGCATTATGATGCGAACACGGCGTTCGCGGCCTTCGACAATCATAAGAATGAGGATTTCAAGCCTTATCTGCTGAAATCCACCGATGGCGGCAAGACATGGACATCGATCGCCGGCGATCTGCCGGATAATGGCCCGGTGCTGGCATTCGCGGAGGATCCGGTGAATCCTAATCTCCTTTTCGCCGGGACGGAGTTCGGAGCGTTCTTCACCGTCGACGGGGGCAAGAAATGGATTCAACTGAAAGGCAGCTTCCCGACGGTTGCAGTGCGTGACATGGTGATTCACCCGCGTGCGGGCGATCTCATCGTGGCGACATTCGGAAGAAGTTTCTACATTCTGGACGATGTCAGTCCTCTGCGCCAGATCAAAGCTGAAGCCCTGCAACAGCCTGCGTTAATGTTTCCGGCCAAGGACGCTCCTTTATATATCCAGCGGCGACCGCTGGGCGGGACAAAAAAAGCCTTTCAGGGCGATGCCTTCTTTACGGCCGACAATCCCCCTTTCGGGGCAGTATTCACGTATTACCTGAAGGAAAAATTAAAGACGAAAAAAGAAGCGCGACAGGAGGCGGAAAAGGAAGCGGCCAAGAAAGGTGCGGCACTTCCCTACCCCAGCAATGATGAATTGCGGGCGGAGGCCGAGGAGCCGAAGCCGGAGATGTACTTCATGATCTATGACGAATCGGGCGCGCCGATCCGCCGAGTAAGTGGCGCGCTCAGCGAAGGATTTCACCGGACGGCGTGGGATTTACGCTACGCGGCTCCGTCCCTGCCTCCCGAAAAACCCGCTGACCAGCCGGAAGAAGATTTCCCCGACGCGGGTACCATCGGCCCGCTGGTGATGCCGGGCAAGTATTCTGTTCGCTTGTTTCAGAAAAAGGATGGAGTGGTTACGGAATTGGGTGCGCCACAATCGTTCAACGTGGCGGCGGAGGTGGTGTCTGGCATCGATGCGGCTGATCGCGCGGCACGCGACGAATTTCATAAGAAAGTCGCACGCCTGTACCGCACCGTTTCCGGTGCGGTTAACATGGCCAAGGATTTAGAAACTCGGCTTACTGCCATCCACAAGGCGCTGCATGAAACGCCATCTGCCGACAAACAGCTCGGCCCTGTGGCCGACTCGATCGCGCAGCGCAATCGGGAGATATTGCGGGCACTTCGCGGAGATGTGGCGTTGGCGGCACGCAACGAAAACGTGCCAACTTCAATCAACGATCGCGTCACCAGCATCATGGAGGGGGAGCGTTTCGCGATTACCAAGCCGACAAAGACTCATCTGGATGCCTACGCCATAGCGTCCGACGAATTCGCGCAACAGTTGGCGAAATTGCGGACGCTGGTTGAAGTGGATCTGGCGAAGCTGGAGAAAGATATTGAAGCGGCCGGGGCGCCGTGGACACCGGGACGCGTGCCTAGCTGGCAGGAGAGATGATATGCGCGAGATTTTCAGGATCAAGAACAAGACGCAGCGGTACACTAAGGAAAAGCAAAACAGTCGAGTCATGGATCGCGCTGCTGCGTCTGAATTTCTTCGAATTGAATAGGTTGTTAACCGCAGGGGTAACAACTTCTTGCGTACGTCATGTGGGGCTGTGTTAAACTTCGTGGCCGACCGCAACTTCCCCCAGGACGGGCAGCAGCGGAAGGTTTGAAGAAAGTCCGACAAATCTTAAACTGGGGAGGCTAGTGGATGGGCCTCGCGCTTCTTGCCCTCATTTGGCTAATTACTTTTGTCAGCACCTATTTTTTTGTAGCCAAGACCTGGTGGTTCCCGGTAGGTGCATCGGCGTCCGCGGCTTGGATTGATCATCAGTTCGCCGTCACCTTCATTCTGATGGGAATCGTCTTTGTCGCCGCACAGGGCGCGCTGGGACTGTTCGTCTGGCAATACCGCGACCGGGGCGCCACCCAACCGGTGCACTACTCTCACGGCAACGCAAAACTCGAAATCATCTGGACGGTTTTGACTGCGGTACTGTTCATTGGACTGAACCTGATGGGCAGTCGCGTCTGGGCGACTGAGCGTTTCGATCCGCCGGAAGTGGGTGCGGTGCCGGTGGAAGCTACCGGGTTGCAGTTTGCGTGGTACTTCCGTTACCCCGGACCTGACGGAAAATACGGCCGCACCAAGGCCGAGTTGGAAGATGCTTCCGCAGGTGGCGAATCGGCAGTGGGTTTGGATCCCAGCGATGCCGCTTCCAAGGATGACATCGTCAGCGGCACCATGTATATTCCGGTGAATCGCGAGGTTGACCTGGCGCTACGCGCGCAGGATGTGATTCACAGTCTTTTTATTCCCTCCATGCGGTTCAAGCAGGATGCGGTGCCAGGCCTCATCATCCACATGCATTTCAAACCCATCCAAACTGGTGACTACGAGATAGCCTGCGCCGAACTCTGCGGCCTGGGCCATTACAAGATGCACGGAATGCTGAAGGTAGTCAGCCAGGAAGAATTCGATAAATGGCTGGCCTCGAAGGAGGCGGAGAAACAGTAAATGGCTAGTACGGAGATCATCCACGCGCACGCGGCCCCACAGGGCTTCATCCGTAAATACATTTTTAGCTTGGACCACAAGGTAATCGGGCTTCAGTATTATTTTTTGGCGCTGATCGCTGTGTTTGTCGGCATGGGACTTTCGCTGCTCATGCGCATCCACTTGATCTGGCCCAACGCAAACCTGCCGATTTTCGGCGCCATCAAGCCTGAAACCTATCTCATGTTTCTGACCATGCACGGCACAATCATGGTGTTCTTCGTGCTTACGACCGCGCCGCAGGGAGGTTTCGGCAACTACTTCCTCCCCATTCAAATTGGCGCGCCGGACATGGCGTTTCCGACACTTAACATGCTCTCGTTTTGGACCACGTTCGTTGCCTTCGTGGTGCTAGTGGCTGCCTTCTTTGTGGGAGCGCCGCTGCATGGATGGACCGGTTACGCGCCGCTGAGTGCGGTTCCCAGCGCCGGGCCGGGTGAGGGCCTGGGCGCAGATCTCTGGATCACCAGCATTGCGATCTTCTGCGCGGCGTCCCTGATGGGCGCTCTCAACTTCATCACTACCGTTCTCGACATGCGGGCCAAAGGCATGACCATGATGCGCATGCCCTTGACTTGCTGGGCATGGTTCATCACTGCAATTCTTGGGCTGCTGGCGTTCGGCGTGCTGCTCGCCGCGGGCATCCTGCTCTTGATGGATCGCAACCTCGGAACCAGTTTCTTCGTTCCCGGCGGCCTGAATTTTACCGGGCAGACCAGCTTCCCTACAGGCGGATTCAGTTCCAGCACGGACCTGATCAAGCACAACGGTGGCTCGCCGCTTTTGTGGCAGCACCTGTTCTGGTTCTTTGGGCATCCCGAGGTGTACATCGCGATTCTGCCGGGCATGGGAGTTGCCTCACAGTTGCTCTCGACTTTTTCCCGTAAGCCGATCTTCGGGTACAGGGCAATGGTGTACGCGATGCTGGGTATCGGGATTTTAGGATTCGTCGTATGGGGCCATCACATGTTCATGAGCGGCATGAGCCCTTACACGGCTTTTGCTTTCTCCATCATGACCATGGCAATCGGGGTGCCGTCGGCGATCAAAACGTTTAACTGGTTGGGGACGCTCTATCAGGGCCGCGTGCGATTCCACACGCCGATGCTATTTGCCATCGGCTTTGTCTCGCTGTTCGTGTCGGGCGGATTGAGCGGACCGTTCCTGGCGCAGCCGGTGTTGGATATACCGCTGCATGATACTTACTTCGTGGTGGGTCACTTCCATTTGATTATGGGTGTGGCCGCGATCTTCGGCATATTCGCCGCGACCTATTATTGGTTTCCCAAAATGTTTGGCCGCATGATGAGCGAGGGCCTCGGCCGCTGGCATTTCTTCCTCACGCTGCTTGGAACCTACGCGATTTTTATGCCAATGCACTATCTCGGCCTGGCCGGCCAGACGCGACGCTACTCGGAGTTCACCCAGGTCGCCTACCAGACCAAACTGATCCCGCTGCAAACTTTCATAACCTATGCGGCCATCGTGACCATCTCTGCGCAGTTCATCTTCCTGTTTAATCTTTTCTGGAGCATGGCCAAAGGAAAGAAGGCGACGGACAACCCCTGGGAGGCAACCACCCTCGAATGGACGACCGCCACGCCGCCACCACACGACAATTTTGGTGGTCGTACTCCGGTGGTGAGCCACGGGCCCTACGAATACAGTGTGCCAGGCGCGCCTCGGGATTTCGTCATGCAGAATGACCCAGCGACAACTCCGGCGCACTAGACTTCAGGTATGGCGACATTGAGTCCCACAGTAGCAGTGAAGTATCCGCAGACCCGCCACGGCGGTGGCAGTGGCGCACCACCTACCCACGGCAATGGAGGCGGCGACGGTCGCGGCGCCAACGGTTCACCCGATTATGGCGAGCGTCTGCGTCGTGCCCGTCTCGGGCTGGTCGTAGGTTTGACGCCGGTGATCATGATGTTCGTCTCGTTCACCAGCGCCTATATCGTTCGCAAAGGCCTGCCTACGGTTGATCCTCGCACTAATAGTTATGTCCATGATTGGTTGTCGGTGAATATTCCGTGGGGGCTGCTGCTGGTGAATACCGTGATTTTGCTGATCAGCAGCGTGACCATGGAATTGGCGCGGCGCCAGATTACAAGGCAGGCTGCGCTGGCGCCGGTGAGTTCTATTCCGGGCGTATCGCTGGGCGAGGAGAAGACATTTCCCTGGTTGGGCGTTACGGTGGTTCTGGGCCTAGGCTTTCTGATTGGACAATGGATGGCATGGCAGGAGTTGGCAGCGCGTGGTTTCTACCTCGCGACCAGCGCCAGCAGTTCGTTCGTTTATTTACTGACTGGGATGCATGCCATTCACCTTGCTGGAGGAATTTTGGCACTGCTCTTTGCAGCCGCCACTTCCCTGCTGCGCAAGCCGGTTGAGGGACGCCGGATCGTTGTAGACATCACCGCCTGGTATTGGCATTTCATGGCATTGCTTTGGATTTATATTTTCGCGCTGATTGAGATTGCACGATAGCGACGGGGCGGTCAAAGTTGCAGACTTAAAGTAAAAGATTAACGTCTAGAGGTTCAGGAGAGCGAAACGAATGGCTGAGGCCGCTGTTCATCACGACGTCGCAGGGGTATATGAGCCGTCCCTGTTTGGAACCTATTCGAAAAAGATCGGGATGTGGCTGTTCTTGGCGTCCGATTCGGTGACGTTTGGAGCGCTTCTGTTTGCCTACAGCTACGGGCGAATTTCAAACCCGAGTTGGCCCACGCCATTCGGCAAAGAGAGCATTATCAATGCCACGATCATGACGGCGTGCCTGCTCTCCAGCTCGCTCACCATGGTGCTGGGAGTGCTGGCCGCGCATCGTGGGGATATGGCCAAGGTTCGCAACTGGCTGTTGGCCACCATGTTCTTTGGCGCGGCGTTCATCGTGCTGCACGCCATCGAGTGGAGCAAGCTCATCCACGAAGGTATGACGCCGTTTACTAACCCTTGGGCGCCATCGGTCCCGCAATTCGGCGGAACGTTTTTCACGCTGACCGGGATGCACATGCTGCACGTCACCATTGGCGTGATTTATTTAGGCGTGGTCGCGCTGCGCAAGAAGTTCCTGCCGGTTCTCGTGGTGTTGTGGCTCATCGGTTGGCTGGCAACGCCTGCTAATAATGTTTTTCACCTCGGAGTCCACGTGCTGCTGATTGGAGCGGTGGTGTCCGCGATGGTGATGTTTTTGAAGCCGAAAATTTACGACTCTCACGACATTGAAGTTGCCGGACTCTACTGGCATTTCGTAGACCTGGTGTGGATGTTCATCTTCCCACTGGTTTACTTGATGTCTACGCGGATATAGGGGTCTTTGGTTGCGCGCTAGTCTGAAATGAGGAGAAGCTCTTCGCGATGCACAACATAGCCGCCATACATGACGAGAGCAAAGCTCAGTATTACTGGGTATGGGGAGCGTTGCTCATCCTCACTGGAATTGAAGTCGTACTGGCCTACGAGCAGTTCTTCACCCCAGTGCACATGCTGGAAGTGCTGATGGTGCTGTCGCTGGTGAAAGCGGCGCTCATCATTGCTTACTTCATGCACCTGAAATTTGAGATTCCGTTGATGAGGTTTATGCTGATGGCGGCGATTGTGGCGTGCCTGTGCATCATGTGCATTTTCTTTCCAGATGCCGTACGCGTTGTAAAATTGGGAGTGCCATGAAGATGCGTTTGGCAATTTCGCTTCTTGGATTGGGGCTGTGGGCCTCTCCCGCCTTCGCTCAGGGCTGCGCCATGTGCTATTCGACAGCGCGCGCAGCCAGCAAAGACGGCCAGCGTGCTCTTAACCGCGCCATTCTTGTGCTGCTGGCGCCGCCGCTGGGAGTTATGACGGCGGGGATCGGGTTGGCTTATCGTTATGGGAAGAAACGGGATGGGCAACAGCTGTAAGCCGACCACTGAGAAGTGACCTAGACTCCGATTACCCCGACCAATTCTTTAACTGACGCGGCGCTCTTATCCAGCGCAGCCTTCTCGTCTGCGGTTAGCTTGATCTCGATGATCTTCTCGATTCCTTTGGCGCCGAGCTTCACTGGCACACCGACGAATAGTCCTTTGATCCCGTACTCGCCTTCCAAGTGCGCGGCGCAGGGGAGGATTTTTTTCTTGTCTTTGAGGATGGCCTCGACCATTTCAGTGACGGCCGCAGAAGGCGCATAGTAGGCGCTGCCCGTCTTTAGATATTTCACAATTTCCGCGCCGCCGTCGCGGGTGCGCTGCACCAGTCGCTCGACGGTTGTTGCGTCCATCAGCTCCGTGATTGGAATGCCTGCAACCGTTGAGTAGCGCGGCAGGGGAACCATCGTATCGCCGTGTCCGCCGAGGACGAAGGCGGTTACATTCTCAACGCTAACCTTGAGCTCCTGCGCTATGAAAGCGCGGAAGCGCGCGGAGTCGAGCACGCCAGCCATACCAATTACGCGGTTGCGAGAAAAACCACTCATCTTGTAGGCTGCCTGCGCCATCGCGTCCAACGGATTTGAGACCACGATCAGGATGCAGTTGGGCGAATATTGCACGGCTTTGCCGACCACATCCTTCATGATTTTGTGATTGGTGTTGAGCAGGTCGTCGCGGCTCATGCCCGGCTTGCGCGGTATTCCGGCGGTGATGACCACAATGTCAGAGTTGGCGGTGTCGGCGTAGTCCTGGGTACCGACGATATTGGAGTCGCGCTTCTCGATCGGCATGGCTTCCAGCAAGTCGAGTCCTTTGCCCTGCGGAACGCCTTCAATGATGTCGATCAGCACAACGTCCGCGAGTTCCTTGGAGGCAATCCAGTGGGCTGCGGTCGCGCCGACGTTTCCGGAGCCTACGATGGTGACTTTGTTGCGCATGACTTTGCCTTTCTATTAATTCGTATCAAAAACCATTAACCACGGGACACGGCCTGTCACGAAGGAAAACCCGATTTCGCTTGCGTCTGTCTGTTCATACGGCGGTCATGACGGCGGCTTGCATATTTTGGATGATGTAGTCCGCGAACTCGCTGGTCTTCACTTTGGTTGCGCCTTCCATCAGCCGCTCGAAATCGTAGGTGACTTTCTTCTGCTCGATGGTGCACTCCAGGCCGTGTTCGATCATGTCGGCGGCTTCTGTCCAACCGAGGAAGCGGAACATCATCACTCCGGAAAGAATTACTGAACCGGGATTGATGACATCTTTGTCGGCATATTTTGGGGCGGTGCCGTGGGTGGCCTCAAAAATAGCATAACCGTCACCCACGTTCGCTCCTGGCGCAATGCCCAGCCCGCCGACTTGCGCGGCGCAAGCGTCCGAAATGTAATCGCCGTTGAGATTTGGAGTGGCAAGTACGGAGTACTCATCGGCGCGGGTAACGACTTGCTGGAAGATCGAGTCGGCGATGCGATCGTTGATCATCAGCTTTTTCTTCCATGCGCCCTTGCCGTGAGTTCTGTGGATCTTGTCGAAAACGCCTTTTACTTCCTTATAGATCGCTTGCCGGAATTCTTCAGTGGCAAATTCCAGGCCGGGCTCAATCAAGTTCGCATTCTGTTCAATGGTGAGGTTGGGATTCTTGTCTTTGTTATCCACGATCCAGCTCTCGCGTTCGGTGACTACCCGGTCGCGGAATTCTTCGGTAGCGAGTTCATACCCCCACTTGCGGAAAGCGCCCTCGGTAAATTTCTGAATATTTCCCTTATGCACCAGAGTTACGGACTTACGCCCGCTTTCGAGTGCGAACTTGATGGCCATGCGCACCAGGCGCTTCGTCCCGGTAACCGAAATCGGTTTGATACCTACGCCGGAATCCAAGCGGACTTGCTTCTTACCGCCCTTCAACATGTCCTTGTTGAGAAACTCGATGAGCCTGGCAGCGTCCGCAGTTCCCTGCTCCCATTCGATTCCGGCGTAGACGTCTTCGGTATTCTCGCGGTAGATGACGATATCCATGCGTTCGGGATGTTTCACCGGCGATGGCGTGCCTTTGTAATACTTGACCGGGCGTATACAAGCATAGAGATCGAGAATTTGGCGCAATGCGACATTCAGGGAGCGGATCCCGCCGCCCACCGGAGTGGTCAACGGTCCTTTGATCGCGACACGGAACTCACGGACTGCATTCACGGTATCGTCAGGTAGCCAGTTGTTAAACTTCGCCTTGGCCTTTTCACCGGCAAACACTTCATACCACGCCACGCGTCGCTTCCCTTTGTAAGCTTTCTCGACGGCGGCATCGAAGACGCGGACGGAGGCTTTCCAAATGTCGCGGCCGGTGCCGTCGCCTTCAATAAACGGGACAATGGGATTGTCGGGCACCTGGTAACGCCCGTTACTATAGCCAATCGAGCCGCCACCAGCCGGCACCGGAACATCGTTGTATGAAGCCGCCATCAGACACCTCCGCAGGAATGCATCGAAACTTGCAATTATAAAGAATCAGCTTGGAGTACGAGAAGTCCGGGCTAAAGTCGCTAGGTCGCAGCTTTCGGCTTGAAGCGCACGGTAACATCCACAGTTTTTTCTTTCTCGTTCAAGTCTTCGTGAATGGTGACGCCCCACTTGATGCTGGGCGGCAAGAGGTCCCCAGTGTCTTTGAGGAATCGCTTCACGTAAGTGCTGTCATACGGTTCGCCCTGGTGCAAAGTCCAAGCCTCGCGAATATGAGCGCTGGACTTTTCGTCCAAACCTTCAATCTCGACATCGCCCATGCGATACTGATCGCCTTCTTTCACTTCTAATTTGTAGCTCGCAGTTCCGTCCGCGTCGTTCAGATCGAGTTGAGGCGTCACGACCGCCTTCATGTAACCTCGGCTCTGGTAAAGCGGTTTGATAGCATCCAAATCGTCACTCAATTGGACGGCATTCACTGTTTGGTCGGGTTGCTGATGAATACCTTTTGACAGCTGAGCTGTGGGAAACACTATGTTGCCCGACCATTCAATCCGGGACAACTTATACTCACGGCCTTCCTCCACCGGCAGCACCGCGTCCACCTCAACTTCGTCCGGAGTTTCGTGCACTATCTTCGCCTGCGCTTCGCCAAACTTGGCGCGCAGCTTGCCTTCCCGCAGATAGATCGGGGTAAGGTCAAGGCGGGCAAAAATGCGGAGCTTGGAGCGCTCGTAATCACCCCCCTGCGCCCGTTGAGCAGCACGAGTCAGCAGCGGAAGTTCCGTCGCACCAGCGCCGGGAAACTCTATGTTGCGAATACGAATCGACGTGCCAGAAATGGAATAGATTACGCGGTCAATCGTTCCAGCTTCCTCGTCGCCGTGGCGGTTGACTTCTACTCGCGCTTTCTCTAGCCCGCGTTCGGCGAGCACGAACTGCAAGGCCTCGGTCACTTTGTCGGGCAGGTTGCCGCTGATAGGCATCTCTCCCCGGAATAGCGGAACATATTTCTGCATTTTCTCGATCAATGCCTGGTCCGAGAACCAAACGAAGTTGTCAAACTCCACGGGGACGAGCTTGTCGTTATCGGCGAGCTGGAATTCGACCTTGGTTCCGGTCGGAGAAAAAGAAAAACTGTAAGCCACATTTGTGAACATGCCAGTCTCGCCCAGCCTTTGCACAATGTCTTTGAAGTTTTCCTCGGAAACGTTCTCGCCCCGGCGCAGCCCGCTGAACGCAACGATCTGGTCGGGTGTGTAACGCTTTGTGCCGGTGACTTTAATCTCTGTGAGTTTGTAGGCAGAGACTGACGAGGCTCGGGGCCGCGCAGTCTGGGACTGCAACCGCGGCGTGGGCATGCCGGTAAGTATGAAAAAGGCGAGGACAATTATGTTTGATTTACGCATTACTTTTTCGCGGGAATCACCGCTTCAGCAGTCTTGAGCCTGGCTGCAATATCTATAAATGCAAGCGCGGCGCGGCTCAAAGCTTTATCTTTGCGAAAAACCAAGGCTAGGTCGCGGCGGACCTGGGCGTCGGACATGGGGATGGCAACAAGCGCATTGGCGCGGACATCTTCCAGGACATTGAAGCGGGCGATGAAACCCACGCCGACGTCGGCGGCCACAAAACGCTTGAGCAGTTCGCTGGAATCGAGTTCCATGGCATAGCGTGGCTTGAGGCGGCGTTCATGGAAAAGGTTTTCCAGCGCATCGCGAGTATGTCCGGCTTTTGGAAGCACGAGGGGAAATTTTGCCACGTCTGCGACTGCGGCCGACTTCATTTTAGCCAACGGATGATGTGGGGGTGCAATTATCACGAGCTCATCGCGATGCAGCAACATCACCGTCAATCGGGTGTCGGTCACCGGGGTCGAGACGACGCCGAAGTCTACGGAATTATCGATGACCGATTCCAGGATCTTGCCGTAGTCCGAACGCTTGATGTTTACCGCGACGTCGGGATATTGTTTTTTGAACTCAGCAAAGACCTCAGGAAGAATGTGCAGGCAGGTGCCTTCATTTGCTCCCACAATAATCTCGCCGCGGGGTACGCGCTCCGTTTCCGCGATGGCAGTGAGCACAGCCTTGCGGGCTTCAAGCGTCTCTTCAGCGTATTTCTGAAACAACTTGCCAGAGGCGGTGATAGAAACCTTGCCGCCGGAGCGGTCGAGCAACTTGGCCCCGACTTCTTCCTCGAGGGCGCGAATCTGCGATGAGATAGCTGGTTGGGTGCGAAAGCGTTTCTCCGCGGCACGGGAAAAGGACGACAGGCGCGCGACTTCGAGAAACGTTTCTAGCTGGTCAAAGTCCATAGAAGCGGTCAGCAATCGGCAATCAGCAATTCGGCGCTGGGCTCGGAGCCTCACCAAACCGTCGTGGGGCGTAGTCTAAGCTTATCTTCAACTGTAACTTATGTTATCCATATCCATGCGAATGAAAGGTTTACCTCATCATAAACATGACTTATCGCCGTCATAAGAACAATCAATTTCCTTGCACAGGCTTAGAACGCCTAGACTCAAAGTGTCCTGCATGAATGAGAGATTGTAGCAGGCGCGTAATTTCCTCTACCTTCCATGACATTTTCTATCGCGAGCGTGCCCGCAGCCATTGTGCGTGCGGACGCGTCGCCAATTCCGCGCACGGGTCGGTCCCGGCAGCGCAAAGGAGCGATCCATGGCTGATTCGAAGACGGCTGATCCCAAGACCGTCCTGGAGTTCGTGAAGAAGAATGGCGTCAAGCTGCTCGACCTGCGCTTCACGGATCTTCCCGGACTGTGGCACCACGTTTCTTATCCGATCGAACAGTTGAGCGAGTCATCCTTCGAAGAGGGCTTCGGTATGGATGGATCATCCATTCGCGGCTGGGCGGCGATCCACGAGAGCGACATGCTGCTCATGCCTGACCCGAGTTCTTACATTCTCGATCCGTTCACCGAAGTTCCGACACTGGTGATGGTGTGCGACGTCACCGACCCGGTCACCAAGCAGCGTTACGATCGCGATCCCCGTTACATCGCCCGTAAGGCCGAGATGTATCTCAGCTCAACCGGCATGGCCGACACTGCCTACTTCGGCGCCGAGGCCGAGTTCTTTATCTTTGACAATGTTCGCTTCGATCAGCGCGAGCAGCACGGCTTCTACTTCATCGACGCTGAAGAAGGCCGGTGGAACTCGGGCCGAGTCGAGAATAATTTGGGATATCGTCCACGTTACAAGGAAGGATATTTCCCGGTGCCTCCGACCGACCACTATCAGGACTTGCGCAGCGAAATGGTGATGACCATGCAGAGCTGCGGCTTGGAAGTGGAATGTCACCACCACGAGGTCGCAACTGGCGGGCAGACCGAAATCGACCTGAAGTTCGACTCGCTGGTGCGCTCCGCTGACCACATGATGCTCTACAAGTACATTGTGAAAAACGTAGCCAACCAGTACGGAAAAACGGTGACGTTCATGCCCAAGCCGATCTTCCAAGACAACGGCAGCGGTATGCATACGCACCAGTCGCTATGGAAGAGCGGCAAGCCACTGTTCGCAGGGGACGGTTATGCTGGGATGTCGCAGATGGCGCTGTGGTACATCGGTGGCTTGATTAAGCATGGACCGGCGCTTTCGGCGATCATTGCTCCGACCACCAATTCCTATAAACGCCTGGTACCGGGCTTTGAAGCGCCAGTCAACCTGGCTTACTCGCGGCGTAACCGTTCGGCGGCATGTCGTATCCCGATGTATTCGGCATCGCCCAAGGCAAAGCGTGTCGAGTTCCGACCACCCGACCCGAGTTGCAATCCTTACATGGCGTTCGCGGCGATGATGATGGCGGGACTGGACGGCGTCGAGAACAAGATCGATCCCGGCCAGCCGCTCGACAAGGACATTTATGATCTGGGTCCGGAGGAGCTGGCGAAAGTTCCATCCATGCCCGGCTCTCTCGAGGACGCGCTCGATGCCCTGGAGAAGGATCACGGCTTCCTGCTCAAAGGGGACGTCTTTACCGAGGAACTGCTCAGCACCTACATCGAGTACAAGCGTTCGAAGGAAGTGGATGCGGTGAGGTTGCGTCCGCATCCGTTTGAGTTTGCGTTGTATTACGATATTTAGCGTGGTCAGTGATATTTGAGGCCTGGCGGAAGCTAGGCCTTTTTTCTTGCGGTATGCAAATCAGAGCGTTCCAGCGGTGGGCAGTATCGTGAGTTCTTCCACTGTACTGTTCTCGGGGAGAACCAGCGCGTTCACGACCGCGGTGGCAATGGTCTCGGGGGTCATCATTTCCTTCCGCGCCGCATCCGGCCACAGGGTATTCCAGATATCAGTATCGGTAGCGCCGGGCAAGAGTGCGATCACGCGAATTCCCTTCGGACGCAGTTCCTCGCGCAAAGTGTCCGTGAGTCCCAGGGCACCGTGTTTGGAAGCGTTATAGGCAGATGATCCGGCAAAGACTCGCTTGGCGGCGATAGAGAGGTTGTTCACGATCGTCCCACCGCGCTTCATCAGCGGCAATGCGGCACGCGTGACCAGGAACGTGCCAGTGAGGTTGGTGTCGATGACTTCTTTCCAATCTTCGACGGGCAATTCTGCGACATTCAGATTGGCATGGGCGACCCCAGCGTTGTTGATCAAGATATCGAGCCTGCGGAACTGCTTCTTCACAGTAGCGACTAGTGCCTCCACGGAACAACGGTCACGCACATCACAGGCTTCCGCGACGACTCGAATTCCGAAATGCGCCAGTTCCCTGCTAGCTTTTTGAAGTGAACCACGATGGCGGCCAGTGATGATCAGGTCGCAACCCTCCTTCGCCAGGGCTCGGGCGATGGCCAGACCAATGCCACGATTTCCGCCGGTAATGAGGCCAACTTTCCCCCGCAAGCGAGGTTCGGCGGCGAAGTGCTGAGAAGATGATAGATGGCTGGCTTTAGGACTCTTATGGCTGGAGCGGGGGATGATCAGACTCCGTTGGCGCGGTTGCGGATTAGCGAGAGGAACTCGTTTCGCGTTTCCTGCTCTTCGCGGAAACAGCCCAACATGGAAGACGTCACCGCCGCGGAATGTTGCTTTTCCACGCCGCGCATCATCATGCAGAGATGGCGCGCTTCAATCACAACTCCTACGCCCTGCGGCTGGATGGTTTTTTGAATCGTCTCTGCGATCTGCGTGGTCAGCCGTTCCTGAATTTGTAGGCGGCGCGCAAAGATGTCAATCAGGCGAGGAATCTTGCTTAAACCAATCACCTTTCCGTTGGGAATATAAGCGATGTGCACTTTGCCGAAAAATGGCAGCATGTGATGTTCGCAAAGGCTGAACATCTCGACATCTTTGACAATCACCATCTCGTCGTAGGTGACGGCGAACAAAGCCTTCTTTAGAAGCGCTTCAGGGTCTTCCTTATAGCCCTTGGTCAGAAACTGCATGGCGCGCTGCACCCGTTCCGGAGTACGGGTGAGGCCGTCTCGGTCGGGATCCTCGCCCAGGCGCACGATCATTTCCCTCACCAGATCTTCAAAGCTGGCGCTGGTCAAAGTGGCTGGTTCAGTTGTCGGTTTCATGCTGAAGTTGTGAGAACTTTGTAATTTGTAAGCCGCGAATTACCAGTTATGAATCTATTTACGAACTTCCTCGCTACCCGCGTACTCGAACGAATTCATCATAGTCTCTTCCAGTCTTACCTTCTCTAGATGAGCATGATCGAACCCACGCTGCACAATTTCGTAGATGCAGGCAGAAAGGTTTTCGGTCGTAGGGACTTGGCTGGTGAATTCTGGCAGCATGTTCAGATTCTGTATATCGAAGCGCTGCAGAATCTCGCGATCCACAAAACTGTCGAGGTCCACAAGATTGCACACCATGCCCGTGCGCTCGTCTAGCGCGCCACTGACTGTAATCTCCAGTGCATAGTTGTGTCCGTGGCCGTACGGATTGTTGCACTTACCGTAGGTGGACTGGTTCTCCTCTGCTGACATCGAGTCGTTGTGGAGACGATGCGACGCCGAAAACATGTAACGCCGGGTCAAGTGCGCCTTCATGCTTCACCGTAAAAATCTACAAACAGATCGGGGGTTTCATAGATTCGCACGCGATGCAATTGTGCGGCTTTCAGCTTGGGGGCGAGCCGCTGCCAGATGGAAATTGCCAAATTCTCGGTGGTCGGGATACGCGCAAAAAAATCCGGCACTTCCTTGTTAAGAAAACGGTGATCAAGCGCGTCGAGCACTTCGCGATTCAGAATCTCTTTCAACTGCTTGAGGTCAACGACAAACCCAGAGCGGGGATCCACTTCGCCCTTCACCGTTACTTCCAGCGTGTAATTATGTCCATGGCCATTAGGATTGTTGCACTTGCCAAAAATCCGGCGATTCTCCTCCGGCGTAAAATCCGGGTTGTGATAGTAATGCGAAGCTGAAAATTCTGCTTTGCGCGTTAGATAGACCATGCCTACCTCGGAGGCTAAAGCCTCCCGATTCGCTTATTCCCCAATAGCGGTTTTAAGTGCCGTTCTTGCGCCGCAATCTGCGGCATAACTTTGACGGCAGGATTGGAACCGTAGGTTCTTCCCTTCCAGCCCACGGTTCCTCGCTTATGAGAGAGTCGTGAACGCAACAAAAGATACGAAAATAAAGGGAGTCCAAATAAGGCCAGCAGGTTCACATCCCATGGAAAATGCGCCTTGCGGATTCGCTGAATAAAAAAGCTGAACAGAACAACGGCAAGCAAGGCGATCACTGCGGCGACTTGCGCCCTGCCGTGTACGAACTCCACGATGGCAAGCGCAGCGCTTGCCACGATCACCACGAACTCAAGCATACGTAGCAGTGCCAGTTGCAAAACTGAAGGAAACAACAATGCCAGGTTCTTGGTCCAACCTTCGCGAAGTTGCCAAAAGCTGCGATACATGCGGGTGCGCACCGCATCGGGGCCGTAGCGAAAGAAAATCTTACGACCTGAAGTCTTTACCACTCTTGCCAGCGCGACATCCTCCAAAAGGCTATCGGGTACTGCGGCATGGCCGCCGACAGCTAGATATGCATCCCGAGAAATCAGTAAATACTGTCCATTGGCTGCCGCTACGGGCGATGCCGGATCGCGGACCCGTGAAGGCTCGTACCTCGCCGCCAACTCCGCAAAGATCACGGGCATGATGGCCTTTTCCCAGAAGCCATGGACCTCTTGCTCGGGCGAATAAGAAAGCAGGGCCGCACCCTGCTGCTTCGCCTCAGCCAAACTACGCGCCAGCGAGCCAGGACGATGGATGGTATCTGCATCGGTGAACAGCAGCCACTCACCGCGAGCTTGCTGCGCGCCGGTGGTTAAAGCATGGTTCTTGCCGGTCCAACCCATTGGCAGCGGACCCGGATCAATCACTTTTACGCCGCTGAATGAATGTGCGATTTCACCTGTGCGGTCGGTTGAGGCGTCATTCACCACGATGATTTCGGAAGATACGCCGCCTTGTGCGAGCAGCGACTCCAGGCAAGCTCGGAGGCACGGTTCTTCATTGCGGGCTGGCACAATTATCGAAACCTCAGGCCGCCCTGCCACTACATTCGGCGTCGACATAAGCTGAATCCGTTATTATAGCTTTGTGCGACGTACCATTGCTTCGAGTGTTGTTCTAACCGGATGCCTTACTCTTCTGCTGACCGGCTGCTATAGCGGCTCTCGGCCGGGCCACATCGGGACCAACGCCCCTGATTTCACGGTGCAGGATGCAGACCGCAAAGTCACGCTGAGCGACCTGCGTGGCCAGATAATCGTCCTGAACTTCTGGGCGACGTGGTGCCCGCCTTGCGTGGAGGAAATGCCTTCCCTGGTAGTTCTTCAGCAACGCATGAAAGACAAGGGCATCACCGTGCTGGCTGTGAGCGTGGATCAGGATGAGAGCGCGTACCACAAATTTCTCAAACAATACGGGGTGAATCTGCTCACCGTCCGCGATCCCTCGGAGAAGAGCAAGAATCTTTACGGCACGGTCAAGATTCCCGAGACCTATATCATCGACCGGAACGGAGTGGTACGTCGCAAGTTCATCGGAGCGGTCGACTGGGCTGAGCCCGAGGTCGTGGAGTTTCTCAGCCGACTGTAGAACTTTGCCACGGAGACACAGAGACGCAGAGCCCAGTACTGCAAAATCTCAGATTCACGAGAGCCTTAGCGTTTCCTCGCTAAAGCTGTATCTTCCTCAACCGCAGTGAGTTGGTAATTACCGAAACTGAGCTGAAGCTCATTGCTGCCGCCGCTATGATTGGGCTTAAGAGCAATCCGAAGAATGGGTACAGCACTCCCGCCGCAATCGGCACTCCGAGAGCGTTGTAGACAAATGCAAAGAACAAATTTTGACGAATGTTCCGCATAGTCGCTTTGCTAAGCTTGCGCGCGCGCACAATGCCGCTAAGATCACCTTTAATCAGAATCACATCGCCGCTCTCCATTGCGATGTCAGTACCGGTGCCCATGGCGATGCCGACGTCAGCCTGTGCCAGTGCGGGAGCGTCATTGATGCCATCCCCCGCCATGGCAACAATGCGGCCTTCTTTTTGCAGTCGCTGTATCACTTCCACCTTTTGATGGGGCAACACTTCAGCCTGAAATTCATCGATTCGTAAACGGTGTGCGATGTCTTCTGCGGTGGCGCGAGTGTCACCCGTCAGCATCACCAGGCGAATGCCTTCTGCTTTTAGCTTGGCGATAGCATCCGCGGTTGAACTCTTGATGGGATCACCAATAGAAACCACGCCTGCCGGTCGCCCGTCTATCGCCACAAAAATGACCGTCCGGCCGCCGCTGCCTGTAACTCGCGCCGCTTCGATCAGGTCATCGGTGGCGATCCCCATGGAGCGGAGGAACCCTTCATTACCTGCAACGACAGCCTTTCCGTCGACTGTGCCCACGACACCTTGGCCAGGGTGGTATTGAAAACCCTGGACTTCTGAAATAGCTAGAGCACGTTCCGCGGCGGCGTCAACAATAGCCTGTGCCAAGGGGTGCTCACTGGCGCGCTCCAGACCCGCAACCAGCCGTATTAACTCGGTTTCATCGATACCTGGTTCAGGCGCAACCGAAAGCACCTTGGGCTTTCCCTCGGTAAGAGTGCCGGTTTTATCGACCACCAAAGTCTCGACTTTTTCCAGCCTCTCCAGAGCTTCGGCATTTTTGATCAGCACTCCAGCGCTTGCGCCGCGACCGGTGCCCACCATGATCGCCATCGGAGTCGCCAGCCCCAGGGCACATGGACAAGCAATGATCAGCACCGCCACCGCATTCACCAGTGCATGCGCCAACCGCGGCTCAGGTCCGGCGAGCGCCCAAACAATAAACGTCAGCACAGCGACTGCAATCACCGCAGGCACAAACCAGCCAGCCACGCGATCGGCGAGGCGTTGAATGGGAGCACGACTCCGCTGGGCCTCGCTCACCAGCCTGACAATCTGCGCCAACATGGTGTCGCTACCGACGCGCTCGGCGCGCATGACCAGCGATCCCGTAAGATTCACGGTGGCGCCAACTAGTCGGCTTCCAGGCGCCTTGTCTACCGGAATAGATTCGCCGGTCATCATGGACTCGTCCACCGAGCTCGACCCCTCGAGCACGATCCCATCCACCGGCACTCTCTCTCCCGGGCGAACCCGTAATCTGTCTCCTGGTTTGACTTGCTCAAGTGGAATGTCGAGTTCAGTGCCGTCGTCGTGCAGCACACGCGCAGTCTTCGGACTCAAATCCAACAGGGCTCGAATGGCGCCGCTGGTGCGGCTCCGCGCACGCAACTCGAGTACCTGTCCGAGTAGAACGAGCGTGGTAATGGCAGCGGCCGCCTCGAAATAGACATCCGGACGGTCGGCCACGGTGCGGAAGGAGGCAGGAAACATCTGCGGGAACACGGTTGCGACCGTGCTGTAAACGTATGCCACTCCGGTTCCCATCGCGATGAGCGTAAACATATTGGTGCTGCGATTTACGATGGAGGCCCAGCCCCGCTGAAAGAATGGCCATCCTCCCCAGAGCACGACTGGAGTCGCCAATACAAATTCAATCCACGGCAGCCAGGCGCCGGGAAGCACTCGATGCAGCGGCGTCCCCGGCAGCATGTCAAGCATTGCCAGCGCTAGCAGCGGCACCGTGAGCACCAGGCTGATCCAGAAGCGGCGAGCCATGTCGCGCAGTTCTGGATTCGCTTCTTCTTCCGCGGTTACGGTGCGCGGCTCAAGCGCCATACCGCAGATGGGACAACTACCGGGCCCGGGACGAACGATCTCTGGATGCATCGGGCAGGTGTACTCGATCTTTGTCGCGGCAATCGGCGTTTCCGGTTCGAGCGCCATGCCACATTTCGGACAAGCTCCGGGGCCAGCCTGCCGAACATCAGGATCCATGGGACAGATGTAAATTCGCCGAGTGGACGACTGCGGCCCCAGCCAGGATTTGTCATGTCCAACTTCGGTGGCTCCTCCGCCTCGGCCTTTACTGGAGACTGCTGGATGTTTAACAGGAGACGATTGGAAACTCTGAGGCACCGTTGGCGCCCCCGGCAACGTAACCAAAGCCAATCCTCGAGAGCCCGGGGGTTGGGCATATTTATGAGGCTCGGCACGGAATTTTTCCAGACAGGGCCGACAGCAGAAGTAGAAGTTATTCCCTTCATATTCGTATTTATGGGCCGCGGTTGCAGGGTCCACCGTCATACCGCAAACGGCATCAATCGCGGACAGCGGTTGCCTGGTCTTCAAGTTGTTTGAGTTTTCCATAAGCCCATGGCCGCAACCGGCTCAGCCAGCATCACTTCGAATCGAACTATATTAGATAATCGAAGCTGGGAAATCGATTGTTGTATCTTGGTTGGGTCTAAAGTCAAAGTCAGGAGAAGCAATGACCAGTCTCGATGTGGCGTACCGCTATGGTGCTTCGCCTGGCGAGCGCGAGATGCGCGCTGTCAACGGGCTTCGTGAGGTCTATGGGTTACGGCGTGTGCAATGGGACGAGAAGGAGTGCACCATCAGGATTGAGTATGATGCGTCGCGCCTGAATGAAGACACGATTGCCAGCTTGCTACGGCGGGCGGGGGTTGATGTGCGCGAAAAGCTCGATTTAATCCATCGAGAAATTTAGGGGGGAGGGCTTGCCAGAGAGGGCTTTCCGGTCAATTCAGACGAACCAGGAAATGCAAAGGGGCGCTCAAGAAAACCTCTGGCCGAAGTTATTCTCTAGAGCGCCCCGTTGCGCGCCACTTCGTCTGCTTATTTGGTAGCACCTGCCATACCAACCTCAACATCCTGAAAACACAAGGCTGCAAAACAGGCCGCTCTGTAGGAATTGCCCCCTAGGAGAAAGATTTACTTCCTCGCAGCGACGCGCAATAATCATGCCGAAATTATTGAGTCGAAGCTTTTTATTGTTGAAATCCGCAATTGCGGATAAGCCTCGAAAGCCCGCTCTGGACGCCCGAATCCCCTGTTTGCAGGTTGTTTGGAAACTAGACGGGATATCGGCATAGGGCCGGAGTATCGGCACTGCGCATTTGGACTATTTGATGAATCGAGGATTGATGCTTGACGCTGTTCCCACACTCTCCGCAGCTGATTTTTCCAAGCAGAAATTTTTCGCTATAATCGAAACGACTTCAGCAATCCTTGCCGCGCCCTTAGCTCAGCTGGATAGAGCGTCTGGCTACGAACCAGAAGGTCGGGAGTTCGAATCTCTCAGGGCGCACCATTCTTCCATTTTGGCCCGTTCAAAGATCAGGTCGAAGGGCTTTCGGTATATC
>Ga0209689_1000756_pt1 | contig 23228 bp, 21 predicted proteins | sample GraSoiAngelo_149_FD_187119 | JGI IMG/M metagenome (GOLD analysis project Ga0209689, IMG submission 187119) | Grasslands soil microbial communities from the Angelo Coastal Reserve, California, USA - 14_1009_09_30cm (SPAdes) (version 2) | ecosystem: Environmental > Terrestrial > Soil > Grasslands ... | reverse complement strand
TGAAAAACCGGTACGTCGACGTAAAGGAGTGATCAATGATTAGACGAACCAAGCTCCTCGCATTACCCGTAGCGGCCCTCCTGACTGTGCTGGTGTCGACGACAGCTAGCGCCAGCATCACCGCCCTCAGCTTCAACAGTCCGGCCCACCTTTCAGTGACCAACACCGTGGCGACGGTGACCGGGCAGGTGACCTGCTCTACGGACGATGTCGCTGCGAACGTATTCGTCGAGATATTGCAGAGCCAAGGGCGTCACCTAGTAATTGCTAGCGGCGAAACATCGGTCTCGTGCGTGAGTGCCGGGTTTGGCGGGATCACGCAACCATGGACAGTGTTGGCGAACACATCCCAGGGTCAGGCACTCAAGACCGGTTCGGCCTCGATAATTGTCAGCGCCAACAATGAAACATTCACCAGCAGTAAGACCGTTTCAGGGTCAATCTCACTGACTCACTAACGTCTAGCAAGTGGCCTACGCTCGCTCGCAAATCCTAACAAGCGCGTAGTTCAAACAATCACGCTGGGCTGCCCCTCGACGGACGGTCGTTGAAACCCAGCTCGAGGGGCAGCCTGGACCGGGGAAAGTAGACCCCTTTTTTGCACGTGAAATTGAACTTTGCTGTGACCATATTGTCGAATTACAGAATTACAGAAATACGGAACAGCTGCTAACCGCGTGAGGAAGCGCTTTCTGACCGTGCATGATAGGGGGAACCTGACTCTGCCAACCGACATCCGCCGTCAGTACGGGCTCGATAAACCCGGAGTGCAGGTCGAAGTGGTAGCCGGTCCCGGAGTGATTGAATTGCGCCCCCACGTTGCCGTGCCTGCCGACCAAGCATGGTTCTGGGCGCAGCGCTGGCAAGCGGGCGAACTGGCGGTGGACAAACACGTCGCGGCAGCGCGGCTCAGCGTTGCTCGCGACGTCGACGATTTCCTGGCGGCCATGGACAAGGTCCGGAAGAAGAAGCGGACGACATAGTTTGACGTTCGACTGGACGCCCCAGTTCGAGGCCGACCTCGCTCGCCTCTCTGATCGGGAGTTCCAGCTCTTCCGGAAGGTCGCAAAGGAGGATTTCTCCCCCGCGTGCGACAGGCACGTTGCAAATCCGGGCGCTGCCTGGCCCAAACAGCTCCGAGTCCACTGTGATGCGCATCGACGCATAACGGGTGTGTATAATAATCCGTACAATGCGTCAGTTCGTCAGGAAAAACATCACAATGCCGGCTGCTCTAGATACGCGCTTGAGAAAGCTCGCCAAGAGACGTGGTGCGTCGCAGAGCGGTCTGATCGTCCATCTGGTTGCCGTCGGACTCGCGACAGAGTCGGGGAACGGCGACCCACTCCTCCGCTATTTGGGGTCCATCGAGGGTCCTTCGGACTTATCCGCCACAGTCGATACAACGGTCTACGGCGCTGGCCGTCCTCGCTGACAGCGGCCTGCTCATTGCAGCAGTCAACCGAGGGGACCGGCATCATGCTTGGGCAACACGTCACCTTGTAGCCGCGAGACAGCAGCACGTGATGATCGCAGTGCCAGATATCGTCGTCGGTGAGGCATTCACCAAGCTCCGGTACGACAGACGCGTTAGCCCACGGAAGCACGCAAACATCGCCCTAACAGTCTTCAGGCTGGTCGACGACAACGCCGGTTTGTTTGAGCTGCGGCCGACGGGTGGTGGAACCTACAGGAAAGCCCGAGACATACTCGCCCAGTATGCCGACCAATCATTCTCGTATGTCGATGCCGTCGTCTTCACCTTAGTCGACGCCGATCCGGCGATCCGACAGGTTCTCACTGTCGACGGTCGAGACTTCTCCGTTTATCGATTCGCCCATGCCGTTGAGGTTATCTTGCCTTGAATGGCTAGGGTCATCATCCTGGTACCCAATTACAACCGTGAGGGCTCACTGCGTCAGTGCCTGGAATCGGCACTGGCCCAGAGCCTTGACGACTGGCGCCTGGTGGTCGGAGACAACGCCTCTGAGGACGGGTCGGCCGATGTGGTTCGCTCGTTCGGCGACCCACGCATTCGCCTGGTCCAACGAGAACGAAACATTGGCTACATGGAGAACACCAACCAGCTCCTGGCCGAGGCGGACAGCGAACTGGTCGCTTTCCTGCACTCCGACGACTGGTGGGAGCCTGACTACCTGGCCACCATGGTCGGATTGCTCGAACGGGCGCCGCGGGCTCTGATCGCAGTCTGCGCCTCCCGCATCTTCTATGACTCTGGCCCTTCCAGGATCTGGGCGCCGCACAAGAGCTGGGCCATGTCGGCTGGCGAGACGATCTTGAGCCCAGTGGACGCCACCCGGATGCTCGTGCGCCGGTGGGCTCCATTTACTCCGAGCGACGTACTCGCCCGGCGGGAGCTCTATCAGCGATTTCCCCGCTTCGATGCAACCCTGCCCTACACAAACGACTGGCTGATGTGGACGCGGGCTGCCTCAGTCGCCGACGTCGCACTCTGCCCCTACCCGTTGGTCAACAACCGCAAGCACACCGCCAGCGTGACCGGGGCAGCGGACCGCGATCACCGCTGGGCGCCCGAGTCAGTCCGAGTCGCGCGCACCATCGCGCTGGACTGGGGCGCAAAGCCGCCATATCCGGGGGCTCTTTCTGAGCTGCAGCTCATGAACGAGATCAGGATGCTGATCAAGGCCTACCAGTTGGCGGAGCAGGGTAGGCGCTCGGATGCTCGAAGCCTGGCTCGCCTCGGCCGGGACGCCGCGCCCTCCTGGCCGTGGGCGGTCTTCGCGCAGGTTTGCACCTGGGGCCTGGCGCTGGCGCCCTCCTCGGTGCTACGCGGGTTGCGGCAGCTTGCCTTCCGTGCCGGCAGAGCCCTGGCAGCTCGCCGTCGTCGCGAAGGAGAATTCCAGCCGTCCTACCGCGATTCGCGACACCAGCTGACCTGGTTGCTTCAGGATGCCCTCACAGTGCTGGCCGAGCCCGCGGAATCGAGTGGAGGGGACGGCAAGGGGTGAAGAATCACAGCACTGCTCGCCCGACTGAGTTGCGGGTCATACGGATCAGGGAACTCGAATAAGGCCGCGAGGGCGACTCCGACGGACGCGATCACGATGGCCGCGCTGACGGCGGAAACTACGGTAGGGTGCACCACGCCGCGCAGCCAGCCGGCCGCCCAGGCCGCTGCGACGACCAAGGCTGTCCCCAGGTGTGCAACCGCCAGTCCCCAGGGCGCTCGCGAACGTCCGACTTTCCGGGTGATGGCGTAGGTCCGTTTGACGTTGAAGATGGCTTCCAGGGAGGCCAGGAGAACGAAGGGCCACTTGGCCAGGCGCAGGATGGCAGCTCGCCAGTGCAAGCCGGCCTCCGTCCGTGGCTGCAGGAAAAACCGCTGCCGGTAGAGCTCGGACGGTTGCAGGATCAGCACGAGCCCCGCGAATAAAGGAATCGCCGGTCGTGACAGCAGCGGGACGGTTGCTCCTGTGACGAGCATGTACGCGAGAGCGCCCAGCCCGAGGGCCGTCGTTATTCCATAAAAGTAGTGGAGTCCGTGCAAAAGACTGGCCAAGCGCTCAGGCATAGATAAGCGACCAAAAAGGCTCCGGTAGACCCGGAACTTTATGTCAAGCACCGACCTGGCCCAGCGGCGCTGCTGAGCGAGATAACCAGCCCAGTCGACCGGGACCAGCCCGACCGCCAGCTTTTCTGGAACGTAGACGCCGCGCCAGCCGGCGCTGCGGTACTGGAGAGTGATCAGCAGGTCATCGGCGTCGTGGGCCGCGAAACCGCCGACCTCTCTCAAGGCGGAGACGCGGTGGGTGTTATGGCAACCGGTCACGATCGGATACCCGAGCGCATACGCCGTCATCTGAATCGAGGAGTAATAGGCGTAGGTCTCCTCGGCAGCACCCTTTGCCACAAAGCTGGCCCCCTGGTTGTAGTAGAGCTGGGCCGCCTGCACGAAGCCTACCTTCGGATCGTCAAAGTAACCAAGGACCCTGGAGAGGAACCTGGGCGCCGGGATGTGATCGGGGTCGAACCCGACGACGATGTCATAGTTTGCGAAGCCGATTTCCGCCAGCCAGGCGTTGTAGTTTCCGTGCTTTGTTTTGGCCTGGAAGGGACCGGATGAGGTCTGGTAGTCGGACAAGCCTTTGCGACTGAAGTGCCGCGCGCCCAGCGAGCAGCAGAGGGCCTTCACCCGGTCGTCGTTGCCTTCGTCGAGCACCCAGGTGTCGTGCGGGTAATCCATGGCGAGCAGCGCCTGGAGGGTCTCGGCGAGCATCTCGATCGGCTCGGCGCCGGGGACAAAGGTGGCTGCCACACCAACACGCCAGCCAGCAGCCGGCTTCAATGGGCGCGGCCGGCGCATGAACGGCATCGCAAACCATCGACATTCGTACAGCAACAGCCCCAAGGCGAAAGGCGCGGCGATGAGCCCAAAGAGCAGGGGGCGGTGCAGCGCATCTCCCTTCACCACCCAGTACCAGGCCACGAAGGCGACGGCGACGACATTGAGGGCGCTCAGGGCCGCGAACAGGGGGTAATCCCACCAGGCAAACACGGCCTCATCCACCACATGGTTCTCACTGGAGGGTCGCCCTGCCATCAGCGTTCGGCCTCCACGGGGGCCGGTCGAAGCCAGGACTCCAACTGGCGCGGCCGGTCGGCAACGGCGGCTCGATAGACAGCCGGCGCCATGAGCGCCGCTTCGACGCAGATCACGGCGGCCCAGCCAAGGCACAGCCCCCACAAGCCACCAACGTGAGCTCCCACCGCGGCTCCGGTGAGTTCGAGCAAGCCGCCCGCCGCAATCAGCATCGTCGCCTTCCCCAGCCGTCGATCGATCCGGCAAAGGCTCACGAAATGGTCCTTGATGATCAGCGGGAAAACGGCCAGCACCAGAATGCGAAGAGCTGGTCCGGCATGGCTCGCATAGGTGCCTCCGAATAGATGAAGGATGGGGTCACCAATTACCGGCAGGAGGATGTTCGCAAGCACGCCGACCAACAGCGAGACCGCGAGCGTAAACCGGATGGCTCGGCCAAGCAGGGCCGGCGTCTTCGAGCTGACCGTGTACAGGACCAGGCAAAGCGCAGCCGGCGCCACCCAGACAAAGGAAAGGGCCACCATCCAGGCGACGTAGAAATAGGCATTGAAGGCGGCCGTGAGAGTGGTAGTGACGACGATCGGCAATGCCAGCACCGGAAACTGAAGCGCCAGGTTCAAACCATGATGGCCGAGCGCGCTTCGCCGGAGTCCTCGAAGGGCCGACCACTGCGGCCGGGCTCCCAGGTGGAACCATCCGCGGGCGCTGCCCAGGGCGACCAGCATCGCCAGCGACAGGAGGTTGCCTACGATCCAGGTTTCGTAGATCGTCATGCCGGTCCTTTGTTTCAACCAGAGGCTGACCAGGACGAGGGCGCCGAGCTTCACCACCGCGAACACTGCGTTCCGGCCGAGCTGCAGGCCCCCGAACAGCAAACCGATGAGCGCCTGGTCGGCGACCAGGGTGGCGGACGTCAAGGCGACACCAACCGCGAACACGGCGATCGCTTCGGGGGTTGCCTGAAGCGGCCGAAAATCCGTCGAGACGACGGGAGCGAGGACCGCGAACAAAAGTCCCAGGACGCCGCCGGCCAGCCCGGAGAGGAGCACGGCGGTGGATATCAGCGAACTCTCCCGGCCGCGCTGGCGAGGGAGCTCACCCATCAGCATGGTTCCCAGCCCCAACATCCCACCGTAGGCGAGCAGAGTCATGGCTGAGATGGAAGCGGAGGCGAGACCAACGGCACCCGGGGAGAATCCGCGGGCCGCTACGAGCCAGTAGACGAAGCCCAATCCGGCGGTGACCGCGGTGGTGGCGATCAGGCTGCCGGCATTGATCAGGATCGCCCGGTTGGCAGCAGTCCACAGCCCGCGCATCATGGTCACGACCCTTCCTCCGCAGCCAGACCGTCGGGCTCAAACGATGTCGTCAACAGCTGTGCCGTGGCGCCGACCAGGCTCACCAGGATGAGCACGGCAAGGGTCGCCTCTGGCGACCAGACGTTCGCGTAGATCATCGTCGTCGACACCAACGCATCGAGCGCCAGGCTCAGACCCACCGCCAGCGTCAATCCCGGCAACAAGTCGAGGCGCATGAGCGGAACAAGCGCCAGGCCGGGGCCCCCAAGCAGGAAGGGAAGCACGAACAGGGACCGGATCGGATTTCCGAGGCCGAGGATGACGGCGGATCCGGCTGCGCCGGCGAGTGCCAGCACGATCAGCGGCAGCGTCGCCAGCCGGCGAATCATGCGGCGACTCCGGCGCTTAAAACCGGGGTGAGGATCATCGAGTCGGCGTTGCGGTACAGCACCGTGAATCGCCCGGAGGCGACCATGGCGTCCACCAACCGATCGAGCGAGCCCCGTGCGGCTCCGGTCGACGCACCAGGGCCGGGAAGGCCGTAAAAGAGATCGACCTGGGCGGCCTCGCTTCGAGTGAAGAGGAAGTAGGCGTGATCATGCCGGGCGTCCGTCATGAGGCGAAGCACCGCTTTGACGTCGGTCTGGCCCAGGGAGCTGGGTGGGAGGTAGCGGTAGTCATACGCCTCGATCTGCTGCAGTTTCCAGGGGGTATAACCGGTCGACACCAGGATGGAGCCGGGCGGCGCGATCTCGTAGAGGTGGCGAACGCCGGCCAGCTCGTCGTTAGTGATGTAATCGATTCGCTCGTTTCCGTAGCGCGTGACCAGGAACCCGCCCAGAAGGAGCATGCTGGCGCCGGCGACGAGGGCGGTTGAGCGCCACCCGGCAGCCGGTCGCTTAAGGCCAAAGAGCCACGAGGCGGCGAAGAAGGCGATCGCCGGCAGGCTGAAGAGATACGCGCGCAGTGCGATCTCTCCCCCATAGACCTGCAGGGGAACGACGGCCAGCGGCGCCACGGCCAGGACCCCGATCGCGAGATCGCGGCCGTGACCGGTCCCTCGAATGGCACCCAGCAGGGCCATGCCCCAGAGCGCCAGCGTAATCGCGATCCGCATCGCGACCACCAGCAGATGGTCGGGGCTGCCTTGAACCCGGCTCGTGAGGTTGGCCGAGACGATCGAATTCACCTGGCCGACCGACCCAGTCACCATGCTCGAGTGCCCGGCCAGGAATGGCTGCGCGACCACGAGGATCCAGGCCACGGTCATCGCCGTCATGACGATGGGGAGCGCCCGCGGGGTGACCCGGCGCAGGAGGACCAGGGCTCCAACGGTCGCAATCAGGAAGAACGGTGTCAGGGGATGGCTGGATACGACGGCGGCGAAAATCACCAGCAGGGTGGCCATCAGCGCAATGCCTTGCCAGCGCGTGGATGATCCTGAAGGCTCCTCGGCCGGCCGTGAGCGGAACCAGGTCAGGAGCATGGCCACGATGAGCAGGTAGAAGAAGTAATTGAGCGCCTGGGGTGACAGGTAATCCTGCCCGACCCAGTTGGCGAGGAAGAACCACCACACGCCGAGCCAGGCCAGCCGCCTGTTGTCGGTGGCGGCAGTCATGATCATGTAGAGGGGCCCGACCCAGAGGGCGTTGAAAAAAACCGGTGCCCACGGCGCCAGGTCGAGGGCGCTCGAGAGACCCGCGATCCTGGTCACGAACGCCGTCAGCACGAAGAAGCCCGGCCAGCTGAAGTAGGCGTCGATCGCGGTGTTGAGGTGGCCGGTCCGGGCGATGTACTCGGCGAACCCCGCGTGGCGATAAACCACGCTGAAACGGGGGGCCTCTTCCACCAGCGCCGTGATCCCATACAGCATCAAGATCAGGACGCCGAGGTGAAGGCCCAGAAGCGCCGGGCGAAGGTTCTGATGATGGAGGCTGACGGCGAAACTGATGGTCAGGAGCACGAGAGCAAGGAATATTCCGGGGGTCAGCACCGAGATGAGTCCCAGATCTGTCATCCGCCGGACGTTGACGCCTGGCAATGAGAGCGCCCAGATGGCCAGGGCCAGGATGGTGAGCCCAAGCGGGATGAGGTTGACGACCGCGCCCCCGCGTCCGGCCATGGCCGTCGCGGCGCCGGCAAAGGCCCGGTCGCGGAGCGGCATCAGACGACTCGGAAGCATGGCTCGTTCCATCTCGCCTCAGGCCAACCGCCAGCGACCCGACAGCAAACCCGCCGTGGCAAATCCAAGCCCGGCGACGATGGCGCCGGCCCGCCCGAGCCCCCAAACGTCCCCGTGCAGGGCCACCCCGGCGAGGTCTTTTGCGACGGCGGCGGGCAGCGTCCGCAGCGCATGCCGGCGCTCTGACGCAAGCCCGTCCGTACTGCCGACGGATTGCGCGACCAGTGCCTTTGACAGGCCTTCCGCATAGCAGCGCGTGCGGTAATACCTCCATGTTCCCCGGCCAGCAGGCACCTGGTGGGAGACCCTGACCTGCGGGTCATATAGAAAGAAGCGCTCGGGCCAGGCGCGCCGGGCACGAATGCAGAGCTCGGTTTCCTCGCAACCGGCCGGGTAGGTTCCAATCCGCCCAATCCCGCTCTGAAACCCGCCGACCACCTCGAAGACCTCGCGGCGGAAGGACATATTGCATCCAAGCATGTTGCGAACTTCGCCCGCCGCTTCCGGCAGGCCGCGGTAGCTGCAGCCCACCACCCAATCGAACTCTTGCGGGAACCAGGCAGGGCGGCCGGCCTGCCAGACCGGGGCTACAAAGCCGCCCACCCCCAGGACCCGCGTGTCCTGGTATCCGGGCTCGAGACGCTCGAGCCAGTCCGGTGCCGCGCTGGCGTCGTCATCCAGAAAGGCGATCACCGACGCGTTGGTGCTGGCCAAGCCCGTGTTGCGGGCCCCGGAGAGGCCTGGCGACTGCCAGTTCTCAACGGCAGTCAGCCCCGGGAATTCGTGCCGAACACGGCTCAGCAGACCCGGGTTGTGGTCGACCACGACCACCAGGTCACGGGCCGGGCGCGTCTGCCGCAGGACCGATCCGACAGCCTGGACCAGGTCATTCCAGCGTCCCTCGGAGTAGGTGCAAATGACCACGGCGATGTCGGTGACCTCTTTACTCATCCCGCCAGCTCCTTCGCGGGGATTCGGGCAACCTCTTGATAGACCGCGAACAGGGCCGACGCGCAGTCGTCCCAGGTGGGGAGCTGGAACCCGGGTGCGATCCTGCGCTGTTTCAACTGGCGGATCATAGCGGCGGCGATCTCGTCAGAGCTGGCGTCTTTAGGAACCGCGGCAGCGAGCGACCGATCGGCGAGTTCTCGCAGCGCAGAGGTGTACGCGACGAGCACCGGCCGGCCGAGGGTGAGAGCCTCATGGACCGCAATCGCCTGGGACTCGTACTCGCTGAGCAGGACGACGAGGGCAGCCTGGGAGAGCAGGGACGCCATCCCCCGGCGGTCGCCGGATGGCACCGGCCCCACCGTGACTCGGTCGGCGATACCCAGCGCGTCCGCCATCCGCCGCAACCGGTGCGCCTGTGGGCCCGAGCCGGCAATGCGCAGCCGAGCCTTCGGGAACCGCTCGAGCACGCGCGGAAAAGCGGCCAGCACCCTGTGATGTCCTTTGTAGCGCTCCAGACGGCCGACGGACGCAATCAGCGGCCCAGCCTCCGACGAGGGCGCCGGCACCACCTCGGGGAGGTTCGAGCCGTTCGGGATGACGGCAAAGCGATCCCGGGGGAGTCGCAGCCGCTCGGCGAAGAATTCTGCTTCGAAGCCGGACACCGCCACCAGCCGCTCCGCTCGAGCCAGCTGTGGCCGGAGCGTCTTCCACTGGAATCGCATGACCAGGTTGCGAAACGGTGATGAATGACCACCGCTGTGAAGGGTCACAAGATACGGGATACCCGCGGCCGCCGCAGCGCGCATGGCGAGCGGGGCGGTAAGCGTGTGATACCCCTGGCAGTGGACGAGGTCCCATTCTTCTTGCCTGATGGCCCGATAGATTCCAGGCGCCAACGAGTAATCGGCCCTGGCGGGCCAAGCGCGGAACCGGCGCAGCCGAGCGCCCGCGACCTGATCGCTGGTGGGCAATCGCCACCCGGGATCGGTGGTCAGGACGGTCACCCCAACGCCGGCAGCGGCCAGCCGGGGCGCCACCTCATTGACATGGGTCTCGATGCCGCCGATAGACGGGAAGGCCCGGGTCGCGACCATGGCCACCCGCAGCGATCGGGCTGATATCGCCATATCAGTCACTCTCGCTCAGAACGGTCAAGACGTACCCCGGTCGGGGAAATCGTCTTGCCAGCCCGGCCGCCAGCTGACGGAACCTCCTGGCGATTGACGGGCTGGTGGTTCGGATAAACATTCGCTGCAAGCGGGCACCCAGGCGCCATGTTCGCGATGGCGCCGTTTCCTGGGCGAGCCGTGTCAGTTTCAGAGCGCCGGTGCGATTTCCTCGCTCGTGCAGCTCGTGGCTCTTCATGATGAAACGAAGGGCGTTCATGGCCCAGAGTTCCCTGGCTGCGCCCGGATAAGGCGGACCGTTCGCCTGCCACTCTGCTTCGAGGATTCGCGCCACCCTGATCCACTCGTCCGCCCAAAGGACATTCCGCTCCGCCTGCCCGGTGATGCTGGAGGCATGCTTGCGATTGTTCGCCAGCGGCCGCCGGCAAACCGCGACCGATCCGAGGGAGGCGGCCCGTAGCCACATCAGCCAGTCCGTGCTGTATGGGAGGGAGTCCTCGAATCCGTCAAAGCGTCGATACAGGTCGGTCCGGGCAAGCACGTCGCTGGGAACCAGGAAAGGCCAGGTCCGCACCAGGATCCTGGTTGCCTGAGGTGCGGGCAATATCGCGGTATCGCCGCCGCCCGTCTTGAGCCACTGGATGTGGGCCGGGCCGGAATCGAACACCTGCCTGACGGCGCAGGCTGCCATCAATGCCGCCGGGGCCGCCTCCAGCAGGCCGACCAGCCGCTCAAGGAAATCCGGCTCCCACCAATCGTCCGAGTGCAGGACCGCGACGAACTCAGAGTCGACCTCGTTCAGTAGCAGGTTGGTGTTGCGGATGTAGCCGACATTTTCCGGCCGGCAGACCAGTTCGAAGCGCGGATCGCCTAAGGATCGGACGACTTCCCTGGACCGGTCGGTCGATGCGTTGTCGCCGACGACAACCCGCCAATCGGTAAAAGTCTGGGCGCGGATCGATTCGAGGCACGCCGGCAAGAAGGCCGCCCGGTTGTAGTTGGGGACAAGGATGGTCACGTAGCTCATGGCCAGGCCACCAGATCAGGCCGGCACCAGGGCGTTGAAATGCGCGGTCTGTTCCGCCCGCAGGCGGTCGCTGATCCTGCCCTCCGGCAGTTCCACGTCGTCGTACGACAGCACCTGGTCCCGCGGAATCTCCCGCCTCAGCCGGCAGCCTTCGACCAGGCCGATGGGGAGCAGCCGCTCCGCGGCGGTGACGTCCGAGTTCTCGCACTGGCCATACGTCATGAAGTGGCCGTAGCCGTCGAGCACCTCGCCCGCCTTGAGGTCGCGCTTGGCTGCTGCCACCACGTCGACGACCGGGCCGCCGAGAGGGGTTACCGCAGCGTCCCCGAAAAGGACGGCCCGGGCGACCGAGAACGGGACTTCGAACTGGCATAGGTGAAAAGGGGTGTAGAAGCAGTACAGAGGGCCCGGGCCCATCTTGTACATATCAAGGTAGAAGCGGCGCCTCGAGTCGGCCTCCGTGGCGATCACGTAAACTCCCGGACCCGGCCGGGCGCCGACCACGTAATCGACGATCCCGCCCCAGGCGATGAGCTGATCCGGGTCGTAGACCTGAGTCATCTCGTCTATGTGACCGCTGTGCTGGTGCCCCATCATCCCGCGCCGGGCAACTCGCATGCCGGTGGCATTGGCCACCACGGTCTGCTCGAAGGAGATCTTGGTCCCGTCGGCAAAGCTGGTGACCATGTAGGGCTGCTGCCGCCAGCGCCGGGCGAACGCCTCCTGGGTCAAGGGGGTCCGGTAGTGGTCCTCGAGACCCTTGATGTTCCCGCAGAGCAGGGGCGTGAGTCCGATCCCCTTCACGAAACGGTAGAGGTTCATCTCGGCGCCCGGCTGGTCGCCGTCGCAACCGGTGATGACCACCCCGGCACTATCCGCATGCCGCTTGAGGATCGGCCCCAGCGTGCCATCGAGCTCGGCATTGACCAGGACCATGTGCTTGCCATGCTGGATCGCGTCCAGAGTCACCTGTGCTCCGAACTCCACGGTTCCGGTCGCCTCAATCAGGGCGTCGATGCCATCGGCCCGACACAGGACTGCCGGATCGTCGGTGACCGCGAACTGCCCGCGGGCGATCGCGTCCTCCAGCTCGGCGCTGGTGGCGACCCACCGCACCGACTCGACGCCGGCGCCGGCATACGCGGCCTGGGCTGCCTCGACGTGACGGTTCGATATGGCCACCAACTTCATCCCTTTGACCGAGCCGATGATCTGCTCGGCCAGGGCGTGACCCAGAGCGCCGGCCCCGATCATGCCGACCCGGATCGGATTCCCGGCCGCTTCCCGAGCCGAAAGCGCCCTGTCAACGATGATCATCGCGGTGCTCCGACGGCTGACCGCAGTGGTGGCCAGGCAAGGTCCTTCAAAGAGACCTCGACGGTCGGCAGCGGCCATCGATTCCCGAGAATTGGGTCGTCATATCGGACACCCCGCTCGCATTCAGGCGCGTAAGCGTGGCCGGCCAGGCAGAGCAATTCTGCCCCGTCGGTGAGTGCCTGGGTGCCATGCGCGACCAGCTCCGGCACGTAGAGGGCCAGGCGATTATCCGCGGCGAGCTCCACGCCGAAGGAGCGCAGATATGTCGGCGAGTCCGGCCGCACGTCGAGAATGACGTCATAGATCGCGCCCACGATGCATCGGACCAGCTTTGACTCGGCTGCCGGCGCAACCTGGTAGTGGAGGCCGCGCACGGTCCCCTTGCGGTGGCTGCGCGACTGATAGGACTGAACCGGTGCGAAATGGAGTCCGTGCTGGCCGAACTCCTCGACACAGAAGGTCCGAGCCAGGAAGCCTCGATCATCGCGACGTGGCTCCGGCTCGACGATGAAGGCGCCGGCCACCTCAGTCGAATGAAATTTCATTGGGTCATCACGCCGCCAGTACCCGCGGTCGCAGGCTGGCATCGACCTCGGCACCAGCTATCAGCCGCTGGAGATGGGCAAGCCGAACCAGGCCGTCTGTGGAACGCAAGTCGAGGCGTCGGAAGTTGGCGAGCAGGTCCTCGATGCCGGTCCGCAGGTCATAGGCGCACGAGAAGTCCGGCAAAACGTTGCGCACGCGTTCGAACCGCGTCCGATAACTGCGCCGATCCTTACCAGCTCCCTCGGCAATTGTCAGCCTGGCCCCGGGGACGATTTCCGACACAGCCCGGGCGATCTCGATGACCGTGTAGTTCTGGGCGTCGGCGCCGACGTTGAGGATGGCGCCGTTGATGGAGGTGCTGGGGGCGGTCAGCCCGAGCACGAACGCCCGGGCGATATCGCGCACGTGAACCAGAGGCCGCCAGGCGGAACCATCGCTGTTGAGCCGGATCTCGCCCCGCAGATAGGCGCCGGACGCCAGGTCGTTGACCACCAGGTCGGTCCGCAGTCTCGGCGAGTACCCAAACGCGGTGGCGTTGCGGAACGAAACGACGCAGAAGGACGGGCTGGCAAGCTGCCCCAGACCCTGCTCGGCGGTCGCCTTTGATTCACCGTAAGGCGTCACCGGACGAAGCGCGGAGGTCTCATCGACCCAGGGCTCCTCGGGCGCCCCGTACACGCTGCAGGACGACGAGTTGAGGAAACGGCGAACACCGGCCTCGCGCGCGATGCGGGCCAGCCGGACCGTGGCCGCGCCGTTCACCTCGTGGGTGAGGGCCGGGTCCAGGAAGCCGAGTGGATCGTTGGAAAGGCCTGCCAGATGGACGATCGCCTCGAAGCCGCTAACGTCATCCGGCGTGACGTCGCGCAGGTCGCGGGCGATGGTCGGCACCTCGGCGCTGGGTTCGAGAGCGCACCCCCTGAACAGACCGCTGTCCAGCCCCACGATGTCATGTCCGGCTTCGTTCAACGCTGATACGACGACCGGTCCGATGTAGCCCAGATGTCCCGTGACAAGAACCCGCATCAGGCGCCGGCTCCTACCGGGATCAGACTCCCCGCCGGCTCGACCGGCAGGCTGGGGCCCGAGCTGAGGAGACGGTCCAGATAGTCACGGTCCTCGAGCGTATCCATGCACTGCCAGAACCCGTCGTATTTGAAGGCGAAGAGCTCGCCTTCCGCGGCCAGCCGCTCGAGCGCTGTGCGCTCGAGGACACAGGTGTCGTCGTCAGAGAGATAGTTGATAATTTCGCGGTTGAAGACGAAGAAGCCGCCATTGATGTAGCCGGACGCGTCGCCGATTGGCCGGTCGGGCTTTTCTGCGAACGTCATGACCCGATCGTCATCCCCGATGACCAGCTCACCGAAGCGTCCTGACCCCAGGCTGCCGGGCGAGGGGGCGCGCACGGCGGTAACCGTGGCGATCCGCCCGTGGCGGCGGTGGAACGCGATCAGGGCAGGGATGTCGACATTCGCCAGCCCGTCGCCATACGTGCACAGGAAATACGGACCCTCGACGTACGTTTGAGCGCGGTAGATCCGCGCCCCAGTCTGGGCCGCATACCCCGTCTCGACGCAGGTGACCTGCCAGTCGAGCGTGTCGGCAGCTCGGCCAAGCATGCGGGGCGCGCCCTCGCCGAGGTGCAGGCTGAAGTCGTGATTTCGGATGCGATAGTTCAGGAAGTAGTCGCGGATCATGTCCCCGCCGTACCCCAGGCACAGGGTGAACCGCTTGAAGCCGTGGCCGGCATAGTGGCCCATAATGTGGTAGAGGATCGGCCGACCGGCCACCTTGACGAGTGGTTTGGGCAGGAGTTCGGTGACAGGCCCGAGCCGGCTGCCCCGTCCGCCGCACAGGATCACGACCTCGGGGGTTGGCTCGGGGACTGAGAGGATCGACGCGGCAGCTGCCGCTGATTGACGGATCGCCTGCTGGACCACCTGCAGCCGTTTGCGAACTCGCAGAGAAAACCGTTCGCGCCCGATGATCTTGAGCACACGCCAGCCATCGGCAAAGGTACGGAGCCCGCTCTGGCCACTCAGTCGAGGTGATTCAAAGCTGGCCACCTCAACCACCTTCAGGCCGACTAACAGAGCCCGAATGTTCATCAGCGTCTCGACCTCGAAGCCGTCACGGTCGAGGGCCAGTTGGGGTAGCACCCGCGTCCAGAAGGCGTTGTAGCCGTAGCAGAGATCGCTGAACCGATGACCGAAGAGCAATCGGACCAGGGTGGTGAATGCCCAGTTGCCGAGCCGGCGGACGATAGAGATGTCGGTGCTGCCGCCGCCCTGCATGAACCGTGAACCCTTGGCGAAGTCAGCGCCTGCGAGCAGGGCGCCGACGAAGGCTGGAAGCTCTGCCGGGTCGGACGACCCGTCCGCATCCAGCATGACGATGATCTCCCCCGTGACGGTGGCAAATCCGCGCCGCAGCGCGTCGCCCTTCCCGCGGCCCGTCTGGGTCACGATCCGGATGTCCGGAAGGCAGCGGCGCGCCACCTCAACCGTGTCGTCGGTCGAATTGCCATCGACGAGGATGACCTCGTGCACCCAGCGGGGGATATGTGGCAACACGGCTGGCAGGTTCCTGGCTTCGTTCTTCGCCGGAATCACCACACTCACCGGGGGGTATGACGATGGCCCGGACAGGTGTGAAACCACCTCTGGCCGTGTGCTCATCGTGGACGGAGAGTGACGCGCGGACGTAGGGACTTTCCAGCGAGAGGCATGGCTGGACCTCCAAATTTTCGTGGACGCCCAACTCCCGGTCGGTGCCGCTCGGCAGCGGCGTTCCCCTCGATCGTCTGCGGCTTCCCGGTCGAAAGAGTACCAATAGTGAAACGCAGGTACAAGGTCTGCTGATCGATTTGTGGACGCTGCGTTGAGCTGATCCGAGCCCGGATGTAATCTTGACGCTTTACGGTCGGATGGCGAGCCCCGGTTGGCCTAAAGGTCCTGATAGCGGACGCCTTGTCAAGTTTGCACTCACGGTTGTCATAGGCGAGACTATTGGCCGGCCTGCTGAGCCTGACTCCGCGGGCCAGATGCCCGGGTGCGATTTGCCGACTGTCAAGCTCCAGTTGCCAATTTCAGCGTTGCTTTACAACCAAACCGCTGAACCGGCCGGGGTCATAATCTGGCTCGGGCATGTCCACCCCAGAGTTCGACATCGCGGTGGTGGGAGCGGGCCTCTTGGGGCTTGCGACCGCGCGGGAGCTGCTCCAGCGTTACCCTGGCCGCCGGCTGGCCATCCTCGAAAAGGAGGCTGCGATAGCCAGTCACCAGAGCGGTCACAACAGCGGGGTCATCCATTCAGGCATCTATTACGCGCCCGGCTCGCTGAAGGCCCGGTTGTGTGTTGAGGGGGCGTCGCTGCTCACAACCTATTGCGATGAGCGGGGCATCCCCTACCGGCGTGTCGGCAAACTGATCGTCGCGACCGAGGAGGCCGAGCTGCCCAAACTGGAGGAGCTCTTCAGGCGCGGCGAAACGAACGGGGTGGCGGGGCTGACCCTGTTGCAGGCTGAACAGATCGGCGAGGTCGAGCCGCATGCACGCGGTCTTCGGGCGATCCACTCACCCAGCACAGGCATCATCGACTATCAAGAGGTTGCGCGGTCGCTCGCCAAAGACGTCCAGAGTGCCGGCGGGAGCGTGATAACCGGGTCGGCAGTCAGCGGGCTCAGCCGCGCCAACGGCAGCTGGTCGCTGCGCACGACCACAGGCCCGGTCAGGGCCCACTCGTTGATCACCTGCGCCGGGCTTTACTCAGACGTGCTGGCCCGGATGACGGGGGCCTCGCCGGATCCGCAGATCGTCCCTTTTCGGGGAGACTACTGGAGGTTGCGGCCGGGCCGGCAAGCACTGGTACGGGGACTCATTTACCCGGTGCCGGACCCGTCCTTCCCGTTCCTGGGCGTCCACTTCACCAGGCGGATGGATGGCGACATGTGGCTGGGTCCCAACGCGGTGCTCGCCTTCGCGCGTGAAGGCTATCGCCTCTCGACCGTGCGCCCGGGTGAGCTGGTCGGGATGCTCCGCTGGCCGGGGCTATATAAGATGGGCCGACGTTACTGGCGCACCGGGCTTCGCGAGATGTACCGGGCGGTCAGCCACCGAGCCCTGCACGCTGAGCTCAAGCGGTATGTTCCCGATCTGCAGCCGGAGGATATTCTTCCCGGCCCCTCCGGCGTCCGCGCCCAGGCGCTGTCGCGAGCCGGAGCCCTGATCGACGACTTCGTCTTCTCGCAGGAGGAACGCGTGCTGCACGTCCGCAACGCGCCGTCGCCAGCTGCCACCTCGTGCCTGGCGATCGCACGGCGGATCGTCGACCAGTTCGCCGCCACAAACTGATTCGAGCGGGTCAAGCCCGAGAGTAGACCACCACCCAATCAACCTGCACGTTACCCGCGGCCGCGTTACTTGGTGAGCCGCCGCTGAGTTGGGTCTCGGTCTGAAGCACGTAGTTCATTGGATTGGCAGGCACCTGCGTGGTCGAGACCCCAACAAGCTGTCCGTCAAGGACAAACGTGACCTTGCCCGGTTGCCAGTCGATGGTGGCGATGTGCCAGCCCGCGTAAGTCGCGCCGGTGCGGAACGCGGCCTGTCCGCCGGCCGGATTGGCGTAGTGCATGAATGCGTAGATCGAGCCGTTAAGGTTGCCTTCAGGGAAGTCGATCTCACCTTCTGCGGGCCAGAGGCCGCTGTCTGGCCAAAGGAGCCAGGCGGTCTTGTAGCCGGCAACGGGATCAGCCCGGAAACGAACGCTGTAGCGACCGTATGGCTGACCCTCCAAAGCAGGCAAATGAGCAACCGGCGCGGACACCATGTGCACGGCTGCACCGTTAATGATTTCGGTGTGCAGGTACATATTCAAGACACCGTGGCTGACGCTCAACACCCTCGACGGGTAATAAGTCCCGTGCCCACTCGTATCGTGCCGACCATCGGGGTAGACACCCCACCTGCTCGCGTAGACCGTGCCGGGGAAGCTGCCGACGGGAACCGCGGTCTCGAAGTCTTCGGTGAAGACCTGATGCCAGCCCGGGATATCGCCAAGCGGCATGGCCGTGCCCGGTTTCGCCGGTGCCGGTTTGCTCGAGGCTGACACCGCGGGGGCCGGGGTTGCCCGAGCCCGGGCGGTCCCGCTCGCGCTGGACGGTTTGACCGCTGCTCCGACCCGCGCAGTCGGTGTCAGAGCCGCCGCGGCGCGCGAATTCGGGGCGGGCACCAACATCACAAGCAGGAGGATCCCGAGCGCAGGGAGCACCGCAATCACGACACCCAGCGCGCGCCGCAGCACGCCGTGACTATAGCTCCCCCGAAGATCGCGCTCGAGCCCGAATACGCCTTACGAATTTCGTTACGGACCGTCACTGCTGCGTGGACGGTGCTTGGCCGCCGCCGTAAGGGGAGCCCCTCAGAGTCTTCCGCGGAGGGAGAGATATGGGGGACTCGACTCGTTCTCGGTGGGGCCGCGCGGGGCGCGCGCTCACCGTAGTGGTTGTTCTACTCGGCGCGATCAGTAGCTTCCTGGCGTTGCCGCTTGTGCTGGGCCGAAGCTCGAACGCGTCAACAGCCCTGGCACAGCCAGCTCAGCTCGGAGTAGCAGCCAAGCCGTCCAGCCCAGGGCACAAGCACCAGGCATCGGCGACTCCTACGCCGACAAGGACCCCGGCGCCCTCGCCGACGCCGACGCCAACGCTGCGACCCACCCCCGTGCCTACCTCAGGGCCCACCCCAGTTCCAACTCCAGCGCCGACCCCAGTTCCAACTCCAGGGCCCACCCCGATTCCAACTCCAGGGCCCACCCCGATCCCAGCTCCGACGGCCACGCCAGTCCCGACTCCAGTGCCGACCCCGACTCCCACACCGACGCCAACGCCGGGCACGGCCATGCCGGTGGGCGATATCACGGACGCCAACGGTAGCTGGCATCAAGTCTTCGCCGAAGACTTCAACACACCCGTGCCCCTGGGGAGCTTTCCCGGCCCTGTCTACGGTGGCAGGTGGGGTGTCTATCCCAATGGCTGGCACGACACCAGTGGCAACGGGACCTACTACCCATCCAGGGTGTTGAGCGTCAACAACGGTCTCTTGAACATGTACCTGCACACCGAGATCATCAACGGTGTTGCCGTTCACATGGTGTCCGCGCCGGTTCCCCGTTTGCCCGGCAGCACGGGTTTCGCAGGGCAAGCCTTTGGCCGGTACAGCGTCCGGTTTCACATCGATCCCGTTCCCGGCTACAAGACCGCCTGGCTGCTCTGGCCGGACAGCAACGTGTGGCCTGCGGGCGGTGAGATCGACTTCCCGGAAGGCAATCTGACCGGCTCCATCAGCGCCTTCATGCACTACGCGAGTTCGGCTGGCGGTCAGTCAGCCTTCCCGACCAGCGTACCCGAAGCCGGTGCCTGGCACATCGCCACAACCGAATGGCAGCCGGGCAGGGTGACCTTCATTCTCGATGGGCGCGTTATCGGGGTGGCGCTCACCCTGGTGCCCACTGATTCCATGCATTTTGTGCTTCAAACCGAGACTCAACTCAGCGGAGGCGCACCGAGTAATACGGCCGCGGGCAACGTTCAGCTCGATTGGGTCGTGATTTACTCTCGGGCTTGAGGGCTCAGGAAACGCCCGCCGCCTGCCGGGCACGGTAGGCCTGCCGGTAGCGGATGAGGGCCTGGGCCGAATCGCCCTGCTCCTCCAGGACCTGGGCATAATCGAAGGCCACCCGGCCGGTCTCCATCGGGCTGTCCACCGCGGCCGCGATCTCGAGTGCGCGCTCGAAATGGGCGCGTGCTTCTGCATGTTCCGCGTCGGCATGCCTGATACGCCCAGCGATCCGTTCCGCCGAAAGCCTGGCGAGGGGATCGGCTGACAAATCGGTCGCCTGCAGGGCCGCCGTGATGCGTGAGACAGCGACCTCCCGGTCGCCGGCGTCGAGCGCCGCTTCCGCCGCGCCGGCCAGGAGATGCGGCAGCAGGTCCATATCGCCTACCTGGCGCAGTTGTGTCGCACCCTCGAGGAACAAGCTCTCGGCCTCCCTCGGTCGACCCTGACTGAGGAGAATCTCCCCCATGTTGTTGCGGAGCTGCGCGCCCATGCGGATGTCCTGGAGGGTCTCAAAGGCCCGAAGGCTGCGCTGCGCATAGTGCAGCGCTCGGGTGAGGTCGCCCGCCCGCTGGAAAGACATGGCGAGACCCTCGTAGATGCCGCCCAGGGTCGGCATGTCGAGCACGTTCTGCGCCCCGGCGATGGCTGCCTGGTAGCTGGCGATGGCTTCTGTAGGCTGGCCCGAAACGTAGTGGAGGTTGGCGCGATGCCCAAGAATCCTTGCTTTCAGCACCGGGTCGGTCAGCCCCGCATCCTCGTAAGTGGTGAGCGCCTTATCCCACCATCGCCCAGCTTCGTGGGGATGGCGCAGTTGGTAATGCGCCCTCCCCATCTGGTCGTACATGTCGACCACGAGGGCCCGCCAGCCGAACGCTTCGCCCGCCTTGATGGCGGCTTGCAATACCTCAATCGCCTCAGGGATGGCGCGCAGCTTCAGATGCGATTCGGCGAGCACGAGCTGGGCGCGAGCTCTCGTCTCGGGCAGGATCCGAGACCGCGACAGTAGCTGGAGCATGAGCTCGCGAGCCCGCTGTCCATCCCCCCGGCGGAGTCGGGTTTCCGCTTCGAGCAGCGTGAACTCGTGTGCCGTGGTGGAGTTGCTCGGGTCCTGCAGGAAATACTCAATCGGGCGATGGAGGCGCTCGGCAATGATCTGCAGATTACGGGTGGATGGGCGGCTGCGTCCGAGCTCGATTTGATTAAGGAAGGCGCGACTGAAGTCCTTCTGGGCGACGGCCGCGAGGCTCAGCCCAAGCTCCATTCTGGCCTTACGAACCCGGGCACCCAGCTGCTCGGGCGTGCGTGGACTCATGAGGCGTTTAGTAGCCGTCGCCGTCAACTATCCTCCCGTTCTAATTCGCAGGGCAGCCGCTAGATAAAACGCGCAACAGGTCTACAGCGTACGGTCGTTTGGCCAAATGTCGGCGAGCAGGGCTCCCTCCGGAGCGCCGTTGGGCCAGATGACCGCTTGTCCGGTGGGGGCTCGGCCCCCAGACTGGGCCACGGTAAATGAGGCGGCGATCCCGAGCGCGACGGCAAGCGCCAGGCAAAAAGCGACTAACGGATTGGCTCTCAACGTATCCCCTCCCTCTATCGGCCGCGCCGACCGACGAGAATCATATCCCATCCTGGCCACGAACTTCGCGGGTGCCTGCTATTGCTTGAACGAGAAGGTGTGCACCCTGGCGTCCCCGGTTGCGAGGACTAGCCGCTGGTATTGGTCATCCACTGAGTACCAAGCGGCGATCCAAACGATACCGGTGAGTGTCGTCAAGGCCTGATCAACGGCGCGGCGCCCTTCCGGTCTGTTTGAGGGGAGGGGGAGAGAAAGCGCCTTACGGGCTGGGTGGCGAGGGAAATCGGGGTTCGAGGCTCGGCGGGAGGCGTTTTACACCCCGCCGGCCCCAAATTTGCATCAGCACGAGGGCCAGCACGAATACGGCTGCAGCCGCGATCCATACGCCGGGCGATGGAACGGGTATTGCCAGTGCGGCCAAGGCCCCGATAGCTCCGGCGACGGCCGCCACGATCACGGTCAGCATCCCGGGCAAGGTCTGAGGCACGTGAAACACCGATCCCAGCTTTCGAGCAGCGGTCAGATCAACGCCGAGTGTCTGGAGAGCGCCAGGTAAATCGTCATACGGGCTGGCGACGAAGTGAGGCTCGAGCTCCGGATGGAGCGCAAGGTACGCGTTTCGGAGCCTGTTCATTCCGATCACCCACCGGTAGTCATCACGATTGAGCGCCATCAGTCGGGCGACCGTGGCGATGCCCGCGAACAGGACGATGGACAGCATGGGGATCGCGATCGCGATAAACGTCCGGCCGAAGTGATCGACCTGGGCGACCAGTGCCAGCGCGATCATGGCGCCTGAGAGGATGGCCAGGAAGATGGTCACCCGGGTCAACGCTTCGCTGTAGGTCAGCGCGCGTGTAGCGAGCAGGCTCCAGTGCTCTGTGGCCAGGACCTGCAACCTGGTGGAAGCCCCAGGGTCGACTCGAGCCGACGGCATCTCGCCTACTTCTCTATCCAACTTACTTTGAGGTCGAGTCTAACGATCTACCGGGGACGACGACCGTCAGAACTAGCTGTGGCGAGCATCTCCAAGAACGAACAACTTAGCGAGAGCGCTACTGTCGAAATAGGCGCTCGTGCCGCCGTTCCTCGATCAGGACATCCGAGACCGAAGACCCAGGCCGTGTCCTGGCCCGCACCTTCGGGACACGCGGCGGCTTCGTTGCGAGACTGACCTCACCGCGCTGAGCCAATTCGGCCAGTCGACCAGGCAACACGGTGGACCGATGCCGAACGAGTTCGGCGACCGGTCGTCCCCGTTCGGTCACCACGATGGTCTCACCAGCGGCTGCTCGCCGGACAAATTCGTTCAACCGCGCCTTAAGGGCCCGGATTCCAACCTGCACCATGACGACCACATATTGCGGGAACAACCCTGTGTGCTAACCTGTGGCCATGCGCCTGCACATAAGTCTTGATAAATCACTGGTCGCGAATCTCGATGCACGGGTTGGGAGTCGCGGCCGCAGCGCGTTCATCGCTGCCACCATCCAGCAGGCGCTAGAGGATGAGGGGCGGTGGGACGAGATCCAGGCCGCCCTGGGCTCGTTGAAGGACTCGGGTCACGACTGGGACCGTGATCCGGCCAGCTGGGTGCGGTCCCAACGGCGTCGAGACCGTCGCCGGGTTGGCTAACTGCTGCCTTGAGCGGGGTCCTTCTGGATACCACAGCCCTGATCGATGCGCTGCGCGGGCGGGCGTCAGCAGCCCGGATTGTCCGGCTGCGGTCCACGGGTGACCGTCCCTACGTGTGTGCGATCAACGTGGAAGAGCTGCTTCGTGGAGTCAAGCCGGCCGAGGAAGCCTCCGTCGCACACCTGCTCAACGGTCTGCGCATCGCCCCGCTCGGACGCAGCCAGGGAGAACAGGCGGGACTGTGGCGACGTCAATTTGCCGCCCGAGGGATCACCCTCAGTCAGGCCGACTGCCTTGTCGCCGCCGCCGCTCTCGGCGTAGGGGCCCGGCTGGCGACCGGCAACCCGCGCGACTTTCCAATGGGGAAACTGGT
>Ga0209689_1000755_pt1 | contig 23237 bp, 19 predicted proteins | sample GraSoiAngelo_149_FD_187119 | JGI IMG/M metagenome (GOLD analysis project Ga0209689, IMG submission 187119) | Grasslands soil microbial communities from the Angelo Coastal Reserve, California, USA - 14_1009_09_30cm (SPAdes) (version 2) | ecosystem: Environmental > Terrestrial > Soil > Grasslands ... | reverse complement strand
GATCGCCGCCGTCAACGTCGTTTTGCCATGATCAATGTGACCGATGGTCCCGATGTTCACGTGCGGCTTGCTGCGCTCGAATTTCTCCTTCGCCATGTTCCTTTAACCTCTCATCGCGCTTGTCGCTAACCATCGACCGCGCTGCAGCTCAAAATCTGGAGCGGGGGACGGGATTTGAACCCGCAACCATCACCTTGGAAGAGTGAGACTCTACCGTTGAGTTACCCCCGCCCGGTGTTGCTCCCAACTTTTTCCCTGCCGCGGCTCGCGCCGCCCCACTCAATCCTTGGAGCCTGGGACCGGGATTGAACCGGTGACCTCGTCCTTACCAAGGACGCGCTCTACCAACTGAGCTACCCAGGCCGAACCCATGTCCCTATCGAAATTCGTCCTTAGCGACGCACATGGTCCGCTGCGGCGCTGGTGCCCCGAATCGGACCGCGTTCGAACATCGCTGGATGCGATTGCCCTGCGGTTTTCTCTAAACCCACAACGAGATAGTGGTGGACGGGGAAGGATTCGAACCTTCGTAGCCCGCAAGGAGCGGCAGATTTACAGTCTGCTGGTTTTAGCCACTCACCCACCCGTCCCGTGAAAACTTTTGGAACGCAAACTACGGGTCCCGATCTTGTCTTCAACAACTTAGAAGCATGCTGGGCAAAAACACAAAAAGGACTCGTGTCAAAAGACACCAGCCCGTTCGTTTTTTCCCTCAGGATTCGCTCCCCGGCAACAGTTGCTGGTGGAGCTGGCGGAGGGAATTGAACCCCCGACCCTCTGATTACAAATCAGATGCTCTACCAGCTGAGCTACGCCAGCGCCGCTCAAACCGGGTAAGAATAGCAGAAGAGGAATAAGAATTGCAAGGGGTTGCCAGCAAATTGTAGCACGTGGAGGGCCAGCCCTGTGCAAAACGGCGCGCCCCCTTATCCACCTGGACACCCGTTATCCTGTCTGTCATCTATCGTTTACCACATAAAGCGGTCAGCCGAAACGGCCCCCATCGAAGCCGCGAAAAGGCGTCGTGCGAAGCGCCTTTTCTCCCTCGGATTTAGATGCCGGGAACCCCCTTTCCGATGGGACAATGGCATACCCAGCACCCCGGGATGCGAACGGTAGGGAGACCATGAGGAAACGGACCTGGATCATCGGCCTGTCGGCCGTGGTCATCGTTCTGGGCGCAGCCGTCGCCTTTTTCGGATATCGGAAATGGGGCCTAGCGCACGGCGCTGCGCGCGAGGAGGCACTGGCGCTCCTGCCCACGGACGCCAGCGCGGTGGTGTTTGCGGATTTCGACGAACTCCGCCAAGCGCCCTTCATGGCCAAACTTTACGCCTGGGCACCGCAACCGCCAGTGGACGCCGATTACGCGCAGTTTGTCAAAGAAACCGGATTCAATTACGCTCGCGACCTCCAGCGCATCACCATGGCGGTCGGCAAAGGTGGACCAGGCTCCAGTTTGTTTTCAATTCTTGATGGAAAATTCGACCGGCAAAAAATCTCCGCCTATGCATTGAAGACCGGTTCGTCGGTAAGAACGGACGGACGCGAGATTTTTTCTCTGCCGGTCAGTGGAACGGCCAGGAAAATCTATCTTACCTTTTTGAGGAATGATCGAATCGCGGTCACCGATGATCAACACCTGGCCCTCCTCAGCGACGCAAAAAAAAGGGCTGAGGACGCTGCGGACTGGCGCGCGCGGTTCGAACGTCTGGCGGGCTCGCCGGTATTTGCCGTGATCCGGCAAGACGCCGCCATCGGTACCGCGCTCGCCGCCCAGGCTCCCAGCGGTCTCCGCTCCCCACAGCTCTCTACATTGCTCGATCAATTGCAGTGGATCACCCTGGCAGGAAAACCGGAAAATGATCGGCTGCGCGTGGTGGCCGAAGGAGAATCGACGGTGGAAGCGACGGCCCGGCAACTCGTGGACCTGCTGAATGGGGTGGTCATACTGGCACAGTTGGGACTCAATGATGCCCAGACCAGGCAACAATTGGATCCGGCGGCGCGCCAGGCTTACCTGCAACTTCTGAGGAGCGCGGAGGTCTCCAAAATCGACCGCGGAGACAGCCAATCGGTCCGCGTGGTATTCGAAATCACGCCGGAGTTTCTGGAGACCGCCCACCGGGCTGCACCCGTCATGCCGGACTCCACACCAAACAAACCGCGCGCAGGTAAAGCCAGGAAAGGCCGCACGTGACAATACCGTGGAGAAAATTCGCGCTGGACATCCCGCCGACGGGAAACTGCGCGCGCCAAAAGAATTGCCGGGCCCCGGCCCGCCGCTAGGCCATCGGCAGAATTTGAATCAAGAATCAGTCACCCGCAGGAGTGGATTTCATATAGCGCCAAGGATTGATGGGCGCGTTGTTCATGCGCACTTCGTAGTGCACGTGCGGACCAGTTGAACGGCCGCTGATGCCGGTGTAGCCAACCACCTCGCCGCGCTTGACGCGCGCGCCGGCCACGGCAGAGAACGCCGAAAGGTGCGCGTACCAGGTGGTGATTCCGAAACCATGATCAATAACCACCAGCCGGCCGTAGCCTGCATGATTCTCGGCGATGGCGATGATGCCATCCGCAGTGGCGTGAACCGGAGCCCCGTAATCGGAAGCCACATCCACGCCGGTGTGGAATGCGCCTTCACCGCTGAACGGATCCAAGCGCTCCCCGAAGCTATCGGTAATGTGACCGAGGACCGGCCAGATCGAAGGCGTATACGTGGAGTCGGCAAAATACGTCGGGGAGAGCAAGTGCAGCCCACTGCTGGAGATGGCGATCACCGCGGCATTGCGCTTTAAGAAAGTGTACTGCTCGATGGAGCGGTCGAAAGCATCCTGGGCATCTACCGGACTGTCGCTCTGATCGAAAGCCGCCGGATGATAGCGCAGCACTCCGTAGGTCATGGCCACTTCCGTCGCCAGGGACTGCAGAGAATCAAGGCGCTGGTTGGTGTCGTTGACGGTGCCCTGAAGTTGCCGATACTGCTTCTTGAGGGTTTCCTGATCGTGGCGCAGGGCGTTGTAGTTGCCGACTTTCCAAAGCATTCGCGAATAGGAGCCCACCGCCACCGTCACGCTGATGGCCCCGATAAGCGCCAGCACGGCGATACCGTGCAGCACATAAGCGGGCACGATGACTTTCCGGAGCTTGCCCGGAGTGGACGCGATAAAAAATGTGTAGCTCTTACCCCTCATGAATACCGGGCCCCTCAGGCCTTTACTTTTGACGTTGGCGGGCGATTTACCCGGGTACCCGCTGGAACCTGAACTTCAACCAAAATCTGAACCGTGAGCCTTGGTTCGCGACCTAGCACATACTAAATTCTGTAGAGTTGGACGTCAACCCTGTATTTTGTACTTTGAAGGTCAGGCGGTTAGAACCTGCCCCCCTGCACCAAAGGCCAGGTAACCATAGCGGGTCGACAAGTCTCCTCGTTCGAACGCCTGGGTTGCCAAAGACCGGCCGAGCATCAGAGGCTATACTATCGCCCGCAAATAGTCGCTCTAGAGCGAGAGAGAACCGATGCCGCGGAAACAGCAGAACGAGGATGCGCTCCTCGGGAAGATTTGGGACAGCTTCCGATCATCGCCGGGACGTGGAGCTGGGCGATCCGTCTCTCTGGGAATCGGCGATGACGCGGCACTCTTTTGTCCGAAGCACGGCCACGAGATCATCCTCACATGCGACTGGTTCCTCGAAGGGACACACTTCTTGCCCAAGAAGCATCCGCCGGATGCCGTGGGTTGGAAGTGCCTGGCCAGGGCGGTCAGTGATATAGCGGCGATGGGGGGCGCGCCCCGCTGCTTCCTGCTCGGCCTGGCACTGCCCGAAACGCGCACCGGCCGGTGGCTGGATGTATTCCTCGGCGGCTTGCGGCGCGCTTCCGGCAAGCTTCAGTGTGCGCTAGCGGGCGGGGACACCACCCGGCGAGACGAAATTCTTATCAATATAACCGCCGTTGGTGAAGTGCCTGCCGGGCGCGCTTTGCTGCGTTCGGGAGCGCGAGCAGACGACCTCATTTATGTCAGTGGGCGGCTGGGGGAAGCCGAATTGGGTCTACAGATGGTGCGACGAAGCGCAGGGACAGCCAGCCCGCAGGATCCCCTGACACGAAAGCACCTTTATCCGCAGCCGCGTCTCGCGCTGGGCCAATGGTTGGCCAAAAAGGGCTTGGCGAGCGCGATGATGGACCTCTCCGATGGACTTTCGAGCGATCTCGCGAGGCTGTGCGCTGCTAGCGCGGTCGGTGCGCGACTGGAAAAACGAAAGATTCCGCAGGTTCGCACCCCGCATCTCGCTTTGAAGCACGGACACCACCCCGAGCAGTTGGCGTTGCATGGCGGGGATGACTACGAATTGCTGTTCACCGTGCCGCCGCCGAAGATCAAGCTCCTGCCCAAGTCGTTTCAAGGTGTGGGTCTGGCCGCCATTGGAAAAATCACCCGCGAGCGAGACGTGCTGCTGGTCGAAGAGAACGGTCGGGAGAGTCCCTTCACTCCCGCTGGATGGGATCCCTTTCGAAAAAGGCTGTAGACTGAAAAGATGTACGCTGGGTGTGTACCAATTTGAACGGCCGCATTTCCTGTGCTGTTCATGGCATGCGGACGATTTCCAAGACTGGCTGAGTCCCTGCTCACCATTGTTTCTGAGCCGCAGAAAGGCGCGGCGAAACGCCGGCCGTATCCGCCGCCCCAGTTTTTGCCGGCGGCGGTGGCGCCGGCGGTTTTTCTTTGGGGGCGGCAGGCTCGTCTTCGGTGGGGGCCGTATCTGGCGTATCCACGTTGACGTGATGCTCGCCGACCTGCTCCTCGAGCGGAACGACATTGGTGAAATCCATCACCGGCGTCCCGGCCGTCGCGCCTTGCATGAATTCGAGCCAGATGGGCAAGGCGGCGCGCGCGCCGGTTTCTTTTTTTCCGAGTGAAATCTGCTTGTCGTCGAAGCCCACCCACACGCCGGCGGTGAGCTGGGGGGTGTAGCCCACGAACCAGGCATCGGTGTAATCCTGCGTCGTTCCGGTCTTCCCGGCCGCCGGGCGTCCCAGTGCTTTGGCTTGGATACCGGTGCCGAATTGAATGACTTCTTCAAGCATGGCGGTCATGGTGCGTGCCACTTCGGGGGTTAGAACGTCGTGCACTTCAGGATGCGCTTCTTCGAGCAGCGCGCCCTCGTAACTGGTGACCCGGCGAATCATGTGTGGATCGATGCGGATGCCGTCGTTGGGGAAAACGGTGAAAGCCGAGACGTGTTCGAGAAGCTTCATGTCGGCGGCGCCGAGGGCCAGCGGCAGATAGGGCGGAAGCGGGGTGGTGATGCCGAAACGCTTGGCCATATCCACGACGGTGTTGATGCCCACTTTTTCCGCCAGTTTTACGGCGGGAACGTTGCGTGAGCCCGCCAGGGCGCGGCGAAGGGTGATGGTCCCTTCAAATTTCTCATCGTAGTTACGCGGTGAGTAGGATTGCCCGCCGCTGATGGTGGTAAACGGCAAATCGACGATGGTGTCAAAGGGCGTCGAGCCTCGTTCCAGCGCGTCAGCGTAAACGTAAACCTTGAAAGAGCTGCCGGCCTGGCGGAAAGCCTGCGTGGCGCGGTTGAATTTGGAATCTTCAAAACTGTAACCGCCAATCATGGCTTTGATTTCCCCGGTGGAATTGTCGATGGCCAGAAGCGCGCCCTGCGGCCCGGGCTGCTGTTCGAGCTGAACACGCACGGTATTGTCCCGCACTTCTTGAATGGAGAATTGGGCGAGGTCACCCACTTTCAGGAGTTCGGCAGGTTTCTTGCGGCCGGTCCAGGCGAAATCGTTGGGAGAGAGAATTCCGCGGTAAGGCCCGATTTTGATGACCGCGTCTCTTTCGCCCACCGTGAGGACGAGTCCGCTCAGGTAGCTTCCCTTCTCGATCGCGTGGCGCCAATCGTCGTCTTCGTAGGTTTCCAGCTTGCCGAGATTGTCGCCGAGGACGTTGGGAAGATTGCCTCTCCAACCGTGGCGGCGTTCGTAGCTGTGCAGACCGTCGCGGAGCGACTGGTTGGCGATGCGCTGCATGTGTATGTTCAGGGTAGTGTAGACGCGCAGCCCGCGCTCGTGGACCGCTTCGGTGCCGTACGTGGATTCAAGGTACTTACGAATCTCTTCGAAGAAGTACGGCGCAAGGTCGTTGCGCGGATACTGAATGTGCAGACCGAGCGGCGACTTCTTGGTAGCAGTGTCTTCCGCCGGTGTGATCTTCCCTTCTTCTTCCATGCGACGGAGCACGAGATTGCGGCGGTTGAGCGCGAGTTCGGGATTCGTGAGCGGTGAAAATTTCGGGCCGTTGACCATGCCGGCGAGAAGCGCGGCCTCCGGAAGGTTCAGGTCGGTGACCGGCTTGCCGAAATAAAACTGCGCGGCGGCGGCAAAACCGTAGTTACCGTGAGCGAGATAGACCTGATTCGCATACATGGTAAAGATTTGCGGCTTGGTGTAACGGCGCTCGATCTGCAGGGCGAGAAGAATTTCCTGCATTTTGCGGCGGAAGCTGCGGTCGCTGCGGTCGAGGAAAAGATTTCCGGCGAGCTGCATGGTGATGGTGCTGGCCCCGCCAGTGATGCGGCGCTTGACCAGGTTGCGGAAGGCGGCGCTGGCCATGCGCGGGAAATCGATGCCCCAGTGTTCTTCGAAGTGCTGGTCCTCGATGGCGGTGACGGCGCTGTACAGCACTTTGGGACACTGCTCGTGGGTCATCAGGATGCGGCGCTGCAACGCGAAGCTGCCGGCGAGCTGGCCATCATCGGCGTAAACTTCGGTGACCACGTCGGGACGGTAGGTTTCCAGCGCGCGGATTTCCGGCAGGTCGCTGGCGTAAACAAACAGTAAGCCGCAGCCCGCGCCGAGCGCAATCGAGCAAAGCAACAAGAATGCCAGCGCGACGCGGTCAATCAGTTTCCAGCCGCGCAAGCGCAGCGTGATCGGTGGCAGGGTCAGCATCAGGTGAAAATTCAATTCTAGCGCATAATCCAAGTTCTGTAGGTTGCTGACGACGAGCAGGTTGCGCAAGAAAAACCAGCCCGGCGGTTAGAACTCAAAATCGATTTTAACTTTCACCGCTTTTCCCGCGGTTGTCGTGGAACAAAACGAGCACGGTAGGGAAAGCCCATCGGAAGACACGCGGTTCTCCGTTGATCCACTGGAGATCGTAATGTAGCAACCCATTTCACCCGTTTTCTTGTGGCGCGCTAGATGCTCTGAAGCAGCGCGGTGGCCGTCCGAGCCTCGAACCGCGGGAGGTCCGGTTTAGCAGATGGTTTCGAAAATGGCGCTTCCTGAATTGGCGGCCCAGGCAGGCGAAAGGGATGCCAGCAAAATCACGGCCGCATCGGAGACCCTTTCATGCACCGCTCCTTTCCTCATGGGGCGTAATAGGAATCGCCCGCGCAGGAGCGGCACAGGGTGCGGCCGTCGCTTACGACTTCGCGTTTGAAGTTAATGCCTTCGCCGCATTGGGCGCAGACCACGCGGGGGCCTTTGAAGCCCGGTAGGTCTTCAGGCTGGACTTGCACTTTCACCCATTGTTTGTCGAAGAGAATATCGTCGGAGAGCTGTGCGTAGGCTTTTTGCTGGCCGACTCCCTTGACGAGTTCGGGAAACATTTCGCGGGCGGCTTGCTTGGAAGATTCCTTGGCGGCCACGCGCACGGCGCGGCCGGTCTGAAGGTCCACGAAGGTGGCGGCGACCTTGCCCCAGTCGCGAAATTTCAGGGCGCGCTTGCCGAGGCGGCAGTTGGCGACCAGCGCGACGGCATCGGTGACGCAACGGTCGATCTCGACGTAAGTAACCAGGCGTTTGCGCTCGGCGACGGGGTCGTCGATGCCGAGTTCGCGGAGCCCGAGCATGGCCAGGCGCACGCCCAGGACCTGGCCGGCGCAGAGGTGTCCGTGGGCGGCGGCAGCCAGTTCGAGGTATTCAGCGAGGGTTTTCATCGGAGCAAGTGCGGCTCAAGCCTTTTCCGGGGCCGTCCAAGGGTGCGGCCGGCGCGCTTCGATGAAGGCGAAAATGGTCATGAGCAGCGCCAGAGCCAGGAGTGCGCCGTCACGGATGACCGTCTTGATGGTGAGCGGCTCGGGGGTGGCGAAGCAGCCGCAATTGATCTGCATGCCCAGAGCGTATGAGCGTACCACGGCGGCGAAGAATCCCAGCATGATCAAGGTGACGAGCGTGGCCCAAATGCGGAATCGCCAGCCGATGAGCAGCAGAAGACCGAGGCCGATTTCCGCGAAGGGCAATGTGTGGGCGACCAACTTGACGCCCCACGATGGGAGAATGCGATAGGAATCCACCTGCAATGCAAAAAACGAAAGGGCCACTCCCAACGGCGGACGCGGACGCATTCCCATGGTCAGTTTGGCGTAGCCGGCATAGATGAAGATACCGGCAAGGACCAGGCGGCCGATCCAGATGATGGCGCGGCGTAGATTGAGTGGGCTGGAGGGCATCATTTTTCGGATTTCAGTTCTTCGTTCATTGAGCTCAGCAGCCAGGAGCTCTGCCGTTTTACCGCCGTGAAAAATGATTCCTTCATTTTTGTGCGAGCAGCTGCTCGAGAAACTGCTTGAGAATGTCGTAGGTCATGACCCCGGAGTAGGGATAGATCTGGCCCTTGCAATGAAATACGGTGGTGGGGGTTTGGTTGACGCGATAGGTCTGGCCCAGCGCGTAGTCTTTGTCAATGGCGGTGTCGAGCGAGTTGCCCTTGGCAAGCGCGCGAACCTTGGTCATTTCCGCGGCGGAGAGCACGGCGGCCACCGTGCCGTCCACGTCGCCGTTCTGTTCCCACTTTTCCTGATTCTGGAACAGGGCTTGCTCCACGGACTCACCCTTGCCGAGCTGCGCGGCGGCGCGAGCGTAGCGCGCGGCTACCCGCGAGTGCGCGTGCATGGGGAGCGGGAAATCCCGATGGATCAGGTAGACCTTGCCGCTGCTCACGTAATCTTCCATCAGCCGGCGATTCGTGGTGGTGAACAGGGTCTTGCAGGCTGGACACTGAAAATCGCTGAAGACCTCCATGGTCACGGGAGCGTTCTTCGAGCCAAAGGCCTTGTGCGGATCCACGTCGGGAATATCAGGAGAGTATTGCGGGGCGGCCAAGGTAGACAGCACCGCGAAAGCCACCAGTATGCTCTGAAGAACTGCTCCAGCCAGAATGCCCCGATGTTTCACACGATCCTCCGAAATAGCTTGAGCGATTTGCCCCTGCGGGTTTAAGAGAATTCTACCTCGAAACGACGGGAATGTAGCAGTCGTCGTCAACCGAAGTTCGTCCGCCGACTGAACAAGACCTACCGGGACCCTGGTAGGTTGGTTGCGCTCGACACCCTATGAGTTGTGCGCGGCAGCGCCTGGCTGAACCATAACAACCCCACCCACCTGTCTCTTGTCGGTGTGATTCTATTCTAAGGGAGTTGCTCCGGAAGAGTTGGAGTCAGCCAAAGAAGACCGGACTGTTGTTGTAACGTGCTGACGATAAATAGGTTACGTCTGCTTCATAAAACTTGACAACCATACACTCAACATGTATACTGCGACTCGAGCTGGGCTTGGGACGCGAGAACCGAGCTGGATTCGCCTTCATTTCAAAGAGATACAGGCGAAGCCAAATGACAAGAAGATTCAGGAGGAATGGTAGCAATGAGCAAGATTATTGGAATTGACCTGGGAACAACCAACTCGGTCGTGGCGGTGATGCAGGGCGGCGAGCCAGTGGTCATCCCCAACCAGGAGGGTGCGCGGACGACGCCGTCCGTGGTGGCCATCACCAAAACCGGTGAGCGGCTGGTCGGGCAAGTGGCGAAGCGCCAAGCGGTGACCAATCCAGAAAACACGGTGTACTCCATCAAGCGGTTCATGGGCCGGCGCTACGATGAAGTTGGCGAAGAGACGCGTCGCGTGCCCTACAAGGTGGTTGCCGGACCGCATCAAGACGCGCGAGTGGAGATTTCCGGCAAGGCTTACAGTCCGCCGGAGATTTCCGCCATGATCCTCGGCAAGCTAAAGACCGCGGCGGAAGATTTTCTCGGCGAGAAGGTGACCAAGGCGGTGATCACCGTCCCGGCGTATTTTAACGACGCGCAGAGGCAAGCCACGAAGCAGGCGGGCGAAATCGCCGGTCTCGAAGTGGTGCGCATCATCAATGAGCCGACCGCGGCAGCGCTGGCGTACGGTTTGGATAAGAAGAGCGACGAGACCATTGCGGTGTATGACTTGGGCGGCGGCACCTTCGACATTTCCGTGCTGGAAGTCGGCGCGGGCGTGGTGGAAGTGAAGTCCACCAACGGGGACACGCACCTAGGCGGCGATGACGTCGACCAGCGCATCGTGGACTGGCTGATTGACGAGTTCAAGAAGAAGAACAACATCGACCTAAGCAAGGACAAGATGGCGCTGCAGAGGCTGAAGGACGCGGCGGAAAAAGCCAAGATCGAGCTTTCGCAGATGATGGAGACGGAGATCAACCTGCCGTTCATCACCGCGGGGGCCAGCGGGCCGATTCACATGGAGGAGAAACTCACGCGCACGCGGCTCGAACAGATGATGAACGAGCTGCTGGAGCGCTCCATGAAACCGGTAAAGCAGGCGCTGGAAGACGCCAAAATGTCGCCAAACGACATCCAGGAAGTGGTTTTGGTGGGCGGCTCGACGCGCATCCCCAAGGTGCAGCAACTGGTTCGCAACTTCTTTGGCGGGAAAGAGCCTCACAAGGGCGTGAACCCCGACGAAGTGGTTGCCGTGGGTGCGGCGATCCAGGGCGCAGTGCTTGCCGGGGACGTAAAGGACATCCTGCTGCTGGACGTCACGCCGCTTTCCTTGGGTGTGGAGACGCTCGGAGGCGTGATGACCGTGCAGATCCCGCGCAACACCACCATCCCCACGCGCAAGGTGGAAACCTACTCGACGGCGGCGGACAACCAGCCGGGCGTGGAGATCCACGTCATGCAGGGGGAGCGCAAGTTCGCCACTGACAACCGTTCGCTTGGCAAATTTAAGCTGGACGGGATTCCCCCGGCTCCGCGCGGGACGCCGCAGATCGAAGTTACGTTTGACATCGATGCCAACGGCATCCTGAACGTGAGCGCCAAGGACAAAGCCACCAACAAGGAGCAGAAGATCACCATCACCGCGTCGAGTGGCCTAACCAAGGAAGAGGCCGAGAAGATGAAGACGGAGGCCGAAGCGCACAGTGAAGACGACCGGCGTCGCATGGAAGAGGTCGAGGCGCGCAACCGCCTGGACGGCATTCTTTATCAGTCGGAAAAGATGCTCCGCGAAAACCGCGAGAAGATCGCGGAAGCGGACGTGAAAAAGGCCGAAGAGGCCATCGAAGAGGCGAAAAAAGCCATCAACGAAGGCGGCGTGGCACGGCTGCGGTCGGCGACGGAAAACGTGGAGCGCTCGCTGCACAAGATCGCCGAGGAACTGTACAAGACAACGCAAGCCGCCGGTGCCGGGGGGCAGGCCGGTGCGGCCGCGGGCGCCGGAGCGGGCGGCGGGTCTTCCTCCGGAGCGGGCGGCGCCACAGAGAAAAAGCCCGGCGATGTGATCGACGCCGAGTACGTGGACGTGGACGAGTCGAAGCGGCCGAATTAAGTTGCCGTAGCGCTGGAGAGGGGCGCAGCAGGGCAGCGCCCCTCTCCAGTGTTTGCTCAAGGTCAACATGCCGACGACAGCAAAAAAGGATTATTACGAACTGCTGGGAGTGGCGCGCAAGGCCAACGCCACTGATATCCGTGCGGCGTTTCGCAAGCTGGCGCGGAAGTATCACCCGGATTTGAACCCCGGCGACAAATCCGCGGAAGAAAAATTCAAGCAGCTGCAGGAAGCCTACGATGTTCTCTCCGATTCCAAGAAGCGGCAGATGTACGACCAGTACGGGTTCTACAGTGACAACCTTCCACCGGGCGGGCCGGGTGGAGCAGACAGCCACGGCGAGGAGCAGGACGTCAACTTTGATTTTGGCGGATTTGATTTTGGCGGTGGCTCGGGCGCGGCGGGCGGCGGAGCGAGCTTCCGCGATCTCTTCAGCCAGTTTTTTAGCGGTGGACGCGGAAGCGCGGGGAGCGAGCCGGAGCACGAACCCGGTGGCGACCTGGAATACCAGATCGAGATCGATTTCTGGGATGCCGTGCGCGGCGCAGTGAAAAAGCTTTCGATTACCAGACTGGATGCCTGCGAGACGTGCCATGGCACCGGGGCGGTAGGCTCACCGCAAACGTGCGCGGTCTGCGGGGGCACGGGCACGGTCCAGCAGGCCGCGGGAAAAATGCGCTTCAACGTGCCGTGCACACGGTGCGGCGGGACGGGCAAGCTGCGAACCGCGTGCAAGACGTGCGCCGGGGAAGGGCGCGTGCGGCGGGCGGAGACCATTGACGTGCGCATCCCGGCAGGCGTTGCCAATGGCGGGCGCGTGCGTGTCCCGGGCAAAGGCAACTCCGGAACAATGGGCGCGCCGGCGGGCGATTTGTATTTGCGGGTGGTGGTGCGGTGGCATGAATTTTTCGAACGGCGCGGCAACGATTTGTACACCAAGATTCCGGTAACGGTGAGTGAAGCGACGCTGGGGGCGAAAATTGAAGTGCCGACGATAGACGGGCGGTCCATCGTTCGAATCCCGCCGGGAACGAACAGCGGAAATACGCTGCGGTTGAAAGAAAAAGGCGTGCCGAGCGCGAGGAACGGAGCGCGGGGCGACCAGTATGTGGAGATTCAAGTGGTCGTGCCGCTGCCCACGGACGAGCGCGTGCGAAATTTGATGAAGGAATTGGAGCGAGTTGCGCCCGCGGATCCGCGGAAAGATTTGTTCGCTAAAGCGGGAGTGTGACGAGGAGTGATCAGTTGGAAGGGCAAGAAAAAATAGGGAACAGGAAATTGGAATTTAAAGTTTTCCCTGCCTTTCTCTCTTCCTGCTGAGTACTGCGCACGGCGGACTGAAAAACGGAGAAGAGACAGGCAAGAATGCCTGTCCTAGTAAAATGCCAGCGCGAGCGAAAAAACGGGCCAAGGCGGGCTACATGATCAGCGCGGTGGCGGAGCTGTACAAGCTGCATCCGCAGACCTTGCGGCTGTATGAGCGCGTGGGGCTGCTGAAGCCGTCACGCTCGCAGGGGAACACCCGACTGTACACGGATGCGGATCTGCAGCGGCTGGATATGATCTTGACGCTGGCGCGGGATATGGGTGTGAACCTGGCGGGAATCGAAATTATTCTGAACATGCGCGAGAAGATGATCGAGATGGAGCGCCAGATGGGGGAGTTCGCGCAAGTGGTGCAACAGGAATTGTCGCGCGTGGCGGCGTCACACCTGCAAGAGAAAGTGCCGCGGCATGCGATCGTGCGGGCGACGACACCGACACCGCCGCGGTTGATGCGACATTGACATCCTCCCCGGCTTTGGACCTGCCGGAATGTTGTTCCCCGCATTCATGAAAAGGCATTTAACACTGGCTGAACTCGAGGATGCGGTTGCGGAATTGAGTCAGACCATCTGGCTTGCTCCGGCCTTTGTTGCGGAAGTGTTGAAGAAAGCTCGGGAGGCTGAGCGATGAAAAAGGAACCGATGGCAGGGACGAGGCTGCCTGGCACAGTGGTTCGGGGCCTCAAAGCAATCGAGCAAGTCGAGGGAATCCGACCGCTCGACAACGGTAAGAAAACTCCTATCTCGGGCAATACAAGACTGGAAGCTGCACCATTATTCGCGCCTGTATGGCAGCGGCAAGCTCACCCTAGCACGTGCCGCACGTGGGGCGCGAGTCTCACTCCGGGAAATGATGGACTATGTCAAAAGCAAGAAAATCGCGGCACAGTATGACCTTGAGGATTTTCAGGCGAGACCTGAAAACCGTCGCGACCGATGAAAGGCGGTAGGCGACTTCTTGGACACCCGCATGGAAGACCGCTATGGACAGACCAACATTGGGGACATCCTGGGGACAAGAAAGGAGTGTTGCGGGATGGTCCCGGAAGCTGTTGTAATTCCTTGCACAGTTTTCCAAAGAGAGCGCGTGCAGACAACTTGCCGTGAGCTGCTCCTGACCGTATGCTGTCTGGCGTGGCCAAGGGAAGCGCTCTTCCCGGCAGGGCCAGAACGCGGAAGACGGGCCACCACAAAGACTTGCAACCGGAAGGCCGGCGGGAAGCCGGGGTTAGCTATGCCCCTGGAAAATTGCACGCTTTGCAGAGGGACGGGATGGAAGCTGGTGCCGCGACAGGATGGCGCGGCGGGCAGCGTGGCGGTGGCGTGCGATTGCGGGATGGAGGAGCGTGCGTCGCGGGTCATGGAGCGCGCGCGAATTCCGAAACGCTACCAGCATTGCGATTTTGAGAGTTACGTCACCGACCTGACGGACGGGAAGACCTGGACGGCGCAGCACGCGCATTCGCTGAAGCAAGCGAAACTGTTCACGCAAGGGTTTGTGCGCGAGTATCCGGGTTCGTTCGAAAAGGGCTTGCTGTTCATGGGACCTTCGGGCGTTGGGAAAACGCATCTGGCGGTGGCGGCATTGAAAGAACTGATTCACCGCGGGCATGCCGGGTTGTTTTGCGATTATCGTGAACTCCTCAAGGAAATTCAAGCGAGCTACAACCCCGCCAGCGAATCGACGGAAATGAAGATTCTCGAGCCGATTCGCAACGTGGAGATTCTGGTGCTGGACGATCTCGGGGCCAGCAAGCCGTCGGACTGGGTGCGGGACATCGTGGGGATTGTCTTGAACGCACGATATAACGAGAACCGGACGACCATCATCACCACGAATTATCTTGATAACCCTGCTACGGAAGGCGAAGCGGCGCGGCTTCCGAGCGGCAAATTGATTGCACCCACGCGTGAAGATGCGCTGGAGCAACGAATCGGGAGCCGCATGCGGTCTAGACTGTATGAGATGTGTCGCACCGTGGAAGTTTCAGCACCAGACTTTCGCCGCGAAAAGACACACGCCGGGCGCGCCTAGAGCTGCTCAGCCACCGGAGAGCCACTGGAGTCCACTGGAGGGGATTCATTGACAGGGGGTTGAGGCGGCGAGTATCCTTTTGAGGTTCGAGCGTTTTTGAGGCCCGCAGCATGGGTGTCCCAAGTAACCGCTTGGCGGTTAACCTCCTTGCACTAAACCCAGACAGGGAATCAGCAAGGAATCTATTCGACTGAACGCGGGGCCGCCTAACGGCGGCCCTAAGCGAAGTAATCTTCCGGAGGCCAACAACCATGTTTTCCGACCATGATGACCTGCCCAATGCGGCTGCCACCGCGCCGGCACCGCAAGCCGAAACCGCTCCGAACAGCGCGGATCCTGAAACAAATTCAATGCTAGAGAATGCGGCCGAACAAGCGGCTCCTCGATCGGAGCATGCCGAGGCCGGAGACGCGGGGCAGGAGCCGCCTGTGAGGGGGACGCCGGAGCAGACGGGCGCGTCTACCGATTCCGCGAGCGTGCATGACCAGGTCGAAGCAACGAGAGAAGCGCATGCCGCGGATGCCGAATCCGCCACCGCCGATGAAGAAGCGGCCGGCTCGGAAGAGATGAGCAAGTTGCTAGAGCAGTACGACGAGAAGCAAGAAGCGGCTACGTCGCACGAGGTGATCGAGGTCAAGGTTGTGGCCTACACGGAACATGGCGTCGTAGTGGATTTGGGAGGAAAGACGGAAGGGCTGATTCCCGCGGCGGAATTCACGGACACGGAAATACCGCGCCCGGAGCCGAACAGCACGATCGAGGTGCAACGCACCGGGGAGCACAAGGACGGCTTCACGATCCTGTCCTATCTGAAGGTGCTGCGCCGCCGCACGTGGGAGAAGATTGAAGCAGCGTTTAAGGCCAAGGAAACACTCACCGGCAAAGTGGTGGACCGCATCAAGGGCGGCCTGGTGGTGGATGTCGGCGTGCGCGCCTTCCTGCCGGGCTCGCAATACGACTTGCGGCCGGCGCAGAACCTGGACGACCTGACCGGCACGGAACTGCAAGTGCGGGTCACCAAGCTGAACCGGCGCCGCGGCAACGTGGTGGTGAGCCGGCGCGCGCTGCTCGAAGAGGAACTGCATGCCAAGCGCGCCGCATTGATGGAAACGCTGAGCGAAGGTCAGATCGTGCACGGGCACGTGAAAAACGTTACGGAGTACGGGGCCTTCGTGGACCTCGGCGGAATTGACGGGCTGCTGCACCTGACGGATTTGAGCTGGGGCCGCGTGAAGCATCCTTCGGACGTGGTAAAACCCGAGCAGGAAGTGGACGTCATCATTCTGAAGTTTGACAAGGAAAAGCAGCGCGTATCACTGGGACTGAAGCAATTGATGGCCGATCCCTGGGCGGGAGCGGCGGAAAAATACCCCGCGGGCGGCAAGGTAAAGGGCAAGATCGTCGGTGTCGTGGATTACGGCGTGTTCGTGGAACTGGAGCAAGGGATCGAAGGCCTGGTACACGTCTCCGAGATGAGCTGGAACAAGAAAATCCTGCACCCGTCGAAGGTTGCCAAAGTTGGCGAAGAAGTGGATGTGGTGGTGCTGGACATCAAGCCGAGCGACCGTCGCGTTTCGCTGGGAATCAAGCAGGCCCAGCCGGATCCCTGGCTGCTGACGGCCGAGAAGTATCCGGTGGGCACGGTGGTGACCGGCAAGGTGCGGAACATCGCCGAGTTCGGCGCGTTCGTGGAGATCGAGGATGGCTTTGACGGGCTAGTGCACGTCGGGGATGTGAGCTGGACCGGCCGCGTGAAGAACCCGCACGAAGTGTTCAAGAAGGGCGAGGACGTTACCGCCAAGGTGCTGAAGATCGACCCGGAGAACCGCCGTGTGTCGCTGGGCATCAAGCAGGTGAACGACATCTGGGGCGACTGGTTCAAGCAGCACAAAGTGGGCCAAATCGTGAAGGGCAAGGTTTCGCGCATCGCCACCTTCGGGGCGTTTGTCGAATTGGGCGAAAACATTGAAGCGCTCTGCCACAACACGGAAATCGAGGAGCGCAAGCGCCGTGACGAAGGACCCTCGAGTTTCCGTCCGACCAGTGGGCCGCTAAAGAGTGCGGGGCCGCTCGAGCCGGGTAAAGAATACGACTTCAAAATCATCAAGATCAGCCCGGAGACGAGGCGCATCGGTCTGAGCTACCGCGCGGCGGTAAAACAGATCGAACGCAAGGAGATCGAACAGTATCGCTCGACGTCGAAGTCCTCGTCGACGGCGACGATAGGAGATGCGCTGAAGTCCAAGCTGTCGGCGCGTTAGCTGATCCAAGACCGGCTGGAGCGGGGCTGGCCGTCACAATTTCATTTACCTGCGGGTCATTTTAATGATAGGAAGGGGGCACTCCGGCGAGCGGCCAGCCCCCGGTAAGCCGTTTCGTTGCACTGTTTAGGGGCGTGCCAAGCCGCCGGAATTCCGGCGACCCTAAGAGGGTCGGTGTTCCCGGCAACGGTAAGACGGTAGACGAATGGAAGCGGTCCTTAAGCTAGAGAAACTAGAGTTGCGCGAAGAGGCATAGCCACGATGACCAAGCAACCCACACTCACGAAGGCCGACCTCATCGAAGAGGTTCTGCGGATCACCGAGCTTCCCCGTAAGGAGTCGGAGACCATCGTCGAAACTATTTTCGATAGCATCATTGAATCCCTGCAGAAGGGCCAAAAGATCGAGATCCGCGGATTCGGTAGCTTCCGCACGCGGGAGCGCCGCGGACGAATCGGCCGCAATCCGAAAACCGGCGCGAAGGTGGAAGTGCCAGCCAAGAGAATTCCCTTCTTTAAGCCCAGCAAAGAGCTGAAGGACTTTGTAAATAACGCAGAGCCACAGGCCTCCGCAGCGGCGCCCGTGGGTGGCGATTCACCGCGCCCGTAAGTGGCACGGTCTCGGCAGTTCCGCCGCAACTCACTTCCAAGTAGGTCAAGTAAAGAACGCAGAGCCTTCGGCAGTTTAGGGCGGAAAAAATGGGTGTGCTGTCGATGCCCCCGTTCTGCGTTATGCTGTGCGCTCGGCACTTTGGAAAAGAAAGCGATGCGATGGACTATCTCTGGTCTCCCTGGCGCTACCAGTACATGGCGCTGGTGACGGGTGGAAAGCAGCCGGAATGCATTTTTTGCGATGCGCTAGCGCGGAAGGATGACGCGGAGACGCTCATCGTGCACCGCGGCGAGAAAACGTTTGTCATTCTGAATCGCTTCCCGTATACCTCCGGGCACGTGATGATCGTGCCGTACGCGCACGTTTCGGAATTGAATTCATGCGATGCAGCAACGCTCGCCGAGATGATGAAGCTGGCGCAGGGCACGGAAATGGCTTTGCGCACAATCTACAAACCTGATGGCATGAATCTGGGCATGAATCTGGGCCGCGCCGCCGGCGCGGGCGTGCTTGGACATTTGCACCTGCACGTGTTGCCGCGCTGGATCGGGGATTCCAACTTCATGACGGTGACGGGCGAGACGCGCGTGCACCCTGAAGAGCTGAAGACCACCTACGAGCGCCTCCACAAGGTACTGGCTTAGCCCGCCTCCGATCGGGTCTTCCTGAGCCTATCCGGGGTGGCTCAAGCAAGGATCTCCACCTCGGCACTAAAGGCCACCGGATGGCAGTGACGAGAATGCTTTGTTCCTTTGGCGAAACTCATCGGTTCGCCTCAGGAAGACAACTCGCCGGATGCGTAACGACTCCAGGGCACGTTAGAATGCAGAATTCAAACCAGGGTTGGGCTGGATGGGAGGGAGCCTCGGTGGACCTGCAATTGACGGAAGAACAAGAGCTGCTGCTGAAGAGCGTGCGCGAGTTCGCGGAAAGGGAAGTTCGGCCGCTGGCCAAGGAACTGGACGAGACGGGGCGTTTTCCTCGCGAGCTGTTCAAGAAGGCCGCGGAACTGGGACTTACCGGAGTACCGTTTCCGGAATCGGAGGGCGGCGCGGGCTTCGACCACATTGCCTACACCATAGTGATCGAAGAAATTTCGCGGTGCTGCGCCTCGACGGGAGTGATTCTCTCCGTCCAGAATTCGCTCTACTGCGATCCCCTTCATCGCTACGGGACGGAAGAACAGAAGAAAAAATTCCTGCTGCCTTACGCGCGAGGAGAAAAGATTGGCTGTTACGCACTGACCGAACCGCAAGCAGGCTCGAACGCCGCAGCGCTGCAAACGAAGGCGGTGAAAAAGGGCGATGCTTACGTGCTCAATGGAACGAAAGCTTGGATCACCAACGGCGGCGCGGCCGACGCGGCGATTGTGTACGTGAACACGGAGCCCGCCAAGGGAGAGAAAGGCATCACCGCGCTGGTCGTGGAAAGAGGCACGCCGGGATTTCAGGTCGGCAAAGAAGAGAAGAAACTGGGAATCAATGCGACGGCCTGCAGTGAACTGGTCTTCACCGATTGCGTGGTGCCGGCGACGAATCGCATTGGCAATGAAGGAGAGGGCTACAAAGTGGCGCTTTCAACGCTCGACGGTGGGCGCATCGGAATCGCTGCGCAGGCTACCGGCATCGCGCAGGGCGCGTTCGAAGCCGCCTTGAAATATTCCCAGGAGCGCATGGCGTTTGGCCACCCGATTTCGCAATTTCAAGCTATTCAATTCATGCTGGCGGACATGTCCACGGAAATTGATGCGGCACGGCTGCTGATCCGCAAGGCGGCGTGGAAGCAGGATAGCGGGGCTCGTTTCAGCATGGATGCTGCCATTGCGAAACTATTTGCGAGTGAGATGGCCACGCGGGTTACTCACAAGGCCATTCAAATTCACGGCGGGAACGGCTACAGCCGCGAGTATCCCGTCGAACGCAACTACCGCGACGCGCGTATCACCGAGATTTACGAAGGAACCAGCGAGATCCAGCGGCTGGTCATTTCTTCCTGGGTTCTGAAGTCTTAGCTGCCCCGTAGTATCCTGGCCGTGTGCTGGAACTGGATGGTGGACTCGAATTTGATGCCGCGCAGGCGGAAGGGCTTTTCTTCCCTGCCCTGCCACCGCGGGCGGCGGTTTGCCTGATCGAAGCGCGCGATGAAAAAGCCGAGCCGTTCCTGATTCGCACGCAGAATCTGCAGCGGCGGCTGCAACGGCTCCTTGGACCGCTCGATCCGGCAAGCAAGCGGCTGAATCTGAGCGAATTTGCGCGCGGCATCCGCTACCGGCTGACGAATTCGGCGTTCGAACAGGCGCTCACCTATTACCAGCAAGCCAGGCAGTTGTTTCCCCAGCGTTATCGTGAATTGATGCGCCTGCGGCCGGCAGCGGTCCTCAAGGTGAACTTGCGGAATGCCTATCCGCGCTGCTATGTGACCCGCCGGATTCCCGTCGATGAGGCCGGCCTGCCCACTGGCGGCACCTATTACGGTCCATTCGCGTCGAGGCGGTCGGCCCAAGCATTCGCCGAACGCATTCTGGACTTATTCAAAGTGCGGCGATGCCAGATCAAGATCCGCCGCGATCCTATGTTTCCGGGCTGCCTGTACTCCGAAATGAAAATGTGCTTGGCGCCCTGCTTTGCGGGCTGCACGAAAGAAGAATACGACGTGGAAGTGCGGCGACTCGTGCAATTTCTCGATACCAGCGGGGGATCACTGAGGTCTACGATGGAGGAGGAGCGCGAGAGAGCCAGTGAGCAATCGGACTTCGAACGAGCAGCCGCCTGGCATAAAAAAGTGGAGAAGCTCGATGAGATTTTGCGCGGGAGGCCGGAACTCACCCGGCGGATTCAGGACCTGGACGCTGTGATTCTGCAGCCGGCCGCGGAAGAGCACACCATGGGCGTCTACCGCGTGCGCGGTGGAAGGTTGGCAGAGCCATTTTTCCTGCGATTCGCAGAGATTGCCAGCCAGCCCCGGTCGGCAGAGCAAATCTTCCGCGAGCACTTTGAAGCCGTGTCCGGAGCAGCTGAAGGAGATCTTGGGGAGCACCTATGGCTGGTGGCGCGGTGGTATTACAGCCATCCGCGCGAGGGCGAGATTTTCTTCCGCGAGAAGGACTGGCCTTATCGTAGGATTCTTCGGGCATGCTCGCGACTTCTCGCGCCGAAGACCAGCCAAGCCGAAACGAAGCCGACCCCCGGGCCGGCTCAACCGCCCGAAGGAGGGCCATGAGCAAATCCGCTACCAAAGAAGGAACCACGCGATACGCGCAGAAGTTCGCAGGCCGTGCTGCCAAGGGTCATTTTCGAGAAATGCAGAGGTTGGCGCTCTCCTCTCTCGGAATCGGCACGTACCTCGGGCAACCGGACGAAAAGACGGATGAGGGTTATGCGGCGGCAGCCGTCGCGGCGGTGGAAAGCGGCATGAATGTAATCGACGCCGCGATCAATTACAGATTTCAGCGGAGCGAACGAAGCATCGGCGCGGCCATCCGGCAGCTTGTGGCTAAAGGCATGGCACGAGACGAAATCGTGGTGTGCACCAAAGGCGGTTACTTGACGCCCGACGGGGCGATGCCCGGCGACTCGAACGAATACTTCTTCCGCGAATACATTCAACCGGGAGTTTTCACCGCGAAGGATATCGCCGCCGGCAGCCATTGTATGACGCCAAAATTTCTGAAAAACCAGCTCGGACGCAGTCTAAAGAATCTTGGCGTGGAATGCGTGGACGTCTACTACCTGCATAATCCGGAAACTCAGCTCGCGGAAGTGCCCAAGGAAGAGTTTCTGAACCGTATCCGCGAGGCCTTTACGTTTCTCGAATCGGCCGTGGAAGCGGGCGAGATTCAGTATTACGGGGTGGCCACGTGGAATGGCTTCCGGCAAGATGCCCGGGCGCGCGATGCCCTGCAGTTGGGCGAGGTCACCCACATCGCTCAGGAAATTGCGGGGGGCAGGCATCACTTCCGGTTCGTGCAACTACCCTTCAACCTGGCGATGACGGAAGCGCTGACCCTGGGCAATCAAGCGATGCGCGGACGCGACCGGACCGTGATGGAAGCGGCGAACGAGCTGGATCTCACGCTGATCGCCAGCGCATCGCTGCTGCAAGGTCAAGTAGCGAAGAACCTGCCGGGGTTTGTCGCGGAGGCGCTGGGGCTGGAGAACGACGCGGAACGGGCACTGCAATTCGTGAGGTCGTCACCGGGAATCACCACCGCGCTCGTGGGGATGTCCCGCGTGGAGCACGTCAAAGCCAACGCACGGCTGGTGGGCGTGGCTCCGGCCACTACCGAGGAGTTCAGCAAGCTTTTTTCGCGCGGCGAAGGTGCTTGAAAGAAAGACTTGACACCGAGGCCGCGGAGAGTTCACGGAGTAAGAAAAAAAGAAAATCCGCGCACGCTAATGACGGAGACGAAAAACCTCGTCGGTCAACCAGGCGTTGATGGCGCGACCCAGTTGATCAAGTTTACCGGCAAAGAAATGAGCGACGCCTTCGATGACCACGAGATGATTGTCGCCGGGCAGCGTGGGGATGAGCGCTTTGACCTTTTCGATGGCGCCGTGCTCGTCGTTGCTCCCCTGCACGAACAATTTTGGTTTCGTGCACTGGCGAAGGAATGAGAAATCAGTGCTGTTGACGGGAATGCCCAAGCCGATCAGGTGAGAGACGCGTGGGTCTTGGCAGCCGACACGCATGCCCACCCAACAACCGAAACTGAATCCGGCAAGCAACAGCGGCACACCAGGAAACTCGGAAGCAAGGAAGTCCAGCGCGGCGCGGACATCGCCTTGCTCGCCTAGACCGCGGTCGTGCACCCCAGCGCTCAGTCCAGCGCCGCGAAAATTGAATCGCAAAACAGGAACACCAATGGCATCCAGCGATTTCGCTGCCTGGTAAACCACTTTGTTGTGCATCGTACCGCCAAAAAGGGGATGCGGGTGGCAGACAACTGCGGCCAGCGGCAGAGATGCGGCGGCGGACGGCGTCCAGAGAATCGCTTCGAGGCGTCCGGCAGGTCCTTCCAGGAAGAAATTGCGGGATTCGTGTGTGCTGGTCATTGACGCGCCATCCTTCGCTTCGCCAAGGGTGACCGGGATTGGCGTTGAGAGCGCTCGCGCTGGTGGTGAGCATTGGCCTATTACGCGCGGCAAACACTGACGTCGAGGGCAATGCTGCCGGGCACCGCATCGATGCGCATGACCTGGGAGCGAAACTCGCCGTCGCCATGCCAAGGCGCAGAAGGCGAGTTTTCAAATGCGATTTTCAAGTGGTCCCCGAGCGCGTATTCGCGGTGACTGCGAAAGCGCATGCCCCTAGCCGATATGTCCATGGTCATGGCCTCTTCAAACCAGGGAATCCCCTGCGGATGCACGCGCACGGGTACG